>WUUC01066369.1_pt1 | contig 13774 bp, 10 predicted proteins | sample 6278441 | NCBI WGS metagenome assembly WUUC01 (sample SAMN13675441, study PRJNA597444) | soil metagenome | isolation source: soil | place: USA: Washington | collected 2017-10
CGTGATCGTCGGGGGCGTGGGCCTCACGGCTTCGGATGCCTTGTAGTGCCGTTCCATGATGGCGACCTGCCCGTCAAGTTTCGCGCGTTCTGCCGGCTCGGCGGAAGCGGCACGCTGCTTCAGTTGGGCAATCTGCGCGGGAAGCGACCCGACGAAGGACGCGTAGCTGCGGCCCGACTTGGACGCGCCGCTGGCCAACTGGGCCCTCGTGAACTCGTGACCGATGATCTCCACGTCGGGGCCGTAAATCTCGTTGCCGTGCGCGTGATCGAAGTGGAAGTGAGTGTTGACGACAAACCGGATTGGTTTCGACGTAATCGCGCGGAGCTCGTCGCGCAGGGCCGCGGCGGCGGGAGGCGAGATGTGCGAGTCCACGACGAGCACGTCGTGTGGATTGATGATGACCGCGCCGTTGCAGCCGACCGTCATCGCGCCGGTCCCGATCGCGTGATAGATATCGTCGGTGATGCGAACGAACTTGAAGGCCTGGGACTGCGTGGCGGCAGGCCTCGCGAGGATCGCGACCGTCACACCCGCCGCGGTGAGCGCCACCAGGCCAAGACGGATGTGCGATGGCTGCATGGGCGCAGATTGTAATGCGAGCCGGCCTGGCCGCAGCACCTGATGGTGTCTGCCCGGGTCACCCCGACGCGGACACGGTCGCCTGTTGCCATTCGATGCCGGTCTTTGCCGAGGCCACCATGCGTTTCACGTGCGGCCAGATATCGGGCAGGGCGCCGTCCACGTCGGTGAATCCGTACTCACGGGCGAGCGCGACCGACGTATAGAGGCCGCCCGACTTCTCGAACACGCGCGGATCTGCCGCCAGCGCCGCGATGGCGCGGCCAACGAAATATGGCGTCTCGGAGTTGCGAAAATGCGCGTCCTTCTTCACCGCGTCACGCCACGTCTGCTCCGTCACGGCGTAGTGCTCGAGCACCATCTCGGTACGCATGAATCCCGGTGTGACCGCGAGCGACGTGACGCCGTGCGGGTGCAGTTCCTCGGCCATCGCCCACGCCAGGCGGGTGGTCGTGAGTTTGACGAGGTCGTAGAACAGCGTGCCGCGGTAATAGAGGGCATCACCGTCCCCAATCTCGACGATGAGGCCGCGTTTCTGTTTGATCATGAGCGGCGCCGCATGACGCGCGGTGATGATGTGCGTGTGGATCCCGCGCTGCAGCGCGCGAAAGCCCTTGTCGAGATCGACCTTCCAGAACGGCGCCCAGTCGTGTAGTTCGCCTTCGGAAATGTCGTTGACGACCACGTCGAGGCGACCGTGGTCGCGTTCGATGCGGGCGCAAAGCGCCGCCACCTCAGGTTCGTCGAGATGGTCGGTCCGTACGGGGATACCGACGCCGCCACGAGCGGACACCATTTCGGCGGTTTCGTCGATTGTTTCGCTGCGGCCGGCGAAAACGCCGTCGATGGGCCGGTGCTGGCGCGTGCTGCGACCGGAGCAGTACACGGTGGCACCCGCTTCGCCGAGCATGCAGGCGATGCCGCGGCCGGCGCCGCGCGTGGCGCCGGCGACGAGGGCGACGTGGCCAGCGAGCGGTTTATAAATGTTCATTCGTTTACCCTGTTTGCGGGAATGTAAACGTTCATTTACTATTTGTCAAATCACATGTCTCCACGCCCCCGTACCGTTGACGATGGTGCCATTCTGGACGCCGCGGCGAAAACGATCTCGCGTGTCGGTCCGTCCCATTTCACGCTTGCCGACGTCGCGCGAGCGGTGCGACTGTCGCCGGCCACGCTCCTCCAGCGCTTCGGCTCGAAGCGCGGACTCATGTTGGCATTGGCCGAGCAGGGGGTCGCCGGCGTGGACGCCTGCTTCGCCGGGGTGCGTGCGGCGCATGCGGCGCCCCTGGACGCGCTGGTCGCAGCGGCAACGGAGATGACGCGCTACGTCGATACGCCGCAGGAGATGGCGAACCACCTGGCGTTCCTTCAGATCGATCTCAGCGACCCGGACTTCTACCGGCTGATGCTCGAGAATTCGACGCGGATACTCGCCGGATACAAGGCGCTGCTCGACGACGCGGTGAAGAAGGGTGACCTCATCAAGTGTGACACGCGGCGGCTCGCCAGCGCCGTCGGCGCGATGGCCGGTGGATCGCTCATCTCGTGGGCGGTAATGCGCCAGGGCACCGCGGAGCAATTCGTCCGGCGGGACCTCCAGACGTTGCTCGCGCCATACAAAACCAGGACGAAACGATAGAATCTCCAGATCATGAAACAGGTTCGCACGCTCCTCTCTGTGCTATGTGTTTGTCTGTTCGCCGCTGCGGCCGCCGCGCAAACATCGATACCCTCGATTGACGACAAGACTCGTGGTCTTCAGAAGCTCGATGGGTTTTTCCCGCTGTACTGGGATTCCAAGGCTGGTACCTTGTGGATCGAGGTGCCGAAGCTCGATGCCGAGATCCTTTATGTGACGTCGCTCTCGGCCGGTCTCGGGTCAAATGACATCGGCCTCGATCGCGGGCAACTCGGCGGCGAACATGTGGTCGCGTTCCGCCGCATCGGCTCGAAGGTGCTGATGGTGGAACCGAACTACGGCTACCGAGCCGTCACCGACAACCCCGACGAGCGTCGCGCCGTGGAGGAAGGTTTCGCGAAGTCCGTGTTATGGGGCTTCACGGTTGGCGCCGAAGCGGATGGCCGCGTGCTCGTGGACGCGACCGAGTTCCTCCTGCGCGACGTGCATGGCGTCGCCCACGCGCTGCGTCCGGCAACCTACCGGGTGGACCGCACGCGCAGCGCCGTGAACCTGGATCGCACGAAGGCGTTTCCCAAGAACACGGACATCGACGTCCTGCTCACGTTCGTCAGCGACGATCCGAATCTCGCGCAGGCCGGCGGGGGACTCCCCGGTGGCCGGCTCACGGACGTCACGCCGAGTCCGCAGGCGGCGAGCGTGCAGCAGCATCATTCGTTCGTGGAGCTGCCAGGGCCCGGTTACGAGCCGCTGCCGTTCGACCCGCGCGCCGGCGCCTTTGGCATCTCGTATTTCGATTACGCCACGCCGATCTCGGAGCCGATCAACAAGCGGTTCATCTCGCGCCATCGCCTGCATAAGAAAGATCCGTCCGCGGCCATCAGCGAAGCGGTCGAGCCGATTGTGTATTACCTGGATCGCGGAACGCCGGAGCCGATTCGGTCGGCGCTGCTGGACGGCGCGCGATGGTGGAACCAGGCGTTCGAGGCGGCCGGGTATCGCAACGGGTTCCAGGTGGAGATGCTGCCCGAAGGCGCGGACCCGCTCGACGTGCGCTACCACGTGATTCAGTGGATTCACCGCTCGACCCGTGGATGGAGCTACGGCGCGAGCGTCACCGATCCACGCACGGGCGAGATTATCAAGGGCCATGTGTCGCTCGGGTCGTTGCGCGTGCGGCAGGACTATCTGATCGCCGAGGGACTGCTGTCGCCGTACAAGACCGGAACCGAGACGCCGCCGGAACTGGCACAGCTGGCGCTCGCGCGTTTGCGGCAATTGTCGGCGCATGAAGTGGGGCACACGCTCGGCTACGGCCACAACTACTACGACAGCACCACGGGACGCATCTCGGTTCTCGATTATCCGCATCCGCTCGTGACGCTGCGGCCCGACGGCACGATCGATCTGTCCGACGCGTACGCCGTCGGCATCGGCGAATGGGACAAGGTTGCGGTGCGCTACACATACGGTCATTTCCCGGCTGGTACCAATGGCGTAGCGGCGCGCGAAGCGATTCTGGTGGAAGCGGCGAAGAAGGACCTGCGGTACCTCTCGAACCAGGACACGGACTACCACCCGCGTGTCGATCAGTGGTCGAACGGGACCGATCCGGCGGCGGAGCTGAAACGCATGATGAAGGTGCGTCGTACCGCGCTCGATCGGTTCGGGGAGACGGCGATTCGTCGCGGGTGGCCGATGGCGCTGATGGAGGAAACGCTCGTGCCGCTGTTCCTGCATCATCGCTACCAGGTGGAAGCCGCAGCGTCGGCGCTGGGCGGGCAGCACTATGTGTACGCGATGCGTGGCGACGGCGAGGCGCCGACGCGGCCCGTGCCGGTCGTCGAGCAGCGTGCGGCGCTCGACGCGCTGGCGGCCACGTTGCAGCCGTCGGACCTTGTCGTGCCGGAGTCCGTGCTGAAGGTGATGGCGCCGCGGCCCTCGGGCTACCAGCGGCATCGAGAGCTGTTCCCTCGCTATACCGGGCTGCCGTTCGATCCGATCACGCCGGGGCTTGTCGCGGCCGACCTGACGATCACGTTCGTGCTGCAGCCGGAACGGGCGGCGCGGCTCGTTGCGCAGGAAGCCCTCGATCCGTCGTTGCCGGGGCTGGGAACCGTTATCGATCGTCTCGTCGCGGCAGCGTTCGACGCGAAGCCGGGGACCGCGTACGAGGCGGAAGTGAATCGCGCGGTGCGCCGGGCACTCGTCGATCGGCTCATGGTGCTGGCCGGACAGGCGCCCATGCCACAAGTCCGGGCCATCGCATCGTCGCGCCTGCGGACGCTGCAGGGGCGGATGCAGGGCGGCGTCGCGAATGCGCATGCGCAGCTCGTCGCGGCGGATATCAAGCGGTTCCTGGAACGTCCGATGGAGCCGGCGCGGCCGATTGCGCCGCCCGAGGTTCCGCCCGGCGCGCCCATCGGATCGCTCGACGAAGACTGGTGCGCCCTCGCGAGCCCCGCCCGTCGCCCGTTCTACCCGCCGCTGGTGCAGTAGAGGGTCAGACCCTCGTGATGATCACACTCAACTTGATGGGAAAAACTCCGTACGTTGAGTCGGATCGTTAAGGGGGTCTGACCCTCGATGCCTATTTTTCGGATAGGGGGGTGGCGCGGGCGAGGTCGGCGACGATGTCGTAGTGGAACCGGACGAAGCGATGCAGCTCCTCTTCGACGATCCGTTCCTGGTCGCTGTGCGCCCCGAAACCTTTTGGACCGTCTTCGATGTCGAGGGCCGGACCGACGCCATAACACTGGACGCCCTTCGCACGCAGATACGCCATGTCCGTCGCGCCGGTGCTCATCGTCGGCAGTGTTGTCGCCTTGTAGTGCTTCGTGATGTTCGCCTCGAGCACCTTGAACGCCTCCGTGTTCAGCCGCGACGTGCCGGCGGGACGGGCTGAGCGTCCGGGAAATCGCACCTCCACCGCGGGGTCATTTACGACCTGCTTCACCATCTCGAGAAACTTTTCGGGATCCTCGTCGGGCGCCATCCGCACGTCGAGCGTCGCCTTCGCCTCGGACGGGATCACATTCGATCGATACCCGGCCTGGATGATGTTCGGCGACACCGACGTTCGCAGCATCGACGCGTGCCGCGGCTCGTGTTCCAGGAAATAGTCGTCGGCCGCTCCCGACACCGCGGGATCCGGACTCAGCACGTTGCGATACCGCTCTGCCTCCGCCGGCGGCACAATCTGCGCGAGCCGCTTGAAATACGCCGCGGTGGTCTCGTTCAGCCGAATCGGCGGCTTCCACGCCGCCACCTTGCCGACGGCATTCGCCAGGTGCACGACCGCGTTCGTTTTGAGCGGCACGGATCCGTGCCCGGCGGGCCCGCGCGCAATCAGCTCGATGCCGCGGGGAATCTTTTCGAGCGTCTGCACCGACGCAAACTTCACCTTCCCGTTCTCGCGCGTCACGTTGCCGCCTTCGGCGTAACAGAACTCCGCGTCGATCTCGGGAAAATATTTCTCCGTCATGAGCTGAATGCCCATACGGGTCGCGCCTTCTTCCCCCGCCTCCGCCAGGAAAATGACGTCGCGGTCCAGCGGCACGTTCGCGCGTTTCAGCAGGATCATCGTCATCAGCGACGCGGTGAGGTTGTCCTTGTCGTCCACAGTCCCACGCCCGTACACGTATCCACCCTCGCGATGCGCGCTGAACGGCGGATGCGTCCACTTCGTCGGGTCCACGTTGACCGTGTCCGTGTGCCCCATGATCAGGATCGGCCGCTTCCTGCCGTTGCCCTTCAGGCGCGCGACGACATTCGGCCGGTGTGGCTCGAGGAAGAAGATCTGAGCCGGTATCCCTTCCTTGTCGAGGACCTGCTTGACGTACTCCGCTGCCGGCTTCTCACCGCCCGGCGGCTTGGCCGGCGGATCGGTGGTGTCCATCTGCACGAGGGCCTGGAAGTGACGTAGCGTTTCGCTCTCGGCGGCTTTCCAGTCGGGTTGCGCTTGGGCTGCGGCGGAGGATGACGCGATGAGCAACGCGCTGACGAGCACGATCAGTCGACACATGCGGCGAATACTAGCACTATCGGTTCGCGCCCGCGGCCTTCGCGACGTCCACGACAATGTCGTAGTTGAAGCGCACGAACCGATGCAGCTCGCTTTCGATAATCCGTTCCTGGTCGCTGTGCGCGCTGAACCCTTTCGGGCCGTCTTCGATGTCGAGCGCCGGACCGATGCCGTAGCACTGCATCCCTTTCGCCCGGAGGTACGCCATGTCGGTCGCCCCGGTGCTCATCAACGGCAACGTGGGCACGTTGTAGTGCTTCGTCACTCCGGCTTCGATGAGCTGGAACGCTTCCGTGTTCAGCCGCGTGTTTCCATGCGGCCGGACATCGCGCGGCGCCCACGCGACCTCGACGGCCGGATCGTTGACAACCTTGCGGACCTGCTCGAGGACCTTCTCGGCGTCTTCGTCTGGATGGACACGCACGTCGAGCGTGGCCTTGGCTTCCGAGGGGATCACGTTGACGCGGTATCCCGCCTGGATGATCGTTGGCGAGATCGATGTGCGCAGCACCGACGCGTGAAACGGTTCGTGTTCGCGAAAATATTCGTCCGCAGGTGCCGACACGCGCGGATCAGGACTGAGCACGTCGCGATACCGCTTCGCCTCCTCGGCAGACGAGAGCGCGGCGAGCCGCTTGAAATAGGTGCCGGTTGTCTCGTTGATCGTGATCGGCGGCTGCCATTCCACGACCTTGTCCACGGCCTTCGCGAGGTGCGACAGCGGGTTCGTCTTGAGCGGAACGGACCCATGGCCCGCAACTCCGCGAGCGGTCAGCTCGATCGCGCGCGGAATTTTCTCGAGCGTCTGCACCGATGCGTACTTCACCTGGCCGTTCTGACGCGTGGCGCCACCACCCTCGGCAAGGCAATACTCCGCATCGATTTCGGCGTAATGGCTGTCAACCATGTACTTGATGCCGACGCGCACCGTGCCTTCTTCGCCCGCTTCCGCGAGGAAGATCACGTCGCGATCGAGCGCCACCTGCTGGCGCTTCAACAGCAGCATCACCATTATCGCCGCGGCCACGTTGTCCTTGTCGTCCACCGTCCCGCGCCCGTAGATGTACCCGCCGTCGCGCACGGCGCCAAACGGCGGATGCGTCCACTTCTTCGGATCGACGTTCACGGTATCCGTGTGCGCCATGATCAGCAGCGGACGCTTCTTGCCGCTCCCCTTCAGTCGCGCAACGACATTGGGCCGGTGCGGCTCGAGCGCGAATACCTGCGTCGGAATGCCGTCTTTCGCGAACACCTCGCGGATGTAATCAGCGGCAGGGGCTTCATTGCCAGGTGGATCCGTCGTGTCCATCCGGAGCAACGCCTGGAAATGGCGGAGTGTTTCTGCCTCGACCGCCTGCCAATCAGGAGTCGTTTGCGCGGCGGTGGGCGCACAAATGAGGCACGCGAGAGCGGCTGGGATCACATAGCGCATGGCGCGCGGATTGTAGCGCACCCTCGAGCTCGCGCGGACACGTCAGTCGGAGAATCCGCTGCTCGCGATCAGCTTGCGCAGCGCGTTCAATGAGTCGTCGCGCCCGTGGACGTATTCGACGATGCTGAACCCGGCCACTTCGAAGGCGCTCGAAATCGCCTGCATCATCGCGCAGACCTCCCCGAGGCTGGGTCCACCGGGCGTAGGGATCAGCGTGTCCGGGAAGTCGGCCGGGTTGAGCGCGTCGAGGTCGAGATGCAGGTAGACGTGCCTGAAGCCGCGAGTCCTGATTTTCTCGACGAGACCTTCTGGATCGAAAAACTGGTTGGGTGGGGTTGCGGCGATCGAACGTTCGGTGATGAACTCCATTTCCGGCGGGTCGAGATCGCGCGTCCCAGCCAGGAACACCTGCGCAGGCGACAGCGGACGGCGCAAGTCGCTGACGTACTCCGCCGGCCCTTCCCCGAGCAGGGTCCGCAGGATCATGCCGTGGAAATTGCCGCTCGGCGAGGACTCGGGCGTGTTGAGATCACCGTGCGCGTCAAGCCACACCACGGCGAGATCGCCGCCGTAGCGCTCGTTCAGGTAGCCCACCGGCGCCGCTTCGACGCCGCACGTGCCGCCGATCGTCAAGATGCGATCGGCCGCTTCGGCCCTCAATCGCGCCATCGCCGTGCGGAAGCGCGCAGCGATCGATTGCAGGCCGTTGACACCTCGGACGCGTGTGAGCGCCTCGTCGCCGGGCGAATCGATCGTCAGGAACGCGGTGTCGGGAAACAGCTCGCGCGCAATCGTAATCGCGCCCTGTTGGACCGCGCGGGCTTTCCCCGAACCCTGCCACTCCGGATAGAGGAGATACAACACCGCCGGAGGCATGGTCATTGACGGCATTGTAGCTCCGGGGCACGCGTGGCGCGCGCCCCGGAACGTCACGAGACATCAATTGAACGCGAACGACATGCGATGCAGCGTGCCGTCGTCGAGGCCGACAACGAACTCGCGGCACGTGTTGCGCCACGCCGCGGAGGTCTTCCACACCCAGTGATACTCGTCGGCTTCAACATCGAAGGTGAGCGTGGTCCCTCCCGCTGACACGGCGGGCTCGAGCGCCCCGATCGCGTCGCCCGTCGCGCAGACAACCTGGCGCGACGCCGGATAGCCGGCGGCGAAGATGTCGAGTCCCTTGAAGCCGTTCAGGCTGAACTTGACTGGCGCGGCTGCACCCGCCTTACGCTGGTTGACCTCTCCATTGAGAGGCGAGCCGAACCCGTCGAAGTCGTAGTTGACACGCAGCGATACCGGAACTTCCGTTGGTGTGCTGCCCGCCCCGCTGATGCACAGCTTCCCCGTGTACGTGCCGACGTCGAGACCGGCGGCGTTGAAGGTGACGATGGTGCCGTCGCTGTGGCCGGCTTTCGTGATGCCAGACGCCTGCGACACGCTGAGCCACGGGAGATCGCTCGGAGCGCTGCAGTCCGAAGCGGCTTCGGTGATCGTCCACATCAGGTCGAGCCCATCGTCGGCTGTCTGGTTGGTGATGGTCAGGGGCTCAGGGGTCGATTCCTCCTGGATCACCGTCACGTTCAATATCGCGGGAGTTACCGTGATGAGCGGCTGGCAGAGCGGCGGCATGTCGAACGCCTCGACGTTGTCGTCGACCTCGTTGACACTGCCCTGCGCGGCGCTGAAGCCGAGGCCGCGCTTGGCGAAACCGCGCCAGATCGCGCACTGATTCAGCCCGGTGTTCGGTCCGTCGCCAGTGAGCGCGTCATCTGCTGCCAGGATGGCGTTGCGTCCCGTCACGAAACCTGGACGGCACGGCTGCATCTTCATCCCGTCCATCACCAGCTGAATCGCAAGATTATTTCCGCCGGTCTCCCACGAGTCGTACACATTCGCGTTGAACTCATATTTGTCGATCAGGTTCCAGTAGACCTCCCACAACGCGGTTGCCCATGCGTACCCGATTCCATGCGGCACCGACAGCGTTCCGAGCGTCGTGGTGCCGTACGTTGTCGGATTGATTGATATGTCGGTGGAGTAACGCGTCGTACGTATGCCTGGGCCCTCAACTCCGGTGAAGCGGATGTACGGTCCCATACCGCGCGTGCGCTGGATGGGCCGGTCCTTATCGTGCGTGAGGACCAGGCCGAGGAAATCGCTCCATCCTTCCCCCATCTGCTCGTCGCCGCCCAGGCATCCGGTCACGAGACGGCCGCCCGTCAGGCGGTTGCTGATGCCATGCCCGTACTCGTGGACGATCACGCCGGCGTCGAAATCTCCGTCCCGGAGCGGGGCCGGCACGCCGAGAAACGCAAGCTTCGCCTGGAATGGCAACGCCGGCCGCAGGAGTGCCGCGTTGGCGGCATTGAGCGCCAGTACCGGGATGGTGATCGTGCCTGAAACGCCGGTGATCGTCTGCGCTGCAGCGGGATCGTTGGTCGCGAGGATGACGCCAATCGCGCCCGCGTTCTGGGCCCGTTGCACCTTCAGCACGTTGCTGCATGCCTGGTTGCCGCCGCCCGGTTCGATGAACGCGATCTTGTCCTTGAGCGAGTCCACGGGAAGCGCGGAACAGGCGTTTGTCGGCGTCGTCGCGACAACCGGGGCGGTTGGCTGCGTCACGAAGATGTCGGCGAGGAACGCGCCGAAGTTGGCGCGCGCAGCTGGATACTTTCCTGGAGCCGCGCCGTCGAGCGCCTGCACTTCGTAGCCGCCCTGCGGGACCCACAGGAACATCTGCATGCGGGGGCGCGAGCCATCGTTTCCGGTCGAGAAGTTGGCGTTGTTCATCCCGCCACCATCCTGCGCCTCGGCACGAACCGGATCGTTGTCGCCAGCCGCGTCGCCCGGCTTCGGCGTGAAGCGGCCGTAGTGATTCACCTGGAAATTGCCGGCAGCCTCCGTAAAGCCGTACCGATACGTGACGTCGTGAATGATGTTGTTCCAGTAGAACAGGTTCGTGGTCGCTGCGGGCCGATAGGTGCGCGGGTTCTGCGTGAAGTCGACGGGGTGATCGAACAGGAGACCCGCGCCGCCGCTCGCACGGTCAGCTTCGGCGGCGTTGTTGTCGTTGAGGATGTCCAGGTACGCGTCAACGTTGTTGCCGACGGTGCTGGTGGATTCGCCGCCGGGCAAGCCGTTCGTGTCATGCCAGCCGAAGGGCGACGACATCGCGTCGGCGGGATCGACGGCGATCGACCGGTCACCGTCGTTCGGATCGGCGTGCGGCCACGCCCACACGCGGTACGTCCCGGAACCAGGCACGCCGGGCACCGGAATGGCGGCAATCGGATCGTCGGCCGCCGCACCCGCGCTGGCCGTGTCCTCGGCGGGTTCGGCTTCCGCGCGTGCCGCGGCGACCTCGTTCCAATCCGGTTCCTCGAACGTGTCGTGCACGGTGTAGTCGAACTGCTCCAGAAGATCGCCGTTCTGCGCGTCGATCGTGATCGCCCAATAGTGAGTTGAATCGGGATCCTCGATTTCGAGATGCCAGCCGAGCACGACATCTCCCGATTCGAGAGGCTCGTACACGAGCTTCGGGACGACCGGCTGCTCCGACAAAACTGCTCCGGGCGCCTTGCCCAGGTGAGCGGCAGCCGCGTCCACGGACTCCGCGGCGCGGAGATCAGGCACAACGCCGCGAACCTTGTCCGCGAGGTTCGCGACGAAGCTATTGCCGGCGCCGAACACGCGCCCGTCCTTCGCCACGTTCACGTTCATCTCGGCGCCATGCACCTCGATGCCGCTGAACCGCTGACGCAAATAGACGTGCGTCACGCCGTTGTGCTCGCTGCGTACTTCGCTGGTGACCATCACGTCGGACACATCCGCCGCGGTGAGCCCAAACGCCGTTGCGTTGTCGCGTGCGTACGCCAACGCGATCTCCACGGGTTTCACTTCCTGCGCTCGAGCGACCGCGGTTCGCGCCGCTTTCGCTTTCTCGGCGGGGGCGGTCCTGCTGTCCTCGTGTTTTGCCTTGCGACCCTTGCCTGGCGGCGGCTGCGCGCCGGCTATGGTGGTCGTGATTGCGAACACGCCAGCCAGCAGCGCTGCCGTTGTGCGATATCGATTCATCCCCTGTCCTCCTGATGTGAAACAACCCGATCGAACTTGTCGAGAAGTGCGCCGGAAACTGCGTCGATGGTGATCACCCACTGGTGTTCACCGTCCTGCGTTTCGATCTCGATTTGCCACGCGAGACGAAGCTTGCCCGCTGCCACAGGGTGGTACACGAGCTTTGCGGGAGGCGCGTTGGGTTTAGTGTCGGTGAGCGTCACGTTCACGTGCTTGGCGGCACGTGTCGTGGCGTCGTGCCTGGCGAGCGTCGAGCTCGGGCGATTTGCCGCCGCGGCCACGTGTGCCACGAGCGCTCCCGCCTGGTGCGTGATCGAACCGTCGCGAGCGATGCTGACGGTCACGTCCGCGCCGACGATCTCGATGGCGCGAAAACGCTGACGCACGTACACGTGCGTGACGCCGGTCTGCGGGCTGACGGTTTCGCTGGTGACGATCAGGTCAGACAGATCAGCTGGGCTCAGTCCAAGGGCGGCCGCCTGCGCACGGACGTACGTCAGCGCGCGAATGGACGTAGTCGTTTGCGGCTGCGACGGTGTCGAGGCGGAGGCGCACGCAATGGTGAAGATGGTGATGAGCAGCGTCAGGCGTGCGGAGTTGAACATCGGGCGGAACGCCCGCGCCTGTGAGTGGAGCTCGGGACGAGGCCGGAGTATATCCAAGCCTCGTCCGCACGTTGCACGCTAAAGTTTGGCGCTCGCCCACTCGGGCGCCGGCCGACCGAACCATACCCACGCGATGTAATCCACGAGCGGCGGTTCGCCCCCGACTTCGCGAAAGCGCGCGTTCACCTGGCCCCGGTGGTACGTGGAGTGACTGGTGACCTGGAACATCGTCTCGGCCAGCGTCGGCTTCTCGAAACGTCGTCCGGTGCGCTGCTCGAACTCCGCGAGCCACGGCATGTCGATCGTGCGGCTGAGGCCCGCTTCATCGATCGTCGCGAGAAACGAGGACAGTTCGCCGTAGTAGGGCTGTGACCAGGAATGCACGGCGGCGATGTCCGAGAAGTCGTCACGTTTCGCGAACACGAGAGGCTGCGAGGTCCACATCGTGAGGAACGCGCGCTGCACTCCGTGAAGGTGCAGCATGAGGTCGCGGAGTCGCGGGTCGGCAACGGCGGCCGGATGAGCGAGTGTCGCACGCCAGACCACGGAGTCGGCCCATTCCATGTGGTGAAGCAGTTCACGCAGCCCGTCGAGTGTGAAAGTAGCCATCGCTTGGGTCCGTTCTTGTGTCGACGGCTTAACGCGGCCAGAGCCAACCGAAGGCGCCGGCCGTAACAAGCGCGTAGATCAAGCCGTCGATAGTGGATTTGATTGTTGCTCCCACCGCCCGCTTATACCAGATCGTGTTCTGCCAAAGCGCCAGCGCGTACCCGACAAATGCGACCGTCCCAGTGAAACGGAATACGTCGAGATAGTTGGCGCCGACCGGCAACGCCCGACTCGCGATATAGCCGGCGAACACGCCCACGACGATGGTGTAGACGAACCACAGCGACAGGCTCTTGCCCATGGTCGGGACGCCGCTCTCCATCATCGTCATCACGGCAACCGGCCCACGTTTCATCTTGTCCTGGAATTCGGTGGAGCGCATGTTGTCCGGCGTACCGGCGCACGGCAGCATGTAGTCGCCCGGCGGAATCTTGAAGCGGCGCAGGGCGTCCATCACTTCGTCTTCAGCAGGCAGCCGTCCCCAATCGGTCCGGTGATACGGAAGAAACATGTGGAGGATGGAGCTGACGACGAACACGAGGACCGCGGCGAGCACAATGGGCGCCCAGAGGGAGAGCAACGGGACCATGCCACCTCCTTTGACGAGCGGCCAGAATAAACCAACCGCCGGCCACATGCGTGAGGGTCAGACCCTCGTGACGATCCGACTCAAGGTTTAGGGATGAGTGAAGCGGAGAATTTGCCAACCAAGGTGTTCGTTCAGGGTCGAGGGCTGAGCGGCTCCCCTTTCTGGCACAGGGGGCAAGCGTGGGCTGGCCACGTGTTCCACCGGACGCTATGCA
>WUUC01054203.1_pt1 | contig 13773 bp, 9 predicted proteins | sample 6278441 | NCBI WGS metagenome assembly WUUC01 (sample SAMN13675441, study PRJNA597444) | soil metagenome | isolation source: soil | place: USA: Washington | collected 2017-10
CAATTTCATAGATTTTCTGCTGCCCGCACATATTACGGGGCTAGCCGTTGCCATGCTGCTGTATACGAATGATCGTTTGCTCCCAATTGCGTTTGCGACCGCGGTGGCTATCAGCTCGAAAGTTGTTTTTCGTGTTCCGGTGGGAAAAGGTATTCGGCATTTCCTTAACCCATCCAACTTCGGGATAACTGTCACCCTGCTGCTCTTTAGCTGGGTCGGCATCGCTCCGCCCTATCACTTTACAGAAAACCTGGACACTATGGGCGACTGGGCCTTGCCTGGCATCATCATCCTCACCGGAAGCTTTCTAAACGTACGCTTTACGCATCGCATGCCACTCATCATCGCATGGGTGAGTGGTTTCTTCGCCCAAGCGGCGATCAGGAGCCTTATGTTCGGAACCCCGATCACAGCCGCCCTTCTGCCTATGACAGGAATGGCCTTCATTCTCTATACCTTCTACATGGTGACTGATCCTGCGACGACTCCGAATGGAAAGTTATCGCAGATTGTGTTTGGGGCTGGAGTGGCGGTTACCTATGGTCTGCTACTTCTGGCGCACATTGTCTTCGGGCTTTTCTTTGCGCTCACGATTGTCTGCATCTTGCGCGGGTTAGGTCTCTACGTTCAGGCTTGGGCGACTGGCAAAGCGCTCGCGAGGATCAACACAGTTCAAGCACCGGCTATGGCAAAGGAAGCTTGAGCCATGACTAATTCCATCGCAATTGTCGGTATGGCGTGCCGGTATCCGGGCGCGAGCTCACCGGAGGAGTTATGGGAGGACGTGCTGGCCCAACGCCGCTCGTTCCGGCGTATACCACCGGAGCGACTACGACTCGAAGACTACCTATGCGCGGATCGTGATGCCCCCGACTGCACTTATTCGTCTGAAGCAGCCTTAATTGAAGGATATGAATTTGACCGGATTCGCTTCCGTATTGCAGGCAGCACTTTCCGTTCGTCAGACCCAGCGCACTGGCTAGCGCTGGATGTGGCCGCTCAAGCTTTGAGTGATGCAGGGTTTTCAGAGGGCGAGGGACTCCCGCGAGAACTCACAGGCGTACTCGTGGGTAACACGCTGACGGGCGAAACCTCGCGCGCCAATGTGCTGCGCCTGCGGTGGCCTTATGTGCGTCGTGTTGTGGAGGCCTCTTTGAGAGATGAGGAGTGGTCCACCGAGCGACTTAATCCTTTTCTGAAGGGATTGGAGATAGCTTATAAGAAACCGTTTTCGCCTGTGGGTGAGGAATCGCTCGCTGGAAGTCTCTCGAACACTATTGCCGGACGTATCTGCAATTACTTCAATCTAAACGGCGGCGGTTATACGGTTGACGGGGCGTGCGCCTCATCACTGCTGGCTGTAGCCAATGCATGCTCGGCTCTGGAGGCAGGCGATCTTGACGCGGCGCTGGTTGGCGGCGTTGATCTGAGCCTGGATCCGTTTGAGCTCGTGGGTTTTGCCAAGACCGGCGCATTGGCCTCCGACCTGATGCGGATATATGACGAGCATTCCAATGGCTTCTTCCCGGGAGAGGGCTGCGGCTTCGTACTATTGATGCGGCATGAAGATGCGTTGGCCCAGCGCCGACGTATCTATGCAGTTATCAAAGGCTGGGGCGTTTCATCGGACGGAAGCGGTGGAATTACACGACCGGAAGTCGCGGGGCAACTACTGGCCTTACGACGCGCCTATCATCGGGCCGGTTTTGGCATTGAGACTGTCCACTACTTTGAAGGACACGGCACGGGCACAAAGGTTGGTGATACTGCAGAGTTGCAGGCCTTGTCGAGTGCTCGGCGTCAAGCGCCAGGCAAAGTTTCCTCCGCCGTCATTGGTTCTATCAAAGCAAATATTGGGCATACGAAGGCGGCCGCCGGAGTTGCCGGCTTGATTAAGACTGTGATGGCTGTCAATGCCAACATCCTCCCGCCGACCACAGGATGTGAACAGGCCCACTCCGAATTGAGCAAAGAATCAGCGACTCTTCGGATACTTAGGAAAGGCGAGCCCTGGCCTGCAGGGCAATGTCTACGCGCGGGGGTCAGCGCAATGGGCTTCGGCGGAATCAACACACACATTGTCTTAGAAGGTATCCGAGTAGAGTCTAGTCACACACTCAAACATACAGAGCGCTCGCTGCTCTCTTCAGCACAGGATGCTGAGTTGCTATTGTTTGGAGCGCGCGATGTAGGTGAATTGCAACGTCATGTAGAGCATTTATTGACATTCGCCGCTAAGCTTTCTCGCGCGGAACTGTCAGACCTGGCCGCGGAGTTAGAAAGAAAGCTCAACCATCGGGAGGCGCGTGCTGCTGTCGTAGCATCAAGCCCTGCGGATTTAGCCACTCGTCTTGAGATTTTGAAATCCACGATTGAGAGCGGGGCTACAACGAAGATAGACGAACGTTCTGGAGTATTCCTGAGTGCAAGCACCAGCAGGCCGCGCATAGGCTTTCTCTTCCCAGGTCAGGGTTCACCATCTCGCCTCGACGGGGGAATCTGGCCCCGTCGCTTCGAGTTCCTGCAGCAACTTTATGCGCAGGCGCAGCTCGAGGTCAGTGAAGATTCAACCCGCACGAACGTAGCTCAACCCGCCATCGTGACTTCGTCATTGGGAGCGCTTGATGTCTTGAGCAGACTCAATGTTACAGCCGAAACCGCCATCGGTCACAGCTTGGGCGAATTGACGGCACTACATTGGGCTGGTGCATTTGACGGGGAAACACTATTACGGACCGCGAGAGAGCGGGGCAAGGCCATGATGGAAACAGGTGGTCCTGCTGGTGCGATGGCAAGCATTGCTGCCGCACGAGAAGAGGTTGAAGCACTGCTGAATGGCGAGCAGGTTGTAATCGCCGGTCTGAATTCGCCTCGGCAAACGGTGGTGTCAGGTGAGGCGACTGCCGTAGCTGCGGTAATGGCGCGCGCCAGTGCGAAGAACCTGGTTGCCACAAGGCTGCCTGTGTCACACGCTTTCCACTCCCCGTTTATGCAAGCAGCAATCCCCGTGCTGGCAAAGCAGCTTTCGCAAGAAGCTTTCAAGCCTTTGCAACGGACCGTGATCTCCACCATAACTGGCCAGCTCCTCGCTCCCGAGACGGACTTGAGGGAGTTGCTTTTCAGGCAGATAACTTCACCTGTGCTCTTCATGGTGGCAGCGACCAAAGCGAATTCTGAAGGAGTTGATCTCTGGTTAGAAGTTGGACCGGGACAGGTGGTTCGCACGCTGATGGCCCAGATGACCGCGGTTCCCGTGGTGTCTCTCGATGCGGGTGGACCTTCGCTACAGGGTCTCTTGCGCGCAGTTGGAGCGGCTTTCGTCCTCGGACATCCCGTGAAACATGAACAGTTGTTTGCCGGACGCTTCACGCGGCCATTTAATCTTGACTGGCAGCCGAACTTTTTCGTTAGCCCCTGCGAATTAGCGCCTGTTTCGGAAACGACAGCGCTCTCCAATGCCGCGCCGATAGCTGATGATGACAACGTTGGTACCGCCAGGCTTTCTGGTCCAGCCGGCGAATCGGCCCTAAACCTGGTTAGTCGTCTCGTGGCCCAACGGGCAGAACTTCCAGCTTCAGCGGTGAGGAACGAAAGCCGTTTGTTAAGCGATTTGCATCTGAACTCAATCACGGTGGGCCAACTCGTCGCTGACGCCGCACGGGCTTTGGGTCTGCCACGTTTCGTGTCTTCGACAGACTTTGCCGATTCCACGGTCGCCGATGTCGCGCGAGCCCTTGATAGACAATTACAGTTTGGTCAGACTGCGCAAAATGTTGAGGATGAGTTATTGCCGCCCGGCATAGATTCGTGGATCAGGCCGTTTAGCGTTGAACTAGTTGAGCGTCCCCTGCCAAGGCGCAAGCTGCCTGCTACATCCGGCACGTGGCAATTGTTTGCGCCTCCTGACTATTCGCTTGCAGTTCCCTTACAGCAAGCGTTCAACGATTGCGGCGCCGGAAGCGGAGTCATCGTCTGTCTTCCGCCTGCACCGAACGAAAAACACCTCTCTCTTTTGCTAAGCGGTGCGCGGGCAATATTAAGCGAGAAAGGGGCCACAAGATTTGTCCTGGTGCAGCACGACGGAGGTGCGGCGGCGTTTGCTCGCACGCTACACCTGGAAGCGCCGCAGGTGACAACCTGCGTCGTAGATGTGCCTTGGGCCTGTTCGCAAGTTGCAAAATGGGTGGTCGCCGAAGCTTTAGCGGCCGAAGGATATGTTGAGGCTCACTATGATACTCAGGGCCGACGACGAGAGCCCGTCATGCGGCCGATCTCTTTATCGAAGGAGACGACTGCCGGACTGTCGCTTGATGCCGACGATGTTTTAGTCGTCAGCGGGGGTGGCAAGGGAATTACCGCTGAATGTGCCCTCGCCCTCGCCAAAGAAACCGGCGCGCGTCTAGCGCTTCTTGGTCTGGCAGAGCCGGAGACAGACGTGGAACTCGCCCAGAACCTCCAACGAATGACCGCTGCCAATATTAACTTTAAATACTTTTCAACCGATGTGACCGATGCTGAAGCCGTCCGTGCGGCCGTCCGGGAAGTTGAAGCAGATTTTGGAAAAATCACGGGCATAATTCATGGCGCCGCCAGGAATGTGCCGCAGATGGTGGGCCAACTAGACGAAGAAGCGTTTCAGCGCACACTAGCTGTGAAGGTTCAAGGCGCTCGTAATCTCCTTGCCGCCGTCAGCGCCAAAGAATTGCGTCTCTTGATTACCTTCGGATCAATTATTGCGCGCACCGGTCTGCCAGGAGAAGCTGATTATGGTCTGGCAAACGAGTGGCTCGTACGCTTAACCGAACAATGGCAAGTCGCGCACCCGGCGTGCCGTTGCCTCGCTTTGGAATGGTCAGTCTGGTCGGGCGTCGGCATGGGTGCGCGGCTGGGCCGGATAGACTTGCTGGTGCGCCAGGGAATTATCCCTATTCCACCGGATGAAGGCCTGGCAATGTTGCACCAACTGTTGAGCCAGGCGCTGCCCGTTGTGTCGGTGGTGGTTATGGGCCGCTTCCGTGAAATGCCAACTTTCATGATTGAGCGACCGGATCTTCCGCTCCTGCGATTTCTTGAGCGGCCCAGAGTCTACTACCCGCACGTGGAACTCGTGGTCGATGTTGACCTGTCAACGAGTACCGATCCGTATCTGAATGACCATCAAATTCAGGGTGAAAGGCTCCTGCCTGCGGTCATGGGTCTGGAAGCAATGGCTCAAGTCGCCACCGCACTAGTCGGCGCTACGAAACTGACGAGCTTTCAGGAAATAAGTTTCAATCGGCCGTTGGTCGTTCCGGAAATTGGCTCTTTGAAGATCCGCATCGCAGCACTCGTACGAGATACAGGGTTGATAGACGTAGCTGTGCGGAGTGATGAGACTGACTTTCAATTAGATCATTTTCGGGCGACCTGCTGTGTCGGTGACGTGAAGCTTGAGGGCGTAGAGCCGGCCAGGCCGCTCAGCGAGAACGGAAATAGGAGGAGGTCTGTTTCAATTGATCCTGAACGTGATCTTTACGGCGGCATATTGTTTCATCGGGGGCGGTTTCGCCGGTTAAGCGGTTACCGGCTATTGAAAGCCAAGGAGTGCCTGGCAGAGATAGCCCCCGATGGAACAACTTCCTGGTTCAGCAAATACCTGCCTGGCCAGCTCGTGCTCGGTGATCCGGGCGCACATGACGCTGCAATACATGCAATACAGGCTTGCATTCCTTCTGCGACACTTTTGCCTATAGGAGTGCACAGAGTTCTTATGAATCCAGCCCACTCATCCGAGTCGGTCTTCGTACACGCGCAGGAGCGTGAACACCACGACGGTATTTTTACTTACGACTTACAGGTGACCGAAGCAGATGGCTATGTGCGTGAACGTTGGGAGAGATTGCGGCTGCGGGCGATCAATGCAGTCACTCAACAGGCGCCGTGGGCTGTGCCCCTCCTCGGTGCATATGCTGAGCGGCGTGTCCAGGAGTTGATCCCGGGTTCGCTGGTTTCTGTCGCACTGGAAGAGTGTGTAGGGATAGAACGTCACGTGCAAAGTAATAGGGTGATTCAGCTGGCTCTGGGAGAAGATTTGGCTGTTCTGAGACGACCTGATGGCAAACCGGAGATCAATGGCAATCGCGCGGTATCTGCCTCTCATCTGGGCAACCTGACGCTCGCAGTGGCCGGGGATGGACCACTCGGTTGCGACATCGAACAGGTAACCGAGCGCTCCGCTTCAGCCTGGCGGGACTTACTGGGTGACGATCGCGCTGCGCTCGCAGGAATCATCACTCGCCACGCGGGAGAGAATGAGGCGATATCCGCCACCAGAGTGTGGGCGGCTGGTGAATGTTTGAAGAAAGCTGGGGCAGGATTTGACGCCCCTTTGTTATTTGTCACGTCAGAAGCAGATAGCTGGGTCTTGCTCTCATCAGGACACTTGAAGGTGGCCACTTACGTGACACAGGTTCGAGACCATCGAGGCAAGCTGGCGATAGCAGTGCTGGTGAGAAGCAATGACACGCACTTATGAGTACAGTCATATTGTCGGTTTCGAAGAGACGAATCTCGTCGGGAACGTTTACTACGCCAATCACGTAAGTTGGCAAGGTCGATGCCGAGAGATGTTTCTTCGTGACTATGCTCCCGAAGTGTTGACCAACCTGAACCGGGGATTGGCTCTCGTCACCACCCGTGTGTCGTGCGAGTACCTGGCGGAGATTTCTGCTTTTGATGAACTCGTGATTCGGATGAGCCTAGGCTCATTGAAGCAGAATCGTATCACCATGCTCTTTGACTACTGGCGGCGCACGCGCGCAGGCGATGAGCTAGTGGCCCATGGCGAGCAGGAGATCGCATGTATGCAACGCGAGGGGAAACAGATGCTCCCTACACCCGTGCCGGAGATACTGAGACAAGCCTTAAAGCCGTTCGCAGATACGTGAAGCACTGAGGCAGCGTGCGGAGTTTTGATGGGATCTGATTTGCCGGGTGCGCTCGGGGAAGAAGGAATCAAATGCAGGCAGAACTTCAAACCTCCGGTTGCCGAGTCTACACGATAGAATCACATCGCCAGGCCGTTGAGCGGGTCATTCTAGCGATGCGTGAGCGTTTGGATGAGCTTATGTCGTTGAAGGACATGGCAAAAATCGCTTACATCAGTCACTTCCAGTTTAACCGCATCTTCCATCAGATCACAGGTATTCCGCCGGTCCAGTTCCTTTACGCGCTGAGACTGAACACTGCAAAGCAACTCTTGTTGATGACAGACCGAAGTGTAACTGATGTCTGCTACGAGGTCGGTTACAACAGCCTCGGCACGTTTACCACACGCTTTACGGAGTTGGTCGGCTTATCGCCCCGTCGTTTGCGTCGGCTGGCAGATCATGTCCACTATTTGCCACTGGAATCAATACTGGATAAAACTTCCTACGGAGACCAAATTATCACAGCTGGCCCTCACGTGATGGGCCACATCAAGTCCCCCACTCCCATCGAGGGGTTTATCTTTGTCGGGCTGTTCCAGACGCGCATTCCCCAGAGGCGTCCAGTCAGCGGAACTCTCTTGACTGCGCCGGGCCCCTTCTGCATTGGTCCTGTTCCGGCCGGACGCTACTACGTTTTCGCGGCCGCCTTACCAAAAGCGAAAGACCTCTTACCCTATCTCTTGCCGGATCCGGCAGGCTTGCTCGTAGGCGTCGGCCAAGCTCCGATCATGGTGCGAAATGGTCTCCCGACCTATCTCATGGATGTGACGCTACGACCATTGACGCTAACAGATCCGCCGCTTCTCGTATCGCTGCCATCTTTGCTTTCTGGCCCAACAGTGGCGCCGAGAGTAGGCGTTTGAAATAGCCTTCACGAGTGGAAAACCGATCGCCACAACCAACGCATCTGGGTTCGCAGGTGGCCCAGCGTGACCACACTTGATTTTGGTTCACTTAACGGCGGGGCGATGCGCTGTCGTCAAAAAGCTTTACTCCAAAGCTCCGCTCCACATCGCGTAAACGGCGCACCACTCTACAGGATGAGCAATCTCGGAGAAGAAACTATTGCCGTTCCGAAGTAACTTAAGCGTGAACAATCAGCAGTCCTATCTAGAATTTCTTGACTGAATGAGTTTCCTCAGTTCCGTTTGAATGAGCCGGATCGGACCGCAAAAGTAATCTCTTTGAGATAAGCAATTTGAGAGAAGCTTAGACGGCGGCTTCCTGCAATCATCCCCGAATGATCCGGAAGCAGCCAATAAACTTCTAAGGAGGACAGCAGACCATGGCAATTGACCTTTGCAATAAACAGGAACAGATGCGAATTGTGGGGAATCGAGCCACTTTAGCTAATCCGTTTGAGGATGCGCTCGAGGGAATTTCCGTTCCGCTCGATGTGCTCTCCGCTAACCAGCGGGAAGTTGTTGAGTTGGCTTACTACTCTGCCCTAATTCATCCTAATCCCTTGATGCACGTTGTTGGAGACCCCGCAGCGTGGGAGAGCAACTTCGGGCATGCACTGGATCGTGTCGCTGTTAGGCTGGACTCTCGACCCAACGAGGTCTTGCGCCACCAGGCAATCAATCATCCTGATCCAATGATGCGCGAGCAGGCACTGTATGAATATGCCGATCGTAATAACGATGATGCGGTGGAATTGTTAAGCTACGTAGTGGAGCACGATACAGATCGCCAGGTCCGCTGGGATGCGCTGTGGGCGATTGAGAAGCTGGGCGGAATTCGAGCCATTCAAGCTCTCAAAAGGTTTCAACAGGATTCGGACCCGGAGATCGCCGAGTGGTCCAAACTCTTCATTGGCGAATTGCAAACCGGTGAGCCGAGTTTCGACCAGCGCGAGGGCCGCTCCACACCTGAACGAACGTTTGACGAGACGATCTTCCTCCTCATTCACTGTGACCTCTACATTCGTCTCAGCCAGAGCAATCAGCACTGGGGCAAACTCTCGTTGGCCCCTGAGGGCCTGGCTCGTGTCTATGGTCGAGCGCATGCCTGCCCAAATGCCAAGACGCGAGAGCGGCAATTAGTGATCGCCAAACAGATCTCCGGCCTGCATGCGGATCAGAGCCTGCATATAGACAACTACCTGTTCCGCGGCTTCACCGAACGCACACGTGATGATCGAGGGAACTTCTATTTCGAGTCGCACGTCAACCGTCCTTTTTACGTTTCAGGCAAAGCAGACGATCCTTCGAGCGGAGTGCAAGATAGCCATATCGGCTTTATGCGCGAAGGTTGCTGGTATCTGGATAGCCGCTTAAAGATCCCACAAGCCGACGGCGAAGCTGACGCGATCAGGTATGTTCGCGGAAGGTTCCAGGGCTGGGGCTATACCAATCTGGAGAATCTGCAAGGCAAATCGTTAGACCAGATTCTCACGCCAGGAAACGGCATCCTCTCGACCCTGCATGATCCGGTTGCCGGACCGATGACGAACGTATTCATCTCAGGCACATTCAAGGGCAAGCTCAACGACTGGGATAACGATGGTCGTCTGGATCTCAACTCTCGCGATGTGTATTCCACTGCCGAAGGGGAAGTGGATACCAACATGGATGGTATACCGGATCAGGCTGGGGTAGCTTGCTGTGATCTGGGAACACGTCTTGGGGTCTAACTCAATCACTGAGGAGGATCATGATCACACGTTTGGGAAGTGTTCCGGTTTTCGTCACCGATCAAGAGAGCGCCCTTATCTTTTTCCGCGATAAGTTAGGGCTCAAGGTTGTGGTTGATTACCAGTACGGCCCGGAGTTTCGCTGGCTGACACTGGCCCAGCAAAAGGGCGGAACTGAGATCGCGCTTTTCCGTCCCGTGCCTTCCATAGTCGGTGACAGCCTGGAGGAGTTGAGGAAGCGCATCGGCGTTTGGACCGGCATTGTTTTTCTCACCGATGATATTGACCAAACCTATAAGCTGCTGCGCGAGCGGGGGGTGGAATTCAATGTGAAGCCGCGCCAGCAGTCTTGGGGGGGATGGGAGGCTCTCTTCAACGATCCTGATGGAAATGGCTTTCACCTGGTCCAGCGGCCAGCATCAGGAGTTCTTTCAGATAACTAGCGCCACTAATAGGGACACCGCCGGCCAAGCTCCCTTTTTTTCGACGCCTCGACGAAGGGAGGCGCGAAACATCGCAATCAGGAACGGTAAAGTCCGCGATCGATTAGCCTGCGCCTCATATCGGCCCAAAGTAAGGGACCCTGGTTGAAGATTCCGACTTGTCCGAAGGGAGAACAGATCATGGCTACCATGCTTGCACCTGACATCCAGACGGCTCCGCCGACCTTTGACATGGTGAAAATGGGTTCGTTCATGAACCAGGTCATGGGTGATTTGAGCGGCGCAGTTGTGAGCACTATGTGTACCCTTGGGGACCGACTCGGCCTGTTCAAGGCACTCGCGGCGAATGGACCTGCGACGAGCGCTCAACTGGCAAATATCGCGGAGATCAATGAACGCTATGCGCGCGAGTGGTTGAGTGCCTTGGCGAGTGCCGGTTATCTCGAGTATGACCCGTCTAACGGGCACTTCACTTTGCCTCCAGAGCACGCTCCAGTGCTCGCCCAGGAGGGTGGTCCCATGTTCATGGGGGGTGTGTATCAGCATCTACCGGGGCTGTCTGGGACGCTCGATCAGATAACTGAAGCCTTTCGACATGGTGGCGGTGTAGGTCAAGAAGCCTATGGCGAAGACTTCCGTGAAGGAATGGAACGCATCAGCGCCGGCTGGTTCGAGAACATGCTGGTCCAACAGTGGATCTCTGCAATCCCGGATGTTCAGGACAAGCTGGAGCGGGGGGCGCTGGTCGCGGATGTTGGTTGCGGGAACGGGCGCGCCATCATTAGACTCGCTCTTGCCTTTCCCAATTCTCATTTCGTCGGGTATGACATGTTTTCACCAGTCATCAACCGGGCGAGAGCGAACGCCGAATTTGCTGAAGTGGCCAACCGAGTACGTTTTGAGCAATGTGATGCAGTCAATGGGCTGCCGGAGCAATTCGATCTAATCACAACGTTCGACGTCATTCATGATATTGCCAATCCGCGCGCAGTATTAAAGGGCTTTCGCCGGGCGCTCCTGCCGGACGGCGCATATCTGCTCTTAGAGATAAAGTGCTCAGAGAAGCTAGAAGAGAATGCCGGGCCCGTGGGAGCAATCTTGTACGGAACCAGCGTGTTGTATTGCACACCTACCTCAATTGCAAACGGGGGTGATGGCTTGGGCACAATGGGCCTCCCCTGGCCGAAAGTGCGAGAGCTTTGCGCCGAAGCGGGATTCAGCAACGTGCGCCGACACCTCTTGGACAACCCCTTCAACGTCCTTTACGACGTTAGGCCGTAAGCCCTACAGCTGCGCGCAGGAACTTTGCGCGTGGTTCGTTAACTGAGCAACTTGAAAGAAGTACGCCGGCTGATCGCGCTCTATTATTTTCGAGCCATAGGCACTTTAACTGGAAGACTAATCAGATAGGAGCAAAAGCATGTCAACTGCAATCAACGCCATCAAGCCAGCTTGGGGACCACGTTTGGACGTCAGAGACACGGCCAACCTTTACGCGCCCCAGACGGTAATACCCTACACCCCACCGCCTCCGGGAATTGACAACTTGGGTATTACTTCCACAGACACCTTCATGGTTCCCGGCAAAGGGGAGTTCAAGGTCGATTTCAAGGGTTATGTTCGTGTGGCCCGCTCCAAACCGAGCGCCGATGACTGGAACCATTCGGAGGTTTATACGAACTTGCTTGAGATGAATATGCGCGGGACAGCACCTGAGGTCGGTCCGATCATCGTTACTCTCAACTCGGATTACACATCTACAGGGCAACTCTGGACACCGCCGGCCGACGTTGAATGCGACCAGCCAGCCAAAGCCTGCCGGATGGCCGTCTCGGCTATTTTTAGTATGCCTCAGCTCGGCATGGTTCTCTTCAACAAGGAACCGATCCTATTGACAATCAACGATGTTAGAGCAATTCCGCCAGCGGGTAATCCGGGTGTCGGGCGCATCTACGAGAAACTGCCGCTATACAATCGCGCTGATCCGGAAGGAAAGCCGGTGGCCGACATCACTGCCCTGAAGTTCGCCATGGGCACGTACCTTACTGAGGAAGAACTCCAGGCCTTGCGGTCAAATTAGTGATTCTTGGGTTCGTTCTCTTATGGCGGCGTCTGTAACAGTGCGGCCGGAGATAATCATATGGAGGCGCCACCACAGCTGGACGCATTGGCTTCACCGCGGCCTGCCTGATAGGAGGTCGGCATGCCCTTTAATGCCCATGCTCTGGACCAAATATGGATCGACTTCCTACTGATATTGGGATTTGTCTTGACTGGTGGCAGCCTTATCGCGGTCGCGCTCTGCGTGCTGGGCGGCTGCCTTGACGCAATCGAGCGGCGTCGAGATGGCGGGTTGGCCAAGAGGGATTCGCCGCAGATCCTCGTTGATCCTGAGATAACCGGAACAGAGCCAGCTAGTCGAATCGACAGAAGAGAGCTGTTTCCCGCCAGTCAGAATCAAAACACCGGGTATGGGGTGAGTGTCCGAAAGGTTATATGAGCGGGAGGAGGAGAAAGCGAGCCATCATCGTGGGTGGCGGCCCCGGCGGCCTCACGGCGGCTATAGCTCTTCGTCGAGCGGGATTTGATCCGATTGTTTTCGAGCGTGCCAGTGAAATACACCGGAGCGGTTCCGGCCTAACTCTCTGGCCCAATGCGATAAAAGCGCTGGGAAGATTGGGATTGGCCGAAGCCGTCCAGTCCGCAAGTTTTCAATGCGACGGCATTGCCATGCGCTCATGGCGCGGTGGGCTACTGTTTGACGTTGAACCACCTGAGCAAGCGGAAGTCCTCCCTGGTGTTCATGGCTACGCCCTGCATCGTGCCGAATTGGTTGCCGTGTTGTTGAACGCCCTCGGCGAAGACACTGTCAAGCGCGGCGCTCGGTGCATGGGCTATCGTCAAGATGGGCAGAGCGTGTTCGCATTTTTTGAGGATGGATCAAGAGTTCACGGTGATGTCTTGATTGGCGCCGACGGTATTAGATCGGTAATTCGAGCGCAGATGGTTGGCGAGACAAAACTTGAGTACGCAGGATTCACGGTCTGGCGTGGAGTAACTCAGTTCATACTCGGAGGAAGGGTTGGATTGACTTCGATGGGGCGCGGCGCACAGTTCGGATTGTTTCCAATGACTCAGAATAGAGTGTACTGGTTCGCATCGGTGAATGCTCCGGAAGGGGCCCGGGACTGGGCAGTTGGGCGAAAAAGTGAACTACTCGAACGGTTCAGGGGTTGGCACGAACCGATCGAAGCAATTATTGAAGCAACCAACGAATCAACTATTCTCCGCAACGACATCTATGATCAGAAGCCGCTGGACACCTGGAGCAACGGGCACGCTACGCTCTTGGGTGATGCCGCGCATCCTTCAACGCCGAACCTGGGCCAAGGCGCCTGCCAGGCCATTGAGGACGCCATCGTGCTGGCGACCTGCCTCGGCGAAAATCAGGAAATTGCGTCCGCTTTGAAAGCATACGAATCTCGTCGCATTCAGCGAACGAGCGCCATTACGCTGCAGTCAAGACGTTTGGGCCAGATGGGACGTTGGAAAAATCCGGCCCTGTGCTGGTTGCGCGATAAGCTCATTAAGAGCATGCCGGAGCATGTCAGACTTCAGCAGATTAACGCCGTCTTCAATTTCGATGGGTGACCCAACCTCGGATCGGGAGTTAAGCAAAAATGGATATAGGTACAGAGCGGCCAAATGGCGGCGCAAATGGATCAAC
>WUUC01217414.1_pt1 | contig 13771 bp, 11 predicted proteins | sample 6278441 | NCBI WGS metagenome assembly WUUC01 (sample SAMN13675441, study PRJNA597444) | soil metagenome | isolation source: soil | place: USA: Washington | collected 2017-10
GAAAAATCGGACTTTTGGTGTAATGAGTGTGGAATACCATTTCCTAATAAAAAATCATTAGAAGGGCACCTTTCCAAAGCCCATAAAACAAGAAAAAAGGACTCATCGAACCATGATAGTTCTAGTCAAGAAAATGATGCACTATGAATATCAGCTTTAAAATTTATAGACAAAGGTTAAAGAGGAGAAATGCCCGTTTCGTGGCATTAGCAAGATGTACAAATGATTTCACATTTGTTTCTCATTCGGCAAGGAATGCCTCGGAACTCGGCTTTCGCAATTTTAAATTATAAGACCATGACAAGAAAAAAAGTCGATAGATCCCAACAGCTTTCTCATATGATCTGTGTAAGGGTGTCCAAACCTTACTATGAAAAAATGGAAAAATGGTTATCACAGAGTAACTGCCGTTCTGCCGCTGAATTGGCGCGGAGTATTTTATATAAGGAAGAGATTATATGGTATCACAAGGACACAAGGTTCGACGCAACGGCAAGGGAGTTGGCAGGTATTCGAGATGAATTAAAAGCAATTGGCATAAATATTAACCAGATCACAAGGCAGTTTAACAGCGCTTCTCTTCCTAATCAAAAAATATTTCACGCATTGAAAGTTCAAGATGAATACAAGGAAGTCGGACAGAGAGTGGATAAAGTATTATTTCTCATAAGTGAAATGATAAAGCAATGGTCGCAAAAGTGATTATTGGAACAAACATAAATGGAGCATTGAATTATAACGAGCTGAAAGTTCGTGAGGGGAAAGCCGAATGTATTGCGATAAATGGCTTTATAAAAGAAGCAAATGAACTTACATTCAAAGATAAGCTTACAAGGTTTGAAGACTTAACGGCAAAAAACAGAAGATCAAAAACGAATACGTTACACATTTCTTTAAACTTTGATCCTTCTGAAAGGTTGACCAAAAATCACCTTTCCGATGTTGCGAATCTTTATTTGCAAAAAATTGGATTTGGGAAACAGCCGTATTTAGTGTACCAGCATTTTGATGCAGCTCATCCGCATGTTCATATTGTGACTATAAGTATTCAAGAAGACGGGAAGCGTATTGCCCTCCATAATATTGGGAGGAACCAATCGGAAAAGGCGCGGAAGGAAATCGAGGAGCATTTTAATTTGGTCAAAGCAGAAAGCAAAAGATCTAAAAGAGAAGAACTTTACCCGCTAAACGTGCAAAAAATTGTATATGGAAAATCCGAAACAAAACGGAGTATCTCCAATATTGTAAGGGTAACAACAAGTACGTACAAGTACACTTCTCTTCCAGAACTAAATGCAATTCTTAACCAATACAACGTGATAGCCGATAGGGGAACGGAGGGCACCAAAATGTTTGAGAACAAAGGACTAGTTTATAGCCTTCTTAACGAACGACGCGAGAAGGTGGGCGTCCCAATCAAATCGAGTTCAATTTACGGCAAACCGACACTTGCATTTCTTGAAAGGCAGTTTAAGTTGAACGAGGTGCTTCGGCGTCCTTACGCGCCGCCGCTAAAAGCCTCAATTGATAATGTTTTTGTAAAACACGAAAGCATTTCCCGCCAATCGTTTTCAGATTCCCTGCATAAAAAAGGGATCAGCGTAGTTTTTCGCGACAATAAGGAAGGTGTAACCTACGGAATCACGTTTGTAGACCACAACAATAAGGTAGTTTTTAATGGCAGTGATTTGGGAAAAGGCTACGGCGCTAAAAGTATTTTGGAACGCCTTTCTGTTAATCCGATCCTTACGTCCAAGTCAGGCTTTGACAACGTCAAATCTGAAAAAGCATTCGCCAACCAAGTGCATGAAAACAGCGTGGAATTTAAAGAGAAGTCGAAAGCAAGTTCAATTCAAATTTTTAAGGAGTTGACAAACCCTCAACCGGATTATACCTCTCCAAATGAATTGTTGAAGAGGCGAAGGAGAAAAAAGAAAAAAGGGTACAGGCTTTAACATTTAATTTATGGGAATGCAAACTGGAGAGAATGAACAAGGCCTCCGTAAGATCATTGATTTTACCAGGTTACTTAGTCTTGCAATTTTATTGATGCACTTTTATTTATATTGTTATTCCGCATTTCACGAATGGCACCTAACCACGCCGGTACTTGATCGTCTGCTGCTAAACTTTAGTCAGATGGTGTTATTCAATAATAGTTTTTACTCCAAATCTGCTGCTATAATCTTATTAGCAATTTCGCTGCTGGGTGCTAAAGGGAAAAAGACTGAAGAGATAAATTCAGTTATCATAGCAAGGTGTATTAGCGTCGGCCTCATATTTTACTGGTTTAGCAATTTATTTCTTTTACTAAACCTGGCGACATCAACCATTACCATAGGCTATATATGCTTAACAGGAATGGGATATCTTTTAATCTTGAAGGGAGGCACACAGCTTTCTAGATTGATTAAGCTCAAACTTAAAGGTGATATCTTTAATAAAGCAAATGAATCTTTTCCGCAAGAAGAGCGGCTCCTTGAAAATGAATTTTCGATCAACCTTCCCACGGTGTACAAACTGAAAGGAAAATTAAGAAAGGCGTGGATCAATGTTATTAACCCCTTTCGCGCACTATTGGTAATCGGAACCCCCGGGGCGGGTAAGTCGTATTTTGTGATCCGGCACGTTATCACCCAACATATTAGGAAGGGTTTTACAATGTTTCTATACGATTTCAAATATGATGACCTCGCCAAGATCGCGTACAATACCCTGTTAAAATTTGGCAACTCGTTTAAGATACGACCCAAGTTTTATGTAATCAATTTTGATAACATCATTCACCGGTGTAACCCATTAGAACCATCAACTATGTTTGATATCACTGATGCAACGGAATCCTCTCGGACGATTATGCTGGGACTCAACCGAGAGTGGATTAAAAGACAAGGTGACTTCTTTGTTGAATCCCCAATAAACTTTGTAACCTCAATCATATGGTTTTTAAGAAAATACCAGAATGGAAAATTTTGCACACTGCCGCACGTGATTGAGCTGATGCAAGTCGAATATAATAAGCTGTTCAGTGTATTAAGAACAGAACGTGAAATTGAAGTTCTAATTAATCCTTTTATTTCCGCTTATATTAACGATGCTATGGATCAACTGGAAGGCCAAGTAGCGAGCGCAAAAATTTGTATGGCAAGGCTTTCGTCTCCTCAATTATATTATGTCTTATCTGGAAATGACTTCACATTGGATGTAAATAATCCAAACGATCCTAAAATAGTTTGTGTTGGTAATAATCCCCAAAAGCAACAAATTTATGGTGCAGTTTTATCCTTATATATTTCAAGAGTTGTCAAACTAGTTAATAGAAAACACCAGCATAAATGCAGTTTGGTTTTTGATGAATTCCCAACGATTTATTTTAACGGTATTGATGGTTTAATTGCAACAGCCAGAGCAAATAAAGTTGCGACTACTTTAGGTGTCCAGGATTATAGTCAATTGAAAAAAGATTATGGACGTGAGCAGGCTGAGGTGATTATGAATATAGTGGGTAACGTTATTAGTGGGCAGGTAGTTGGCGAAACCGCAAAACTTTTATCAGAGAGATTCGGAAAAATTGTACAGGAAAGGGAAAGCCTATCCATTAATAGCTCAGACACATCTGTTAGCAAATCCACTCAGTTAGATTCGGCAATACCACCATCTAAAATCGCCGGGCTTTCGTCTGGAGAATTTGTTGGAATGGTAGCGGATGATCCTAATCAAAAGATTGATCTAAAAATTTTTCATTGCGAAATTGTGAATGATCACGAAGGAATTAAGCAGGAGGAAAGCAAGTATAAAGAAATCCCAACAATACGTAATATCCATAATGCTGAGATACAGAATAATTACTTGAGGGTGAAAAAGGAAATTGAACAACTCATCGAAAATGAGATATCACGAATTAAGGCTAATGCGGAACTTCAAACCTTTTTAATAAATAAAACGGTACAATAGCATCTGTGACTTGAAACTTGTTCACTAATCCTAAAAGTTTTCGAACAAATAACAAAATATTGAAGCTTGGGCATCCGACGGTGTCCGGGTTTGGGCGAGTCGGGCTGAAATCGCTGAAAGTCAATCGGTACCAAATGATTCAAAATATAATAAAAGCAAATGTGTGTGCTTAACCTCTTGGTCATTCTAGAACGTCAAGTTCTAGGAGACGGATCGCCATAGCGCCAGGAGATACATTAAACATCTCTGCCAAAGGGCGGAAAGGCTGTCCGCGAAAGCGTTCAGCCGTAGCAAGAAATAAGGCAAGTCGCCGCCGGTCCTTAACCTTATGCATAAAGTCACTGTCAGATCCTTCACCTAGAAAAAAGATGGTGTCGTTGTTAACAGTAAATTTTTCCATCAAAAATCGTTGTTGGAAAGCCACTCTTACTTGGTCGGCGGGCATAAGGAAGAATGTAGCAAATTTATTTGCTTGTCTTTCCCTAATGTCTTGGTTATATGGCGTGGAGCCATCCAATGGTCTGTCGCGGTGCAACCCAGTTTCGGTATGCAACAAAGCGTGGCCGAGTTCATGGGCCATTGTGAAGTTTGCCACGTCTTGACGAAGATCTTCAGATATTAAAACAATCTTCTGTTGCTTATGGATCTGTCCTGCTATCTGAAACTCGCCCGTATCTGTCACGTGTCGTCCCAACGATGTGGAACCAAATTTGTACCCCAGAAGTTTTTGAATGGCAATTTCAGGTTTGAGTACGTCGAGATATGTGCCGGGAGTTTCGTCCACCCAAATCAAATCCCGATATTGCCACAACGTCTTTTGTATTTGCTGCGCCAATTTTTCAATGCCTTTTTCCGAGAGTCCAATGTCTTCCCACCGACCTGACTGAAGATCTGCGACTGCTGCATCAAACGAACGGCGGTGCGAAACAAGATTCTCGTTTTCCAGGACTTTAAGGCATTGCTCCGTCTTTCTCAACATGTTTTTATAATCTGCTTTCAATTTTTTCAATTCTGCCCGAAGTTCCATTGACCAATCGTCCCATTCAAAATCAAGCAAATTCAATTCGATAATTGCGAGGCACCCTCCAGCTGCAGCGACAGCTCCGTGCAGGGCAACTGCGGAATCTCCCCTGACCTTCTTGAATGCGTGATCAAAAACGTACGAAGCAAAATCAGCCAGTTTTATGCAGTATTCGGCAATTGCGAACGCACTTTCGGTAACCACGGCGAGTTGTTTCAATCGCCTGACTTTTATCTCCAGTTGCCTTTATTCGCTTTTTTCACGTTCATATTCGACGCATAATCGAATGTACTCGTCGAATTCATCTGAATCTTGCTGGAATAATTTCTCAAGCTTGGACAAATACGAGTTTCTATCTCTGCCTTTATTCGTCTTAGTTCCGGCAGCCAATTTTCGTACTCTGGTTTTCGCTTATCCTTATCAGTAAGAATTACTACAGTCTTGATTAAGTGTGCTGATAACAACACCTGAAAAGCTGCGGCACTACCTGATCCTGGTGTAGGCAGCCCCATCCCAAATTTTTCTAGGAGTTCATCGGCCTGGTATTCCAATAATTTTTTACTCATAACTTTCTGTTCGTTCTAAAATATTAGGCTCCAATACTGAGCTAGAGCTGTCAAAAACTATCCTACTTAAAATCCGACCTTCAAGATAACGAAAATCGGCAAAATGGCCCTTGGCATCCCGCCTGAGCAACTATTTGATTTTTAAAAAAAATACGCGCACACATAAGCGCAGATCCAATACTAATTGACTGAGTATTAAACGGGTAAGCAACTAAAGTTAGTAGGATAACGAACTGGTTTTTGCTTGATTTTTGGATCTGTGGGAAAACACGAAGTAAAGGCCAGAAATCTTAAAAAATTAAAAGGATTGGGGAGTCACATTCGCCACATAAGGTTGAAAAAAAATTTAACTCAGGAACAGTTGGCCGACCTGGCCCAGGTTTCTGAAAATACAATAGTAACTCTTGAGTCGGGCAAGTTGAACACAACAGTAGCGACTTGCTTTGATATAGCTAACGCGTTAGGCATCGGCACGAAAGAGCTTTTTGATTTCTAGGATGAACTGAGCCCTTACGAAGTTTATGAACCTGCAACAATTTTAAGACGGGTTTGCAAAGCATAAATGTATCGCATGACAAAAATAACTACTTGGAGAGATTAAATTATTTTGAGAAAGGGCTTAAATGCCCCAAATTGTGAAATAGCGAAACGTTGCAAAACCGTTGATAGTGACACAGAAGAAACGTTAGACAAATGAACACTATTTTTCAATTATTGATTTTGATAGGAGGGTTAGTTGGGATTGTTTTGGCAACTGTGTTAATTGTTAAAACAAGATTAGCTAGATTAAAAGATCTCTTCTTTGTATCCTTTCTTTTTTCTCTCAGTTTAAATAACCTATCCAATTACTTATACGAGGCAAAGTCCCTTTCATTGATTCCTGGGCTGCCTTTTCCACTAACTCTTGCAATTCCTGTTTTCGGATATTTATACCTGCAAACATTGGTTACCCCGGTTTTTGAAATCAACTTCAAAGCCAAGGGACTATTAATGTTCGTGAGTTTTGAACTGATATTCTATTTTTTCCTTTTAATTGTATATTTTGTCGATCACTCATTTATTAGCGATAACGATCTGCTTGTAAATAAATTATTTCAGCTTAAGGAATTGATGTCCATTTTTTTAAGCGCTGCTTTAATTATCGATCTCCTTTATCACTTAAGAAGCCCAATCTCCAAGCGCATAACCCCACGTAATTTAAAATGGGCGAAAATCTTTTTTTTTATGTGCATTCTTACTGCCACATGTTGGATATTAATGTACGTCTATTCATTCCTTCGCTATGACTTTAATAGAACCTACTATTATCCTATATGGTATTTGTCTTCAATTGTCATTTTCTGTTCGGGTTTATACGCTATATTTTTTAACCAGTATAAGAGTGAGGAGTCTTCCAATCATGAGGAGCATGTAGAAGCTAAAATTTCCAGTACACCGGAGTTTGATTACATGGGGCACTTTGAAGCCGTCATGCATTCGGGGAAATTTTATAAAAAACCGAAGTTGACGGCCAAAGAATTTGCGGATTCGTGCGAAGTAAGTGTAAATAAGCTGACAAAAATACTCAAGGATAATAATAAGAATTTCAATGCATTTGTGAATAGATGCCGAGTTGAAGAAGCAAAAAAGTTACTCCTTGAAAAAGACTATTTTAAATATAGCATTGAGGCAATAATTGAAGAAGCGGGTTTTAATTCCAGGGCGACGTTTTTCAATGTCTTTAAGGCCCACACCGGTCAGACTCCAAAGCAATACAGAGAAGAAAGAAAACGCACAGAGGTTCAAAATACATCCGTAGCTGCGACGACTCCAAGTTAATTATGCAGTCAGAAAAATTTCGTCAGCGGCCATGCTATGTGCTAGTAATTTATGTTTTGGGCGACTGAAAACACGAGTCTAAAAAAAGAAAATTAGTCTAAAAAATACGAATTTAGTCTGAATTGAATGATCGTACGATTTTTTAGACTTCCGTTATGCAATGTTTCTACAAGTTTGAAGAAAAAAAAATAATGCTATGAAAACATTCATTACGAAGATTTTGGCGCCATTAGCTATTTTCTGCATTTCTTGCGAGAACGAAATGCCTTCTGTAATTGCCGAGTCAGGTCTTAATTGGCGGACAGTACCGAGTCATAAACTCGAAGGCGTCAAAGACTGGTATGTTAAGCGAATCGGGTCTGGAAAAGATCAACGACAAGCGCCATTAGAGGTCATGTGGGGTACAGCTTTGTATTCCCAAAAAGGTCCTGATCAATTGGTATTTAGTGCCTTTGTTGCGGATAGTACCAGCGATGAGATTAAAAATATTTACCTGTTTAAAAGAGAAGACGGTTACAGTGGCTACATTTTAGGGCACCAATCTTCGGCATCTACAAAAGGTTCCGTTGATGGCAATTTTACGGGTCAGCTTACTATGTATGATCTCGAAGGTGAAATTAAAACATCTTCTATACTCAAAAATGGAAAAGCGATCCAAGCAAAGAATGTAAGTGGATTAACAGGTATGTCTAATCTTAGAACAGCTATAGAGGATGACCCAATAATGTTACAGGAGATAACAATTACGGCAACGCGTATTGAATCAAATACCACCTGGATCATCCTAAGTTCGGTAAATTATTTCGACTTGTCATCAACTTTTCCTGGCTATAGATATGAGGGCTATGTCGGAGGTGAACATCACTATGCTGCGCCTACTTCTTCCTCTCAGCGGCCAAGGTTTGTACCAGGCGATCCAGCGGGCGATCCAATTGATATGCCTTGCGTTGCGAGCCAGTTTTTCAATGACAATAAGCAACCAAGAAATTATGAGGTTACAATTTTTGTTGATCAACCGGAAGCAGGGACGCGAGAAACTTGGGCCTACGTTGGTGATGATGGAGATGTGATGTCTGTCGGACACACTTTTTTTCAGTTAACTAAGAATAATATGGATGGGACAAGAATTCAATATATTGTCGGGTACTATCCAATGAATGGTAGTATAGATCCATTGGCAGAGGACTACACAGATGTTGGTGGTTTTAGGAATGACAATGCGAGAAATTTTGACGTCAGTATCACATATCCTAACCTTCAGCAATGGAAGTTTCATGAATTGCTTGACTTCCTCTCAAGTATGCAGAACACTACTTACGACCTTCGAACACAAAATTGCTCTGATATCGGTTTAAGAGGGGCAAGGCAATTGGGACAATTTTTGCCGGATACTCAGGGGACGTGGCCTGGTGGTTCAGGGAGCAACCCAGGAGATTTAGGGGAAGACATCAGAAATCTGGCTAATTCATCATCCTATTCAAGAAATTTAGCAGGGGGAACCGCGAGCACGAATACGCCAAACACGTGTAGATGAGAAATAAATCAATTTTAGAGAAAAACTGCTAGGGGTTCCTCTAGCAGTTTGAAGCTAACATTAATCTAGATGGGCATGTGCATAAAAAGTAAATATCTATTTAGTTGCCTGGCATTACTGCTCCTGGCGAAATTAAGCAATGGTCAAAACGAAATTATTCACAACCAATATACTTGTGTTTTAACCTTAGTCGAATATAATGAAACAAAGGAAGTCAAACAGAAATACCTAAAACAGGAGGAGGAAAAAATAAAACTGCTTAAAAAGATAAATCCTGAATACGCGGCAAAGTATGAAAGTTCGAAGTCAGGCGAAGAAAAAAGAAGGCTGGTTGAGGACTTAATCAACAACAAATTTAGTAAGGTAAATATTCATGCCCCTGAAAACGAACACATTCTTCGCTTTTTAAAATCGTTGAATTTTGCCGTCGTTAGCGCTAAAGATGTTGATCGTTGCTCCGCCGTAATTGAAGGGATTAAAAAAGTGTACGACACGTTAACGCTTTACTATGACCCTATTCCAAAGTCTGGATGCAATATATATATCTACAACATAGTGAAAAAAGTTGATATTGACTCGATTGGTTGTGCGCTTAAGTCTCTTTCAACACAGTACAGGCCAGGTGAACTTTTTGTGACTTTTTATGACAAAGAGGTTACTGACACCACAAAACTCGAAAGAGATTTTTCTGAAGCCACGATAACAGAAAGAGGAAAAGGAAAAATAATTGACAAAATTGTAGTTAAATAAACGTTGTGAAAAGTGTCTGTGAATTTTCTCCACCGAAGAATTTATAAGGTCATCAATGCTACCTTCTTAGTTGGAAGCATTACGATTTTCTTTTTAAGTCTCATCTGGAATAATTTAGTCCATGGGTGGGAGCATCAAACAAATCCATTTTATTTTTGGATTGTATCAATTGTTTTCATTCTCTTGTTGGCTATCGGGGTATTTCTTTATCCAGAAAATTTCCGTTTGGCCAACGCTGACATGCTATTTATAGTTTTTGTCATTTATGTTAGCATCAATTCCATTATCAGATCAGGATTAGATAGCTTAAATGACAGTACCATTAATTTTCTATGCGTGCTTTTTACATTTTTTATTTTTAAGCGAGCGCTAAAATATTTCAGCTGGCAAAATTTCGAACGGACTATTATAATTCTAGCACTAATTACTTCCCTTTATTCCTTATTGCAATTTTTTGGGTACCTCGAACCGTCGAGTTCCGGTTTCAAAGTAACAGCTTTCTTTGCCAACCCTGGCCCTCTAGCGTCATTCTTAGCAGTTACCCTTCCATTTTCAATATTTTCTTGTTTAAAGGGGAGTAAGAAAATGAAACTAGTAATGACCATCATAGTGACTATTACGTTTGCCGCGATCATTATAACAGCTTCCAGAGCCGCATTGATCGCTGTGATTTTTATATGCGTTCTGAGCTTAAACCATTTTTTTCAAGTTTTTAATCGCTACAAAAGGGCGAATCATAAGCCGCTTATAGCCATTGCTGTTTGTTTAATAGTATTCTTACTTTTCGTATTTCTTGTATACTGGAAGAGTGATTCCTCCTTGGGAAGAATTCTTATATGGCGCGTAACTTTTGATCTCGTTTCAAAGAATTGGTTGGCCGGGGTAGGCTTGGGATTGTTTGAGGTCCAATATCCCAATTATCAGGCAGAATACTTTTCTACCCATGTGGTTCCCCATTTTTCATATGTTGCGGGAATGAATTTTTATGCATTTAACGAATTTTTACAAGTCCTTGCCGAAAGTGGTCTGATAGGTTTAAGTTTATTTTTGTTGATAATTTATTACTCGTTTTTTAAAATTAAGGTAAAGACAGATTCGGCTGCGTGCGTTAAAATTTGCCTGGCGTCCATTTTAATAATAGGCCTTTTCTTTTATTCAACAAAAATCTTACCTATTCAAATAATATTTATTTTTTGCTTGGCTTGCTTGGCATCGCAGGATCAAAAATACGTTAATGTTAATTTTCCTTCGCTTGTCAGAGCCATCGCCTTAACTTTTCTAATATCCAACGTTTTTCTTTTACAAAAACTGATTATTCGCTACCCAGCGATCCGAGAATGGGAAACATCGTATGCTTTAAGTTTTTTTGACAAAAGACAAGCAATTTTATCTTATCAGAAAATAATGCCAATACTGAATTACAATGGCGAGTTTCTGTTCAACTATGGAGCACTACAATCAGAGTCAAAGCAATTGGAAGAAAGTATAAAGACTCTCAGAAATGCACAGACGAAATTTAACCATATTGATCTCCATCTATACTTAGGAAATTGCTATAAGGGATTAAACCGGATTGATGAGGCGGTTCAATGCTACACATACGCTTCACATATGATTCCATCAAGATTTTATCCGAAATACCTACTGGCTTTACTTTACAAGGATAATTGTGACATCGAAGCTGCGCAAAGAAAGGCAAAAGAAATTATCGACATGAAAGTAAAGGTACCGTCGACAACAATAATCGCTATTAAAAGCGAAATGAAAAAAATGTTAGAGGATCTATAATTCTGGCTATGCGTTTTGTGATTGTATTTATGATATCCGCGTTTGGTTTTGTATCATGTAATAATTCGGAGAAGGTTGCAGGAGTGAACCGGGAACTCAATACAGTATTGCAACACTATTCGGATGATTCATTAAAATACAAAGCGGCAAACTTTCTTATTCAGAATATGCAGGGTTTGCAAAGCCAAACCGTTCAGCTGCTTTGGCCGGACGGAAAAAAATATGAAACGGACGGTTGTGCAAGCACCGTAACCCTTGCGATTGACTCCTTGAATTTATTTTACGATAGGGCTTATCAGAACGATTTTGATAACATTTCTGCCAATTATTTGATTTCAAACATTGATCAGGCATTTGATGCGTGGCAGATTTCGCCATGGGAGAAAACGATCTCCTTTATTGAGTTTTGTGAATACCTGTTACCTTATAGAATAGGTTCAGAGAAATTGGAAGAATGGCGAAAAATTTCCCGGAATAATTTCTCGTGGGCTAGTGATTCAATAGCGAAAGGAGCTTCGCTAATTAAGATTGCAGGCCTCATTAATGATTCTTTAAAATCAATGTTTACTTATGGTAACAGCCATTTCAAAGGCGACAATTCTATTTCGCTTTCTGAGTTGATATGTCATAGCAGTGGTGGATGTGAGGCTATGGCCAATATGGCGATGTTCTCAATGAGAGCTTTTGGAATTCCCATAATGAAGGATTTCACTCCGGTTTGGGCAAGCGCAAATGGAGGGCATTCATGGAATTCACTTTATTTGGAGACAGGCGAACTTTGTTCGTTCATGGGCTGCGAGTCACGACCTCGGCTTCATGAATTGAATTATTACTTCCCCTTCGATTCTAATCATAAAAAATTAAACAACAGAGAATACCACAGAAGTGCGAAAATTTTTCGGCAAGTACATTCAATTCAAGAAAATGAATTATTAAGAATTATTAAGAAAGTCGAAGATGTACCAAGTTTCTTCAGAAAATCTAGTCGCACACTTGATGTAACCGAAGAATATATTCCCGTAGGGGACATCAAAATAGATGTGAATGGACCTGATAAACTAAGAGTACTTTATTTATGTGTCTACAACACTGGCAAATGGGTTCCTGTACAATGGGCAAAAACAGATCAAGACAAGATCGTTTTTGAAAACATGGGTAAAGACATTGTTTACTTAGTTGGCTCTTTCGAACAAGGACAAATTAAACCATTAACGTCACCCTTTTTATTTTCCGAACATGATGAGATTAGCTTCCTCGTACCGGATTTTCATGATCGAGTAAACATATCCTTAAATCAAGCATCTTATTCTCATCCTAATTATCCAATTAAAAAGGATAGCCGATACACTTTATACTATTGGAATAATCATAAATGGAATGTTTACTCAACAAAAAAAGCGTTTGGCAACAATCTTGGATTCGAAGGATTACCGCGTAGTGGATTATATCGGCTAGATGAGGTCGGTGGAGTTGGCGAAGAAAGGCCTTTTATAATATTTAATCAACAACCAAAGTGGTATTAGGCATAATGCCAAGCATTTAGCGAAATCTTGAGTTTGTTAAGGGAAGATGTTATTTCTTTTTGAAAGAAATAGTGATAGAGGGGCTGGTCAGATTAGTCCCCGATTAAATGGTAAAGTTAGCGATGCAGCTTTCCGTTTTAGAAAGGTTTACAAATATGGCTACGTATGAAACCGGAGGACAAAAATATGACCCTATGGGGAACAGCACTCTATGAGGAACTTGAAGAAGAGTTAAAGAAGATATCTCAAGAAGAACAAAGTATTTTAATAATTAGTGAGAAGTCCATCAACATAATTATAGCATATCTAGATATTCTTAAGAAGACGATTATATCTACTCCATTTAAAGATACAACAGAGGAGATTCAATTCTTTAAACGCGTTAAACCATTGTTTAACTCAGAACTGATTTTCCACATTCATGTGTTGAAAATCGAAAGCAAAAAGCCGGAGGGTAGCTACAAGGCGCAACGGAAATATCTTTATAAACAATTAGGCCAACTGAAAACATATTTTGATGAAAACATCGAATTTTATCAATACTACCGAAATGGAAACTCCTATCTCGATGAGCATTTTTTCATAAGAAATAGATTTGACATTCGCTACAATCCTGAGCCTTTTGTTTTGGACTATGATTTTACATTCTCGACAACCCATGATTATAAGGTTGCAAAAATCCTCGCCAATGAAAAGATAAGAACTTACCTCAATTCCGCAATTGCAAGCCTTGAACAACAAAAATACTCCGTATCAAAAGTACAGGAGGCTCCCAAAAAGAAGCTTATATGGACAGGATCAAAAACGGCATTGATTG
>WUUC01032575.1_pt1 | contig 13770 bp, 12 predicted proteins | sample 6278441 | NCBI WGS metagenome assembly WUUC01 (sample SAMN13675441, study PRJNA597444) | soil metagenome | isolation source: soil | place: USA: Washington | collected 2017-10
CGACGTGGCGGATGGGGCGCAAGATCACGATCGACTCGGCGACGCTGATGAACAAGGGTCTGGAAGTGATCGAGGCGCACTGGCTGTTCGGTGTCGGCGCCGCGTCGATCGACGTCGTGATTCATCCCCAGTCGGTGGTCCACTCGATGGTGGAGCTCGTGGACGGCTCGGTGATCGCGCAGCTCGGCGTCACCGACATGCGCCTGCCGATCCAGTACGCGTTCTCGTATCCGGAGCGGTGGGCGGCGCCGGTGCCGCCGATCGACCTCACGCGCGCCGGACGGCTCGACTTCGACGTCCCGGACACCGACACCTTCCCGTGTCTCGCGCTCGCGTACCGCGCCCTGGGCGAGGAGCGGAGCATGCCGGTCGTGCTCAACGCGGCGAACGAAATCGCGGTCGGCCGGTTCCTCGAGGGGAAGCTCGGATTTCCCGCGATTGCACGCGTGATCGAAGACACCATGGACGCTCATCGTCCGGCACAGGTTGCGACGATTGCCGAAGTGCGCAGCGTTGATCGTTGGGCTCGCGAGTATTCTCTCGAGGCGGCCCGCGGGGTACAATTGAAGGTCTGAGGTTCTCTGGTTGATCACCCTTCTTGCATTTGCGTTCGTGCTCGGCGTGCTCGTCTTCGTACACGAGCTCGGTCATTTTCTGGCGGCGAAGCGCGTCGGCATCCGCGTACTCAAGTTTCAGCTCGGGTTCAATCCCACAATCCTGAGCTTCCGCCGCGGCGACACGGAGTACAGCATCGGGGCGCTGCCGCTCGGCGGCTACGTGAAGATGGCGGGCGAAACGGTTGAGGACGGCCAGACGGGACGGTCCGACGAGTTCCTGTCGAAAACCAAATGGCAGCGGTTCCAGGTGCTCGTCATGGGCCCGGTGATGAACCTGCTGCTCGCCGTGGCGCTGCTTGCGGTGTTGTTGTACCGCGGGGTCGAAGTGCTGGCCTTCGAGGATCAGCCGCCCGTGGTCGGCGTCGTCGAAGCCGGCTCGCCCGCGGCGACGAGCGACATCCGTCCGGGCGACCTCATTCTTTCCATCGGTGGCCGCGAAGTGCGGACGTGGGAAGAACTCCGGGTTGCGATCGGCACGCGGCCCAATCGCGAGGTGGATCTCGAGCTGCTGCGCGACGGAGCGCGGTCCACGCGGAAGATCACGCCGGCCCTCGCCCCCAACGAGAAGCGGTTCGAGATCGGCGACATCGGCGTTCTCCCGAACGTGCATCCCCGCCTCGTGAGCATCACCGCTGGCGAACCCGGCGAGAAAGCCGGCCTCCAGGCCGGCGACGTGATTCTCGCCGTCAACGGCCAGCCGATGACGTTCTCATCGCAGCTGCGCGACGCGATCGCCAAGCACCCGGAGCAGCCGATCACCATTACGCTGCGCCGCGCAGGCGCCGAGCAGACCGTGACGCTCACCCCGGCGCGCGTGGGCGACATCGGGCGCGTCGGCGTCGGCATCGCCGACGAGACCCGCAGCATTCAGCCCGGCGCGTTCGAAGCCATTGGGTTGAGCATCCGCCAGAACGTTCAGATGGCCGGGATGATTTTCACGACGGTCGCAGACCTGATCACCCGCGAGACGTCGCCCCGCCAGCTCCTCGGACCCGTCGGTATCGCCCAGTTGTCCGGCGAGTCGGCTCAACTCGGCCTGTTCGCGCTGCTTGGTTTGATGGCGCAGCTCAGTTTGAACCTCGGCCTCATCAACCTGCTGCCCATTCCTGTCCTCGACGGCGGACACATCTTCATCATGATGCTCGAGGGCCTGGCGCGTCGCGACTTCAGCATCCGCGTCAAGGAGAAGATGCTGCTCGCGGGCCTCGTCATGTTGATGATGTTGATGGGAACGGCGATTTACAACGATCTCACCCGCATCAGCTGGATCGAACGTCTGATGCCCTGGCGCTAGTTGGTCCCTGGCCCGGTCCTTGGTTCGCCGCCCCGCAGGGCGGCGTTTTTTTTGCACAAAGCTCGTCGCGGTAGACCTTGTCGCCAGTGGCCACCAGCGGCCCGGATAAAGCCAAGGAGGGATTCTGTGAAGGTCATCAGATTCGGCGGGCCTCTGCTGCTCGCCTTCGCGCTGGTTGCCGCGGTCCCGGTGTCGGCGGGCGCTCAGGCGGCCGTGACGAACGCGGACCTGCAGCGGCTGCAGGACAACATCTACGACGCCTCCCGCGACGTGGCGCAGCTGCGCAGTCGCGATTCGGCGCTTGCCTCGGAGCTCGAGACCGAGCTCGACGAAGCGCGGGACGAGGCGGTCTATCTGCGCGTCAAGCTGCGGAGGAACGAATCGATCGCGCGGACTGAATATTCCGGCCTGCGCGATCGGATCGAGAACATCCGATCGCGCGCGCGCGGCGATGCCGCGGGCGGAAGCGCCGCGGCCGCCGGAACCGCCGGGAACACGACGCGTGAGCCGCGCCGAAATGCCGGCACGTCAGGTTCACGCACCACCGCGGATCCCGACAGCGATGTGCCGGTCGGCACCGAGCTCGACGTGCGGCTGCAGAGAGGGCTGAATTCGGGGACGGCGCAGGTCGAGGAGCGCTTCGAGGCGACGACAGTCGTCGATTTGAAGGACGGCGATCGCGTGCTCATCCCGGCCGGTTCGATGATGCGCGGCGTGGTGAGCTCGGTGACGAGCGCCGGCCGCGTCGAGCGGAAGGGCAGCCTGACGGTGTCGTTCGATCAGATCACGATCCGCGGGCGCAACTACCCGATCCGCGCGACGGTGACCGAAGCCCTCGAAAGCGAAGGCATCCGCGGCGAAGCGGCGCGCATCGGGACCGGCGCGGGTGTCGGCGCGATCATCGGCGGCATCCTCGGCGGCTTCAAAGGCGCACTCGCGGGGATTCTGATCGGCGGCGGCGGCACGATCGCCGCGACCGAAGGCAAGGAGGTCGATCTACCGGCCGGCACCGTGCTCAGGGTGCGGATGGATACGGGTTTGGACGTCAGGTAGAAGGTAGAAGGTAGAAGGTAGAAGGAAATCGAAAATACTTCTTCCTTCTACCTTCTTCCTTTTTCGTTAAGTGATTTCTTTCATCGCCCCCCTTGCGGCGGCGATCGTCTTCTCCACGTCCTTGAGCGTGTGCGCGGCGGAGAGAAACCACCCCTCGAACTGTGAGGGCGGCGGGTACACGCCGCGCACGATCATTCCCCGGAAGAACCGCGCGTATTGCGCCGCGTCCGCGCTCGTTGCCGAGCGGTAGTCGCGAACCGGCTGTCCGGTGAAAAACGGGGTGAGCACGGAGCCGAACGCGTTCACCTGCAATCGGACGCCCGCTGCTCGCGCGGCGTCCGCAAGCCCCGAGGCGAGCCGAGTGCCCAGTCCTGCGAGATCGCGATAGAGCCTCGGCTTCAAACGATCCAGGCACCAGATACCCGCGGTCATCGCGAGCGGATTGCCCGACAAGGTGCCGGCCTGATAGACGGGACCGGAGGGGGATACCAGGTCCATCAGATCGGCCCGTCCTCCGTACGCGCCGACCGGCAGGCCGCCGCCGATGATCTTGCCGAGGCAGGTGAGATCCGGCCGGATGCCGAAGGCCGATTGCGCGCCTCCAGGCGCCGCCCGAAACCCTGTGATCACCTCGTCGAAGATCAGCAGCGCGCCGTGGGCGCTGCACGCCTCGCGCAGTCCGCGCAGGAAACCGTCCGCCGGCAGGACCACACCCATGTTGCCCGCGATCGGCTCGACGATCACCGCGGCTACCTGACGGGGATTCGCGTCGAGCACGCGATCGACCGACGCCAGGTCGTTATAGCTCGCGAGCAGCGTGTCTGCAGCCGCCGCCCGCGTCACCCCTGGCGAGGTCGGCACGCCCAGCGTGAGAGCGCCGGACCCCGCCTGCACGAGGAACGGGTCGGCGTGGCCGTGGTAGCACCCCTCGAACTTCACGATCTTCTCGCGTCCGGTCGCCGCCCGCGCCACGCGGACGACGCTCATGGCCGCTTCCGTGCCCGAGCTCACGAAGCGCACGCGCTCGAGTGCGGGCATGAGGCGGCGGACGCGTTCCCCGAGTTCCACCTCCAGCTCACTCGGCGCGCCGAAGCTCGTGCCGTCGCGCGCCACCGCCGCGAGCGCCTTCACAAGGCCCCGAGGCGCATGTCCGTGAATCAGCGGCCCCCACGACATCACGTAGTCGATGAACGAGTTGCCGTCGACGTCCTCCAGGCGGGCGCCCGATGCGCGCCGGATGAACAACGGCGATGCGCCGACCGACTTGAAGGCGCGCACCGGGCTGTCGACACCCCCCGGCAGAATCTGCTGCGCGCGCGCGAACAGCCGCGCGGATTTCGTGGTCCGCAAATCCTTCGTGTCCTTTGTACCCTTTGTGCCCTTTGTGAGTTTGCTCTTTGTGTCCCTTACGCGAGGGCGCGTGCCGCCTCCCTGGCGTAATACGTGATGACGATATCCGCGCCGGCGCGGCGGATTGCGATGAGCGTTTCCAGCATGGCGCGCCGCTCGTCGATCCACCCGTTGCGCGCCGCCGCCTTGACCATCGCGTACTCGCCGCTCACCTGGTACGCGGCGGTCGGATAGTTGAACGCGTCCTTCACGCGCGCGATCACGTCGAGGTAGGGCAGCGCCGGTTTCACCATCACGATGTCGGCGCCCTCGTCGATGTCTTCTTCCACTTCGCGCAGCGCTTCCTGAGCGTTCGCCGGGTCCATCTGATGCGAGCGCCGGTCGCCGAACGTCGGCGCGGATGCCGCCGCGTCGCGAAACGGGCCGTAGAACGCCGAGCAGTATTTGGCCGCGTAGGCCATGATCGCCGCCTGCTCGAACCCGCGCTCGTCGAGCGCCTGCCGGATGGCGCCGACGCGGCCGTCCATCATGTCCGAGGGCGCCACGATGTCGGCCCCGGCCGACGCGTGAGACACCGCGGTCCGGACGAGCTGATCGACCGTCGGATCGTTCGCGATCTCCTCCTCGATCACGATGCCGCAGTGCCCGTGGTCCGTGTACTCGCACAGACAGACGTCGGTAGCCACGAGGACTCCTGGCGCCGCGCGCTTGATCGCCCGGACGGCGCTCTGCACCGGCGCTTCCGGATCGTAGGCCGCCGATCCCACGTCGTCCTTGTGGTCGGGCAGGCCGAACAGCAGCACGCTTCGAATGCCGTCGCGTGCGGCTGCTTCCACTTCGCGCACGGCTTCGTCAACCGACACGTTGAAGACGCCCGGCATCGATGGCACCTCGCGCCGCACGCCCTCTCCTTCGCACACGAAGAGCGGCAGCATCAGTACTTCTGGCGACAGCCGCGTTTCGCGGACGAGCGCCCGCATCGCTTCGGACGTGCGGAGGCGCCGCAGCCGTCGCGTGAGCTTCAGCGTCGTATGCGCGTGAATGGGATTCATGGCTTCTTGTAATGCTCCACGATGGCGTCGACCAGCGCGGGCACGGTGTAGTGCGCCGGCACGATCGTGCTCTGGATGTTGTACTGCGCGGCCGCTTCCGCCGTGACCGGCCCGATCGACGCGACGACCGTCGTGCGAAGCAGATCGGCGGCCGGTTCGGCGCCGAGCCCGGTCACGAAGCTGCGAACCGCGGAAGGGCTGGTGAACGTCACCACGTCGATGCTCCGATCGAGCAGGAGGCGGTAGATATCCGGCTCGCCCTCGCGCTCGGGATCCACCGCCACGGTCCGGTACGCAATCACTTCCGTGACCTCGGCGCCCTGCCTGCGCAGCTCGTCGCCGATCACCTCGCGGCCGATGTCGGCGCGCGGCAGCAGCACCTTCGCGCCCGAGACGTCACCCGCGTTCACGATGGCCCGAGCCACAGCTTCGCCCCGGAATTCGGCGGGCATGAGATCGGCTTTCAGCCCGCGGCCGACCAGACGCTCCTTCGTCGCGGTGCCGACCGCGCACAGGCGCACGGCGCGCAGTGCGCGGAGGTCGAGAGGAGACGCGAGGAGCCGGCTCATGAACACGTCCACAGCGTTGACGCTCGAGAACACGACCCAGCTGAACTCGCCCAGATGCGCGATCGCGTCGTCGAAGGGCCCGAAGTCGTCGGGCGGAACGATCCGGATCATCGCCGCTTCGATCGCCTCGGCCCCGAGCGCCTCGAGCCGGTCGACGAGCTCCGCAGCCTGCTCGCGCGGCCGCGTGACGAGCACGCGCTTGCCGAAGAGCGGCCGCTCGTCGAACCACCGAAGGTGCTCCCGCAGCGCCGTGACGCGGCCCACGACGAGGATCGCTGCCCGGCGGTCGCTCGAACTCTTCACCTTGTAGGCGATCTCCTCGAGCGAGCCGAGCGTTGTCTGCTGCGTCGGCATCGTGCCGTCGTAGATGAGCGCTGCGGAATCGGCCGCCGGCCGGCCGTGGGAGAGGAGCGATTGAAGTATCTGCGGGAGCTGATCGCGTCCGGCGTAGCAGACGATGGTGCCGTCGAGACGGCAGAGGCTTTCCCAGTCGATCGACGGGCGCGTCCGCCCCTGGTCCTCGTGCCCGCGGATGAAGGTCAGCGTGTCTCCGCCGCCGGGATAGGTGAGGGGCACGCCGGCGTAGGTGGCCGCCGCGAGCCCGGCTGGAATGCCCGGTACCACTTCGAACCGCACGCCCTGCTCGTGGAGGAACAGCGCTTCGGATCCTCCGCGATCGAACACGAACGGATCGCCCCACTTGAGCCGCGCGACGGTCTTGCCCTCGCGCGCCTTCTCGGCGATCAGGTAGCAAATCGCCTCCTGCTCGGCAGGCTGCGGAGCGGCGACGCCAACATCGATTTTTTCGGCACCCGCGCGCGCGCTCCTGAGGAGCCGCGGGTTCACCAGATGATCGTACAGAACGACATCTGCCGCGGCCAGACACTCCAGGCCACGCACGGTAATCAGCCCCGGCGCACCGGGACCCGCGCCGATCAGGTAGACCATCCTGTGTCCGATGACTCCGGGCTTTGCGCTACAGCCTTTGGCTTTAGGAAAGCGTCCGCAAGCCCCGAATCGCCAACAAGCCCAAAGCCAAAGCCTATCCGGAAAGCGCTGCTACGGCTGAATCCCCTCTACCGCCGCGTCAACCCTGCGTGTGTCGGCGAGGATGTCGCCGGCGCCCTCGGCGAGAAGCCGCTCGGCAACCTCTACGCCGAGCGCAGCGGCATCCGCTACCGCGCCGCGGGCGCTTGCGCGCACCGCGCGGCTCCCATCGGGCGCGACGACGATGGCGACCAGATCCAACGACCCTGCGCCGTCGAGCGTGGCAAGTGCGCCCACGGGCGTCTGGCAGCCGCCCCCAAGCTTCTCCACCACCGCGCGCTCGGCGGCGAGCGCGGCCGCCGCAGACGCGTCGCTGATCCGCTGGACGATCTGCCGGACGTCGCTCGCATCCGTCCGGGTTTCAATTGCCACGATGCCCTGTCCGGGTGCGGGCACGCACGCCGAGGCCGGCAGCAGGTACGTGATGCGCGACACGAATCCGAGCCGCCGCAGGCCGGCGGCGGCCAGGACGAGCGCATCGTGCTCGCCAGCGTCCACCTTCCGGAGGCGCGTGTCGAGGTTGCCGCGGATGGCGGTGAACCGGGCGCCCGGCAGCAGGCGCGCGAGCTGCGCGATGCGACGCACGCTGCCCGTTCCAATGGACGCCGTCTGACCCAGGACCGCGACGAGCTCGTCGATGGTCGCGATCGCGGCCCGTTCGCGGTCGGACGGCCGCTGCGGCAGCACCACGGCGTCGTGGGGATCCTCGCGCGGCAGCACGCCGGCAATCGCGAGATCGCCCGGCAGCTCCGCCGGCATGTCCTTGCTGCTGTGTACCGCGAGATCGATCTCGCCCTTCAGCAGCGCGTCCTCGATCTCCTTGACGAAGAGCCGCTTGCCGCCGACTTCGGAGAGCGGCGCTTCCTGGAGGCGATCGCCGGATGTCTTGATGACGAGGAGCAGGCATGGAGGGCCGCCGGCCTCCGCGATCCGTGCAGCCACGGTGTTCGCCTGCCACAACGCGAGCTGGCTGCCGCGCGTGCCGATCCGAAGCTCTCGAGCGGCGCCCACGATCGTCAGCGCGGCCGGCGCGAGAACGTCTCGACGTTCGACGGCCGCTCCGCGTCGGAACCACCCTGGCCGAGCGCGAACAGCCGCGTCAATGCTTCGGCGTACAGCGCGATCGTATCGGCGTCACCGAGCGCCTTGAGCTGTTCGGTGGGCGTGAGCAGCAGCTTCTCGACGATCAAGCGGGTAATCTCGTCGACGCGTCCGCGAGCTTCCGGCGGCAGCGACGACAGTTTCGACTCGAGCCGATCGAGCTCCGATCGCCGCACCGCCTCGAAGCGCTGCCGAAGCGCGACGACGGTGGGGATGGCGCCGCGCGAGCGCAGCCAGGCGGCGAACTTTTCGACCTCTTCGCCGACGATCGCTTCGGCGCGCGCGACCTCGCTCGAGCGGCGGGCCAGGTTCTCGCGGACGGTCGCCTGCAGGTCGTCGATGTTGTAGAGGAACACCTGCTCGATTTCGCCGGCCGCCGCTTCCACGTCGCGGGGCATGGCGATATCGATGATGAAGAGCGGCCGCCCCCGGCGGCGGCGCATCACCGCCTCGACGTGCGCCTTGGTGAGAATCGGCGCCGCGGCGCCCGTCGCGGTAATCACGATGTCGCTCGCGCCGAGCACGCTGTCGAGCTCGTCGAAGGGCGCCGCGGACGCGCCGCCGATCGCCTGCGCGGTGCGGGCCGCGTGTGCCATCGTGCGGCTGACGATTGTCACGCTGTGGACGCCCTGCGACTTCATGTGGAGGGCGGTCAGCTTGCCCATCTCGCCGGCGCCGATCACCAGGACGCTGCGGCCTTTCAGGTCGCCGAAGATCTTCCGCGCGAGCGCCACGGCCGCGAAGCTCACCGACACGGCCCCGGAGCCCAGCCCCGTTTCGGTCCGCACACGCTTTCCGACGCCGAACGAGGAGTGAAACAGCCGGTTCAACAGCGGGCCGGCGGCGCGCGTCTCGCTCGCGGCCGTATACGCTTCCTTCACCTGGCCGAGAATCTGCGGCTCTCCGACGACCAGCGAATCGAGTCCTGCCGCCACGCGAAACGCGTGGCGCGTGACCTCGAGATCGGCGACTTCGTAGACGTGCGGCTGTATCGCCGTGGGATCCACCTTGTGGAACTCGGCAATGAATGTGACGAGATCTTCGCGCGCGCGGGCCGGATCGTCGCACGCGGCGTAGAGCTCGGCGCGGTTGCACGTGGAGAGCACCACCGCTTCGGCGATCGAATGGCGCGCCATCAGCGCGCGGAGCGCCGCCTCCAGGCCGCGAGCCTGGAAATCGAGCCGTTCACGCAGCTCCACGGGAGCGGTGCGATGGCTCACTCCGACGAGAAGGAGGTGGTTAGAAATTGTGGCTCCTCGTCAGGAAGTAGCTGATCGGCACGAAATTCAGCATCACGATCGCAAACCCGATCGCTGACAGGTACGCCGTGCGCCGCCCGCCCCATCCGATGCGCCGGGCGGCGAACACCTCGAACGAATAGACGAACCAGCAGACCAGCGCCACGAAGATCTTCGGATCCAGCAGCGACATCGCCTGGACGCGCGGATCGCCCGAGGTATACGCCGAAGCCTGCACCTGCCCCGTCCAGATGGCCCCGACAATCAACCCGACGGTCAGGAAGATCCATCCGACGACGATGGCACGGTGGTTCATCGAGTCGAGCACCTGCAGCGACGGCAGCCGCGCGTAGAAGAACCCCAGGTGCTTCGCCTTGATTTCCTTGAACAACAGCACGTACGTGATCCCGATCACGCAGGCGAGCGCGAAGCTCGCGTACGCGAACAGGAGCGACGAAACGTGAATCCCGAACAGCGGTCCCTGGAGCACTGGCGACCGATCCACGATGTCGGGATTGGCCGCCGGAATAGCCTGAAGCGCGACGAGCAGCGGGAGGATGAAGGTGCCCATCGCGCGCTCGTCCGTCGTCATCTCCGTGTAGAGATACGCGAGGGCCAGCAGCCACACGAAGGTGGAGATGGCCGGGGTCGTGCCCGCAAACGGCACGTGTCCCACTTCCATCGTCTGCATCCCGATGACGAAGGTGTGCGCGAGCGCCGCGCCGACGAGCAGCGTCGTCGCCAGGCGGCCGACCGCCGGCTGCCGCCGGGCGAAGTGCCAGACGTAGGCGGCGAAGGCGGCGGCGTAAAGTGCGAGGGGAACCGTGTTCATTCAGCGACTCGTCGGCGCGAAGTATCCGAGCTTGGTGCGTGCCGTCGTGTTCGGCCGTGCGACGCGAACGACAACGCGGCGCCACGCGCCGTCGCGGCGGTTGTTCTTCGAGGTGTAACCGACCGTGTACTGGCTCGACAGCTCGTCGGAGATCTGGCCGTACACGTTCGACAGGTCGTTGATTTGCGACGGGAAGAACGCACGGCCGCCGGTTTCCTGCGCCAGCTGCCTGAGAACGAATTCCGATTCGTTGAACCCGCGGCCCGCGCCCGGCTCCTGCGACCTCAGGCCGATTGCGTAGATAGCCGTCTGCGACCGCTTCGCGAGGTCGAGCACCTCCTCGAACGGCAGGAGGCTGGAGGTGTCTTCGCCGTCCGAGAGCACCACGATCGCCTGCCGGCGAATCTCGTCCGCCTCCTTCACGACGACGTTCCTGAGATCCTTGAGCGCGATGTAGATGGCGTTGTACATCGACGTCGAGCCGCCAGCCGACGTACGGCGGATCGCCTGTTCGAGATCGGCGACGTGGCTTGTGAAGGTTTGCAGGATGATGGCGCGGCTGTCGAAATCGATCACTTCCGCCAGATCCTGCGGGCGCAGCTTCCGCGCGAAGCCGATGGCCGCCTCCTGCGCCGTCGGCAGCCGCGATTCCATGCTGGCGCTCGTGTCGATCAGCAGCGCGAGGGCGATCGGCAGGTTGCCGCGGTTGAACACGGTCACGTCCTGCTTCACGCCGTCTTCGAACACCTGAAAGTCTTCCGCGTTGAGATCGGTCACGTATCGGGAGCCGCTCTCGGTGACAGTGACGTTGAGCGAGACGAGCTCCACACCGGCCCGGAACGCCGGCTGCTGCGGCTGTGCCGGCGGCTGCGCGGTCGACTGCGGCGGCTGCGGGGAAGGCGTAGGCGCCTCCGCGGCTGGCGCCGGGGGAGACGATTGCCCCGGCTGCGTCCGTACGAGAGCGACGAGCCCGATGAAGCAGGCGAGCGTGGCGGCGGCCAAGGCGAGGAACGACCCCTTCACGGCCGATCCTGGGCCGGCGGTTCCACCGCGGGCGTGGCGCGCACCTTCAGGTCGGGCTTCGCGGCCGCAACGGTGATTTGCTCCGGTGGGATGATGCGCGCGGGACGCGCGTATCGAACCTTGTACTGGCCGCGCAGCTCCGTCGCGAGCTGCTGGAGGCGGTTGGTGAGGGCGGTGCCCATCAGCACGGTCTCGTACCGTCCGCCGCTGCTGTTGCTCCCCTTGTCGAGCACGACCGAGCGATCGTGATCGTTGTTGGCGGGACGTCCGAGCGTGAACGCGTGGAACGCCGCACCCGAGAGTTTCAGCGGTTCGAGCACCGCCTGATACTGGCGATCGCTCAGCTCCGGGCCCTCAGTCGTGATGGCGATGATGACAGGACGTTCGGCGCGGCGCTTCGCGAGCCCCTGGCTCGTCTCGATGATCCCGTCGAGCAGGTAGGTGCCGCTGCCGGAAAACGAAAATATCCGCTGCGCGCCCTTGAGCGCCTGCGCCGGGTCGCTCGTGAAATCGGTGACGATCGTCGGGCGCTCGGCGATGGTGATGACGGCGAACTGATGTTTCACTCCGTCGGCCGCCATGGCCTTGATGAAGGCGGGGATTGCCTCGCGGTAATCGCGGACGTACTGCTCGCCGGCCTCGCTGTTATCGACGAGCAGCGCGATCTGCATCGGATCGGTGGCCGGCGCCACCGAGAGCACTTCGCGCGACTGGCCGTCTTCGCGAACGATGAAGTCGGCCGCCCCCAGATTGGGGACCGGGACGCCTTTCTCGTCGAGAACGCTGACGTAGACCGATCGCTCGGTCGCCTGCGCGCTCACGCGCGAGGTCGGCGAGAGCAGGCTCGCGGCGAGCGCCGCGAGAAGGAGAGCCCCGAGCGCACCGCGTCTGTTATGCATCGGATCAGTATAGGAAAGTGGTTTGAAATCTGCAATTTGCGGGTGAGGAACGAAGGGGGCCGTTTTCTTGACACCCCTCAGGTCGCATGTTATAAACCAACCGCTTTTCCAAGATAACCGCGAGCGCTCGGCGCGGCGAGTCTCATCTCCATGCTGTCAGCCTACATTCCGATAGCCATTTTCGTGGTGGTTGCCACCGGTTTCGCGGTTTTCACGCTCGTGTTCACGAGCCTGATCCACCCGAGCAAGTACAACAAGGTGAAGCTCGAGCCGTACGAGTGCGGCATCGAGCCGACGACCGACGCGCGCGATCGCTACAGCATCCGCTACTACCTGGTCGCGATGCTGTTCGTCATCTTCGACGTGGAAACAGTGTTCCTGTTTCCCTGGGCGGTCATCTTCGACAAGCTCCTGCTGTTCGGGCTGATCGAGATGCTCATTTTCATCTTCATCCTCGTGGTCGGCTACTACTACGCCTGGCAGAAGGGCGCGCTGGAATGGGCGTAGACGACGAAAAGCCGCCGCAACCCCCCACACCACCGGCCGCCGCCGCAGACAAACCCGCGAGCCAGGCTCCCGCGGAGCCGTTGAAGGGCGAAGTGTCGCGGACCGATGCGCCGGGCGCCGGCGCGTCGGCGGCGCAGACGGTTGCGTCGGGTCCGCCCGCGCCGAAGCCAGCGAATCCGGCCGCGGCGCAGACCGCGACGACCAGTGAGACGAGTTCTGCGACGGGGCAGCCCACGGCACCGGCGCAGGAGACCGCTCCGAAAGCGTCGGCGCCAACCGGAGCCGCAGGGCCTGTCGCCGCGGCGCCAAGGCCGGCGGCACCGGCGGCCCGTCCCGCACCAGGCGTCGGTGCGCCGGCGGCTGCGGCCGCGCGCCCCGCAGCAGCGGCCGCGCCCGCGGCGCGACCCGCTGGAGCCGCAGGAGCGGCTGCGCCCGCCAAGGCCGGCGTGGAGCACGCCCCGAAACCGGCAGCGCCGACCGGTCCACCCGATCCGCCTCCGCCCGCCGACAAGACGCCGCCCGCATTCATCGCGGCGCTCCAGGAGGCGCTGCCCGGATCGGTCACGCACATCAGCTATTGGGTGGGCGACTGGACGATCGTCGTCCCCGCCGGGCGCATCCTGGAAATCGCGCGATACCTGCGCGAAGCGCCGGATGCCGCATTCGACCTCTGCTCGGACGTGACCGCGACCGACTGGCCGCCGCGTGCGCAGCGGTTCGACATGGTGTACTGCCTCTATTCGACGCGCCATCGGCACCGGCTTCGAATGAAGGCGCTCCTCGGCGAAAACGATCCCATCGCGTCGGTCACACCGGTGTGGCCCGCGGCCAATTGGCTCGAGCGCGAAGTGTTCGACATGTTCGGGGTGAATTTCACCGGACATCCGGATCGCCGGCGCATTCTGATGCCCGAAGACTGGCAGGGCTATCCGCAGCGAAAGGACTATCCGCTCGAGGGCCCTGGGGAGCTGCTGATGGAAAATCCGCTCGACTGGCTGAAGCTCCGCCAGGCGAGGGAGGAGGCGGATATTGAGTAGTACTCCGTCGTCCCTGGTCCTTGGTCGGTGTTGGTCCTTGGTCCGTCGCTGGGCCTCGGTCCGTTCCCTGACCCGGGCCTGCGACCTCGGATGGATCAGGGGCTAAGGACGACCAAGAAGTACGAACGAAGAAGTAAGAACGAAGAAGTAA
>WUUC01132855.1_pt1 | contig 13770 bp, 13 predicted proteins | sample 6278441 | NCBI WGS metagenome assembly WUUC01 (sample SAMN13675441, study PRJNA597444) | soil metagenome | isolation source: soil | place: USA: Washington | collected 2017-10
AGTTCGATCCCGAAATCCGCGACACGCTGGTAGAGCTTGAAGAGGAAGAAGCGCCTGATTTTGAAGTCATCGAGAACGATGACGGCACCGCGACTGTCGTTGAGAAAGGAGAAACCGAAGTTGAGCTAGGTGACTTCGATCAAAACCTGGCTGAAGTCTTTGAACGCGGCTACCTGAGCATGCTCGGTACCAAACTCAAGGAAATGGTCGATAAGGACATTCAAGACAGGAAGAAGCGCGATGACCAATACGCCGAGGGCATTCGACGCACGGGGCTTGGTAATGATGCTCCTGGAGGAGCCGAATTCGAGGGTTCTTCAAAGGCGGTTCACCCGATGCTTGCAAAAGGCTCTGTTGATTTCGCTAGTCGTGCGATCAAGGAGCTATTCCCAGCGGGCGGACCGTGCAAGACTCAAATTATCGGGGAGCAGACCGAAGAGAAAGTCGACCGGGCTGAGCGCAAAAAGAAGTACATGAATTGGCAGTGCACGACCCAGATCAAGGAGAATCGTGCAGAGCTGGAACGTCTGCTGTCACAAGTGCCCCTGGGCGGGGCTCAATACAAGCGTTGGTGGTGGGACAAGGAGCTGAAGCGCCCACGCACCGAAACGATCTTTATCGACGACGTGTTCACTCCCTACGGGCAAGCGGACTTCTATACCTCGCCCCGCGTCGCATATCGGATGTATATCAGCCAGGACGAGTACGAAAAGCGTATCCGCACCGGGCTCTACTTCGATGACGAAGAGCGCGCCAAGAACCCCGGGTTTATCTCCACAAGCGATCTGTCCAAGGCGCGTGTTGCGTCGGACAAAGTGGAAGGGGTGGACGAGACGAATGCACTTGTCTACAATGAAGACGGTCTGCGGCTGGTCTGGCAGATCGAAATCAACATGGACGAGGAGAACGACGATACCGTCGATCGTCCGGCGCCCTACATCATCCACCTCGACGATTCCACCTCGACCATCCTCGGCTTCTTCCGCAACTGGAAAGAAGAGGACGATAAGCTCGAGAAGATCATCTGGATGTCGGAATGGTCCTTCATCCCGTGGCGCGGTGGCCCGGCGATCGGCCTTGCCCACTTGATCGGCTCCCTGGCTGGCGCTTCGACTGGCGCTCTTCGAGCCATCCTCGATACCGCTCATATCCAGAACTTCCCAGGCGCTGTGAAGCTAGCAGGCGCCCGCGGTGCAGGCGAATCCAAGTCAGTGTCTCCGACAGAGATCAGCGAAATCGACGCTCCTGCCGGTGTCGATGACATTCGCAAATTGATCATGCCGTTCCCGTTCAACGGTCCGAGCACGGTCCTGTTCCAGGTGATGGAATGGCTGACACAGCAGGGCGAAGCCGTTGTGGCTACCGCCTCCGAGAAGATCGCCGACGCTTCGAACAACATGCCGGTTGGCACTGCTCTGGCTCTCATCGAGCACGGCTCGACGAATTTTAGCGCCGTTCATGCGCGGCTGCACGCCGCCCTGAAGATCGACCTGTCCATCCAGCATCGGCTGAACGCCGAGAACATGGACGACGAGATCACAGTCGAAGAACTCGGCGAGCTCGTTGTCAAGCGCGAAGACTTCCAAGGGCCGATGGACATCATTCCGGTGTCGGACCCCAACATCTTCAGCGAAGCCCAGCGTTACGCGCAGCTTCAAGCAATCATCCAGCTGAAGAACGATCCGGCGTTCTCGCAGTACTTCAAGCCCGACCAGCTTCTGGCACGCGCGCTGAAGCTGCTGAACATCCCGGACATCGAGGGCATTGCCAATCTGCCCAAAGAAACGAAGCGCATGTCTCCACTGGAGGAGAACTACGCCATCTCCATGCAGGAGCGCCCGCTCAAGGTCTATCCAGATCAGGACGATCTGGCCCACCTGAAGAGCCACATTCAGTTCGCCACGTCGCCGATGTTCGGCGCCAATCCTCTGATCGCCTCCGCCGTCATGGCCGGACTTCTGCAGCACTGCAAAGAGCACCTTATGGCGCTCTACAAGAAGCATTCGCGGGCGGCCACCGATCAGTTCATCTACGAAGCGCGGATGCGCCGCATTCCGATGACTCAGGACGAAGCCGAGATTTACGGCGGCGCGTTCGCGGACAAGATGCTGGCGGAACTGCTTTCTCCGATGATCATGCCCGGTCTCGAGCAGATGCAGAAGATTGTCGGGGAGATCGCTCAATCCCAGGCGCCGAAGCCCGACCCGACCGTGATGGCGCAAGTAGAGGCCACAAAAGAGGTCGAGTTCAAGAAGCTCGAGACCCAAGAAAGAATCAAGGGCCAAGAGATCAACTTGAAGGGCATGATCGAGCAGTCGATCGGCGCCCGCGAGCAGGCCGACCGTGAATCCACCGAGAAGCTTGCCAATCTGGCGACCTCGGTCGAGATGATCCGCGACCAGCAGAACAACGGCTCCAAGCAGATGCTGGCCGAGTTCCAAGCCGCCCACAACACCCAGCTGACCGTTCTGAAGGCTGTTCTGGAGCAGGCTCTAGGCGCCATGCAGCAACAGGCCGACCAAGCCGCGAAGAACTCCGAGGGTAAGGGCGAGACGAAGATTCTCCTCCCTGGCTTCGGCGACGACCTCGCGACCCAGCTGATCACACCTCTTCTCGGGTCTGTTCAGAAGACGTTGGCCGACGCGATCACAGGCATGACCTCGCAGTCCAGCCCCATGGCGAATGCCATCATCGGCCTCGCCGAGCAACAGCGCAACTTCGAGATGCTCCTCCAGCAGCAGGCATCTTCGACGAGACAGGCTTTCGGAGTCTTGGCAAACGGCTTAACTCAGCTCTCGCAGCAATCCCAGCAGCAGTACGAAGCAGAGATGTATGTCGGTCCGGATGGTGTGAAGCGCGCTCGCAGAGTGCCTGTCCAGCCTCAGCAACCCCAGCTCCCCCCGCAGCAATAAGGAAACATCATGGCCGCCGGCGCATTCATCATTCCCGACCTTCCGAAACTCAATTACTTCAACGCTACCGGTATTCTCGGCGCCAACGTCGCGAACTTCCGCCTCGCCCTTGTGTCCAGCGGCTACGTCCCGAACAATGCGACGGATGAGCTCTGGGCAGCGGCCTCCGGATCGGAGATCGCCAACGGCAACGGCTACCTCACTGGTGGCGGTGTGCTGACTGGTGTTGCTCTGACGCAGGCAGCTGGTGTCGTCAAGTTCACCAGCAATGCCTTCGTGTGGACCGCGGCGGGCGGCAGCATCCCAGCATGGCGCCACGCCGTGCTCTACTACCTCGGCACGCTCAATGCCAAGCTGAACCCCATCGTTGCGCGGTTCCTGGGCGACGGCACGAACATCGACGTGCCGGCGACGACTGTCGGAAACACTCTGACGTTCACCCCGAACGCGGCTGGAATCATCACGGCGACGTAAATGGCAGTCCGCGATAGTTCTGTCGTTGGGGGTAGCAGCGTAACAACGCTGGATACCGATCCGATCTCTGTTGTTGCCGGAGACACGATCTCCGTTTGGTTCAACTACGGCAATACCACAGATCCGACAGCTGTCACGGACGACCTCGGCAACACATATGTCCAGCGCCGTAAAGTCTCTCGAGGCTTCACTTCGTGGCGGTACGATTGTGTAAGTGTTGCGACTGGTTCTGGCACCATAACGCTCAATATCGGGGTGACAGAGCACCCGACGCTGGCGGCCGCTTCGATTAGCGGATTGACGGGTTCTGCGCTTGATATCGACTCCCAGCTCGATACGGATACTTCCCAGCCTTGGAGCTTGGCGACAGGTACGCTAGCCCAAGCAGATGAAGATGTTTTTGCCTGGATCGGAGCGGACAGCGGCACCCCTACCGATGTGTTCGTTGAAACCTCCGGAATGGCTATCCTGGGGCAAGAGTCGGACTCGGGTCTCTACTGGACGGGAGCTCTCGCTTATAGAGCTGTCAACGCGACAACGAGCTATGTGCCGGCATTCACGAATGCCGCGGGCGGCTCGAATTCGGTTCTGATCACAACGACGTTCAAGAGAGCCGGGGCTACCGACACCCCGCTAAACCCTGCGCAAGACGCTGTTGTCCTTACCGGCCCAGCCCCGACCCTGGCCCAGACCGCCAACCAGTCGGTAGTGCCGTCTGCTGACGCGATAGCCCTGACAGGACCGGCCCCTGCCCTGGCTCAAACGGCGAATCAGGACGTTTCTCCAGCAGCGGATGCTGTCGTTTTGACCGGTCCTGCCCCAACTCTGGCGCAAACAGCCGGCCAGACGGTGAGCCCTGCAGCAGATACTATTGCGCTTACCGGCCCCGCTCCAACGCTTGCCCAGACGGCAAATCAGAGCGTCGTTCCGGATGCGGCAACGGTTGCATTCACAGGCCCGGCGCCGACGATCACCCAAGAGGATGACTCGACGTACATCCCCGCGCCTGGGCAGATCGTACTGACCGGCCCCGCGCCGACATTGGCTCAAACAGCCAATGTGGTCATCACCCCGGATGCCGACAATATTGCGCTTCAGGGGCAGGTTCCGACGATTGTTCAAGCCGCTCCTCAAGCGCCGGCCGCTTCTGGGGTGCGGCGCTGGCTGACCGAATACTACACGGGATACTTTGAGAAGCGCGAAAAAGATAAAGCTCTCATAGAGCTGTCGAAAGAGATCGAACAAGCGTCCGCTGGGCAAGTCACTCCCGAAATCATCCGCGAGCGGGTAAAACCAGCCCCGCGAGTTACGCTTACCCCGGATGCCGCACAGCTTGCCATTCAGCGTCAGATTCGCTCGGAGCAACGCGAACTTGCCGAACGCTTTCGTGTTCTTCAAGAATCCCAGGAATTGCTCTGGCAAGTGCCGGCGGTCCTGGCTGCAGTCACCCCCTCCCCACGTCTAGACGAGCAGGACGATGAGGATTATCTGTTGCTCGCTTCTGTCCTATGAGGTAGATCATGTCTTCACAAGTCCCCCAACACAAGCGCATGGCAATGGGCGATCGCGTCGGCTTCAAGAAAGGCGGTAGCGTCAGTGCCCCTTCGGCCACGAAGCCCCTCAAGTCCGGGATCAAGAATTCCCCTCTCGAGGGCGTGAAGCGCGCCAACGGCATCCCTGGCATGAAAAAAGGGGGTCGTTGCTAATGAATGAGAAGCTCTACCGGGAGCTGATCTCTCGGATGGCGATGATGCAGGTTGACATCTTCAAATCGCCGCCGCAAACCATGGACGACTTCAACAAGCGCCTCGGCGCTTGGACGGAGCTCGACCGTATCACTCACAAGATGGCAGAAGATGCCAAAGGCAAAGAAAAGGATTGAGATGTCCACGTTCCTCTTGAAATACCGCAGCGGCGCATCGGAATACGTCCAAACGGACGCGACCTCCGTCGCTGACCAGATCAATCGCACTTTCGGATTGTCCGAGGAAGAAGCGGCCGATTTCGGCGTCGCCGTCGAGATGATGCCCGACGACTTCGAGTTCGTGCCTGGCATGATCCCGCCGCCGGAGGCCGAAGCCGAAGCAGAGCCGGAACCCTCTGCCCCGCCACCCCCTGCCCCGCCCGCTCCGCCCGCACCCCCGCTTGCCGAAGCCAAGATCGAGGGCCATGCCCCGACGATCGGCCAGACCACCGACGCCCCCCAGAAGTCCCCCTGGGAGCAATGATTTCCACAGGGGCCTGTGAAGCTCGTAGCAGAGCCCCTTCACTCCGAGCGTTGCTGAAAGGAAGCAACAAATGTCCGAAATGATCGTAGCGCCGACAGTGAAGCCGTATGCCGATGGGCAGGACGCTTCTGGAATGTCGGTAGAAGACGCTTTCCCGACCGTGGATCCTCAATTCAAGCCTTTCGGCGCGAAGATCCTGGTCCAGGTGCGCCGCGTGCTGTCCGTCAGCCGTGGTGGCATCATCCTGACCACCAACTCCAAGGAATCCGAAGCCTGGAACATGCAAGTCGGCAAGATCATCGCCATCGGCCCGATTGCCTTCAAGAACCGCAAGGACAACTCCCCGTGGCCGGAAGGCATCTGGGCGAAGGTCGGCGACTTCGTGCGCTTCCCCCGCTGGGGCGGCGACCGCATGCATGTTCCCCTCGACGATGGCCGAGGTGACCCTGTGGTCATCTTGATCATGGACGACCACCAGCTTCTCGGCGCCTACACCGGCGATCCGATGAAGGTTCGGGCTTTCATCCAATAAGGAGTCAATCATGGCAGGCGAAGAACAAACACTGAGCCAAGCGCTCAATTCCGACAACGGGGCCGAGGAATCGGAAGTTCTCGAGCTCCAAACAGCTCTCCACCCGGAGGTGAAAGAGCCTGTTGTCCAGCCGCCGGAAGGCGGAGATGTTGACGATCTCGAAAACGATGCGGATGACCGCTCGGCACGAGTCGATACAGAGCTGGATGACGCTCCAGACGAGGCCACTCGCGAAGCAATTCGCGTCCGCCGGCGCCAAGAACGCCTCACCAAGCGCCAGCGCCAACGCGACAAGGTTTCCACTCTCGAGCGCCGGCTGGCCGACGAGAAGACCCAACGCACCAATCTGGAACAGAGGCTGCTGAATCTGGAGCGCAACAACATGGGCAGCCAGCTTGCCCAGTTCACGCAGGCGGAAGAACAAGCGGCCAACGCCGAGCAGACCCTCCAAGCGGCCATCGCCCAGGCCACGAAGGATCAAGACGGCGTGCGCGTCGCCCAGGCGACAACCCAGCTCATCCAACTGCAAGGCTTCAAGAGCCAACTGGCGACCGCCAAGGCGAACCTCGAGGCCGAGGCGAAGAAGCCGCCGCAGCGTCATCTCGATCCCGAGATGGTCAATCACGCGAATGCTTTCCGCAGTCGCAACACGTGGTACAAGGGGGCGACCTCCGATGACGAGCATTCGATGATCGTTTCGGCTCTCGACCGCGCGCTGTTCAAGGAGGGCTTCGATCCCGCGTCGGCGGCCTACTGGGAAGAGCTCGAAAGCCGGGCGGCAAAATATTTGCCGGAGCGCTTTAATAAGGCGCAAAAAGGGGGTGCCCAGGGGCAAGGGGGCACCTATAATGCCGGCGAAGGATCAGGATCAGGCGCACGCCGATCCCCGGTGGCTGGTGGATCTGGGGGCTCTTCGGGAGCTTCACAACCTGGAGGTAGGACGAAGACGTTTCAACTGAGCGAAGCTCGGGTGGCGGCGATGAAGGATGATGGTTCCTGGGATGATCCGGACCGTCGCAAGAAGATGATCGCACGGTACCAAGCATACGACAAAGAACACGGCGCCTCCTAACCTCTCCACACTTTCAAGGCTACTGACATGAACCAACCGCAACAACCCTGGGTGACCGGATCACCCCGCTCGGAAGAAGATGGCGCTGATGAGCGTCTGACTCGTTCCGGGGCTCCCGAAGTGCGTGGAGACTACAGCGTCCGTCAGGATGCAGAACGCGCTGACATGCCGAACCTGTCCGAAGACGAATTCGAGGCAATGGTCCTCGCTGAGTACGAGAACAGTGGGCTGGCAAACCCCCCTGCAATCAAAGGCTATCACCTGTGCTGGTTGACATCGACCAGCCAGTTCGACACGATCCAGAAGCGGCAGCGCGTGGGCTACACCCCCGTGTTGCGTTCCGAGATGCCCGGCTACGACCCCTCCATGGGAACCGCTCAGAGCAATCTGACCGGCTCGGAGGGGATGATCACCTGTAACGAACTGATCTTGCACAAGATCCCCGAGCGTCGTTACCAGATCATGATGAACCTGTTTCATCACAAGCAGCCTCTCGCGACCGAGTCTTCGATTCTCAAGTCGATCAAGGACAATGATGCGCAGGTGGACAACTCCGGAGGCGAAGACGTTTCCGGTCTCACCACTCTCGAGCGTTCCGTGAAGGCAGGCGCAAGCATGCCCGAACAGACGTTCTGATCCAAGGAAGCGCGAAATGACTGCTGTTGCTGCGCCCTTCGGTTTCCGTCCGGTTTACCACCCCACCGGACTCGACCGGGGCATTCTCCGCACCATTGCCTCAGGCTACGGCACTGCCCTTTACAAAGGCATGCCGGTGACCCTGAACACCAATGGCACCATCGTCGCCGGCGCTGCCGCCGCCGACATCTTGGGCATCTTCAACGGCGTCGAATTCATCGATGCCACCGGGAAGCCCAACTTTCAGAACTTCTGGCCCGCAGGGCAGACGGTTCAATCGGGCACGCCCGTCAACGCGTACGTGTGGGAAGACCCCGCGACCGTGTTCGAAGTCCAGGCCAACGGCCCGATCGTTCAGGCAGATGTCGGCACACAAGCCGATGTGGTCAACGTCGGTGCCGGCAATGCGATGACCGGCCTCTCGACGGCCGCGCTCGGAGCAGTGGTTGCCGCGGGCGCCCAAGGGCAGTTCCGGATCATGGGTTTCGCCCTGAATCAGGACAACGCCATCGGGGATGCCTTCACCATCGTCCAAGTCCAGATCGCTCGCTCACAATTCGTGGCGAACAAGGTCGCAATCTAAGGAGCGACGATCATGAAGAAAACCCTCACCTACCTCGTGGCAGCGGTCGCCATGTTCCTCGCGCCGGCCCTCGGCGCCCTCAAGTCGGTCGCCCTGGGCGTCGCCGAGAAAGCCCACGATGCCGTCTTCGGCTTCATGGTCAATCGCGGCATGATCCTGTCCGCGGCGCCGATGCGTTCCACCGACTTCAAAGCGATCGTCGAGCCGATCCTGAACGAGGCGTTCGACGGCATCTACGACCAGCGCAAGGACGAGTGGAAGAAGATCTTCACCCAGCGCCAAGGCATCAAGCGATCCTACCACGAAGAACCGGTGATGTACGGGTTCGGGTCGGCGCCGGAAATGCCCGATGGCATGCCCGTGACGTACCAGCAAGGCGGTATCCTCTTCAACAAGCGCTACACGTTCCGCGTGTTCGGTCTGGCGTACGCCCTGACCAAGGTGCTGATGGAAGACGGTGACCACATCCGCATCGGCTCGATCTACGCCAAGCACCTCGCCCAGGCGCTGATCGAGACCAAGGAAACGCTCACGGCCAACATCCTGAACCGCGCCTTCAACGCCGCGTACCTGGGTGGCGACGGCGTTTCGCTGGTCAACGCGGCTCACCCGATCATCGGTTCGACGTTCTCGAACGTTCTGGCAACGCCTGCGGCTCTGTCGCAAACGTCGCTGGAGCAGATGATCATCCAGATCCGCAAGGCCGTGAACAACAACGGCAACAAGATCCGGCTCGAGCCGAAGAAGCTGGTCGTCGGCCCCGACAACATGCTCCAGGCCGAAGTTCTGCTGCGCTCGGTGCTCCGCGCCGGCACGGCGAACAACGACATCAACCCCATCAAGTCGATGGGTTTCCTGGACTCGGAACCGGCCATCATCAGCCGTCTGACCTCGCCGACCGCGTGGTTCATCACGACCGATGCCCCGACCGGCCTCCAGCTGTTCATGCGCCGCTCGCTCGAGAAGAGCATGGAAGGCGACTTCGAGACCGACTCGATGCGCTACAAGGGCACCGAGCGCTACGATGCCGGCTGGACCGATCCGCGCGGCCTCTACGGCACCGCCGGCCAGTAAATCGGCTTCACGTCGATCCCAAAAGCCCGCTTCGGCGGGCTTTTCGGGTGAAAGAACTTCCTTTCGTCTGGCATACTTTTCATGGAGCAGCCATCATGCAGATCGGTGACGACATCCGTCTCGGCCCGGTATACGGCCCCGCAGTCCTCAACCCCGATGAACCCTCGCCTCAAGAGCGCGGTGTCGGCCCGATGGGACGCATCTTCTTCTACGACATCGTGCCCGCCGTGCTTGGCGCTGCCCTCCTGGCTGCTCTGCAGACCACGGCTGGCGCAGCCAACCTCGTCCTCACGGCCGGCGCCGGTGTCACCACCCGCGTCGATGGCGCCGGTGTCACCCGCTACGTGCTGGATTGCGCTCGCAATGTCACGCTGACCTCGGCCGCCGACATCTCGGCGGTCACCTTCACGATCACCGGTTACGACATCTACGGCCAGCGCATGACCCAAGTGCGTGCAGGCCCCAACGCCAACACGGTCGGCACCCTCAAGGCATTCAAGGAAATCGTCTCCGTCGCCGTCAGCGGCGCCGTGGGCACGAATACCTCGGTCGGCATCGGCGACGTGTTCGGCCTGCCCTACCGCGTGCTGAATGGTTCCTACGTCGCATCCGTCAAGTGGGACACCGCACTGGCCCAAGATGCCGGCACGCTGGTCGGGGCTGTGGTCACCAACCCCTCGACGGCTGCCCTGGGCGACGTGCGCGGCACGTACGACCCCTCCAGCGCGTCGGATGGCACGCGTCGGCTGGTCATGGGTATCTACCTGCCCGCGCTCGCCAGCGGGCCGAACGCCACGCGCCTGGGCGCCCTGGGTGTCGATCAGGTCTAACCGGCCATGGCGACTTCAGGTACAGTCGCCCAAACGCAGATCAACGTAGCCAAGCTCGTTGATACGGCGTTTCGGCGCGCGGGCAAGAACCCTTCCACGGTCTCCGGGGAACTACTCGATGCTGCCCTGACTTCGCTGTATGTCCTGTGCACTGATTTCGCCAATGAAGGTGTCAACCTCTTTTGCATCAGGAAGAACATCCTCAACGTCATCGCGAACTCTGTCCAGTATCCTCTGGCGGCAGGAACCGATGACGTTTTGAATGCTCTCTACCGGAACCTGACGGTTCTTCCAGGAACGCCGATTGCCGGCGTAGATTTCATCGGGGTGACGCTTGACACCCCGACAGCGGTTCAGAACGTCTCCGGCGTCTTCACGGCCGGAGGAACCTGCGACCTCGTTGTGGAATACGACCTGGGCTCGGGATGGACCACTCTGGTCACCTTCGGGGCCGCGACCCTCGATGCGGGATCGGACTTCGCCTCTGACATCCAGCGCCCGGTGGTGGCGGCTGGTTGGCGTATCCGTGACATCAGCGGCAACAACGTCATCCCATCGTCAGTTCAGTTCCGGACAATCTTCCAAGAACTGAACATGTCCCAGCTGAACCGGGACGATTATGTCAATCTCCCGAACAAGATGTTCACCGGGCAGAAGTCGCTCCAGTACTGGTACGACAAGCAGATCAACCCGTCGCTGTATGTCTGGCCGATGTCGAACGAGACCGCGGACCAGATCGTGGTTTACCAGCACGGTCAAATCGAAGATATCGGTAGGCTCACGAATACCTTGGCGGTTCCGCCGCGCTGGTATGAAGCCGTGATCTTCACCTTGGCCTCGAGGCTCTGTCTCGAGATCCCGCCCGAAGAGCTGCCTCCTGGGCGGTTCGAAATCATTAAGGCACAAGCGATCGAATACACCGTTCGTGCTGGGCGTGGGGAGTCGGATGGCTCCTCGTTCAAGCTCCAGCCCCGAATCGGTGGCTACACCAGATAGGGGGCGCCATGCCAGTCTATCTCGACACTTCCAACTTAACGGTGGTATCTGTCGCTATTTGCGATCGATGCAGCAAGAAGGTGCCTTATGTTACACTTGTTTCTGACCCTAATTCTCCTGGCTTGCGAGTTTGTCGGGATACTTGTCTAGATCAATTCGACCCCTGGCGCCTGCCGGCTCGTAAGACCGAAGACATCTCGATCCAACACCCTCGCCCGGATGTACCGCTGGAGCCATAATGTTTACTGATCGTTTTGGTGGAAGCACCGTCCAAGCCTCCGATGTGATGTATCGCGAGGTTGCCCTCAGCGCCGACGAGGTGCTGCAGTGGCCCGCGTTTTCCACAGATGGTGTATTCTTGGCGCGCATCATGGACGTGACGGCGGCGGCCCCTGGGCTGTCGATGACGCTCCCGGATGCGACGCTGGCCTCGATGGGGCAAGATGCCTTGTTCAACAACCTCGGGGCGAACAATTTCCTTGTGCTCCGCGACGATGGAACGACGCTCTATACCGTCTCGCCCGGCCAATCGATCTACTTCTACCTGTCTGACACCTCGACGGCGGCGGGCGGCTGGGAACCAATCGTCTTCGGCGCGCTGACGGCGACTCTGGACCTCTCCAATGCCGCCGGCAACGGGCTAGTCGTCGCGAGCGGCAAATTGGCGGTTTCCCCGTTGACATCCGCCCAAGCCGGCAACATCGTCATTGCAGCGACCAACCGGGCGCAGTTGCTGCTCTGGACGGGCGGCACCGGCACGTACACGCTGCCCCTGACGAACACTCTCGGGCAGTTCTTCTTCGAGGTACGCAACCAAGGCACCGGCGCTCTGACGCTGCTTTGCACGGGCGGCGAGACGATTGACAGCTCCGCTTCTATTGTTCTTCAGCTTGGCGAATCGTGCTTCGTTCACGCCGGCACGGGAGCATGGTTCACAGTCGGGCGCGGAAGATCAACCCAGTTCGCTTTCACGCAGCTGCAGAAGACGGTCACCGGCGGAACGGTGGTTCTGTCCCTGACCGAAGCCGCAAACGTCGTTCAGACCTACACTGGCGCGCTGCTCTCCAATGTGGATATCGTCGTGCCTGCGGTCGTCCAGGTCTACTACGTCTCCAATCAGACTTCGGGAGCTTTCAACTTCAGGGTGAAGAACCCCGGCGCCGGAACGACCGTCAGTCTTCCAACCGGTCAGAACGCGGTGCTGTTCAGTGACGGCACCAACGTGATCAACGCTTCGACCACCGTCGCGGGGATCTCGTCGCTTGTTCTGGCTGCGGGGTCGGCCGCAACGCCTTCCCTGGGCGTCGGGGCGCTCACCACCGGGCTTTATTCGCCTGGGGCAAATCAGGTAGGGGTGTCGGCAAACGGCGCCCAGGTCGCGATATTCAACCCGTCAGGGCTCACTGTCACGGCACCCAGTGGGCAAGTAGGGGTCATTACGCCTAGTGGAAATGCTAGCCTGACTCTCGACCGCCCGGTCGGGTCTTTCGGTGCCACAAGCTACTACACTTCAGGGGTTCTTCGCTGGCGTCACGGAGTGAATAGTACCGCTGAAGGCGGCGCAAATGCCGGTAGCGATTATGTCTTCGAGCGGTATAGCGACGCTGGCGGCCTGCTAGGCACTATGCTTACGTTCAACCGGGCAACCGGCGCAGCGGCTTTCGGTGGCCCGGTTTCAGCGACCACGATCACCGGCGTCGGTCTGGCAAGCGTCACGACTGCAGGGGGCAACCCAACGCTCTTGCTGACGGATACTGGCGCCAATGGTTCCAATCTCAAGCTCACCGGCGACGGCGGAACGACACCCAGCAAGACGATCCGGGTGAAGGCTGGCATCATGGAATGGATGAACAACGCCTACACCGTCGCGATTGCCAGTCTGACGGACGCCGGCACCTTCACCGCTGTCAACGTGGGCATCTCTTCGGATAAGCGCCTGAAGGACAACATCCGGACGAACGCCGGAGCACGTGTTCGCTTGAAGAAACTTCGCGGATGCCTTTACGAACGCAAGGGCACCGGCAGGACTGAAGGTGGTTTGATTGCTCAAGAAGTGCTGGCGATCTACCCATGGGCCATCGGCAAGGATAGCAATGGCAACCTCACCGTTGAGCCGATGGCGATCATTGCGGATCTTGTCCAAGCCTGGAGCGAAGAAGAATGACCCTCCCGGCTGCAGGAAGTTTGACGCTCGCCCAGGTGGCGGCGGAGCTTTCTGTCGCCTCGCTTCCGTTCTATATGGACCGGATCGATTGCCGGGTACTGGCAAACGCTGCCGCGGCGCCTGCTCCGTACGTGATGAGCGGCTTTTACGGGCGCACTTGTATCACGAAGACGATCGGGATCACAGCAGGAAATCCGATTGGCTATGTTCAGGGCAACTGGGGCACGATCTCTCCGGACGCCACCGGCCGAACCGATCTGATAACACAG
>WUUC01225691.1_pt1 | contig 13766 bp, 10 predicted proteins | sample 6278441 | NCBI WGS metagenome assembly WUUC01 (sample SAMN13675441, study PRJNA597444) | soil metagenome | isolation source: soil | place: USA: Washington | collected 2017-10
CTCGGCTGGGGCGACAGTACGCGCTGGCACACGCAGGACTTCGAAACACTCAGTAATAATATCCGGGAGAGAACCGGGGTGACACTCAGTGTCGCGACCTTGAAACGACTTTGGGGGAAGATCCGCTACGACAGCAAACCCACACCAACGACCCTCAACACGCTCGCACAATACCTTGGTTACGAGAATTGGCGAAGCTTCCGGGTCTCAGAAGAAGCTAACCGGTTGAAACATGCGCGAACGCCTGTCGAAGTAACGCGGCCCCGGCGCACCAACCGACGGCCACTGATTACCGCGACCATCGCGCTTGTAATGATCGGTGCGGGAGCCTGGCTTTTCATTGCATTGAAAGAACGTCCGAAGGTCGACAGTACGCTGTTCTCATTCAGCAGTAAGAAAGTGATAGATGAAGGTGTTCCCAACACCGTGATATTCGACTACGATGCATCTGCCGCATCGCCAAACGACTCTGTGTTCATCCAGCAATCGTGGGACGATCAATTGAGCCGCCAGGTATCGTATAATCAGCGACAGCATACCTCTATATATTATATCCCTGGTTTCTTTGAAGCCAAACTGGTCGTGAATGGACAGATTGTCAAAGAACACAACCTGCTGATCACAACCACGGGGTGGCTTCCATTGGTGGAACAGAAGGGAACACCTGTGTATTTCAAACAGGAAGACGCCATTCACGATGGGATCCTGGGCCTGCCTCTTGACAAGATCAAACAGACTAATATCCCGTTACAACCCGTTACCCCGTGGACTGCCTACTACTTCGTCAAAGATCTCGGCGGATTGACGAGTGACGATGTGGTCTTTGAAACATCAATACGAAACGACTACAGTGATGGCGCCAATGCCTGCCAGTATGTCGAGATCCGGTTGCAGTTCGAGGGCCCTGCGGTGCTTATACCCGTATCTGCTAAAGGTTGTGTGGCCAACATCGGGATCGCCGACACGGACGGGACGAAGAGCGATCTCTCCGCCTTCGGTGTTGATTTCAAAGATTGGGTGAATGTTAAGTGTGTGATCAAAGACAAGGTTGCCGAGATCTTTATCGGCAACAAAAGCGCCATTAAGCTCCGGGTGACGGGTGGCCGCTCAAAAATGGTCGAAGTGGGCTATCGATTCCAGGGAACGGGAAGTGTAGATTTTGTGAAGCTTACTGATAATAGCGGAAAGGTTTATTACGAAGAAGACTTTAATGAACCTTTGTGAAGCTTTGCGATTCTTTGCGCAACTTTGTGGAATAGCTTGCGCTATAACGCAAAGTTTCGCAAAGACCCCGCAAAGGCGCGCAAAGAATGTCTAATCCCGCCATCGATAGATTACTTGAAAAAGTAGGTGACACACAGCTTTTGGAAAAGCTCAGTGCGCTGCCTGCGACCGACCTCCAATCATTACTCCTGGAGATATTTCGCAAGAGCGCCGGCAACATCACGCCACAGCAACTTCTGAAAGCATATGAAACCAATCGCTTTGTTGTTCCTTCGGCGGTAGATCCCATTGTTTTCTACAAGAAAGAAGTGGAGATGCTGGAGCTTGCGAAGGCATGGGGATTCGAGCCGCTGGAGCTCTCCCCTCTTGCACCATTGGGCAACTGTTCAGCGATCGGTCTTGCCGATCAAAACAAGATCGTTTCTGCCACAAGAGGCACCGAAGTTGTTGCCGATGCCACCAACCTCATGGCCCTCGAGTGCGCTGTACGCCGCAAGCGATCGAAGTTCAATGATAAAGCAGAGAACCTCTGTTCCATCCATCGCCACGTCAGGGCGCAGACGATAGATACCATGAAGGGGTTCACACCTCACTTCAAAATCTTCACGGCGGTAACAGCAGGCCGTGATACTGGTTTACTCGAATTTGAAAAGATGGCATTGCTTAAACACCTGGTTTTCTACAAAAAGTATTTTGTTGATCAGCTTAAACTCGACTCATCACGTCTGATCATCAAAGGGCTGAAGTCGGAGACCGGAAATACCGACCGTTCGCGGCAACTGTATGAGTTTGTGAAGTCAAATCTCACCGGGTTCGACTTCTCGTTTGCCGAAGTCCCCCGAGACCAGCACCGCTATTATCAACACACTCGTTTCTCATTAAATGCTGACTTCAAAGGCCAGGAGTTCAACCTCGGCGACGGGGGTTTTGTGGACTGGACATCGAAACTGACCAGCAACGGCAAAGAGCGGCTGTTCACGAGTGGCGTAGGAGTTGAAATAGTCATCAAGCTCATCACCGGGTTGATCTGACCGCCCCCGTCCGTGACCGAATATTTCTGTTCGGAAATGAACATGCAGAAAGTGCTAATTATACTCTTTTTAGTACCCCCTGCAACCTTTTCGACTTCGGGGCAATCATTGCCGTAACTATTTCAGTCGATCGGAGTTGCCGCTTGACACACCACCACTAAACTATGATCCAAAACTATTTTAAGGTCGCCTTCCGTTCCATCTTCCGGAACAAACTCACCGCCTTCATCAACATTTGTGGCCTTGCGTTGTCGATGGCCTCAGCCATAATGATATACCTGTTCGTATCCGATGAAGTCAGTTACGATAAATATCATCAGAACGCCGACCGGACGTATCGCGTAACCCGGATCTTCTTCGACCAGGGCAAACCGTCGCTGCACCTTTCGTCGGTCGCGCCCCCTATTGGTCCGCTGCTCAAGAATGACTTCGGGGAAATCGAGTTGATGGCCCGGACTCTTCAGTACAACGTCGTGGTGGGTTTGGAAAAAGATGGTGAGACGATCTCCAACACAGAGAGTAACGTCTTCCTTGCAGAACCCAATCTCTTCAAGATATTCGACATCCCCGTTCAATCCGGAAACCCCGACGTCGATTTTCAAAAGCCGTTTGTTGTAATGCTGTCGGATAAGACAGCCATGCGGTATTTCAACACTACCGATGTCGTGGGCAAACGGTTAAGGTTTAATAACCAGCTCGACCTGGAAATCACCGGTGTGTTTAAGTCCTTCCCTGCACAGACCCACTACCATCCCGACTTCCTTGTGTCGTTTGTGACACTTGAAGACAATAACATTTACGGTCGTACGGGGCTGGAAACGAACTGGGGCAATAATTCATTCAGCACATACCTTCTGCTGGCTCCCGGCACTGATCCGGCAAACCTGGCAGCTCAATTCCCGGAATTCATCGACAAACATTTCGGCTCTTATATAAGGACCAACTTCAACCCACCGGCGACCTTCGTCGCATCTAAAACCACGGAACTCACACTTCAGAAGGTCACAGACGTACACCTTCGCTCCAATCTCGACGATGAGATCGAAGTGAACGGTAATATCAATAACGTGTACATGATGGCTGTGATCGGCTTGTTCATTGTATTGATTGCATGTTTCAACTTTGTCAACCTTTCAACCGCAAGGGCCACGAAGCGTGCGAAGGAAGTTGGTCTTCGCAAGGTGGTGGGTGCATTCAAGAATCAGTTGATCGGTCAGTACCTCAGTGAATCGGTGCTGATCTCAATGCTGGCACTGGTACTCGGAATTCTGATATCGGTCATCGCTTTGCCATGGCTCAATCAATTCACCGGAAAAGGCCTGTCGCTGAATGTTGTAAGCGACTGGCAATTGTTCGCGGGTGTGGTCGTCTTCGCGGTAGTGGTTGGATTGCTGGCAGGCATCTACCCGGCATTTGTAATCAGTGGTTTCAAGCCTGTGACTGTGCTCAAGGGTCAACAGGGCTCCGCCAAAGGCAAAGCAGGTATACGCAAGGTGCTGGTGGTAACACAGTTTGGTATTTCTATCGTGCTCCTGATTGCAACGGCAATAACCTTCGAACAACTTAGTTATCTGAACAGCCGCGACCTGGGTTACGATCGCAACCAGGTGATCACATTGGCGTACCCTAACGCGTTAGGTCAGAGTTATGAAGCCTTCTACAATGAGGTGCTGAAGTCTTCGGCGATCACGAACGTAGGACGATCTTCCAGGATACCTACAGGCAGGCTGCTGGATTCGATGGGGGGCTTGAGAGTGACCGACGGCGACAGCCTCGTGCAGTCGCAAGTCGGTTTAAAATATGTCGGTGTCGATGACCAGTTCTTTGATACATACGGTGTCGAGGTGGTTGCGGGAAGGAGCTTTTCCAAATCGATCCCGGCCGACGATACCACATCATTCATCATCAACGAGGCCGCTGCGCGTGAGATAGGCTGGGAGACCAATGAAGAGGGTATCGATACCGACTTCCAGTATGGTGGCCGTCGCGGAAAGCTCGTCGGTATCGTGAAAGATTTCCATTTCGAATCACTCCATCAGCGCGTTGTGCCTATGGTGTTTGTCCCCGCCGGGTGGAGCGGGATCAACAACATAGCCGTGAAGATTTCCGGCGATAATTTACAGGATGGCATCGCGCACCTGGAAAAGACCTGGAGAGAGATGCTGCCCGCAAGCCCTTTCGAGTATACCTTCCTCGACGAACGTTACCGCGAACTTTACGAAGCCGAACAGAAAGAAGGGATCCTTTTCACTGTATTCTCCGGCCTGGCCATCTTCATTGCCTGCCTGGGCCTGTTCGGACTTGCAACTTTTAACACCATGCAACGTGTAAAGGAGATCGGTATCAGGAAGGTGCTGGGTGCGTCTGTCCCCAGCATACTCAGGCTGCTGTCTAAGGAGATCATTATCCTGATTCTTGTCGCCAATGCCCTGGCATGGCCCGTAGCGTGGTTTTTTATGAATAAATGGCTCGATTCGTTCGCCTACCACATCAATATGAACATCCTGGTTTATGTGTTATCGGCTTTTGCGGCGATCGTACTGGCACTGGTCACGGTAAGCGCGCAGACTATTAAAGCGGCCATGACGAATCCTGCCAATACGTTACGTTACGAATAGCTACCGTTAAGAACCTTACCCAAATAATACCAACAATGCTGTCCAATTACATTAAAGTCGCCATCCGCCAGTTGATGAAAAACAAGGTGTTTTCTTTTATCAACATCTTTGGACTGTCGGTAGGTGTGGCGTGCTGTGTACTGCTCACTATGTTCATCCAGGACGAGTTCAGCTACGAAAAACACTTTAAGGATCACGAACGGGTGTATCGCATTTACACCACGTTCAAAAAAGATGACGTCATGGAATTTCCACGCACCTCACCTCCTATCGCGACCGCCTTAGGAGACCTTCTGCCGGAAGTTGAAGTAGCATCCCGTTCCGTAATGCCCCCTGATGTCACACAGCACCTGGTGCGTTACAAAGACAAACAGTTTTTCGAAAACAACGCCTTGCTGGTTGACTCAACGTTCTTCGATATTTTCAATTATGAGTTCTCCGAAGGTTCCGGAGCGACGGCACTCGATGCCCCGGCGACAGTAGTGATCACCCAGGAGCTTTCCAGGAAGTTGTTTGGTGATCAGAGCGGGATCGACGAAATGGTGATCATCAACAGCGGCCGTTCGGTAGATACATTCCGCGTGACGGGCGTGTTGAATAAAACCATGAAAAAGTCGCACACCGATGCTTCAATCTTTATGTCGATGCAGAGCCAGGGATGGGGTGAGTATGTGCTGCAGGAAGATACTTGGGCATGGAACAACTTCGTGTCGGGGTATCTTAAATTGAAACCTAATGCCGACCTCGCCGCCATTGAGAGCAAGATGGCCCAGATCCTCGATGAACGCGCGGGAGAAGATCTCAGGAATGCAGGTACCACCAAACAACTTCATCTTCAGCCGATCGATGACATCCGGTTATACTCGAATTTCTCGAATTCGTTTGGAGACATGGGGAGTGGCAGTATCACCTATATCTACATACTCGGTTCTATCGGTGTCTTCATCCTATTGATTGCATGCATCAACTTTATGAACCTCACGACCGCGAAGGCGGCCCAGAGGGCAGGTGAAGTGGGTATCCGGAAATCCATGGGTGCACACAGGTCATCGCTGATCCGCCAGTTCCTTGGTGAATCTTTTACCATCGTCGGTGTGTCGTTGATCCTTGCCGTGATCCTGATCTTCCTGGCATTGCCACTGGTCAATGAGATCACGCAAAAGCAACTGTCGATCGGCGACACCAATCTTCCGATGATCGCCGGCGCATTGTTGATCGTCGGACTTGTAACGGGGCTGGTCGCAGGAAGCTACCCGGCGTTCTTCCTGAGCGGCTTCGAACCCGCCCGTGTTCTGAAGGGTAAAAACCTGAACAGCGAGGGCTCGGCGTTCCTCCGCAAGGGACTGGTTATATTCCAGTTCGTGATCACGATCACGCTCATCTCATCGATATTTGTGATTCAAGAGCAACTTAATTTTATCAACGATAAGTCGCTGGGTTTCAACGACAAAGGGGCCATCATGATTCCCCTTCGAACGCGCGATGCGACAAATGCATTTCAGACGTTGAAAAGTGAGTTTGTCAGAATCCCCGGCGTGGAAAGTGTGTCGGGAACCAGCAGTCTCCCCTCCACTCCACAGTTCCAGGACTGGACGATGTACCAGGAAGGATCGACCAACGACAAGGCCATTCTGAACCGCGTGGTGAACGTAGGTGAAAACTACTTCGAAACACTTGGTATCGACATCATTGCCGGACGAGACGTCGTGTTCCCGACAGATACGTTCTCGTACCAAACCAATTACAATAAGATCATCGTCAATGAAGCCAGCCTGAAGATGTACAATATGACCCCGGAGAATGCCATCGGCCAGAAGTTGTATGCTGAATGGGAACAAGGCAAAAGGGTACATGAGATCATTGGTGTGATCAAGGACTATCATCATCGGTCCCTGCATGTACCAATAGTTCCTACAATCTATGTCCTGCCGCAATCCAATGACGGATATACATACCTGGTGGCATCGACGGAAGGAGCTGATTACAAAACAGTATCAGCGCAGATGAAAGAGGTCTGGGACAGATCCATCATTACCACTCCTTATGAAAGTCAGCCGTTGACTTCAAGTGTAGAGAAACAATACGAGGAAGATGACCGGATCAACACCATGTTGTCGGTTTCGACGGCCCTGGCGATCATCATTTCTTGTATGGGGCTTTATGGCTTGTCGATCTTCGTAGCTGAACGTCGTGTGAAAGAGATCGGCATTCGTAAAGTACTCGGTGCATCGGTACCCGGAATAGTCGGAATGTTGTCAAAGGATTTCGTCAAACTTGTTGGTATTTCGTTCGTGATCGCCGGCCCGATTGGCTGGTATGTAATGAGCCAATGGCTGAGCGGCTTTGAGTATAAGATCGAACTTGGCTTTACTGTGTTCGTGCTGGCGGGATTGGTGTCGTTCCTCATTGCGTGGATTACTATAGGGTTCGAATCTGTCAAGGCAGCGTTGGGAAACCCGGTAAAAGCGTTAAGATCTGAATAGTTCCAGGTCTAGTTTGAAGTTTTTAGTTTGAAGTTTGAAGTTGGGTCGAAAGTTGTTCGGTAGCGCTCAACTCCAAAGATCAAACTTCAAACTAAAAAACTATCGGGAAAGTAAGTTATCCCCCAGTATCCGTTTCATCACATCGTCTTTCAGCGTGCGACTGACCGGTATTCTGGATTGTCGGATAATGATTTCGTTGTTCTCGATGGAATTCACCTGCTCGATCGAAACGATGTACGATTTATGAACTTTCATGAAACGCCTGGGCGGCAGTTGGGCTTCGAGGCCGGCGAGGGTCATGTAAACAATCAGCTTTTGTCCGGGCAGGTGGATGACGACATAGTTCTGCATCGATTCAACGAACAGTATGTCGGTGAACGCGACCTTCTCAAACTTCCCATTGCATTTTACAAAGAAGTATTCCGGTGAGACGGCGGGCACATCACGCATTTTCAGCTGGTGGAAGTCGAATGCTTTCTGGACTGCTTTGAGGAACCTGTCGAACGGAATGGGTTTTACCAGGTAGTCTATCACGTCGAGGCTGTAGCCTTCGAGGGCATATTCGCTGTAGGCTGTGGTGAAGATCGCCATCGGTGGCCGGGTAAGTGTTTTCAGCAAATCGATACCGCTGAGCCTGGGCATCTGGATGTCGAGCAACAGGAGGTCGATTTGTTTTGAAGTGATGATGCTGGCGGCTTCGGCGGCGCTTCCGCACTCCCCTGCCAGTTGGAGGAAGTCTATCTCCCTGACGTATTCGGAAATGCCTTTACGTGCAAGGGGTTCGTCATCGATGATCAGGCAGTTGAGTTTCATACCTTGTTTATTCGCAGGATAACTTCGAAGTCGGTTTTTCCGTCGTTGATCTCCAGCTGGTGCCGGTTTGGGTACTGCAATTCGAGCCTGCGACGGAGGTTTTTCAACCCGATCCCCCCAGCTTCCTTACGTTCGGCGATACGGATCTCTTTGGTGTTTTTGACACGGACCTCCAGGGAGCGCTGGTCGTTGCTGATTTGTATGCTCACATTATTGCTTCCTTCCGGGAAATGCGACAGGTACTTGAATGCATTCTCCACCAGGGGCATGAGCAGCAGCGGGGCCAGCGTGAACTCGCGGCTGTCGCCACTGGTCTTGAACTCGATGTTATACTTGTCGTCGCGGCGGAGCCGTTGGAGGTCGACGTAATTCCTGAGATAAAGTATCTCCCGCTCCAGGACCATTTCGTGGCCATTGCACTCATAAAGCTGGAAGCGAAGCATGTCGGAGAATTTGGTCAGTGTGTTTCGCGCATCGATGTTATTCTTATCGATCTGGAAGAAGATCGTGTTGAGGGAGTTGAAAAGGAAATGGGGGTTGATCTGTGACTTCAGGTATTCGAGTTCTGTATTCAATTTTTCCACTTCGAGTTGGCGAAGGCGTTCGCGCTGGAAATACCATTCCTTGCTGAGGTAGAGAGCGAGACTGAAGGCCATATAAAACAGCGCTATCGAAAAATTATAAAACGAATACCGCCAGAAAGGCAGGGCTGGTTTTCCCGTGAAAACGGTGAGATAAAAATCGTGGGTATTCTTTACAGTTACATAGAACCCAAAACATATCATCAGGCCGGCGGCATAACGGAGAAATTTCTTCTGCTGCGCAAGGACAGGGATGAGATATTCGAAGTTGGCATATATGATAAGAGCGAGTAGCGCATTGCGAACCACGATTTCAAGGATGAATTGTCCCCAGCCGACGAATTCAACCAGGTAGGCTTTCGTGTAAATATGAAAGCCGATTGTCACGGTCCAGAAGACAATATGGTCGGCTTTATATTTCCAGAATTTCTCCACTTTGAAAATTAACGGTTTTTCAGTTGCAATGATGGATAGTAAAAATGCGATTGGTCAAGAATAACCGGCGATTGATCAGATGTGTAAAACGGCATTTAAACAAGGACGTAAATTAATCAGGATAAAAAAACGCGAAATGTTATGATCAAATTCTCCGTAGTCTCTTTCTGTGCCGTGGCTGTTATCGCATGTAATGGTCAACCGAAGCCGGGCGACCGCCAGGTGGGCGGCTCATGCGATGGTTGCGACCTGATGTATGAAAATATGCCCACCGACTTATCGTGGGAAACTAAAATTGAAAATGCAGCTGATCCCGGCGAGCCAATGGTCATCGAGGGAATCATATTCAGGAAGGATGGAAAGACACCGGCACCGGGAGTGATCCTGTACGTATATCATACCGATGCGAAAGGTTATTACTCGAATCCCAGGTCAAAAGGAAATCGCCACGGTCATTTGCACGGATGGGTGAAGACAGGAGCAGATGGAAAATATAAGTTTACAACGATAAGACCTGCTTCGTACCCGGATGAAAGAATACCGGCTCACGTACACCCGCTGGTGAAGGAACCGGGAATGACATTGTACTGGATCGACGAATACCTATTCGATGACGATCCACTGCTGACGGATGAAGTCAAAAGAAATGAAAAGAAACGCGGCGGCAATGGCATCATGCACGCTGAGAAGAAAGACGGCATTTGGAGAATAAAACGCGACATAATTCTTGGAATGAACATTCCGAACTATTGAGGCCATGAAGTAAGGATGTCCGCTGGATGACGTCCGCGGGAGCGGGTTACCAAGGATAAAAAAAGTACTGTATATTGAATGGATGAACCGAAGGACATTCTCGAAGGCTGTACTGTCGCTAAGTGCACTGCCGCTGTTGTCTTCAACGAAAGAGATCTATACTATCCGATTGTTGCGTCACGCGACGGTAATCATTCAAAAAGGTAAAACCAGGTTTCTCGTAGATCCGATGCTGTCGCCGAAGGGTGCGATGGATCCTGTGGGCAATGCAGGTAATGACATCCGCATACCCATGGTGGACCTGCCGGTCAACAACGACGAACTTGTTGCAATTCTTAAAGACGTCGATGCCGTGCTGGTCACCCATACTCACCGTGATCACTGGGATGCGGCAGCACAGCAGATGATCGACAAGTCGAAACCGGTCTTTTGTCAACCCACTGATCTTGATAAAATAAAATCACAGGGCTTTACGAACGTGAAGGCTATCGGCGAGGAGGATGAATTCAAGGGAATAACAATTTACAGAACGGGTGGTCAGCACGGATCCGGTGAGATCGCGCAGAGAATGGGAACGGTATCGGGCTTTGTGTTGGAAGAAGGCGATGACAGGCTGTACATAGCCGGCGATACGATCTGGTGCAGCGAAGTGGAAGAAGTGCTGAAGAAGTTCAAACCCAAAACGACTGTTGTGAATGCCGGCGGTGCGCAGTTCCTTACCGGTGATCCGATCACCATGACCGCCGAAGATGTTGCGCGTGTGGCGGCGACCGACCGCGGTATGCTGACGGTACCGGTTCACATGGACACCATCAATCACTGTAAAGTAACACGGGCGATTCTTTCCGAACGCCTTGGCCAGTTAAAAAAAGAAGGCTGGATATCGATCCCCTACGACGGCGGAAAGATCTAGTAACGAGTGCTCACGGTTTAGGAATATAGTCTCTCCTTCGAAGGGGCAATTGGATAACAAAATTGGTTCGTAGCTATATCACAAAGTTGCGCGAAGGATCCGCAAAGTCGCGCAAAAGAAGCCTTCGCGAAACTTTGCGGATCCTTTGCGATATAGCTTCATCACTGGAAGTAACCCCAAAAAGCATCTTGCACTGAACGGTCATTGATTTTTAGTACATTAGTAAAATTCAAAATCCGACTATGAAACGTCTTTTCTTTTTGATAGTACTCGGCGTTGCGACCACCGCCCTGCTTTCCATGAAACCATCAACGGAGCCAGATGCAGCAGATGGCTGGGTAAGCATATTTGATGGTAAGACACTCAACGGCTGGAAGATCAGCAAGGAACACCCGGAGACCTTTACGGTAGCCGATGGTGCCATTGTCGCTTTTGGGGACAGGGCGCACTTGTTCTACGAAGGCCCCGTGAACAACCACGCGTTTAAGAACTTCGAATTCAAAACCACAGTAATGACCTTACCCGGTTCGAACTCAGGCATATTCATTCACACCAGGTACCAGGAAGAAGGATGGCCTACGCAAGGCTATGAGATCCAGGTAAACCAATCGCATACCGACTGGCGCCGCACCGGCAGCGTGTATGGTATACAGGATGTAAAAGAAACATTTGTGAAGGACAACGAGTGGTACACAGAGCACGTCATCGTCCAGGGCAAAAAGATAACTGTGAAAGTGAATGACAAAGTGATCAACGAATACACTGAAGGTGAGACAACGAAGCTTGTTGGTGGAACGGTAGCGCTACAGGGCCACGATCCCAAGAGCAAAGTGTTTTACAAAGATGTAATGATCAAGCCGCTTCCTGATTGATCTTTTGTTGCTGAAGATTTTCTGAATTCTGTCCGGCATTAACTATGTCGGTGTCGGACAGGTTTCTTCCTCCAAAATAAAGCAACACCCCTACCCCCGCGACTGCAAACAGCATCAGCACCACCACAGGGAGTTGTGAAATGTTGTTGCCCAGGGATTCGTCCATCACCGACGACAACAACGCCAGGCCTACACCTCCACCGAGAAAATACAACGTCGTACAAAGACCCGACATCACGCCGTGTTGGTGCGAGGGGACTTTCTGTACCGACAGCACCGTGAGTGTTGTAAAACAGACCGCCATCCCTACACCTGTTACGCAAGCGAACGCCATGAGAAGCAACACAAGATTGTAGTTCCAGGTCATGGATGCTACGACGAGCATAGCGCCCACAACCATGAGCATCATGCCCAGTATGGCAGCCTGCTGTACAACCATCTTGCGCATGAGATATGGCAGTGCGGCTTTAGCGGTCACGGCCGACAAAATACCGAATGGAAAGAGCAGCATGCCGGAATACGCTGCGGAGAATTGCATGTTATTCTGCAACAGCATCGATACCAGGAACAGGAAGCCGGTGAAGAACGCCCCGAGCAGCATCATCACGCCGGCACCGAGCATGGCATCGGGTATCCGGAATAGCGATGTGGGCACAAAAGATCTAAAGATGCCTGAGAATGAACCGGCGCGCGAATCGCTTTTGTCTATATAAATAAAAGTGAGCAGCAACGTGGTGATGATAACAGGTACGTTGATGAGGAACACCGACTGCCAGCCAAAGTAAGTGGCAATAAGTCCGCCGACCGACATGCCGCTGGCGGAGCCGACGGCTGCGAAGGCACCGAAGATGCCGATGGCGCGTCCGCGGGAAGGTCCTTCCGTGAAAGTATTGGTAATGATCGACAGGGCTGAAGGCATCATCAACGCTGCGCCGATGCCCTGGATGGCCCGGGCGGTAACGAGCATGGGGAAGTTGACGGCCACGGCGGCGGCGAGAGATGTCACCAGAAAGAGTATGTTGCCGATGACGAACGTTTTACGGCGCCCGATGGTGTCGGAAAGTTTGCCCCCGACTAACAAGAATGCGCCGTATGGCAATATATAGAGTGTCTGGACCCACTGTACCTCGTCGTTGGCCAGCAGGAAGTGCTGTTGGATGAGGGGCATGGCGAGGTTGACGATGGCGATGTCGAGCGCCTCGAAGAAGACCCCGGTTGAGGCTATAATGAGTACGAGGTTTTTTTGGTTTTTTATTGGTGACATGGCCCGTTCAACGTCAAAGGTGATAACTTTGGTGGGTTGACGCACAGTGTTCATGAAATTCAGAACAAATTGCTCTTGGTGCGTTGATGGACAGAACAAAACACTTTTAAACACATGCCTGGCGGAACGTTTGAAGACCAGTATCAACTCGACGAGAAGGACTACGAGATCCTTCGGCTCTTGCAGGAGGATGCAAAGCTGACGGTGCGCGAGGTAGCCGAGCGCATACACCTGAGTGCGACACCGACGCACGACAGGATCAAGAGACTGGAGAAGAGCGGTGTGATACGCAAGTACGCGGCGTTGCTTGACAACAGGAAGCTGAACAAACCGCTGACGGTTTTATGCCAGGTGTCGTTGAAAGATCATGATAAAAAAACGGCGCAGGAGTTTGTGACGGCGGTCACGTCACTGAAAGAGGTGGTGGCGTGTTATAACATTTCAGGAGAGTATGATTTCATGCTGAAGATCGTGGCGGAGAACATGGAGACATATCACAATTTCTTTATTAGCTACATCAGCGGGATCAAAGGCATCGGACAAACGAAGAGTGCGTTTGTGATGGATGTGATCAAGGAGACTCATGAGGTGATCTGAATTTTTTGGATTGTCGAATTGCGGATTGGTCGCAGGTCAAAGGGAGTTCCGCTCCGATTCGAAATCCGGCATCTACAATTCGACACTCCGCAGTCCACAATTCTACAATCCGACAACTCGCATCGTGTTTTCCCGATAGTGTTTTTGCCAGGTTAATTGTTAAGTGTTCTCGACATTTTTTC
>WUUC01091814.1_pt1 | contig 13762 bp, 12 predicted proteins | sample 6278441 | NCBI WGS metagenome assembly WUUC01 (sample SAMN13675441, study PRJNA597444) | soil metagenome | isolation source: soil | place: USA: Washington | collected 2017-10
CATCGGCGAAGCGGTGGTTATAAAAGTACGAGTGAACCATCCTGCTGTTTGGATAGTAAGGGTCGAGCTCGTTGAGGCGTTCGGCCATAACCATGGCTTCGTCGTGTCGCATCACGAAATTCAGGTAGTCGGCATAAAGGGCAAGGGCGTCGGGGTGATTGGCGATGATCGCCCGTTTGTACCATTCCTCGGCACCCTTAAAGTCCCAGTCGTGATATAGCTTATAAAAGCCCATCAGCATTTGGGCTTCATCGAGGTCTGGATCGAGCTCCAGCGCCTTGTCGAGGAATGGTTTTCCTTTCTGTAAGCCTTCGATAGCGCTTATTTCTGCTCCGAAGATGGTCGCCAGGCCGACGTAGCTGTTGGCAAGGAAGGCGTAGGCTCTTGCATAATTTGAATCGAGCTCGATCGCCTGTGTAAATAGTGCGATGGAGTTGTGAGTACCTTTATTCGTGTAGGTCCGGTATTCGTAAACACCTTTCAGGTAAAGGTCGTATGCTTTTGGGTTGTCAGTATCGGCGCGCGAGCTTCCGGTTTTTCGCGTTGAAAGCTTCGCGTCAAGCTCGTCGGCCACCTGTTGTGCGATTGCTGTCTGGATAGCGAAGACGTCCTTTAGCTCATGTTCGTAGCTTTTCGCCCACACCTGTTCCTGTGTAACGCCATCGATCAGCCTGACATCTATGCGGATGCTGTTTTCACTTCGTTGAATACTTCCTTCAAGCAACGCGGAGACGGAAAGCTCGCTTGCAATTTCCCGCACCGACAATGTGCTCTGCTGGAATTGCTCAACCGACGTTCTCGAGATCACCCTGAGGTCGGTCGTTTGTGCCAGGTTTGTCCGGATCGCTTCAATCACTCCCTCTACAAAATATTCATTGTCATGATCTTCGCTGAGGTTCTTGAAAGGGAGGATTGCAATGGATCGGCTGTTGTTACTTACCTCCGTGTTTTTTTTGGAATATCTGAAGTAAACGACTGCCATTATTGCCAATGCCAATATGCCGGCGGTGACGAGAAGCAGTTTTATTCGCGGTGAAGCTGCGGGTGTATCGACGCCAACCGGTGCGGGTTCTTTATTTAGCTCTATAAGCCTGTTTTTAACCTCACCGGGTGGAAATCCATAATAATCGTTGAAGCACTTGTTGAAATATGTCGGGCTGCCAAAACCGATGCGTTCGGAAACTTCTGCGGCTGTCAGGGCTCCTTCCTTCATGAGTTCCATACCTCTTTTGAGGCGGTGCTCGCGGATGAATTGACTTACCGATTTTCCTGTAGCGAGCGTGAGCTTGCGATGAAGCTGCGAGCGGCTCATCCCCATATTTCTGGACAGGTCTTCAACGCTAAACTGATCATTGACGAGATTGGCGTCAATGTCCTTCGTAAGTTTTTCCAGGAGTGAATCAGTCGTGTTGTTGCCGTGTTCCATCGTAATCACCGCAATTTAACAGAAGATTATTTCTTAAATATCACCGCATAGGAGGTGTTACGTCGATGATAGTGCAATCGAAGGAACAATCATAATCGGTAAAGGCGCGTACAGAAAGCAACTTCGGCAGCGAACAAAGCTGGACGATTTCCCGGCCTTTTGTTTGTCCTCTTTTGCCCGCTTGGCCTTCATGCCCAGAAAATGTATGGGCTTATGAACTCCGGCGGGACATCGGGCAACGGTACTGTTTTTCGTGTGAACACCGACGGCACCGGCTTCACGAAGATCCACGATTTCCAGGGAAATGCAGGCCGCGAACCCGGTTTTCTGCAAATGGTGGAAGGCCCCCGGTTCGAAGCTCTACGGCAGGACGATATACGGCGGTCTTTGGGATTGGGGAACGCTCTTCGAATTTGATTATGTCACCCGTGAATACAGGTTGCTTCACTCGTTCGGCCACGAAGACGGCGGGTTGTCTACCAATGCGGCATGTTAAGAGGTTTGTCAAGCATTGATTTTTTACAGACATCAATTCTACTTCATCCTTCTAATTATTTCTCCCGACGATACCGCGTTTAGATCAGGAAGCGGAATAATAAACTGGACATCTGGTTTACGCTATCGCCGGAAGACCGAGGTTGACCAGGGTATAAAATAAGTGAGCATTAGGATTTGGGGGTATTTACGGTACTTTGAGTATCTTCAATTATGATACGCTTCAGACTTCTTGTCCTGTTCTTCATCTCTCTCTCCGCGCTCGCTCAGGATCCTTATGAACCCTTCGCCCGCGCATTCGCCGAGAACTACAACAGTCAGAACTACGAAGCAATCTACGACCTCACCAGTGACGCGTTCAAAGCGCAGGTCCCGAAAGAATATTTCTCGCAAATACTTGGTGGCGCATACACCAACGCCGGAACGCTGAAAGAGATCAAGCTGTCGGAAAATACAGCCGACGGAAAGATATTTCATGTCGTATGCGAGCGTGCAACCTTCGCGCTGAACGTCAGCCTCGACGCTTCCGGAAAAGCAGCGGGACTATTTTTACGTCCTGTTCAGAAGTACGACGCCAAAGATGCCGCCACGATGATCACTCAATGGACGTCGAACCCCGCTAACGCCGGCTTGGTCGTCGGGCGCATCCGCAATGGCCAGCCCGACATTCAGTACTACGGGGCTGTAAGCAAGACAACGCCCGCGCCTCCCGATGCAACGAGTATTTTCGAGATCGGCTCGATCTCGAAGCCACTCACTGGCATCCTGCTCCATATGTTGATTGCCGAGGGGAAGATATCCCTGGACGATCCGGTTAATAAGTTCCTTCCGAAAGACGCGCAGGTTCCGAAAGTGAAGGATAAAGACGTCCTCGTCCGGCATCTCATCACGCATTCGTCCTGCCTTCCGCGCGTACCTGGCAATTTCAACCCTCCACCCGCCGAAATGGCCAACCCATACAATTATTATTCGGAAAAAGAGCTCTTCGCTTTCTTACCACAAGTGTCGGCAGGTGAGTGCGAGCTTGGTACAACATCCGTGTATTCCAACCTGGGTGCGGGATTGCTCGGTTATATTCTCACGAAGGTTTCAGGGAAATCATATTCCCCTTTGTTCAACGAAAGAATAGCGAAGCCATTGAAAACAAAAAGCTTCGGTGTCATCGGCAAGTCGGATCGATGGACCCAGGGCCACACACAATCCGGTGCAGCACAAATGCAGTGGACGTTCACCGATGTATTGGTGGGTGCCGGCGGTGTGGATGCCAGCCCCGACGACATGATGAAACTACTTTCGTTCTTAATGAAACCGGATCAGTCGCCGTTGGGCCGGGCCGTTACCGCTTCGACAGCCACTCAACTTGTCACGCCACAAGGAACGTTCGGTACGTTCTGGTTGCGGATCACGAACGGATCCAAGACGGTAGTATGGCATAATGGAATGACAGGCGGCTTCAATGCATTCGTCGGATGGGTCGAAGGAACTCAGACCGGTGTGTTCATCCTTTCGAACAATGGAGGAGAGGATGTGGCCACCGCGTTGGGGATGACGATCCTTGCAGAAGAGAAATGATCCGGTGAGGAATTCCGGGCATCTTCTCAATAACCACTCAGCATAAACGCTCCCCAGTAATAAGGACTCGGCGACTCCTGACGTAGTTTTTTTTGAGCTTCCGAAAAGGACTGACGGATCGAGTGGGTCTTTGAAAGATGCTCATAGAACAGCGACATGAGCCTGCTCGTCGCCTTGTCATCTACTTTCCAAAGTGAGATGATCACCCGGTCGGCACCTGCAATAAGAAACGCACGCTGCAATCCATACACACCTTCTCCGCTCTTGATCTCACCCAGCCCTGTCTCGCATGCGGACAGAACTACAAGACTCGTTCCCTGCAGGTCGAGCGTACTGGCTTCGTACGACGTCAGAATGCCATCCTGGTCATCTTCAGGCTTGAATGAATTGATGCCACTAAAGATGAGACCGGATTGCAACATCGGATTCATCCCATCCTGACCCCCGATAAAAAATCCATGCGTGGCAAGGTGAAGAATAGATGGATTTTGTTGCTGAACGAGTGTTTTCTCCTGGGCATCTTGACCGAGGAAAACCTTCGTGTTCCAGTTGATGGCCTTTAGTGCTTTTTCTGCAGCCCTCACTTCTACTTCCGTTCCTTCAAGATCTGCAAAGGCCGCCTGACGAATGTCATCAAGGCCCAGCGAACGCACCACATTTTCTGACGACGACGGAGTGGCCAGGTTGGCATAGTCGGGGCGTGCGAAGAAATACGCAGTGCCGGAGTTGGCGATCTTGTCGCTTGTTGGCTTCAATATGTCCTGGAGATTACCGACGAGAGCGATCTCATGCCGGTCTATCAGGTATGTGTCGCCGTCAGAGATGGTGTTGAGGTTGATCGTGTTGTACACACCGTCGGGCGAAAAGATGATCTTTTGGGTGTCACCCACGAGCGGCGCGAGAGGACCCCAGAACATTTGATACACAAGATCGTTTCCTCTATCGACCAGCATCGAATTTTTATAAAACGCCGCGTATCTTTTTTCAAGCTCGTTGCCGTTCCTGATAAAAGTATGACGGATCGTATCACGCGTAAGGACGAAAGCCAGGTAAGAAGCCGAGTCGGACACCGTTACAATATTCTCCTGAATGATCCGGTTCTCGAACCTTATGATCTCTACAGCAGCCGAATTATCCGGTAAGTTATCACGGATCTGCGCCAGGTTCACACTGTCGACAGACGCCAGCGCACTGCCGAAGGCGCCGGAAATCGAGCGTTCAAGAATAGCAATTGAATCCGTAAGTGCATCGAGCCGCCGTTCATAAGCTTTAGAGAAACCCGGGAGCCGAATGACGGAACTATGAGAAAGCTCGTCCCGAAGCCTTCGCAGGCGACGGAAGTCGTTTTGTATACCGTCGTCGTTTGTAGCGGCCAGCGCTTGCCGGAGGTTCCTCGAGCTGTTCAGTATCAGGCCCTTTGTGCGCAAACGCAAGATCAAGAGCTCGTCGAAATCAAACGGGATGCTGTGCTGCTCTGCATAGGAGGAGAAAGAGATGGCAAGTTCCACATCGCTGTCGACGGCGCGGATCAGGGTTTCCTTTTCGATCTCGGTGAGCGCGTAGAAATTGGTGTGGATATTCCGGATGTCAATTGCAGTGAGCGCCCGTATGTCGGCTATCCCTTCGTTGTAACGGCCGAGTCGAAAATGAGCAGCCGATGAAATACGGTAAACACCGGGCAACACGGTGACGCTGTCGGCGTTCGTGATGAGGCTAAGTGTGCCGAGTGACGCCTCGAGCTGGCCGGCATCCAGCTGGTACTGGGCACGAAGCAATTTCAATTCGTCGCTGACCTTGGAAGCTTTAACGGGTCTGAAGATGTCGAAGAAGTCGCCTTCCATATATGTCTGGTAGGCCTTGTCGAGATAAAGTTTCGCCTCCTTCAGATCGCCTTTGTGGAGACTGACCTTGGTGAGGCCTATGTAGCAGGCATTGGTTGCCTCCATGATCATTCCGTTGGCCAAGCGGGTGAAGCGGAGCTCGCGCTGGAGCTCAAGATATAATGTCTCGGCCCGGGCATAGTTGCCGGCCTGGAGGTAGAAGCCTCCGAGGAGCATCTTGTTCATGATCCGCGTGGAGGAACCTTCGCTGAAGTTCGCCGATTTTACTTCGTTTGATAAGCTCAAATAGTATTCCGCTTTGCGATGGTTTCCTGTTGCACCGTACAACCGTCCGAGATAATCATAGCAATCATAAATGGAAAGTTGCCCCATGGCCTTGTCGCGAAATGTGGATACACTTGTGCGCAGGGTATTGACACATTCATTAAGGACCCGCTCGGCAGCAACGTAATCCTGCATGCGAACCAGGTGCGCGCCGCGCAATGTGTGGGCGACGAGCACCCGCGCAGAATCGCCATCCTCGCGGGCGGCACGCAGGCAATAGGCATATCGATCTTCACTCCAAAAGGCTGACAGTCCATAGAGGTCGCCATTGGTCTGCGCCCGTGTAAGGGTCGCACTGAAGACAGCGATTAAAAAGTATAACCAACGCATACTCGTGCCGGGACCAGCGCACTGCTGGCCATATAATTATAATAATAAGAATAGTACCCTGCCGGCAGAGACGCAGGAATCTGGGCCCCTTCGCCTCCTTTCATCACAAACACTTCTGCCGTAAAAGAAAACTTACCCATTAAAAATTCAATCCCGCTAACCACAGCAAGTCTGAATTTATCGTCCTCCATCACAGCGGGGCCGTCGTAGTTGATCAGCACGCCGGATTGGGGATGAACCCATTGTTCATGCAGCGTCAGATTCCCTGCATATCTCAAGCTCGCCCCGATGAACAGCGACACAATCGCATCCGATGCGTGGCGCCCATAATGAGTCCCCGCGAAGGATCCCCGCAATGCAACCGGCAGCAGCATTTGTGTACCTGAAAGTTGACTGTCGAAAGGCAATGACGGCCCTTCCAGGAACAAGCTGTTCTCGGACGTATACTTGACCTGCGAAATGCTTGGTCTTGCTGTGAGATACAATGCCCCGGCCGACCATTTTCTGGGCGTCAGGCGGAAGGCCACTTCCAATCCTGCGTCCAACCCGATGGCGCCGGTAGTTTCGGAGATCAACAAGGATGTTTTATCGAAATACTCCAGGGCCCCGATAGTTCCTGAGTTGTGAAAACCACCGAATGCCGTCATCTGCCAACGGTGGAACTGGCCAAATACAACAGCGGAAGGCAGTAGGAATATGGTGGTTAACAGCAAACGTAATTTCATCGGATGCGATAAGTTACGTTCATTTCGAGACCGGGATATAGCTGCAGCAGGTCTGCGTACGTAGAGTACCAAGACCTCCAATGGGCGCCTGATGCTTTTGCATTTCGATCGGCAAGAAGGGCGGCCTCCGCAGAGTACCAGTTTCCCATGAAGAACATATAACGGAGATTAAAGGTGACCGGGCCGATCATATAGGTAATCATTACAAACGGCGTTACGTTTAGCGGACGCACCGTTTTGGTAATGTCTGTTACAAAGTAATCGGTCGTATTGGATGTACCGTGAAGGTCCCAAAGCTTCGACTTAAGCGTAAAGTTCAGATCGGCACCGAAGGTTAGATTATACGGGTAGGTCTGTGGCCCGATGCGGACACCGAGCGGGACCGAGAGCATGGATTGTTGCCACCTGTTGTTCACCTGGTCGAGTGGCACGGTTTTCCCGTACATCAGTAAGCTGCCTTCGTGGCCAAGCGTACTGTATCCAACCTTGTAATAGCCGACACCGGTGTGAAACGCAAATCGATAAGTAAAATAGTGATCGATCTGTACAAAGGGTCTGATCACCGGCAGGTTGGACGACATACCCAGCATGTCTACCTTTTCAAAAAAAAATCCCGCGCCAATACCCACCCTCGTCTGTGCCCGCAACGAAACTGCGAATGCTAAAAGCAGGAATACCGTGAGGAGGATCTTCTTCATTCGAATGACTGTATGACGGAATAGCTGCAAATGCCTTCGATATCCATGTTGCCCGAAAGCGTTGGGCCGCTTGCGACATGAACCGTGATACTATACTTCTTTTCGGCAACGAACAGCCTGACGGCCTTAGGCCCGGGGTCGACTGTGTAGCCATAAGCTTCCCGCAGCTGACCGCAGAACAAGGGCGTTTCGTCGCTCCGTTCACGGATGAAGCCCACGCTCTTACCTTCGAGGAATATTTCCATCGGATAATGTGCTTCGACGCTGTCTGTTGAGACGATGAAGTGCGTGCCCAGCTCGCCGCCATACGGAGTGGAATCGCAGGCGAATACCAATAGCAGTAGCGCGATGAATATAGGGCCGGTTTGTTTCAAACTGGTGAGTAAGGGGTTACTGCTGATTTTTAAGTAACTAAAATTTCTTTAATCCTGCAACCTCAACCGGATCGTATCAGCAATCCATTTGCCCGCATTCAACACAAGCGCGTCCGTATTCGGCCAACGAACGCGCCGATGACTTCACGAATATGCCTTTTCGACGTTACAACGGTCGACGAATCATGGCATTGTTTTAGACCGAGCCCCCTTCGAAAAACCTGATCTTTATTCTCTAAGATTCAATTCCGATGCTCTTCAACTACTTTAAAATCTCCTTGCGACAGCTTATCAGAAGCAAGGGCTACTCTGCTATAAATATCGGCGGACTCGCTGCGGGTCTCGCGGTAGCAATGTTCATCGGGCTATGGACCTACGATGAATTCTCTTCCAACAAAAATCACCTGAACTATGAAACTCTGTCACAGGTGATGATACATAGACCGCTCAATGATGGGATCAATACCAGCATGTCGTTGCCCTTGCCTGTGTCAGAAGAGCTACAGAGCACATACAGTCATTTTTTTGAGCACGTCGCTGCGACGTGGCGCACCAACCTCAATATCAAGTACGGCAATGAGCTGCTAACGAGGCCCGGGATATTCACAGAGTCCGCGCTTCCGGAAATGCTTTCCCTGGAAATGCTGAGCGGGACTCGAAATGCTTTAAGTGACAACAGCTCGATACTGATATCGGAATCTTTAGCCAAGGCGCTCTTCAGCAATGCAGACCCGATGGGTCAGGTTGTTGACCTGAATTTTGCAACGCTGCAAGTCGCGGGTGTTTACAAGGACTTGCCCGGGAATTCCAGCTTCACCGATAATCATTTTTTCGGCCCCCTTCGCCTGGTTATCGACAAGGGTTATATCTACAACAACTGGTTGTCCAGCTCGTCCAATATTTTTGTGCAGGTGAAGAGTGATGTTGACAGGCATGAGGTCGATCAGCGGATCGCCGACCTGTTTGAAAGGAATAACGAAGGGAAGAAAAACAGCGAGTTGTTCCTCAATCCAATGAGTCGCTGGAGACTGTATGGATTCGAGAATGGCGTTAGCGTGGGCGAAAGGATCAGGCTGGTCTTGCTGATCTCTGTTATCGGATTATTTGTGGTGCTGTTGGCGTGCATCAACTTTGTGAATCTGACCACGGCAAGGGCGGAGAAACGTACGAAGGAAGTCGGCATCCGGAAAGCCATCGGGTCGCTTCGCCGGCAGTTGATGCAACAGTTCTTCAGCGAAACCTTCCTGGTCGTGGCGATCGCTTTTGTTTTTTGTCTGGTAATTGTGTCTTCATTGTTTCCAGCTTTTAACGAGCTATCGGGAAAGAAGCTTGATATACCGTGGAGTCGTCCCTCGTTCTGGATCGCATCGGGCGCGGTTATTATTGTGATCAGTTTTCTCGCCGGCATTTACCCCGCGTTATACCTGTCGTCTTTCCGGCCGGTCAAAGTATTAAAGGGAACTTTCAAAGCGGGGCGCTTCAGCTCGCTGCCGAGAAAAGTACTTGTTGTGTTACAATTCTCCATTTCTGTTGTTCTGGTCACGGGCACAATAGTAGTGTACACCCAGATCGACTACGTGAAAAAGCGAGGAGTGGGGTATGAGCGAAACGGTCTCATATCGATTCAGCCTCCCTTTTCAGATGAAGTGTTGCCTAATTACGAAGCGTTCCGGAACGAGATCCTGGCCACAAAGGTGGTGCTGGACATCGCCAGATCCTCCAGCCCCACAACAAATGTTGAATCAGGCGCAGATAACCTCGACTGGCCGGGGAGGGGTCCCGACGAGAGGGTACAGTTTGGAACAGTATTGGTCGATCCGTACTTCGACCAGGTGGTCAAGTGGAAGATCAAAGAGGGTAGGAATTTTTCCGATGATCGTATTTCAGATTCTCTTGCATTCATTTTCAACGAGGCTGCCATTAGGCAGATGGGATTGTCCGATCCGATCGATCAGCCGGTGAAATGGCACGGAAAGACCTGGACGATCATCGGAGTTGTAGAAGACATGGTCATGGCATCTCCGTTCTCCGAGCCACAACCCACTGTGTTCCTGATGAACCCGCGCGATCGCTCTTATCGTGTTGTGAACATGCGGGTAGACCCAAATGAAAACCAGGAACAAGTACTGTCTCAGATCGGGGCCGTCTTCAGAAAATTCTCTCCCAACACGCCTTTTGTGTACACGTACGCAGACCAGGAGTATGCCATGAAATTTGCAGGAGAGGAACGTACCGGGAGGCTTGCACTTGTACTGACCGTCGTGGCTATCGTCATTAGTTGTCTTGGACTCTTCGGGCTGGCGTCATTTATTGCCGAGCAGAAAACAAAGGAGATCGGCATACGCAAGGTCGTGGGCGCTACGGTTTTTGAGATGTGGTTGATGATCACCCGGGAGTTTGTTCTGCTCGTGACGATATCGATCGCGATTGCCATCCCGCTTTCATATTATTTTCTGAATAAGTGGCTGAGCCAATATGCCTACCACACCGATGTATCGCTTTGGGTATTTGCTATCGTGGTAACGGGGTCACTGGCCACTACCGTGTTTTCGGTAGGCTATCAGGCTATCGAAGCTGCGACGGCAAATCCGGTGAAGAGTCTGAGGAGTGAGTAACGGAGCGGAAAAATCCGCGCGCCCCGGGCATACTAATTGTATAGCCCCGCTTAAACTTACCGATGAAAACAGTCGCTTCATTGATCGCCACCGGGCTTATTATCGCTGCCTGTGGTGGAAAAAATACAGACTCCAACGTTGAAGTCCCCGGAGCCGAAAAAACAGCCAAGAGCAAGGCCCTCGAAACCGGTGCTGACCTGCTACAGAGCAAAAGCCCCCTGAGGAAAATCAATGCCTATTTAAATGGATTTCACTTCTACAACGGGAACATGCGTGCACAGATGGAAGCTCATCACTATGTCTCGCAGCTTAATGAGGATGTATACCAGGCAATCATTTATGATGGCAATGGCGACGACGCCAAGATCATGGGCGTCGAATACATCATTTCTGAACGCCTGTTCAAGACGCTTGATGACGAGGAAAAGAAGCTTTGGCATTCTCATCATCATGAAGTAAAGTCGGGAACACTGATCGCGCCGGGCATTCCGGAGGTTGCCGAGCATGAGCTCATGGAGAAACTAGTCGCAACATATGGTAAAACTATCCATACGTGGCATACCGATCAGCAACGGGAACTACCGGTCGGTTCGCCAATGATTATGATGGGCTTCACCAAGGACGGGCAGATCGAACCGCGACTTCTTAAAGAACGTGACGAGCGGTTTGAAATATCGACGGAGGAAAAGAGGAAGAGCCGCGAAGATATTGCGCTGCCTGCGGTTGATCCGATGGCGAACGCATGGGAGAAAGGTCATATCAGGCAGTTCATCATCACCGACAAGGCCGATAGCGCAACGCATAAGCACCCGGTTGATTAGCGTAAAAGCAATCTCACGATCTCCTTCCTTCTTCTCTTTAACAACTGGAGGTAGCGCTTATCGTCCAACCCGAGCAGCTCTTTATACAGCGGTGCGGTGACCGATGGGTAGCGGAGGAGAGAAAACAGGTTCAGGATGAATTGCATGGGATCGTCGCCACCAATCTCTCCGCTGTTCATTGCCTTTCTGATCTGGCCAATGAATTCTTTCATCCGTACACTGGCAAACCGGTCAACCGGTTTGTACCTCTGACCGATGATCTCGGTAACGACGAACGTATCGAGATAGGGGTATTCGAGTGTGTGGTTCAGCCATGTGTCCACGTACTTCTCGATCTTCTTGCGAAAGGGGAGCTCCGATCCGATCACTTCGTTCAATTTTCCCGTGAGATCTTCCAGTGCTTCGACAAAGACATGTTTGAAGAGCGCATCGCGGGTACGGAAGTAGTAGTGAACCGATGTCCGGGGCAGGCTGGCTTCTTTACCGATGTCTGCCGTTGTGGCGTGCAGGCGGCCTTCCTTGAGGAAGATCCTTTTAGCAGTGTCTTTGAGGAGCTGTTCGGTTGTCTGACTCTTCGCCACTTCAGGTGTTCTTTCGAGCACTTAATTTACACCATTTATCCGTTTGTTTAACCTTCTGTAGAAGCCGGTGGATGTCGTCTCAGCCAGGCCCCGGCGGTGTGGTCGGCATGATCCATAAACGGCTGGATGCGTCCCGCCACATAGCCTTTGAGATAATTGACATTTGTGTAGAATTAATGTTTGACATAATTGTCAAAAATTATGATGAAATATTCTCCGGGAGCCGGCAACAATAACAGCCCTTTTAACGCCACCAGGCCCGTTGCATTCGCCCTTTGTGCCGCTGTTCTTATCCTGAATGCTTCCTGTGCCTCCCAAAAAACCCTGCCCCCGGCCGGAACAACCCGCATCGAAAATCCCACCTCCCAGGCATTGATCGCCGGTTGGGAGCAGCTTGGATTCAAAAAAGGCCAGCAAGTTCCCGACTTCACACTGTTTTCAGAAAACAAAAGACCATTCAAACTGTCATCAGAGCTAAAAAAAGGTAAGCCCGTCGTCCTCATCAACGCCAGCTATACCTGCGACGTTAGCCGGAACAATCTCGAATCGATACTCACCATGGTCAAGACGTATCGAAAAGCAGCTACGTTTGTCATTATTTATACAATAGAAGCCCACCCAAACGACGAGCCCAGTCCATACTCACCATACCAGGAGATATTGATCGCCAAAGACAACATACGCGACAATGTAGAGGCGCGACAACCAAAGACCTATGCCGAGCGTCAGACACTCGCCAACCGGTGGAAGACCATGTACCGGATTCCCATGACCGTTCTTGTCGACAGCGCCGACAACTTATTCTGGACGAATTTCGGTCAGGCACCGAATATGGTCTATGTGATCTCACCCGACAGGAAAGTACTTTTTAAGCAGGCTTGGTTCGACAAAACCAAACTTGACCGCGAGCTGCAGGTAATTGATTCCCCGGCCGCGGATTAAAGCTGCCGGCTGTTACTCCGTCGGCGCCGCAGCTAAGGGAACAACATCTCCGGCGTACGTCTGCGAGATGATCTTTCCATCCACGATCACAAACGTATCCGTTGCGTATTTGAATTCCAGCGTGGGTGTAACAGCCGTCCACACAAAGTAAGCAACATCTTTACTGATCACCGACTTGGTGACCGTCATGGTCGTGCCTGCTGCCGGCAGGGCTTGGAAAGCTGCTACAAAATTTTCGCGGATCTCGGCCAGACCTTTATAAGTGCCGTCCGGTGTAATGAGAACGGACTCTTCCGTATAATCCTCCATAACTCCTTCGAGATCATTCTGCTGAAAAGTTTGAACATGATGATCGAAGACTTTTTTTGTTACCGCCTCATCAAACGACGGTGCTTTCGGTCCGGGATTGCAGGCAGCGAAAATTACTGCCAATACGAGCATGGAGACTTTTTTCATGGATGGGAGTTTTGGGTCACCGAAGATAAACCAATTCCCCGAATCCGACGGACCTCATTTCTCATTCACTCGCTTCGCGTGAGCGACCGGCTCCGGCTTTCGCCCGTGGCGACCCGAATAGATCTTGGTGAACTCCGCCCCGAAGAAAAGTATAAGTCCCGCGTACGATACCCAAAGCATGATCAATACCACGCTGCCGGCCGCGCCGTACGCCGACGTCGGATCGCTTTTGCCGAAATACAGCCCGAGCGCGATCTTCGCGATCGTAAAAAGTATAGCGGTAAGAAACGCGCCGACCCACACATCCTTCCAGGCAATCTTCGCATCCGGCAGAAACCTGAACATCGATGCGAATAGCAACGTCACAACTCCGAGCGACACGATGAAATCTGCCGCCGAAAAAAGGAATGTAAGCCCCTCCGTTATATTGTTGCCCACCCAGTCACTCACAGCGGTGAGTGCTGCCGATAGGACAAGGGATACCAGAAGCAGGAAGCCGACTACTAGGATAAGCCCGAAAGAGAAAATCCTGTCGCGGATGAGCCGCAGGATCCGCTGCCTG
>WUUC01114796.1_pt1 | contig 13760 bp, 6 predicted proteins | sample 6278441 | NCBI WGS metagenome assembly WUUC01 (sample SAMN13675441, study PRJNA597444) | soil metagenome | isolation source: soil | place: USA: Washington | collected 2017-10
CCTTCAAGGACAGCTTCCAGGACCGGGTCGGCCAGGCCGCCGAAGCCAAGCGCAAGGCGCTCGAGAAGCTTAAGTCGAAGCCGCCCGTGGACCCGGCGGTCGCCGAGGCCCGAGCCGAGGCCGCCCGTCAGCGCGAGGCGAAAGCGGAGGAGAAGCGCGCGGCGAAGGCGGAGAAGGCGAAGGCCGAGGCGGAGGCCCGGACGGCTGAGCAGGCGAAGACCGCCGAGGCCGCCGAGTCGGCGCCGCAGCCGCTCACGGAGGCCGAGAAAAAGGCGGCTCGGGACGCGCGGTATGCGGCGAGGAAGAGCCGGAAGTAGGACCATAGAGAGCTGACCAGCAGAGTTCGTTACTGCTGCCTTCGACCGGCTGCCCCCCAAAATGCGCCGCAAGCGCCTGGAGTTTGTTCCATCGGAGTAGGATTGTCACCCCGGACTTGATCCGCGTCCACCTTCTTTGCTGGCGGGTGGGAGGAAGAAGGTGGATGCCGGATCAGGTCCGGCATGACGAAATCCGTCGCTTCAACCTCAAAAGGACGGACGCTAGAGCACGTCGCCAAACATGAACCACAGCGCAGCGAACCAGACGAGCAGCGCGGAGATGCCCATCATCCACACGAAGGCCTTCGATCTCGTTTCCGGGCCTGGATCTTCATCGGACACGTTGCGGTTAATGGTGCAAGAGGCTCGCGTCGGCAACTGTCGTCGGCTGTCCAATTTCGACCCATTGCGGACACTCCGGCGCCACTGGCAGGCTTGCCGAAACGCTGATCAGACGCTCCGACGCGGAGGAGAATTTTGAAGCTTTACCTCTCGTCCCTGATGCTTGGTGACCACGGCAACCGCCTGCTCGAGATGACGGGGGTCGGCGCCAGAATGGCGGTGATCACGAACGCTCTCGACTATATTCCTCTGGAGGCGCAGCTCGAATACACTCGCACGAACCTCGACATCGTCAGCTATTTTGCGGAGGCCGGATTCGATCCCTCCTTAGTCGATCTGCGCTACTACTTCGGCCGCTCAGCTCAGTTGCGAACGTTGATGCTGCGCTATCAGGTAATTTGGGCAGTCGGGGGGAACGCCTTTCTCCTCCGGCGAGCCATGCGTGAGAGCGGGTTCGACCAAATCATAGACGACATCCTCGCGACCGGTGTCGTTTATGCCGGGTGGAGCGCTGGTGCATGTGTGGCCGGCGATAGCCTGCAAGCGATCGCTTTTATGGACGATCCGAACGTCACTGCGCCCGGCTACTCGCCGGGCGAGCCGATATGCGAGGGACTGGGGCTCGTCCCTTACACGATAATTCCTCACTTTAGATCCGCGCACCCGGAGGCCGCCGCGGCAGAGAACGCTATGGAATGGGTTACGGCGCGGAGGGTGCAACACCGCACCTTACAGGACGGCGATGTTTTGCTCGCAAACGGTGGGGAGGCAGTCCTACTTAAGCGCCGGGGGGATGAGTAAAAAGGGGCGTAATTAGTGACAGTATATAATTACCCGCCCCGGCCTGGCCGCCTGGAGGGCGGGATAAATATATACTGTCACTCTTTTCCCCGACCCGGGCCTTCATCGCATTGAAACCTCTTTGCGCCAGAGGCTTAGGCCGTTCGGGAGGCGGAAAAATGCGGTCACTTTCATTCATGCTCATCTTCGGCCTTCTCGGCTCGGCCGCGTCCGCCCAGGCGCCGCAGGCGGAGTTCGACGCCGCCGCCGGCCGCTTCATCGGCTGCCTGACCGCGACGGTCCGGATGGGCATGACGGTCAAGATGGATCCCGAAAGCTTCAAGGCCGGGCTCGACAAAAGCTGCAAGCCCGAGGAAACCGTCTTCCGCGCCGCCGCGATCAAGCAGGCGATCGCGCTCGGCCGCACGGAGGCTGAGGCCGCCGCCGAGGTCGAGGGCAACATCGCGAAGGGCAGGGCGGCCTTCGCAGCCGACCAGGCCATCTATGTGAGGACTGGGAAGGTTCCTAAGTAGCGGCGCGTTAAGAGGCGCGACTAGGGACTAGCGCTGCGACGAGAGCTGGGCGAGGCCGCCTTCATGCGAAGGTGCGAACGCGCGGAGCGAGGTATCGCGGCCGGCCGACTGGGAGGTTCGCGGGGTGCGGCTATTGCGGCGGCCGCACCGCCATGACAGGCTGCGGCCATGGCTTTGACTGCGCGGCTGCGAGCGGGCGAGACGCTGGGCGACCGAGTGATGAAGGTCGATCACGCGGGCGAGCATGGCGCCGTGTGCATCTATCGCGCTCAACGATGGTTCGCCCGCTGGCGGGCGCCGCACATGGTGCGGGAGCTCGATCATTTCCTCGCCCATGAGCGCGGACACCGCGCCCGTTTCGCCGCGGAGCTCGAGCGTCGCGGGCGAGGCCGCTGCCGGAGCTACTTCTGGTGCGGGCTGGGCGGGTTCGTCCTGGGCGCGTTCACCGGGCTCGCCGGCGGTCCTGGCATCGCCGCCACGACGGTGGCGATCGAGCGAGTCGTCCTGCGGCACATGCACGAACAGCTCGAGGTTCTCGATCCGGTCGATCCGGAAGCCGCGACGACGCTTCGAGCGATCATCGGCGAAGAGCAGGAGCATCATGACCTCTCCGAAGCGCGAGTGGCCCCCGGCGGCTTCTGGCCGAGGCTGCTCAACCCACTGGTGGCGGCATCGACGGAAGCGGTGATCTGGGCGGGGATGCGCCTGTAGCGGCTGCCCTTGTTTCTAGCGAACGATTTAGACCAGCCTCTCCGGCTAGATCGATCCGGAGGGTAGTGACAGCTACCTGCTTGGTACCGGAACTCTCTGATACCGGAACTCTGTGGCACCGAATTCCAGTGAAGGTGCATGAGTTCGACAATTAGGGGTGAGGGCCGCGTCCAGCTCGGCCATGGCGTTGGAGGTCTTCAGCAGAGTTCGACCTATTACTCTGTCTTCCATATCCTAAATTTGCGATCAGAGGGTAGAGACCTTGACGATATTTATTAAAAGGAAGATGATAAAGCTTGGGAGGTAGCAGATGAGACTCAGGCTGCATGCCGCACTCATTTGTGGCGCTTGCTCGACACTTTTTTCGGCAATGCCGGGACAGGCCCGGTTCCTGCAGGTCGATCCCATTGGATATGACGATCAGGTAAATCTGTACGCTTATGTAGCGAACGATCCGGTTAATTTGCTGGATCCATCCGGGGAACGGATAGTCGTCGCTGCCCATGAGGTTCGCTTAGGCGCGGATACGGGCCAATATCATATGAAGCTGGTAATTATCCCAAACAATCAAAAAGGTTACACAAACGACAGTCGGTTTTTTACAAACAATGCTGGTGCCAGGGTATCAACCATGGGTGCTGGGCCGGAGAATGGATCTCTGTTGAGGCCTCTGGGTGATCTCGTGAGTAACAACAACAGAGCCAGAGATGTGAGTGAAATAGGGTTTGTTGTAGCTGAAATCTCTCCAGGAAAGGGTGACACAGAGGATGCTCTAATAAGCCGCTTGTTCCAGGCAGACGCAAATTATAGAGATAATTTGGATTACGACTTTTTCCCTAGTCGGTCCGACGGTTATAATTCTAACAGCTATCTCACTGGAATTCTTCAAGCCGTGGGAGTTGAGCGACCGCCTATACCCAATCAAAGCATCTCTCCCACACCAGGAGCAGATAAGCCGGTTCCTCGCGATTGCTTTGCGCGAGAGCAGCGAGACTGTAATTAATGTCGAAGCAAGACTTCTTGCTTGCGTTTAGCATCAATTCATTTGCTCTTGCAATCGTCTCCGCATTAGTCGCTCTTTCAGTTCTCCCAGATAACTGGATAGTATCACCATTATATATCCTGATATGCTCGTTAGCGCACAGGCCATTTATAAAGTTACCAGGGAAGGGCTTAGTAATTTTACAAGTGCTGACTTTTCTGTTTTTTATAGTCCTTAATTGGTTGTTGCTTAGCATGGTACTGAGCTTCGTTACAATATAATCAACACTACAATATAACCTACTATTGTGTCTTTATGTCGGTAGTGGCAAAAATGAAGTTGTTTTATAAGTTATTGATTATGTGGTCGGCAGTCGCATTAGCTGTCAATCTGATAACTTATGGCACCGGGGCTGCCTATGATTCTGGTGGAATATATGGGTTTCTGTGGTGGTCTGGTTACTCGCTTGTATTTCCTGTCACTATAATGACGGAATCTCTCGACATCGTCGGCATAGATGCGAGGGGTCTCATAGTTCACTTTTCGATATTAAGTATCCTTCTTGCAATTGGCCTGATGGGCAGGGAGCTTGGACGCAGCAGCGAGGCATCATGATCAACGTGATGACTCGACGATGCGTCCTGGCGAGCAGCGCGACGGCTCTCATCAGCATGTCGTTTCGCGCTATCGCCGGGCCTGTCTCAACCATTGCGAGCGGAGTAGCTGCGGCGATCAACCGCTCCCCCTCCAGCACCTACTTCTCCGCAAAGCTGGCGCTTGATGCGACCTCGGTGCCAGGCACGGAGGAAAGATCCTAGGTGCCTAGCACCAAAAGTCCACGCCCTGGGAGCTCGCCGGGGCCGAGAAGCCGGCGGCGCTCATCGCTTTCGAAGGCACAGGCGGCCCCGGTCGAGCCGGCGCCGGCGGAGCCGGGCGGCCGGCGCAAGCGCCAGCGGGAGAAAGCGGGACCGGGAAGGCGGCGAAACGGGGGGGACTGACGAGAGGGCTGCCCGCCAGCCGGGTCCGTTCAGGGATCCCGGATCGGGCACCCATCAAAGTACTACTTTGATGGGGACCCTATCCGGGATGACGTTTCGTCCGCCTCTCGGCTGCCCGCCGTCTCGCTCTCCACGACCCAGATCAGATTGCCGTCTTTGTCGGTCAGGCAGAAGGCGGGGAGGCCGCCCCAGAGGTCGTCCCGGGGCCTGGTGAGGGAAGGAAAGAGGGCCTTCCAGCCCATTCGCGTCTTCGCGAAGACGTCGTGCCAGGCGGCGACGTCGGCGACCCGGATGACGCACAGGTTCTGGTGGAGCCGGTGTTCGTCCTCGGTGTAGTCGATCGAGGTCAGGTGGAAGTCGATCTCGACTTCGCCCCGGCTGAGCCGAAGCCAGCGCTCCTCGGGGCCGGGCTCGCCGGCGACCGGCTCGAAACCGAAATAGCGGTAGAATTTGCGGGTTCGAGCCAGATCCTGGCTTGGAAGGGCGGGAACGGCCTTGTCGGTCAAGCTTGTCTCCTCGGGCGAAGGACCGGTTCTAGGGTCGGTCCTGCTCAAATTGAAGCCGTCCACTTCGTCATGCCGGACTTGATCCGGCATCCACCTTCTTCGTCCAGGCACGGGGCAGGAAAGATGGACCCCGGATCAAGTCCGGGGTGACGATTCCACTTCAAAAGGAAGGACTCTGGAGGGCTCGAGCCCTTCTGCATAATTTCTCCTTTCCCGGGCCATCGGGGCTGCAAATATCCGTGCGAGAGGGGAGGCCGGCGGAAAATGGGGCGGAAGCGAGACGATGGCTGGACACATGCAAATGGACGGCGGCCGGAGCTGGCGGATGGCGGTCTGGGGCGGAGCGGCGGCGCTGATGGCGGCGCCGGCGCTCGCGACTCGAATGACGGATGAGATGGCCTGGGACTCGGCGGACTTCATCCTCTTGGGACTGATGCTCGCTTTGGCCTGCGGCGCCTGGGAACTCGCGATGCGCAAGACGAAAAGCTGGACCTATGCCGCGGGCGCGATCGTCGCGGTGGGGGCGGCCTTGCTGCTCTTCCTCGTCAACGGCGCCGTCGGATTCATCGGCGACGAGGACAATCCGGTGAACCTTCTGTTCTTCGGAGTCGCGACTCTCGCATTGGGAGGCGCGGTCGTCGTGCGCTTCCGGCCCGAGGGCATGGCGCGCCTGATGGCTGTGACGGCCGCCGCCCAGGCCGCGACGGCGCTGCTCGCAGTGCTGATCGTTCCGGACATGCGCGGCTTCCTGCTCGGAACGGCGATGTTCGTGCCGCTCTGGCTGCTCTCGTCCTGGCTGTTCGCGAAGGCGGCGCGGGAATAAGGGACCCGCCCCGTCATGCCGGACTTGATCCGGCATCCACCTGCACGTTTCGTCAGGCGCCGCAAGAAGGTGGATCCCGGATCGAGTCCGGGATGACGATCCGGGCTTAACGTGCGAAGCTCCAGGCCCCCGGGTCCAGTTGAACGGGGCGAGTCGGTCCTCCTCGAATAAAATCCCCCGGTTTTACCCGTTGTAAAGAGGCCGTTTCCTACTCTGGGTACTTCAGGGGGGAATATTCATGCCGGTATACGTCAGGCGCGGAGCCGAATTGTCCGTCAACACCTCGGGCGCCTGGATCCAGGATTTTTCGCGCGTGGCGACCTTCGCCGACGGCGGCTTCGTGGTGGTCTGGACGACGTTCGACGCGGCCGCGGACGGCAGCGTCGGATCGATCAAGGCGCAACGCTTCGATTCGGCCGGAAACAAGACGGGCGGCGAGTTCCTCGTCAATTCGAGCTTCACGTCGCTTCAGTCGCTTCCCGCGGTCACCAGCTTCGCGGACGGCAGCTTCGCCGTCGCCTGGACGACCAGCGACACGCTCCAGGACGGCAGCGGCAAAGCGATCAAGGCAAGGCTGTTCGGCGCCTCGGGTTCGCCGGCGGGCCCCGAATTCCTCGTCAACACCATTGTCGCCGGCGACCAGACGGCCCCCAACATCGTCACCCTTTCCAACGGCAATTTCCTGGTCAGCTGGGACGATTCCGGATCGACCGACGTCTTCGCCCGGCTCTACGCGGCGAACGGCGCCGCCCTCGGCCCCGATTTCCGCCTGAACACCAACCTCACCGGCAACCAGAATTCGAACGACGTGATCGCGCTCGCCGGCGGCGGCTTCGTCGCCGTCTGGCGGACGACCGACACCATCCAGGACGGCAGCAACGAGAGCGTCAAGGGCCAGCTGTTCGATTCCACCGGCGCCAAGGTCGGCGGCGAGTTCCTCGTCAACAGCGTGGTCCAGGGCCCCCAGAACGACCCGTCGATTACCGCGCTCACCGGCGGCGGCTTCGTCGTCACCTGGATGGGAGGCGATACCGACGACGGCCACAGCAACGCCATCAAGGCGCAGGTGTTCAGCGCCTCGGGAACGAAGCTTGGCGCCGAATTCCTTGTCAACACCTTCGGCGCCGAGGCCCAGATGGAGCCGGTCGTCACCGCCGCGGCCGACGGCGGCTTCATGATCGCCTGGATCACCCTGGACACCAGCCAGGACGGCAACGGCCTCGCCCTGAAAGCGCAGCTGTTCAACGCCGCCGGGGGCCGGGTCGGGACGGAGTTCCTCGTCAACACGCAGGTAAACGGCAACCAGTCGGTCGCCGACATGGCGACGCTCAGCGACGGGCGGGTGATCGTCACCTGGACCGACACTTACGCCGACGGCCCGGCCAATTGGGGAATCAAGGCCCAGATCTTCGCCGCGGATACTACGCCGCCGTCGCCGGTCAACCGGGCGCCGGTCTTCACGTCCGACGGGGGCGGGGCGACGGGGAGCCGGATCCTCAACGAGAACGTCGCCCGGGCGACCACTCTGATCGCCGCCGATCCGGACGGGGAGCCGGTCACCTATGCGATCGTCGGAGGCGCGGATGCCGGGCTTTTCACGATCGGCGCCCAGACCGGAAGGCTGACCTTCGTCTACACCCCCGATTTCGAGGCGCCGGGGGATTCCAATCGGGACAATGTCTACGACGTCATCGTCTCGGCCAACGACGGCTCGCTCACCGGGACCCAGGCCCTGTCGATCAGGATCGCCGACGTCAACGAGCCGATCACCTTCACGAGCGTCAACAATTACATCCTGCCCGAAGGTTATTCAGGTTCCTTCACGATCTCGGCCCACGACCCGGAAAATCCGTCCGCGACGATGAGCTACCGAATTTCGGGAGGCCCGGACTCGGCGCTGTTCGCGATCGATCCGGTCACCGGCGCGCTGGCCTTCAGGAGCGCTCCGGACTTTGAAGCCCCGGCGGACGCCGGCCGGGACAATCGCTACGACGTCACCGTCGAGGCGAGCGACGGCGTCACGGCCGCGACCCAGGCGATCATGTTCACCATCTACAATATCAACGACACGCCCGTGATCGGCTCCAACGGTGGCGGAGCGACCGCCGCCCTCACGGTGGCGGAGAACCAGACCGCGGTCACGACGGTCACCGCGACGGATGGGGATTCGGCGAGCCTCGTCTATTCGATCGTCGGCGGAGCCGACCGGACGCGCTTCGCCATCAATGCCTCGACCGGCGTGCTGGCCTTCGTTTCGCCGCCCAATTTCGAAGCGCGCGTCGATTCGGGCGGCAACAACGTCTACGACGTCACGGTTTCCGTCTCCGACGGCTCGAGCAGCGACACCCAGGCGCTCGCGATCACGGTTGCGAACGTCAATGAAGGGGTGACCATTTCGGGCAGCCAGACAGACTATTTCCACATGGAGACGCAGACCGCGGTGGCCACCTTCACCGCGAGCGACCCGGACGGCACTGCCGTGACCTGGTCGATCGCAGGTGGAGCCGATGCCGCCCGATTCGTCATCGGTCCCGCCAGCGGAGCGCTGCGTTTCGCCTCCGCACCCGATTTCGAGGCACCGTCGGATTCGAACCGCGACAATGTCTATCAGCTGGTCGTGCGAGTCAGTGACGGCGAGATGTTCGACCTCAGGACGATCAGCGTCACCGTCACCGACGTCAACGAGCCCGTCACCATCACCTCGGGTGGCGGCGGCTCGACCGCGACATTCTGGGTCCGTGAGAACAGCGCCCTCGCCACGACCGTCACCGCGGTGGACGTCGAGAATGCCCCGATCATCTATTCGATCGGCGGCGGCGTGGATTCGTCGCTCTTCGCGATCGACGCTGCGACCGGCGCCCTGAGCTTCATCGCGCCCCCCGACTACGAGCATCCCGCCGACCGGGACCGCAACAATGCCTATGAGGTGCTCGTCCGCGCCTCCGACGGCCAGAGGTCGGACACCCAGCTGATCACGATCAACGTAAGCGACTATCACGACGCGCCGATCATCACCTCTGACGGTGGCGACCTGTGGGCCGACGTCGATGTCGACGAAGGCACGAATGTCGTCACCACCGTCGTCGGCTGGGATGAAGACGGCTACCCCAACCCGGTCAGCTATTCGATTACCGGCGGCATCGATTCGCCTTTCTTCAGCATCGATGCGGCGACCGGAGTGCTGAGCTTCATCCGGGCGCCGGATTTCGAAAACCCGTCGGACTGGGGAGCCGACGGCGTCTATGCGGTGACGGTCACGGCCAGCGACGGCGTCGAGAGCGACGACCAGTATATCAGCGTCCATGTCCGGAACGTCGATGAAGGCGTCACCTTCCTCGAGCACGCGCCCGTATTCGCGGTCGAGGAAAATCTGATCTGGGCCGGCGTCTTCAGCGCCATCTCCGAATCGGGCGAACCGATCGCCTATTCGATAACCGGCGGCGCCGACGCGGCGCTTTTCGCGATCGACGCCGCGACCGGCGACCTCAGCTTCGTGGGTACCCCGGACTTCGAGGCGCCCGGGGATTGGGACGGGGACAATGTCTACGAACTGGCGGTGACCGCGGACGACGGCCATGCCGGCGCCACCCAGTCGGCCACGGTCATCGTCTTCAATCGCGACGAAGATATCCGGCTCACTTCCTATGCCGGCGCGGGCAGCGTCGCTTTGACCTTGTCCGAAAACGCATTTTCGGCCGGCCAGGTCGCCGCCAGCGATCCCGAGGGCGACACCACCCATTATTATGTTTCCGGCGGGGCCGACGCCGATCTTTTCACCATCGGTCTCTTCACCGGCGAGTTGACCTTCATCGGCGCGCCGGACTTCGAGGTACCGGCCGACGCCGACGGCGACAATGTCTACGACGTCCGGGTCAGCGCCTCATCGGAAACGTCCGAGGCCTTTCAGTATTTCTCGATCCACATCAGCAACGCCAATGAGGGGATTGCGATCACTTCCGGCGGCGGCGGCGCGACGGCCGCTTACGCGATGGAAGAAGGCACAACCGCCGTGACGGTCGCGACGTCCGCCGATCCCGACGGGACCGCTGCGACCTATTCGATCGCGGGAGGGGCGGACGCGTCGCTTTTCGCCATCGACTCGGCGACGGGCGCGCTGCGCTTCGTCGCCGCGCCCGATTTCGAGGCTCCGGCCGATGCCGGCGGCGACAATGTCTACGAGGTCGTCGTCGCCGCGAGCGACGGCGAGGCCAGCGACAGCCAAGCGGTCTCCGTCACCGTCGGCAATGTCGATGAGCCGATCCGGATCGTCTCGTACGGCGGAGCCGCCACCATCGCCGTGACATCGATCGAGGACAGCTTCGCGACCGGCGTCGTGGTCGAGGCTCGGGACGACGACGGTTCGGCGGTCACCTACTCGATCACCGGGGGTGCCGACGCCGAGTCTTTCGAGATCGACCCGGTTACCGGCGCGCTGTCCTTCATGGAACCCAATGCGCCGGACTTCGAGGATCCGACCAGTGTCGACGGCGACAACGTCCACGAAGTCGTGGTGACCGCGAGCTCCCCGACCTCGAGCGCGACCCAGGCCTTCCTGATCTCGATCACGAACCGGAACGAGGCGCCCTACTTCTACTATGATTCCAGCCTGACGGTGAACGAAGGCGTGCAGGCGATCACTACCCTCTTCGGTCGCGACCGGGACGGGGACAGCACCACGCTTGCGATCGTCGGGGGAGCGGACGCCGCCTTGTTCGAGCTCGACTCGGTGACGAACCTGCTGACCTTCATCCAGGCCCGCGATTTCGAGGCGCCGCTCAGCGCCGCCGGGACCAACGTCTACGATGTGGAGATCGAGTCCAGCGACGGCCAGCTCACGACCCGGGCGACCCTGCAGATCACGATCAGGAACGTCAACGAGGCGGTGGCGATCACCTCCGGCGGGGGTGGGGACACCGCCGCAATCACGGTCGTCGAGAACGGCACGGCGGTGACGACCGTCGCCGCGAGCGACGTCGACGGCGACGCCCTGACTTACTCGATCACCGGAGGGGCGGACGGGTGGCGCTTCGCGATCGACGCCCGGACCGGGGCCCTGCGCTTCGTCCAGGCGCAGAATTTCGAGGATCCGTGGGATGCCGGCGCGGACCATGTCTACGATGTCGTCGTGTCGGTCACCGACGGCGCCTTGACCGACAGCCAGGCGATCGCGGTGACGGTCGCGAACCTGACCGAGACCGTCACCATCACCTCGGGCGGCGGCGGCGACAGCGCCTCAATTGCCGTGGCGGAGAACAGCACCGCGGTGACGACCGTCGCCGCGAGCGCCCCGGGCGGCGATGCGATGACCTACGCCATAGCCGGCGGCGCCGACGCCGCGCGCTTCACGATCAGCGCGACCACCGGCGCCCTCGCCTTCGTCGCCGCTCCGAACTTCGAGGCGCCGGCCGATGCGGGGGCGGACAACGTCTACGACGTCGTCGTGTCCGCCACCAATGGCGACACGGTCGACACCCAGGCACTCGCGGTGACGGTCGGCAACGTCAACGAGCAGATGATCATCACGTCCGACGGCGGCGGCGCCACCGCCGCGGTCTCGGTGAACGAGAACAGCATTGTCGTGACGACCGTGGTGGGCAGCGATCCCGACGGCGCGCCGGTGACCTACGTCATCCTCCACGGCGGCGATTCGGGCCTGTTCACGATCAATTCGACGACGGGAGTGCTCTCCTTCCGCGCCGCGCCCAATTTCGAGGCACCGGGCGATTCCGACCGCGACAATGTCTATACCCTGAAGGTCTCGGCGAGCGACGGACTCTGGTTCGACGACCAGACGATCACCGTCACGGTCGCGAATGTGGTCGAGACCGTCGCCATCACCTCGAACGGCGGCGGCGACAGCGCCGCGGTCGCCGTGCCGGAGAACGGCACCGCGGTGACGAGCGTCGCCGCAAGCGCGTCGGGCGGCGACGCGATGACCTATGCCATATCCGGCGGCGTCGACGCGGCGCGCTTCACCGTCAACGCGAGCACCGGTCTCCTCGCCTTTGTCTCCGCCCCCAACTTCGAGGCGCCGGCCGATGCGGGTGCGGACAACGTCTACGACGTCATCGTCTCGGCCACCAACGGCGAGACGGTCGACACTCAGGCGATCGCCGTGACGGTCGGCAACGTCAACGAGTCCATAGCCATCACGTCCGACGGCGCCGGCGCCGGCGCGGCGATCACCGTGTCCGAGAACAATAAGCTCGTAACGACCGTGGTCGGAGTCGATGTCGACGGCGATCCGGTCGGATATCTCCTCATCGGCGGAGCCGACTTCGCGCGTTTCACCATCGACTCTACGACCGGCATACTCACCTTCAAGGTTTCCCCCGATTTCGAGGCGCCGGGCGATTCGGGCGCCGACAATGTCTACGAGGTGATCGTCTGGGCGAGCGATGGGCATTATACCGACTACCAGACGATCGCCGTCACGGTCGCTAATGTCCTCGAGCCGGTCGTCATCACCTCGAACGGCGGCGGTGCCGGCGGCTCGGTCGCGGTGACCGAGAACGGCACCGCGGTCGCAACCGTCGCGGCGATCAATCCGGACGGGGGCCCCTTGACCTACGCCATCGCCGGAGGCGCCGACGCCGCCCGCTTCACGATCGATGCGAGCACCGGGGTCCTCGCCTTCGTCGCCGCTCCGAATTTCGAGGCGCCTGCCGATGCCGAGGCGAACAACGTTTATGACGTCGTCGTCTCGGCGGGCAACGGCATCTCCAGCGACACGCAGTCGCTCGCCGTGACGGTCGGGAACGTCAACGAGCCCGTCACCATCACCTCGAACGGCGGCGGCTCCACCGCCTCGGTCGCCCGCGCCGAGAACGGCACGGCGGTGGCGGTGGTGGCGGCCGGCGACCCCGACGGCGGCGCGGTGACCTACGCGATCGCCGGCGGCGCCGACGCCTCGCGCTTCACCATCGACGCGGCGACCGGCGCCCTCGCCTTCATCGCGGCTCCCAACTTCGAAGCGCCCGCGGATGCCGGCGGCAACAACGTCTACGACGTCGTGGTCTCGGCGAGCGACGGAAGCTTCGTCGATACCCAGGCCATCGCCGTCACGGTGGGTAACGTCGCCGAGGCCCCGGTCATCACTTCAAGCGGCGGCGGTGCCGCCGGCACCGCCTCGGTGGCCGAGAACAGCCTCGCCGTCGTCACCGTCGGCGCAACGGATCCGGATGGCACCGCGCCCACCTATTCGATCGTCGGCGGCGCGGACGCGGCCCGGTTCACCATCAATCCGCTGACCGGCGCTCTCCAGTTCGTCGCCGCGCCGGACTGGGAGCTTCCGTCCGACTCCAACCAGGACAATGTCTACGCGGTGATCGTCCGCGCCGGCGACGGGCAGCTCTTCGACGACCAGGTTCTGAACGTTACCGTCACCAACATTCGCGACGGCAACACGGTGACCGGGACGTCCAGCGCCGACTCGATCTCCGACACCAGCACCAACAGCGCGCTGCGCACCTCCAACGAGGAGGATCTCGTGTTCGGCCGCGGCGGTCACGACACCATCCAGGGCATGGCGGGCGACGACGAGATTTATGGCGAGGACGGCAACGACACGCTGGTGGGCGGGGGCGGCGCCGACAAATTATATGGAGGGCTGGGCAAGGACGTATTCGCCTACAATAACGCGTCCGAATCGACCGGCGCCTCGCGCGACCTGATCATGGACTTCAGCCGCTCCCAGGGGGACAAGATCTCGCTGAGCGCGATCGACGCCAACAGCCTGCTCAGCAACAACCAGGCCTTCACCTTCATC
>WUUC01219309.1_pt1 | contig 13754 bp, 13 predicted proteins | sample 6278441 | NCBI WGS metagenome assembly WUUC01 (sample SAMN13675441, study PRJNA597444) | soil metagenome | isolation source: soil | place: USA: Washington | collected 2017-10
GACTGTCTTCGCATCCTCGGCGCTGAATAGACCTGCGATGACCATCGTTTCGCCGGTTTGCACGTTCATTTCAGTATTGGTCTTGCGCGTCGCGAAGCCTGGAATGCCGAGCACTTGAATTCCCTTATCGACGCTGCTCACCTCGACGCCAACCTTCGTGCGGATTAGGCCCGTATCATTTGCCTGCGGTTCGACTTTGAGAATGATGCCGAATTGCTTGAAGATCACATTCATCGCACCGTCCTGACTCTGCACTGGAATCGGCACTTCACCGCCCACGAGAAAGTCCGCTTGACCGCCGCTGATGCACGTGAGAGTCGGCTCCGCCAACATTCGTGCATCGCCGTTGTTCACGAGCAAATTGATCATCGAGTCAACGACGGTCGACATCCCGAAATAATGATTGTTCGTGCCCAATCCGAGCGGCAGGCCCGGCAAGGATTCGACGCCTTCGGGCAATACGCGGAAGTGTTCATTGGTCACGAACTCATCGAGCGTTCCGAAGATCGGACCTGCAGCCACATCAGCCCAATCGATGCCGATATCACGTAGCGCCGACTTCTTCACTTCGATTAGCTTCGCGCGGATCAATATCGTCGACTTCGCTTCGATCTGCGGCGGCACTTGGATGGGATCCGGTATTCCCAGGACCTTGATGAGATATGCGATCTGCGAGCCATCGCGTCCCCAGATGCGCAAGTCGGTCACACCCTCCTTCTTGCCCAGCACCATGATTTCCTGCGTGTCATCGAAAACGCGCACATCGATGATCGTGCCGTCTCCAGCCGCAACCCGTTTTGGATTTGGGTAGCGCATCAACAGGCTTTGTCCGGTTGGTAATGCAAGCACGCTGACCGGCGAGGTATCCCCCGAAGTATCCATGCGCGGCTCAGCTGCAGGTACGGAAATTGAAATCAGCGTCGTAAGTAAGCCGATGAGCACACACCATTCGATGATCCGATGTCGAATGCTCCCAGATTCGACACGATCGCTGACGAGTGCAGCCGATTGCGCGTGCGAGGGAGACACGCGATTGGAGCATCGTGTGTCGTGGCGTCGAGTTCGAGCGCAACGCGACTCCGAAGCGCATCTGACCATCGGTGCAGCGCCGCTGTTAGAAAAACGCCATCCTTGGCTTTTCGTCATGTCTAGATTCCGCCCAAGATAATTTCGACGCGAGCTCGTCGCGTCGTAGGTTTAACGATGCGATTGCCGTTCAATAGTGTGGCCTTCGTGATGCGCGCGACCTGAATCGGCGCGATGTCCTTTGGTTGACGCAGCGTGATCGTGATTTTGCCCGCGTCCTGCGCGTGGGTGATCTTTGCGGCGTTCTCGGGCAGAACAGAAACGGTGACCGTGCTGAAGGAGCCGGCGTCGCGACGCTCCTCGACATATCCAGTGTTGGTAATCGTGCGTATGCCCGTCGCGATGACCGGCACGTTAGCCAGCAACGGCAAGGTGATGCTTTCGTTGTTCGACGTCGTCGTGAAGAAGATGTCGATGTGATCGCCAGGCGCGAGCATGCCTGCAATGGATGATTCATCATCCACCGGGAACGTCAGGGCACGCATCCCTTCGCTTAGCTGCGATGAGAATCCGGCTCCGACGTCGTGAGCGAGATGCGACATCAGCACGGGCTCCCCGCTACGCACGATGTTCGATAGCACGCGTCCTGCAACGGCGCTCCAGTCGTCGGCGAGGATGGCGTCGGAATGTAAAAATGCTCGCGGCACTTCACGTATGGCGACCGTCTCACCGGAGAGGAACGTTCCAGGCCGCAAATCAGCGCTCGCCACGACGACCTTCGCCGGTGCGTATTGCGAGTCGATCTCGGCGCGACGTTGTTGCACGCTTCGATCGATGTAGTCGTTTGCGAAATATGCGGCTGCAGATCCGGCGCCCAGTGCGCCCGCGACCATCAGCACCGTAATCATCGTGCCCTTCATGTCTCCTCCTCCTTGAGAAAACGGTTTCGACCAACTCCCCCTCCCCTGCGTAGCGGGGGAGGCCCCTCTTGCGCTCCGTGCGCCCGGTGCATTCGCACATCCTGTGCAGCAGGCTAGGGGTGGGAGCATTTTTCTGCTCCCCTGTGAAGACAAACGTAAGGACTTGCTCAGTCCTCAACCAACTGCATCCCATGACCGCGATCTAATACGGAATCATCAATGCCCAGGTAAAGTCATCGTGATGCTCTTGAATCAAAGTGAGACATTGTTGTGCGCCCCACCAAACGCCCATGAGCCCGAGCAACACCGAGAGATACTCGCTCGCTCCCCAGCCGTGCTGCTTCGAGAGCGAACCGAACATTGCTTTCGGCATCATGGGAACAGAGCTGCGCTTCATGTCTTTTTCCACACAACCAGAATGGTCGTTGGTCCACCGCCGTTGGCGCGCTGCACGTTGATGAGCGCGAGCTCCGCGGCCTTCTGCGCTTCGATCACATGACCATTACCGCGCTTTGCAGTCGGTTCGTCGCGAAGCAACTGCCATCCTTGACGCGTGAGCGCTGTCGCAAACTCGCGCGCCTCGCGTGTGACCCCGTGGCGGCTTACGAAACTGATGTGCTCCGCAGCGATGCCCGCATCTTCGTACTCTTGCAAGCTTGCGACCTGCGCCGAATCAGGATACGGAAAGCGCGTTCGTTTCGAAGGCTTGAGGTTTGCAAGCGATGGCGTCACGGTGATCGTGCCTTCACTGCCCATAGAGGTGTTGCGAGCGCGAATCGTCGCGTAGTAATCGGGTGACATGACGGCAAGTACGCGCCATTGCTGTTCTGTGCTGCGTCGAGTCGTAGTGTTGGTGCTCGTGCGCAGCTTGCGTTCGTAGTGATGCAGCGCTTCATCGACGTTCATCGGACTCATGAAGCTCTTGATCGTCATCGGAACGCCATTCAAGCGCATCGCCTTGGCGATCCAGAACGCGCTTCCGCCGTTTGGAGCTTGGATATCGGGCAGCGATTGCACCTGCCGCTCCAACGCGCCAGCGAGACACGTGTGGACAAACATCGTCGCAACAACACCGAGCATCCACAGCGCAACTGCTTGCGTATGGTGCGTCATCGTTGCTGTTCCACGTAGGCGCGCGGTAGTGTGACGGAGCTCGGTCGCAAGTCTACATCCCACGCGTACTGACCTTCGCCGAATAACGGCTCGCCTTTGGCTAGCGCATTGAGCGCAAGAATGCGGCTTGGCAGTTCGGCGGTTTCGACAAACTCGTTGATCGTGAGCTCATCGACTCGTCTTCTGAATTCGGATTCATCGCGCGATGACCAGGTGTCGCTCAGAATCGCGCCGCCCGCTCTCTGCACGAGCACCGGCTCGTTGGCTTCGGTCGAATCCTCGCGTTGCAGAGAAATCGGCGTGCGGGCGCGGGACTGCAACGTGGGGCGCAGCGCGACGCGCGACTCAGCAGAGGCGAACGTACGCGTATCCATTCCGAGCTCGTTCACTTGCATGATCGATCCAGCAGCGGCGATTGCACCGCCGCCATACGTAAATGCAGGCACGAACAGGTATCCGACCTCGACCGGTTCACGTGCACTGGTTTGATTGATCTCGACCGCCTGCGCGTTGTTCGTGTAGCTCAGTAGCCGTTTGTTGGCTGTGTCGCGCCACAAGCGATTTTCAGTGATGCCCTCGTTACGCAATGTCGCGACTGCGACGACTGCAGCACGTGAATCGCCCAGCGCACGATCTCGCGATTCGAGCGTGATATCGGCCGCCTCTTTACGATTGCTTCCGCTGCTGCGCCAAACGGTGCGTTCCCAAACCGCGTAGCGCGCGGCGTCCATGCTCTTATGCTTGATGTCTAGCTGTTTTCCAAGAAGAGGAATGCCAATCAAAAAGGGACTGAGCGCGAGCAAAGCAACGATCACTTCCGTGATGGCGGTACCGCGTTCGCGAGTTGCAAGACAGCGAGTCATAGCCCCAACCCCAAATCCGCTTCGGCAAGGCGTGCCTCCCAAAATGGGTTGAATAGATTCGAGTACTCGCGTGCTCGACCGAGCGATGCAAATCCAACATCGGAGGGTCTGCTGAACTCAACGCGAGCAATGGCAAGCGCCGCTAGTACCGAGCCCGAATCGGCTGCGGCGCCAGTACGCCCGATATCGCGATAGTCGCGCTCGCCCACCGTGGCTTGTCGACGTGTTGCAATCGCCGCGATTTCCAGGCTTTGGCTTCCAGGATCGCCATTGACGTTGTAGTAGTTGGGAACGCCTTCGTAGTCATCATCGAATTCGCTCGCACTTGCATCGGCAGCCGGTCCGATCGTGGTCCAGCGGCTCCAACCGAAGAGTTGCCGCTTGCGCATCTGCAATCGATCAGTCGCCTCCCAATCGGCGGAGTCCTCGGACTGCGAATGCGCCGTACTGCCTTGTTTACGGAATTGCCGCGAGAACGTGTTGAAGCGCCAGCCGCGCTCGCCGGCAATCCAGCGAGTGGTGTCCGCATTGACACGCACACTGCTGCCGATGAGTTGCTCGATGGACCCATCGTCTTCGTCGGCGGAATAGCGCTCCACGAATGTCGGCACGCTATACATGCGCGAGAGCATGCGCGCCTCGAGCGAAGTTCGCAGTAGTGTGGGCATCGATCCGAACTCGTCGCGATCGTTGATTCGAATGTTCGGGTCATAAGCTTGCGCGGTGCGCCGCATTAGCTCGGTGAGATTGTTCAGAGCCAGCGATGCTTGGGCTTCCATTTGCGCCGCGCGGTAACTCGCGTTCCACGTGTCCATGATGGGAATTGCGATCTCCGCTTCCTCGTCCGTGAACTCGCGAACCTCCGCAACGATTTCCTGAACGATCTCGACGTACTGGCCTGCGTACGGAATGAACTGCGCGAAGTCGGCGATGAAGCTGATGGTCTCGTCGATGTAGCGCACCCAACTTACATACGAGACGAAATGTCCGACGCCGACGTGATTGGCGATCATGGCGCGATTTGTATAGGCCATGAAATTGAGATGACGTGCAGTCCACACGGCGCCGCTGTACGCCGCCGCATCAGCAGCATTCGTGACGTGCGATTTCTCGGTGATCTTTTGACCGGTGTTGTACATCACGACCAGGACTGCGCTTGCGATCAGCACGCCGAACAACGCGATCGGTGCGATTTGACCGCGTTGACGCGAGACGGAATTGCCGCAAAGGGCGTCGGCGATCGCAGTGAAAATACGCATGTCTGATTTCTTCATGCCGGCGACATGTGCCGATTGACAGCACATGCCTCCGTTGGGCTTCGCACTTAGTTCTGCGCGTTCGTTTGCGTGTTGTAGGTCGACAGACTGTCGGCCTGCGCTGCTCGCGTGCGCGCCGTGTTGGCGGTGTTGGCAGCGTTCGTAATGTCGGTTGCTGCCGAGCGGCCCGCCATTTCGCGGCTCATGCCCGCCATCTGGTTTTGCAGCGTGTCGCCAAAAGCTGCGAAGAGGCCAATGCCTGCAACCGCGACGAGTGCTGTGATGATGATGTATTCGCTCATCCCCTGGCCGCGCTGGCGGTCGGCGGAAACATCCTTGCGACGAAACATAAGAACCTCCATGACGTTGATTGCTCGCTCGTAAATCACGGGAGTGACAGTCCCCGCGTTGGTCACACGTTAGCCAGCAAGCGTGCGCAAGGGATGGTGAATTACTGACGATATCGCCCAGTAATTAGGGAAGCACTGATCAAGTGTTTACCGTATCCCGTCAGACGACGGGATCCAGAGAGAAATCAGCAAACCCGCGCTTACTTAGGCAAGAACTGATTAAGTCCTTGCCGTCTCTCCACGCGGGACTTCTTTCACTCCTTTTTGTGGCAACTCCTGCTCTGACTCATCGTCCTAATCGCTTCGTGCAGCATGACTTCGCGAGCACTGGTCGGATGAGTCATGATGGCAACTTCGCAGTAGTCGACAGCAGGCCAGTCATGCGGAGCGTGGAGTGAGCGCAGATGCAACGCCAGTGGCGGGCTCGGAACGGTTGTTCTCGCTCGATCTGATTCGCGGCGTCGCGCTGCTCGGCATCCTGATCATGAACATGCCGGGATTCGCAACGTCTTTTTATTCTGGATTGAGCGGCTCGGATCTGTGGGTGAACTGGTGGGATGAGTGGACGGCCACGCTGCGCAACGTGTTGTTCTCGGGCAAGTTCAACAGCATGTTCAGCTTGTTGTTCGGAATCGGCTTCACGATTCAATTACAGCGTCTGATCGAACGGCGCGGCGAAGCGGGCGTGCGCATCTACGTGCGTCGCCTGGTGGGGTTGTTTCTATTCGGCGCGATTCACATGCTCGTGTTTTGGACTGGCGATGTACTGCACATGTACGCGTTGCTCGGAACGTTACTGGTCTTTCTACGCAATCGCTCAGATCGCACGATTTACGCATTGATCGCGTTGTGCCTGCTGTACCCGATCGCGATCGGCTTGTTCAAGATGGCGACGGTCGATGCGGCGGATATCGCGCATCTCGAATATGCATTCAACGCGTGGCTTGAATCGAACGATGCGGCATATGGTCAGGGCAGCTTCATCGATGCCATGCATGAGCACACGCGCGAAACTTGGTTTCTCTATACCGATCCCGCATCGTACGAGTTCACGCTGAGCTTTTATGTGCAGCTGATGACGACGATGTTGATCGGATTTCTGATCGGCCGGCATCGCTTAGTGCAACGAATCGATGAGTTCACGCCGCAAGTCGTTCGCCTGCAGTATTGGTCGCTCGGTATCGGGATTGGCTCGGCATTGCTGCTCGCTTATGGCGAGAAAACCGTTTCGCCGCTCGATCTATCGGCGAAGGGCATCGTCGTGTCGTTGAGCTATGTCATATGTCGAATTTCACTCATGACGTTCTATGTCACGACGTTGATTCGACTCACGCGAGATTCGGTTTGGCGACAGCGCTGTCTATCCATCGCGGCTGTGGGCCGCATGCCGCTGACGAATTATTTGTTGCAGACCGCCATTGCCACGACGATTTTCTACGGGTGGGGTCTAGGATTTTGGAATGGCGGCGGACCTCTTGTGTGGCTGTTGCTCGCAATTGCGATTTACTTCGTGGTGCAAATCCCGTTCAGCCGCTGGTGGCTCGCTCGTTATGAGTATGGACCGACGGAATATCTCTGGCGTGTCATGACATACGGTCGATCGATGTCCGGTCATTTCAGACGATCGTTACCTTGAAGCATTCCGCAAAGGGTTCTGCGATCACTCGTCGGCCGGTGAACTGTTCGATCACTGCGAGGTTTGAGCGAAAGTGCTCGCTGATCGTCGTCGCGACAAACGAGCCCTTGCCGCACAAAGCAAATGGCAAGAGCAATTGATCGGCAAGATAGGGACCGATTGGCGCGGAGCGTGCGAGGTAATGCTCTGCTTCCTGAGCGATCGTAAGTGCCACTGCTTCGGCTCGCACGCCGGCTTCGCCGAATGCCGTGAACACTTCGGTGACGTGTTGATACGCGAGTGTAATCGTAATTGCATTGCCCTTACCGACATTAGCTGGTAACGATCGCACATGCAGTTGCTCGCTGTTCCAATGCAGGTGTCGGCCAATTGCGGCGAGCTCGCGTTGCGCGACGTCGACCGGCAATCCAGCCACATAACTTTCGGCAAATTGGCTGATGCGAGCGCCGCGTTCGTGAAGCGTGATCGGAACAAGCTTCGAAGGTTCGATGTCGACTTGAATGCCGCCGCCGCCTTGCGGATGAAATCCATAACCAATGAGGCTCAGTCGTATGTGGGCGCCCATGCGTTCGAGAATCGGTGTGAACGCGCGTTGCAGACAATCGAACGCCGGCGCGTTCTTGATATGCGTGCTCCCGTTGATTCGAACTCTGCTTGGGCCGTCTGCAAGCAACAGCGGCGGCAACACGGTTTGCAGGATCAGACTGCAACTACCAGACGCACCAACGGCGAACTCGTACTGACCCGCATGACAGGAGCGAGGCCGGAACAGCAATTCACGCGATCCCAGTTGTGCCCCTGTCACATCGGCGTTCGAGATATCGGCGGCGGCATTTACGGCCGCAAGATGCTGGCGCAGCAGGCCAGGCATATCGCGACTCACGCGGATATTCGAGATGCGAAAGGGTTGTCGAGTGCAAACCGCCAGTGCAAGTGCGGACCGCAGCACTTGTCCGCCCGCCTCGCCCCGTGCGCCATCCAGTTCAATCATGCAAAGAATTCCGTTGCAATGTGCTTGCCGCAGCAAAGTTCATGCGGCAAAAATCCTGGATCATTCTACGGACGATCGATGACGATGTGCGGATCGCCTGTGTTCCCAATTTTCCACTTCCATAATGAGGCGCAGATGGATCGGATGTGCACTATCAGCATGCATTCGCCGCATGCCCACGAAACGAGAACTTAGTAGGCCAGTGCACGGTGTCCGACCAATCATTACTCGCCGTACTTGCCACGCGTTATCGAATCGATCACCGCGATGCATCGCCGCCCGACACACATTCAGTCACCGCGTCAGATGGGATTACGCTTTCGTATCTCGATTGGCGAGGCGAGGGCGAGCCTATCGTGTTCTTGCATGGAGGCGCACTGACGGCGCATTCCTGGGATCTCGTGTGCTTGGGACTGCGAGACGAGTGGCGATGTTTCGCACTCGATATGCGCGGTCATGGCGATAGCGGCTGGGCAGATGAGTATCGAATCGAAGCGGCGATCAACGATATTGCTGCTCTGGTGACCCACAGCGGCGCATCGCGAATCCATTTGGTCGGCAATAGCCTGGGCGGAATGGTTGCGGCGCACTACGCAGCCGCGCATCCGACAGGCATCGCAAGTCTCACGCTCGTCGATGTTGGCCCGAATGTGAATTTCGCAGCGACACAGACGATTCGCGATTTCATCGAACAGGTGGATGGTTCGCTTGGACTTGAGGCAGCGATCCGCACAGGCATGAATGTGAGCCCGCGAATCGACCGCGAGGCCTTGGAGTACCGGTTATTGCACTCGATGCGCGAGGGCGACGATGGGCGTAGGTATTGGAAGCAAGATCGTCGTCGCATGCACGACTACAGCTATTTCCTGGGAAAGATTGAGGAGATCGCGCGCTTGGCGACCAATATCGCGGCGCCGGTGTTAGTCGTACGCGGCGCACGCAGCCGTGTTTTCAGCGACGCGGCCGCGAGGGAGTGCGCGTCGCTATTTCCGAATGGCCGCTGGACACGGATCGAAGAATCCGGTCACAACATTCAAGAAGCCAACCCAGCTGAATTCGTCGCCGCGCTGAAAACGTTCCTCGACTGGACGTTGCACGGCGCGCAAAGGCTTTAAACACAAAACCCCTGGCCGGTTGCCCTGCCAGGGGTTTGAAGTGGGAGTCGAAGGTCGCGTATCCGAGTTGCGCGCAAGCGTGCGTCGCAAGTCATCTCAATCAGATCGTGGCGCCTTATTCAAATTCGATGCGAGATTGTGCGATATCGCGCGTCGACTCCAAGTATCCGGCTCGTCGTTCCGAGCCGGGGCGCGCATATTACTCACGAATCCCCGCATGTCAAACCCGGCTAGTCAGCGAGACGTTGAGAAGCGAGCAAAGACGGGAAACGTTGGCGGCAGCAAACGTCCTGGCCTCGATTTCAAACGAATTGCGCCAGTACCCGCGCCGTAATGACTCTGTGACATAACGAACAATCGTAAGACGCCGAGTCTGCCATTGGCGCACGACGTGAAAGTATTCGTGCAGCAGGAGCTCGGGATCGCTCCAGAACTTTTCGGCGCACTGCGCGAGCAGAATCCGATCGCGGCGCGTCGTTGCTCGGGCTCCCAGATGCAGCCGCGCGTAGAAAGAATTTTCGAATACCCGGATGTGACGGACCGATTCGCCGAAAACGACCTCGAGTGCAGCCGCAATGTCTGCAGGAATCGGCACGACGTGACCAAACCGAAAGAGCATCACTTTCCGATACAAAAGCTCGAGAAAATCTTCCCAAGCAAATCGTCGGAGCTGAACTCACCAGTGATTTCGGCGAGCGCGTGCTGCGCTTGACGTAGTTCCTCCGCCATCAGTTCACCGGCGCGATGCTCGATCAGTTGGGTCGCAGCGCATTTCAAATGGCGCTGTGCTCGTGCCAGTGCATCAAGGTGTCGGCGGCGGGCGGAGATTGTTCCCGCATCCGAGCCCATGAAGCCCATGCATTCTTTGAGATGCGAGCGAAGCTGTTCTATCCCATCTCCACTGGTCGCCGAGACGTACAGGCGCGGCGGTTGCGATGAGTCTCGTGAGGCATCTACGGCGCATAGATCGATCTTGTTGAAGATCCACGTGACAGGCACGGCTTCGGGCAAGCTGCTCGTCTCGCGCACGATCGCGCTGTTATCGAGTGCGCGCGTCGCATCGATCACATACAAAATTCGGTCCGCGCGCGTCATCTCTTCACGTGCGCGGCGGATACCTTCGGCTTCGACAACATCAGCATCGTCGCGTAGTCCTGCTGTATCGGCGATATGAAGCGGCATGCCGTCGATATTGATGCGCTCGCGCAGGACATCGCGCGTCGTGCCTGGAATATCCGTCACGATAGCGGCCGCGTACCCGGCTAGTTGGTTCAGCAAACTTGATTTGCCAGCGTTGGGCTGCCCGGCAATGACGACCGTCATACCGTCGCGCAACAATGCTCCTTGATGAGCGCTCGCGCTAATTCGTGAACACAATTCGAGGGTGTGATCGAGTCGCCGTCGCAACGCCGTATCGGCAAGGAAGTCGATCTCTTCTTCCGGAAAATCTATCGCTGCTTCGGCATGCATTCGAGTTTCGATGACAGCTTGCGTCAACGAGTGCACGGCGGCAGAAAATTCGCCTTGCAGCGATCGGGTTGCTGCTCGCGCAGCTTCACGCGACCCGCTGTCGATCAAATCGGCGATCGCCTCGGCCTGCGTCAGATCGATTTTGTCGTTGAGAAAGGCGCGGCGGCTGAATTCGCCAGGGGCGGCAAGCTTCGCTCCGAGCTCGACGCAACGTGCGAGCAATAGATCCATGACGATCTGTCCACCGTGACCGTGAAGCTCGAGTACATCCTCGCCCGTGAAGGAAGCTGGCGCTGGGAAGTACAAGGCGATGCCGCTGTCGATCATGTGCGCGTCGCGATCGCGAAACACGCGCACCGCGACACGACGCGGCTCGGGCACTGCACCGAGCAGCTCCTTTGCGATTCGAGCCACAAGAGGACCCGAAAGCCGAACGATGCCAATTCCACCGCGACCCGCCGGTGTGGCAATGGCGGCAATTGTCGTGGCGTTTGGATCCATGTGATTAGAACGCACGTCCCCTACCCTTAACCCTCCCCGCTATCGCAGGCGAGGGAGAGTAGGCCGAAGCCGATTTTTAAACGGCTTTCTTTTCTTCGGCAGCGACGAGCTTGTTGATCCGCCATTGCTGCGCGATCGACAACACCGTGTTCGTGAGCCAGTACAGAACCAAGCCCGACGGGAACATCACCATCGTGCCCGCCATAATCACGGGCATGAACGCGAAGATTTTTGCCTGCATCGGATCTGCCGTCGGCATCGGCTGCAGTTTGAATTGCAGGAACATCGCGGCGCCCATGATCACCGGCAGGATGAAAAAGGGATCGCGCGCGGATAGATCAGTGATCCAACCGAAGAAAGGCGCTTGGCGCATCTCTACGCTTTCCAGCAATACCCAATAGAACGCCAGGAACACCGGGATCTGAATCAGGATGGGCAAGCAGCCGGCGAGCGGGTTGATCTTCTCGCGCTTGTAGATCTCCATCATTTGCCGACCCAGTTGCTCGCGATCGTCCTTGTAACGTTCTTGGATCGCTTTGATACGAGGTGCCAGATTGCGCATCTTGGCCATTGAGCGGCCGCTTGCAGCGGTGAGCCGATAGAACGCGAGCTTGATGAGGAAGGTAACCAGGATGATCGCCAGGCCCCAGTTGCCGACGATGCTGTGGACCTGACTGAGTAACCAGAACAGCGGCTTGGAGATGATCGTCAACATGCCGTAGTCGGCGACGAGCTCAAGACGAGGGCCGGTTGCTTCCAACTGCTCTTGCAGCTTCGGACCGACAAAAAGAGATTCGGTGAAGGTGTGTTTTGCCGCGGGCGCTACGGTAACGACGGGACCGATGTACGAGAGGATGAAATCGTTCTGGGCGTCGACATTCAGCTCGTAGCTGTAGGTTTGATCCACCGGCGGAACGGCGGCGGCTACAAAGTGATGCTGAATGGCCGCAAGCCAACCGCCCGTGATTTTGCCGCGAAACTGTCTATCCTCGTCATCTTCGACTTCGAGCTTGCGAGCACCCTTGCCGTCGAAAATCTGCGGGCCTACGTACGAATACGTTTCGACATTGAAGTACGAACGCTCGACGTGCTCATAGTGACGCACGAGTTGGACGTAAGAGGCCGCCTTCCATTCGCTCGCCGATCGATTATCGATTTCATAGCGCAGTCCGATCCGATAGCTGCCGGGCTCAAACGTATAGATCTTCGTAACCGTAACACCCGCGTCATCGGTCCACGTCAGCGGTACTTCGAGCTTCGACTCACTGCTTTGCAGGCGATATTCCTGCGCGGCAGCGTTGTATGTTGCGAGATGCGTCGGCTCGTTTTGCTGATCGGCAGCGCGCAAACCCGATCGAGCGACGAATAAGTTCTCGGTGTTAAACATTCGAACCGGGACGTTCGGTTGGTTCTTTACCTTCGGATACTTGAGCAAATCGGCGCGAACTAACTCGCCGCCGCGCGTACTGATTTCAAGATCGAGGACATCGGTGACCACGTGAACGGTCGCCGCTGACTCGACGGGTGTTGCAGCAGGCACCGCGCTCGGCGCTGCCGGTAGAGACTGGTCGCCTTGCGTGGGAAGTGCGGGCAGCGATTCGGCGCGGGGTGTTGCTGCCGACGTTGTCGCAGTCTGCGCAGCTGGCTGCGTGACCGGCGCGTAGTCGCTCTGCCACGTCGTGTAGTTCAACCACAGAACGACTGCGAGCGCAGCCCAAATGAAGAGACGTTGGTTATCCATGCGAAGAAGGGTTCCAGCGAGTGGGCGAGCGCTGCGGCACGGGATCGTAGCCGCCGTCATGCCAGGGGTGACATCGCGATAGGCGGCGTGCGGCCAAGTAGCAGCCTTTCATGACGCCGTGCTGCTCGAGCGCCTGCTCGGCGTAACAAGAACAAGATGGATAGAAGCGGCAATTCGGCCCGAGCATCGGACTTAGAAAGTACCGATAAGCGCGCAGTAACGCGGTCAGGAGGATGCGCATCGCTCGCTCACAGTACGCCAGTGCCGTTCGAGACTACGCACGATCGTGGCATTGTCGGCGTTCCGAGCGCCAGCGCGTGCATTGATGACGATGTCGACGGCGGGAAGCTCATGGTGGTGATGTCGAAACGATTCGCGAATCAGGCGCTTCAAGTGATTGCGTCGGACGGCACCGCCGATGATTCGTGCTGCAATTGACAGTCCTAAACGAGCCTGGGAACCATCGTTGCTACGAACAAAAACTGCAAACAGCGCATCGGCGAAACGCCGCGCGTCCTTATAGACGCGGTCGAAGTCCGATTTGTTATGGAGACGTTGCGCCGGAGTAAACGGCCGGGTGAGAGCTTGCAAGTAACACTGCGAACGCGGTCAAAGCGACCGATGCACTAAACCGACAGGCGCTTGCGACCCTTCGCTCGGCGGCGGGCGAGTACTGCGCGGCCCGACCGCGTCGCCATGCGTGCACGAAATCCGTGAGTGCGTTGACGACGAACTTTGCTGGGCTGGTAAGTGCGCTTCATGCGGAAATCTC
>WUUC01064433.1_pt1 | contig 13753 bp, 11 predicted proteins | sample 6278441 | NCBI WGS metagenome assembly WUUC01 (sample SAMN13675441, study PRJNA597444) | soil metagenome | isolation source: soil | place: USA: Washington | collected 2017-10
CTGCTGGAGTGTTTGCGGGAAGAGGCGCTCTCTGCAGCGGCGGATCGAGACCGTTCGGAGGGAAACACGGCGCAGCGGGTCCGGACCCAGTCCTTCGCCTCGCAGCGACGCCGGCGAGAAGCTCGCCAGTAGGTGAAGGCCTTACGCCATTAGTCGACGTTGCGGGCGGGTGCGCGAAGACAGCTTTGTCTGTCGGGCGGTGCCCTGGAGCTAAATGGGCACCGCTCGTCCGCTACTAGCCGAGCGGGCGATTGCTTCCAGCGCGGCCACCCCGTGAGCAGCATCTTCGACGGGAACGGGAAACTTGGCGCGCCCAGCGACCGCGTCGGCGAAGGCTTCAACCTCCAGCAACTCGGCATCGACCTGTGGAAGATTCAACTCGATCTTACGTCCGCTTGTCGTTTCGAGGCGAAACAGGGAGTCCCCGCGCAGCTCGGCCCATCCTTTTGAACCGAACACATGAAAACGAAAGAGTTCCGCGGTCGTGCCGATGCCTGTCAAACAGGCCGTAGCGCCTCCTCGTGATTGAGCAAGAACGGCGACTACGTCGGCAAGTCTATTTGCGCTCACGTCATGGCGAGCAACCGCATAAACTCCACCGAGTGGACCAAGCGTCTCGATTGTCAAATAAAGAGCATGATCGGCAAGGCTACCGGGCCGCGCGAGTTCTGGATCCGCCTTCCAGCCTTCATTTTTCAGCTGGAAGTAGCGGTTCACACAAAAATTTCCCTCGGTGTGCAGCACTTCACCGAGAGCATCGGATTGAAGCTCCTCGCGTAACGCCGCGACATGGGGCATGAAGCATCGGTTGTAACCTAAGGCGAGAAGCACTCCTTGTTGGCGCGCCGCGTCCTGCAGCATGGTTGCTTCGCTCGTAAATAAGCTCAGCGGCTTTATCGCCAGCACTGGCTTTCCCATTTTTAGGGCGGCAAGGGAATGATCAGCGTGCAGATGCGCGGGTCCGCACGAAACGATCCCATGAACGGCTGAATCGGTAAGCACCTCTCCGTAATCCGACGTCACTCGGATGCTCTTCGCGTCGGCGAAGTCTTTGATCTTTTCTGGCCGAGGAGCGACCGCTGCGACGAAGCGGACGCGATCGGATTTGCCTTGTACGGCTTCGATAAGGCGCCTGCCCCAGGCTCCCGCGCCGATGATTGCAAGCTGGATCATCTCAGATCACTTGTCCTAGCACTGACCAGAATAGCGATGGCAAAGCAGCATTTCACACGAATTCGCGATTTCCCTTCGCTCGACTGGCAAGGGCTGGCAAAGTTGAAGGCGGCCGAGCTCGTTCAAAGGTGTTCAGCCATCCAATCGGCCGTGAGGGGGCGGAACTTGTAGCTGATATTGAAACAAACGTGATTGCCCTCCTCGAAATACACGAACTCTGAAGGCCCGGACGCTTCCGCAGCAAGCCGCTTTCCTTCGGATGGCGGAATCAGCTTATCGCCGCCCCCGAACACCACCAGGAGCGGACATGTAATTCTCTCGGCCAAGCCGTTGAGGCTTAGGCTCCTTGCCACCTCTAGTCCTTGCTCGTAGGTGGTCGAATGGCTGCGGACGAGGAACATGTCAGTGAGATGCGTTTTCGGCCGGGCGACGTAGAGGGCGCCGTAATCGAACGGCCCGCAATTCGCGACGCACGCCTTGATGCGAGGCTCAAGGGCGGCGGCTCGGGGGGCATACAAGGCGCCAAGACTCTGACCGACAACGCCGACGCGCTCAGCATCTACGTCAGCGCGCTGCGCCAGCACATCGATCACCGCTCCGATGACGCGCCCCCAATCCGGGCGGATCGGGAGCCAGAAAGCCGTTTCACCTTGTCCGGGGCCATCCAGCGTTACCGTCGCCATGCCGCGCTTGAGGAATGAATCACTCCAGGCGTGGAGTTCTTCCTTGCACGCGTCGAGGCCGGGAAGAATCACCGCGACCGATGGCCGCTCGACCACGCGCGGCCGCCTCAGGTAGGCTGCCAGCAAGCCATTCTCGAACGGCACCTCGAGCCGTTCCATCGGCGCGTCGATGCCCCGCGCCGCGGCGCTGTAGCAGCGCAGCATGCTGTCGTGAGCTCGCCGATACTGGTCTTCGTCAACCAGGAAATAGTGCTTTCCATAGTGATAGTAGATCGCAGCGCGGAGATAAGCCTCCGCTGCCGAGGTGTCGCGCCCCCGCGCCAACGCCTGCTCAGCAAGTTCTTCATGTTGGCGCGCTTCGTCGGACCAAATGGCACACCAGTCTTCCCAGCGATCGATGCGCGTCACGATGCGCTCGAGGTCAAATGGATCGACACCCGTCTGAATGTAGCGGGGCCTGAATAGGGAGAAAGTCAGGTCAACGCGCGGGTCGGAAGCCATGGCACCTCTCGAGCGAGCCGGTTGCTGTGCTGGCCAGAGCTTTGCCTTTCGATGCGGCCAACCGGCAAGGACCCAACACCATCCACCTGAGCACAGAAACGTGATTGGGACCGACTGGCGGTTGCTCAGCTTTCACAGCAAAGCCTCGTTCGCGAGGGCGCGCAGAAGCGCAAGGCGGGAAAGCCGCTGAACAGAACGAAGGCTCGTCAGGCATGGAGCGCCGTATGGCAAGTGATCCGCAGGTCGACCTCATCTTCTCGCATTTCATCCCGAGATACGTTGCGACGGGCGTCGATCCGAACGATCTGCAGCGATTCATGGGACGCATCGATCGGTGGGACGAATGGTGTCGGGTCTGGTCGGATGAGGCTCGGCGCCATGAGGAGTTGGGTGACGAAGCCAGCGAACACGGACGGGATCTGACTGCAGCACAAGCTTATCTCCGCGCGGCGATCTACTACCATTACGGGAAGCATCTGTTTGGGGAGTACCCGGAGGAGTTTGCACAAGCTCACAACGACATGCTGCGCTGCTACGCTGCGGCTGCGAGGGGCATCACTCCCACAATGGAGCGTATCGAGATCCCCTTTGAAGCGAAGATGATGTCCGCGTATCTGCGGCGACCGCTCGGGGTGGAATCCCCGAAGGTTGCCATCATCCTACCGGGGCTGGACGCGGCGAAGGAAGAGCTGCACGCCTGGAGTGACGCGTTCCTCGAACGCGGGCTCGCCACGGTCACCCTCGACGGTCCGGGACAGGGAGAAACGTCATTCCATTTGCCGATCCGCAGCGATTGGGGGCGTGTGATCGGGGCGGTCATCGATGTCCTCGAATCGCGCGACGATGTCGACGGGACATCCGTTGCCGTGATCGGGCAGAGCCTCGGGGCGATCTACGCTCCACTCTCCGCAGCCCTCGAGCCGCGCATCAAGGCTTGCGTGGCGAACTGCGGACCATATGACTTCGGTCGTGTTCTTCCGCAGATGCCGCGCGTTTCGCAGGAGGTCTTCCGCATCCGATCGCACGCCAAGGACATGAAGGAGGCGCACGCCATTGCGAATTCGTTGAGCTTGGAAGGGCATGCCGAGAACATAAAATGCCCTCTGCTCGTGGTTTTTGGGGCTGGTGACCGCATCATACCCCCTGAGGAAGGCGAGCGCCTGGCGCGAACTGCCGGAGGCCCAACGGATTACGTTCTCTATCCGGAAGGCAACCACGTGTGCTTCAACATCACCTATAAATTCCGGCCGCTTACGGCGGACTGGACTGCGGAGCATCTTTGATGCGGCGCACGGGAGCGGCTCGCGGCTGCAGCCTAGCAACGAGCTGTTGCACCTCTTGAGTGCCTGCGCTTCAATGAACGGCACATCGACAATCAGGAATGTCTTTAGGGAGTTAACGATGTCCATCATCTCGGAACCTGTTCGGATGTCCGGCCGAACCGCAGCGCCACGCCGGCGGTGGGTGCTCGGCGGAGTCGCGGCTTTCGTGGTCGGCTGCGGAGCTCCGCCTGTGGCACATGCGGACGACGTCGCGGCCTTCTATAGGGGCAAGACGATCGAGCTGCTCGTCGGCGCGAGCGCCGGCGGCACCTACGACACCTATGCCCGCGCGCTCACGCGCCATTTGTCGGCGCATATTCCCGGCAATCCGAACATCATCGTAAAAAACATCCCGGGTGCGGGCGGCCTCATTGCAGCGCGCACTCTGTATGTCCAAGCCCCCCAAGACGGCACTGTCATTGGCACGATCATGCGCGGCGCCGTGATGGAGCCGCTGCTCGGGGACGCCGAGAAGGCGAAATTCGACTCGCGCAAATTCAATTTCCTGGCAAGCGCGAGCACCGCCAACGACGGTACCTGCATCGTCCGCTCCGATGCGAAGGTTCAGACGTTCCAGCAGGTGTTCAAGGAGCCGCTGATCGTCGGCTCCTCCGCACGCGGCTCCGCGATCGGCGACATGCCCCGGTATGTCAACAACCTGCTGAAGACGAAGTTCAAGATCGTTGCCGGTTACAACGGAACGCCCGACACGATCATCGCATTCGAGCGCGGCGAGATCGAAGGCATCTGCGGGCTTCAGTACAGAGATCTGCCTAGGCAGATCCCGTCCTGGAGCGAAGGCAGGGCGAAGGTCATCGTACAACTCGGAATGCGCAGCGATGACGAGATGAACAAGCGAAAAATTCCGGTGATATGGGATTTCATCTCCAATCCCGACGACCGCACGGTGTTGGAGCTGATCTTTGGACAGCTTGAATTCGGACGGCCCTTCCTTGCCCCGCCGGGCGTGCCGGGCGACAGGGTCGCCGCCCTGCGCAAGGCTTTCGACGAGACGTTCAAGGACCCGCAGTTCCTGGCGGACGTGGAAAAGATGAGGCTCGAGCTCGACCCCCGGAGCGGCGAGGAGGTGCAAGCGCTGGTCGAAAAGCTGTTCGCCGCACCCCCGGCGCTGGTCGCGCGCGCCCGCGAGGTCGTGGAATGAGCGAGGGTTGCAGATCCGGCCTTCTTCGTAACGGAAAGATCATCCACCGCGCGGGATTACAGGCCCGCACGCACACGCAGGAGCGATGTCGTGGCTGATGAGAGAGAACACGCGGAGAAGCTGGCCAAGACCTGGCGCTTTCTCTACGATCGCGGCTTCATCGAGGGGTTCGGTCATATCAGCGCTCGAACGAGCGACAGCAACCGGATTCTGATCTCGCCGCACAGCCTCGGCCCGCGCGCCACGGCCGAGGATTTCGTCATCATAGATCTGGAAGGCCGGCAGTACGGGACGGATGCGCTGCTTCCGGGAGAGGCGCCGATCCATCTCGAGATCTACAAGGTGAGGCCGGACGTCGGCAGCGTTGGCCACTTCCACTGCATCTATCCAACCAGCTTCGGGATGTCCGACCAGGAACTGCGCCCGACCTATTTTCTTGCCTCCATCTTCCGAGACGGCGTTCCGATTCATCCGGACTCGCGCCTCGTGCTCACGAAAGAGCGCGGCAGCGCGCTGGCGCAGACCTTAGGCTCGCATCGCGCGGCCATCCTCAAGGCGCATGGGATCGTCGCGGTCGGCCAGGATATCGAGGAGATGCTCGCCGTCACCTACATCCTCGAAGACAACGCGCACCGCACATGGGTCAGCGCGGCCATGGGCAAAGTCGAGTACCTGAGCGACGAAGCGATGGCCGAGATCGAGCCCGAGCTTATTAAGACGCGAGGTCCCTACCGGCGGATCTGGGCGATGTGCGAGTGCCACTCGGAGGCTCTTCGCGGGTGCGTCGACGCCGGGCCGGTGGCGGGTAGGAGTGTGGAGAAAAGCTGAGGCGCCGCGACGGTTCCCGGTGACCGGTCCTCCTGCCTTGCGAGTACTACATCGAGCCTTCGCCCTATGAAGCCGATGGGATTACCGGCAGGAGCAGATAAGACTCTTTATCGTCGCCGGCGTAAACCGTGTTCTGCGCTCCGATGTTATAGTCCGCGTGATAATGAGCGTATGCGGAAGCGCCAACCCCGTCCCGAGGCTGGACGTCGAGACGTATCCGGTGACCTTTCTTGAACACCATGGATGTTGGCCAGATCTCGATCTCGCACCGGACCGGCTCTCCCGCTTTCAACCACTGCCGCTCATCGTGCACGTGATACGGGCGATACGGCAGTGTTCGGTCGGGATCTAATTTTCGGTGCGAAGCGCGCAGCCATCCCTTGGTGACCGGAACCCGATCCCCCTGCTGGCCTACCTCCCAAAGATCACCCCCGTCTGGGCCGATGTTCCTGATGGTGGCGAAAACATCCATGTCCTCCGACGTGCTCGACACCCAGAGCACAAGAGCTATGGGGCCCGTAATCTCAGTGTCTTCTCCGAGCGGGGCAGTCTCGAACGAGATCCCCGTCCGACCCAAGCTGCCGGACGCATGCGAAGGAGCGGAAGAACTTACGCCCGCATGCGACGGCGGACTCGCCGCATACCGCGCATGAGCGGCGTCCTTTACCAGTTCAGGAACAAGCTCTCCTTCCGGCTGCCCCGACTTATTCTGTTCGACCGCATTGAGCTTAAGGTAGAGCTTTCTCCACTCCGTGCGGGCAAGCGGCCACTCGTTTTCGAAGCGGAACTTGTAATCGGCCAAACCGCCGCCGGTGCGGATCATCAGCTTCACTGGCGGTTCGTCCATGACCCCAGTGTAAATTCCTTTCAGCCAATGATCTAAAAACCGGAGCTGCTCCAGCCGCCCTTCTTCTGAGTGGAACGGATGGAAATGAGTACCCGTGTGTACGCGAAGCTTCTTGTTCTCTGAGGCGGCATGCATGAAGGCTTCGATGTTGCCGCGCAGATGGAGACCTACCCCACTCCAATTTCCGACGCTGAGCGTTGGCACCACAACCTTCTCCCACCGGGCGCTGCGGATCCGCCAGAAGTCGGAATCGAGATTGTTGTTGGCCCATTGCCAGAGCAGGTTGTTGTTGAACGCGTTGGGATTGTAACTCCGCGGCCTGCCGATCACGTTATGAGCCATGTTGGTGGCGATCCACGTGTAAAGAAAACCGATCGCGAATATTCCGCCGTGGAAGGCGTGGTCCCGGTACAGATCGGCTCGCCCTTCCCAAGGTATGATGGCCTTCAACGATGGCGGTTGAAGGCTCGCCACGCGCCATTGGATGTTGGCATGATAGGACACGCCAAGGGTCCCAATCTTGCCAGAGCACCATTCGCGCTTCGCCATCCACTCGATGGCGTCATAAAAATCGACAGCTTCCTGATAAGAGTTCGGGTCCGATTGGCCGGGCGACTTCCCTGAACCGCGCGAATCGACGCGAACGCATGCGTAACCGCGGGGACACCACCACGTCGGGTTGGCTGTTTCCCACGCCAGGTAAGGGTTCGCTTCCTCCTCCAGATCATCCGGCGGGATCCACAAGCGGTCCTTCTGATAGGGACCCATGTTCATGATCGCGGGAACCGTTTCGGAATCCAGCTTCGGTCGGAAGACATCGCCGTAAAGAATCGCACCGTCCCGCATCGGGATTGCCACGTCCTTCTCCACGATCAGGTCGACCTCTCGTGGCTGAGAGGGCTCAGGAGCTCCCGCCATTGTCACCTCCTGTTTTTTAGGCATGCGCAGGTACACGGTCTAACGCGCCTCCAATCGGGGGGCGCACCGCCTTGGCTGGTTTCTTAAAGTATGTTCGAGAGACTAATTACGGCCAAGCTTTGGGTCAATTTCGCGTGCCACATGAGCCTGAAAAGGGGTGCTACGTCGCCAGATAACCTGGGCCCTACTTGACAGCTACCCCTCCCCCCTTCCGCTCTGCGCCGTCGGCGCGATCCTCTCGGGTGTGGAACCGGCAACGCCGGCAACTCAATTGTGAATTGACCAGATCCCCCTAGGAGCTTTTGAGAGTGTGCTAGAGGTAGGCATATACTTCTTATGTAGGGAGATACGAGCAATGACCGGAAAGAGGTGGCTCGCCCCGGTCGGAATGGCATTGCTGGCGTTCACGCCTGTCATTTCTCAGGACGCTTTCGGTCAATCGTATCCGAGCCGGTCCATATCGATCGTTGTAGGCTTTGCGCCGGGCGGGCTCGTCGACTCGGTCGCGCGAGTGATCGGCCAAAAACTCAGCGAAAGGCTGGGTCAGCCAGTTGTTGTCGAGAACAGACCCGGCGCGAGCGGAAACATCGCACACAAGGCCGTAGCTTCGGCCACGCCAGACGGTCACACGCTTCTCGTGGCGAGCACGTCGGTCGCGATCAACGAGAGCCTCTTCAAGAACAAGGGTTATTCCGCGAGCGAGCTGACGCCGATCTTGATCGCCGCGGCCACGCCGGAAGTGCTTGCAACCCACCCAAGCCGACCGGAGAAGAACCTCAAAGACTTCGTGGACGCCGCCAAAGCCAGAGGCCAGCCCCTCTTGTTCGCGACTGCCGGGATCGGATCGGGCTCCTACATTGCGGCGGAGTATTTCTTCAAGTTCAAGGCTCAAGTCCCGGCCACCCACGTTCCGTACCAAGGCGGCGCTCCGGCCATAACCGCCGGCATGGGGAACCAAGTCGACGTGATCGCGGTCGCAATGGCGGGCGGCGTAGCCGAGCCGATCAAGGCGGGCCAGTTGCGCGGTCTCGGCGTCGCCAGCGAAAAGCGGGCCGCGGCTCTGCCGGATGTGCCGACCTATGCCGAGGCCGGCTTCCCCGGGTTTACGGCGACGGCTTGGGCCGGGTTTTTCGCCCCAGCCAAGACAGATCGGGCGATCATCACGAAGCTGAACGCCATGATCAACGAGATCCTTGATGACCCTGAGGTCATGCGACGCCTCGGTCCGCTCGGATTGGAGGCAATCCATGGCTCGCCCGCAGACGCGGAAGCGCTGTTCAAGACAGAAGTCGAAAAATGGACGCTGATGGTCAACAGCATCGGAGCGGTTGGGAACTAGCGGCGGGCCTCGCCGGGAAACAGTAGCTATGTTCGAGGATCGCGCGCTTCAGCTCCTTTCGGGCACGGCGATTTCTTCAGCGAGGTTGAAAAACGCCCGCTTGATGTCGTCCTTCATGAAAATGAGACCGACTGCGGCGCCCAGTCCTCCGACGAAATAATTGGCCCGAGAGGCCGAGGTCGCCGCCTTCGCGACAGCCGCTTCATGCTGCGCCACCGCGCGCGCCATCGATCGGCGCTGGGCTCGGCTGAACTGCTCGCCGCCGCCCTGCGCAGTGAATTGCGCGGCGCGGTTGACAAGGGTCCGCTCGGTCTTTTCCGCCATCTCCTCGTAGACCTTGTTGCGGATGCCGAATTTCACGGCGTTCTGGGCGGCATTCACGCCTGCATTCATGGAGGCATCCCAGGCCCGCTTCTTCAGGTAGTCCTCCTTCTTCACGTAACCGAGCGTATTGGAGGTGATGAGGTCCGACATTGTGGTCGCAAGCTTGCAGGCCAAGGGATACCCGGCTCCGGCTGCCGTAAGGACCAGGACTCCGCCGGGCATAAACGACAGCGCAACGCTGAAGGTGGCGTTGATCACCACCTGCATAGTGTCTAGACGTCGGATGCCGACGTCCCACGCGTGCGAGACCTCGTCGTTGATCTTGCCCGCTTCGCGGAATTTGTAATGGACGTTGCTCATCGCCAAGCGGGCGAGATCGACCCGCGACTGGATGTATTTGACTGCCGCCTGCGGGCCTAGAGCCATCTCCTTCGCCAGGTTGGTTTGAAACATCGTATAGAAGTTGTTCCTGTCGGCGCGGTACTTGGCATTGGTGAAGTCGACCGCGGCGTTGCCGCCGACCGACCAATCCTCGCCGTGCCGGGCATAGGATATGCCGCCGATCACCTGGCCGACGAGCGGCAGGCATCGCATGAAGTTGCTCAGCTTGTTGAGGCCGCTGTTGATCGACTCGTCCCAGATCAGGGACGTATTGATGTCCATCGACGCCGCCGAGGCGCATCCATGCAAAATCTCGTCCCAGTCGTCGACGTCGACGTCGACGAGCAGCATGTTGGCTGTTGGAACTGGCTTTGGCGAGTTCGGCATTTTGCGACCTCCAAGCGTCCCAAGCGGACACGCGGGAAAATCGACGTCAAAATGCTGAGGTTGGCGGGCCAAGCCGGCGCCCGCTCTCGAACGGCAAAGCTACGGCTTTCCCCCCGTCTTGGCAAGCCGCCGGCCGGTGCCCGGCACTAGTATCGATGGATCCAACAATCGGGCGCTGGCGGGCTTCTCTCAACCCTCCTAAATTTGCGTTGAGGCGCGCGGCCCTGCCGCAGAGGTGACAGTGAACCCTTCGGCCATCTGGAATCCCGCCCTTGAATGGCTCAGGGGTGCTTGGGCAGCCTTTGCGGGTGAGACTGAGTTTTGGGCGGCTATCATCGGTGCAATAGTGGGTGCGGTTGTTGGAGGGGTGATCTCCTACATTCTGCAAAGAGCGGCCGCGCGCGGAGCAAAGAAGGTGCGCGACGAGGATCACCTACAGCAGCAAAGGGCTCTCGCGAATTCTTTGTTGTTCAAAATGCTTCGCATCTACTCCAACTTCTGCAATATCCACCAGCTCTTGGAGGAGTGCTTTGCGGATGCCGCCAAACACGGGTTGCAAGCTGATCCTTGGCAAGTCGTTCGACCGCTCGCAAATCCTCCCGAGTTAATCCATTTTACGGCTGACGAGATGGGAATGCTGTTGGCCCAAAAGGACAATGAAGTATTCAATCGTGTCCTGCCGATGGCCGATATTCATAACAGCTTGGTGGACGCGTTGAAGGTCTTTGCTACGTTGAGGATGACCCTGACGGATCGGCTAGCCGAACTCCCTGTTGTGAAAGTGGATGGACCACTGGTGAGTGCCGCCTTTACAAAGGAGCACGCGCAGGCCTTTGAACCGAAGATGCTCGAGGTAAATAGCCTTGCTGAGAATATCCGCGAGCGAGCCACGAAGGACGTCGATGAGGGGGTCGCGCCCTGACCGAGTTGCAGACGCTGCTGAACAAGAAGCTGGGTTTAACGTATCGGGTTGAGTTGAAGCCACGGCCGTTGGAAGGCGGGTCGTAGATCATCGCTCCTTCTGGTCGGAAAATCAGAAATAACTAACGGTCTGTTCGAGTGAAGGCAGAAGAGGGCGGCTTTTGAGAATGCAAACCAGCTCAGACCTTAAATTTATCGTTATGCCGCCTTGGCCGGTCGCATTGCCTCGTGCCCGCTCCAGACCTGCCCGGGCACATAGACGACACCCGACATGATCTTCCTGGCAGTGCGCACGAAGGCGGCGCGGCGGATCACCGGGTTGTCGGTCGATCCCTCGAGCTCGAACTCGGTGGCGAGGGTTCCGGACGGGTGCTCGATGACGATCATGCGGCGCGGGCCGGGAGGTAGCACGGCGACGCCTTCCGTCACGGAGCCCGGCAGCACGCAGGCGGCGGCGAGGCACAGCCCGCCGGTCACCGCGTGGGCGGCATGGCAGTCCTCGGGCACGAAATAGCGCGACGTGACCGCATGGCCGTGCCGCGGCGGCGCGACCAGGCAGAATTTCGGCACCACCTGGCCGGTCACGTCGCCCATGCCCATGAGCCGCCCGGCGACGAGCCGGATCTCCTCCATGCGCTTAAGGAGGGGCTTGTTGGCGTCGAGCTCCGCTTTCGTCTCGCAACCGGTAACGCCGAAATCGGCGGCGCGGGCGATCACCATCGGCATGGCGAGGTCCACGCAGGAGACCGGAATGCCTTCGATGTGGTCCAGCACCTTCCCCGTTGGCAGCAGCTTGCCGGTCTTCGAGCCGATCGCATCGGTGAAATTGAGGGCGATGGGCGCGCCGGTGCCCGGCACGCCGTCGATGGCGACGTCGCCGTCGTATTGCACCTGCCCGCCCGGGGTGCGGATGGCGGCGTGGACTACGGCCGCCGTGTTGACGTTGTAGATGCGGACGACGGTCTCGCCGTCCTGCGCGGGCACAAGGCCGCTCTCGATGGCGAAGGGGCCGACGCCGGAGATCATGTTGCCGCAGTTCGGGGCCGTGTCGACGAAGGCGCGGTCGATCTTGACCTGGGCGAACAGGTAGTCGACGTCCGCGTCCGCCCGGCTCGACTTCGACACCATGACCACCTTGCTGGTGAGCGAGTCGGCGCCGCCGAGCCCGTCGATCTGGCGCTTATCCGGCGAGCCCATGACCGCCAAGAGAACCCGGTCGCGCAGCGCCGGATCGGCCGGCAGGTCATCAGCGAGGAAAAAGGGTCCCTTTGAAGTGCCGCCGCGCATGAACACGCAGGGAATCGCCGTCTGTTGCATCCTCGTCTCCTCAAATGATCCCTCCCCTTCATGGGAGGGATCCCATTCTTCAGAACTTCACGTTGTATTTCTTGGTCAGCCAATCCTTGACCCATTGCTTGGCGTCCGGCGCGATGGTCGTCGCCTGGGTGACCAGCGTGCCCGCCCGCTGGCCGGTAAACTGCTCGTAATCCCCGAGCTCCTCCTCGGCGGCCTTGCGGAACTCGGCGTCCTTCAGCACACGCTCGATGGCTTGCGTGTAGGCGTCGACGATGTCCTTCGGCGTCCCTTTCGGCACGAACAGCGCCTTCTGGGCGCCGAACCCGGCTTGCAAGAAGCTCTTGTAGGCCTCGAACGCCGGACCGGAGGCGGGTTTGCCGTGGACGGTCTGATAGACCTCGCCGAAATGCGGCAGGTTCGGGAAGGTGGGATCGCGCTGCAGGTTTCCCTTGTCGTCGAGGACGCCCCAGGAGAACAGCGGCACCGCCCTCCCCTTCTCCACCAGCGGCACCACCTGCTTCAGGTAGGCCGAGCTGGTCTGGTAGTCGATCTTGGCCTCGCCGCGCTCGAAGGCGAGGCGGCCGGCGCCGCGGCCTTCCATGCCGAACACGGGATCGACCTTCAGACCAAGCATCTCGAAGGCGAGCAGAGGCACGAGATCGAGCGAGGTCGCGCCCTGGCTGCCGTATTTCATCGGCTCGTTGAGGATCTTCTTGATCTCGCTGGCGTCCTTGATGCCGAGTTCGGGCCTGACGTAAACCACCCCGCCCGTCGGCGAGGCCAACAGCGGCGTCCAATCCTTGTAGTCATATTTCACGCGGGGATCGTCGAGAAGATACGGAAACTGCGTCGAGCCGGAGGTGCCGAGGAGCGTGAGCCCGTCGGGCTTGGCGCGCTGCGCGAACTGGTTCGCGCCCGTGGTCGAGCCGCCGCCAGGCACGTTGCGGATGATCACGGTCGGCTTGCCTGGAAGCTCGCGGCTCAAAGGGGCGACGAAGAAGCGGGCCCACACATCGGTGCCGCCGCCTTCCTGGAACGGGATGATCCACTCGATGCGCTTGCCGGAAAAGTCCGCGGCCAGAGCCGGCCCGGAGAGCACCGCCGCTGTCAAGGCGACAAGGGCTGACAATCGTCTCATCTGCGTTTCCTCTCTGGTTTCTTGGCCAGAAGTTAGGGGAGCGAGGGCCCCTGCGCAACACGGCACTCCGGGCCGCTCCAATCCCAACCGATTTATTGCGTGAAGGCGCATCCTCTGACGCGAGCCACTGGCCGCCACGGATTACCCGCTCTAACGTAGCAAAGCTTAGGCGGAGCTGGGGACCATGGCGGAGACAATCTACACGGCTCTGGTGAACCTGTTCGCCGGCTGGACTCCCTTCTATCTGCTCGTCGGCGTCCTCGTCGGCCTCGTGGTCGGGATCCTGCCCGCCCTCGGCACGACGGCCGGCATGGCCCTGCTCGTTCCGTTCGTCTTCGGCATGGACAAGACGGCGGCCCTCGCAATGATGACGGGGCTGCTGGCGGTCGTCGCCACGGGGGACACGGTCACCTCCATCCTGCTTGGCATCCCGGGCGCCTCCTCGTCCCAGGCGACCGTGGTCGACGGCTTCCCCATGGCCAAACGCGGCGAGGCGGCGCGCGCGCTCAGCGCCGCCTATTCATCCTCGCTCA
>WUUC01201288.1_pt1 | contig 13753 bp, 12 predicted proteins | sample 6278441 | NCBI WGS metagenome assembly WUUC01 (sample SAMN13675441, study PRJNA597444) | soil metagenome | isolation source: soil | place: USA: Washington | collected 2017-10
TCGACCGCATCAAGGAGCTCATCAAGTACAAGGGGCAGCAGGTGTCCCCGGTCGAGCTCGAGGCGGTCCTCATGACGCACCCCAAGATCGCGGACGCGGCGGTGGTCGGGATACCCGACGAGGAAGCCAGCGAGATCCCCAAGGGTTTCGTGGTCGTGCGGGAAGAGGCCACGGCCGAGGAGATCATGGCCTTCGTCGCCGAGCGCGTCGCGCCGTACAAGAAGATCCGGCAGCTCGAGTTCATCGACCAGATCCCGCGCACCCCGGTCGGCAAGACGGAACGCCGCACCCTGAAGGAGCGCCCGAGCGCCGCCTGAACACGGCGCATGGCCGAGGACATGCCGGAGTACGAGAGGAGAATGATGACCGTCCCGAAAGTAGTCTCCAGGGAAGAGTGGCTGGAAGCCCGCAAGGTCCTGCTGGAGAAGGAGAAGGAAGTCACCCAGGCCCGCGACAGGATCGCGGAGGAACGCCGCAACCTGCCGATGGTCAAGGTGGAGAAGCCGTACGTCTTCCACGGGCCGGACGGCGACCTCACGCTGCTCGACCTGTTCGAGGGGCGCCGCCAGCTCGTCGTCCGGCACTACATGTACGCCCCCGGTGACGAGGAAGGCTGCCCCGGCTGCTCCATGCAGGCCGACAGCGTCGGCGAGCTCGCGCACATGTGGGCGCGGGACACCTCGTTCGTGATGGTCTCGCGCGCGCCGCTGGCCGACTTCCAGGCGTTCAAGAAGCGCATGGGCTGGACGCTGCCCTGGTACTCGTCCTACGGCAGCGACTTCAACTACGACTACGAGGTCTCGACCGAGAACGGCGAGTCCCCCGGGGTGAGCGCGTTCTACCGCGACGGCGACGAGGTGTTCCACACCTACTCGATCTACGACCGCGGTGGCGAGATCTTCAAGAACTTCTACAACTACCTCGACATCACCCACCTGGGTCGCCAGGAGGACCAGCTCGAGCACCCGTGGGACTGGTGGCGCCTCAAGGACCAGTACGACGACGAGGCCGTCGGCGGGCCCGCTGACAACTGGTGGAACGGCACGAGGTTCAAGTCGTAGCCACCCGTCCCGTCCGCCCGGTGCTCCGGCACGCCAGGCCGGAGCGCCGCGGCAGACCCATACTTGTCCTGGGACACCCCCTGACTAGGAGGACACCATGAGCGACCTGTCCGACCGGACCACGATCGTCGTGGGCGGGAGCCGCGGCCTCGGCCACGGGATCGTCACGGCCTTCGCCGAGGCGGGTGCCCCGGTGGTCGCCGTGTCCCGCACCGCGGCCGGTTTCCGCGAGCCTGCTGCGGGCACCATCAAGCCCGAGATCGCCGACGCCGGCGACGCCATCGCCGCGGGCAGCCTCGTCGACCGCTACGAGCCGGACGTCATCGTCGTGGTGGCCGGGGCGACGCCGCACATGCACCCGCTGCAGGAGCACACGTGGGAGACGTTCTCGGTCAACTGGGAGACCGACGTCCGCGTCACGTTCCACTGGCTGCGCGAGGCCCTGCTCAAGCCGCTGCGGCCCGGCAGCAGGGTGATCGTGGTCAGCAGCGGCGCCGCGATCGGCGGTTCGCCGCTCAGCGGCGGGTACGCGGGCGCCAAGGCCACGCAGCGCTTCATCACCGGGTACGCGCAGGACGAGGCCGAGCGCGCGGGCCTGGACATCACCTTCACCACGGTGCTGCCGCGCTTCGCCCCGGAGACCGGTGTCGGCGAGCCCGCCGTCGCGGCGTACGCCGCCCGCGCCGGGATGCCCGTGGAGGAGTTCCTGAGCCACCAGGGCCCGCTGCTCAACCCGGAGATCGCGGGCAAGGCCATGGTCGAGCTGGTGCGCACCGACGCGGCCGACGTCGGACCGACGTACATGCTCAACGGCGCGGGCCTGAAGAAGATGAACTGACACCGCCGTTCGGTACGCCAGGGCAGGACCACCGCGGTCCTGCCCTGGCGTTTTTCCGTGCCGCGGAAACAATGTGGAAAAGGCGCCGGGGGAGTCGTGCGGTTGCGACATTCCGGTCGAGTTAGCGCGCCGATCGCCACCGGCAGTCGTCGTCAGCGCCGGCCGGGCAACCTGATCGGGTAGTCGGAGCCGTTTCCGCTCCGCATTCCGGTGGCACGTCCGCCGCGGAGTGGCGCGGGAATTCGGGCTCGACGCGGAATCGCCGATGGCGCGGCGTCTGGTCGAGGGGTACGAGTAGGTGTGGAACCACATCCGCGGTGGGGACCTCGACGCGGACGGCGCCGTGGACGTGGCCGAGCTCCGGGAGGCCCACTCGTCGGGCCGTGTCGGCCGGTGCGGAGGACGGACGAGACCGAGTCCGTCCCGCCGGCCGCACGTCCCCTGTGGACGCGTACGCGCGGCGGCTCCGGACCGTTGCCGGTCCGGAGCCGCCGCGTCGTCGGGCTGTCAGTCCTCCCGCAGCCAGGCCGCGGTCCGTTCCCCGATCATGATCGAGGTCAGGTTGGTGTTGGCGCGGACCGTGCTCGGCATGATGGACGAGTCGCAGACGTAGAGGGACTCGGTGCCGTGCACCGCGCCGCGCTCGTCGACGACCGTGTCCGGGTCCGAGGCCGGTCCCATGCGGACGGTGCCCACCGGGTGGTAGGCGCTGTCCAGGCTGGTCTTCACGAACTGCCGCACCATGTCGTCGTTGTCGATCATGGCGTCCCGGAGCACCACGAAGCCCTGGCCGAGCTTCAGGATGTCGGGGTGGTGCGCGAGCTGCCACGCGGTGCGGACCCCGTCGACGAGGATGTCCATCTCGCGCTCGTCGTCGAGGAAGTTCAGCTCGATCGTGGGCGACTCCGCCGGGTCGGTGGAGCGCAACGCGATGCGGCCGCGGGAGCCGGGCCGCTGCGCGACCACCATCACCCCGAGGATCTCGGTGGTGCCCGCCAGCATCTGCAGTTCCGGGAAGTGCGCCAGGTTGAAGTGGTTGACCATGTAGTACTGCAGGTCGTTGAAGTCCCCGGAGACCGGCGAGGTGGTCCGCAGGATCTCCTGCAGGAACGCCTCCGTCGGGTCCGTGGTCCCGGGCTCGGGCACCAGGAACGCGCCGGTGCGCTGGTGGTCGACCAGGTTGCCGCCCACGCCGGACAGGTCGGCGCGGACGTCCACGCCGAGCCTGCGCAGGTCCTCCGCCGGTCCCACGCCGGAACGCAGCAGGATCGTCGGCGAGGCGACCGCGCCCGCGGCCAGGATGACCCGGCGGCCCTGCACGAGCTCGTAGGAGCCGCCGTCCGTCGCCGCCATGACGCCGACGGCCTTCGAGCCCTCGAACACCACCCGGTCGACGGTCGTCCGCGCCCTGATCTCCAGGTTCTCCCGGCCCCGGATCATCCGGAGGTAGGTCGTCCCGGTCGTGGCGCGGTGCTCGGCGTCGTGGCGGGTGGACGGGATGGAGCCGACGCCGGTGGCCTCCGGGTGGTTGTGGTCCTTGACCTCCGGGAACCCGTTCTGCAGGCACGACTCGACGAACGCGGTCTGCCCGGGCGAGAGCTCCTCGGGCTGCCAGCGGCGGATGGGCATCGGCCCGGAACCGCCGTGGTACTCGTCGTCGCCGAAGTCGCCGTCGTTCTCCAGCTTCTGGAAGTAGGGCAGGACCTCCTCGTAGGACCACGCCGGGTTGCCGGCGGCGGCCCAGTCGTCGTAGTCGGCCGGGACGCCGCGGAGCCCGACGGTCGCGCCGACCGCCGACGAACCGCCCGCGAGCTTGCCCCGCGGGTAGCGGATCCGGCGGCCGTCGTGGACGTCGGCGCGGAAGGACCAGTCGTTGTCGACGAACGACATCGTCCGGCCGTAGTAGATCTCCTCCGGCAGGTCCTCGGGCTCGACGTAGTCCGGTCCGCCTTCCAGGAGCAGCACGCGCCTGGCCGGATCCTCGGTCAGCCGGGCCGCTAGCGCCGCCCCGGCCGATCCGGCGCCGACGATGATGTCGTCATACTGAGCCGTCATAAGCAGTCCTTGAACAATTGTGGGCGCTTTCGGGCGCAGGATTCTGCGACCTCCCGCTGATGTTCGCACCGGCGGCGATGACCTTGCTACTCGCGCATTGCCACGTGGTTCACCGGGTGGCACAGCGCAATATCGGAGTAATTCCGGCACGCCTTTTCCTTTCCCGCAAGCCGGGAGTGGGCAACGGGTGTGCGCCGCGCCGACGATGGATCCCGAACCGCTGCCTGTCGTTGCAGCGTGCGAAGGGAGCGAACATTGTCCAGCGCGTGGCGGGCGCTCCGGCGCCGCATTCTGACTCCCGGCGTGGAGAACACCCAACTCTCGGTCCGAGGATTCCATCCGAAGAACGCCGCGGCACAGGAGCTGCTGGAGACCGTCGGCCGTTCCTTCCTGGAGGGCTACGGGCACGCCGCCGAGGCCCGCGTGCCCGGTGACGCCGAAGCCGGGCTCGAAGCCATCCCGCGCCAGTTCCGCGGTTTCGCCTACGAGGGCGCCGGGATGGGCTTCGCGGTGCGCGACGCGCTCCCGTTCGGCCGGGGCGGGCGCAACGCGCGGTTCATCGAGGGCCGCGCAGGCAACCACGACTACATGGTCTACGTCGGGGTCGGCTGGGCCATGGCCCGGGTGCCCCGGTTCACCTGGCCCAGGCTCGAACTCGGCGACGCGCTGCTGCGCTGGCTCGCCCTCGACGGCTACGGGTTCCACCAGGCGTACTTCCACACCGGCAGGTACGTGCACGACCAGTACCGCGAGCAGGGCCTGCCGTGGCCGTCGGGCGGCGCTTCCTGGTGCGTCGACAAGGTCGTCGACCAGGGCATCGGCCGCGCCATGTGGTTCGTGGGCGGCGCCGACCCCCGGGTCGTGGCGGACATGATCGACTCGTTCCCCGAGGAGCGCAGGGCCGACCTGTACAGCGGGTCCGGACTGGCCGCCACCTACGCGGGTGCCGCCGACGAGGGCGAGCTGCGGGCGTTCCGGTCCCGCGCGGGCGACTACCTGCCCAACCTCGCGCAGGGCAGCGCCTTCGCCGCCACCGCGCGGGTCGAGTCGGGACTGACCATCGACCACACCGTCCTGGCGACCCGGGTGTTCTGCGGCCTGACGCCGCAGGAGGCGACGCGGCTGTGCCGCGAGACGCGGCCCCCGGCCGTCGCCGAGCTGCCCGAACACCCCGGGGTCCCCGCCTTCGAGGTGTGGCGCAGGCGCATCTCGGCCGCCTTCCCGGTGGACGGGTCCGGCCCGGTGGACCTGGACGTGCCGGCATGACGACGACGGAGGAGCGGGGCGCCGCGACGCCCCGCGCGCTGCCCGGCCCGCCGCTGCACGCCACCCTGAGCGTCCTGGCCAAGATGGCCCGCGACCGGCTCTCGGTGATGACCGAGTTCTCGCGCCAGTACGGCGACGCGGTCCTGCTGCGGCTCGGCCCGAAGAAGCTGCACTTCTTCAACCACCCCGACCACGCCAAGCACGTGCTGGCCGACAACAACGCCAACTACGTGAAGGGCATCGGGCTGGTGCACGCCCGCCGCGCGCTCGGTGACGGGCTGCTCACCAGCGAGGGCGAGAAGTGGAAGGCCCAGCGCAGGACGATCCAGCCGGTCTTCAAGGCCAAGCGGATCGCGGGCAAGGTCGACGCGATCGCAGGCGAGGCGGCCGCGCTGGTCGAGCGGCTGCGCGGGCGCCAGGGCGGAGCGCCGTTCGACTTCGGCGCGGAGATGACCGGCCTGACGCTCGGCGTGCTCGGGCGCACCCTGCTCGACGCCGACCTCGGCGCGTTCGACTCCATCGGCGAGTCGTTCGAGGAGGTCCAGGACCAGGCGATCTTCGAGATGATGTCGCTGTCCGCGGTGCCGCACTGGGTGCCCCTGCCCCGGCACCGGCGGTTCCGCCGCGCGCGGGCCGACCTGGACCGCATCGTCGCCACACTCGCGCAGGACCGGGCCGCGCACCCGACCGAGGACGGCGACGACATCCTGTCCCGCCTGGTCGAGGCGACCCGGCGGGACCCGGACACCGGGGCCGCGCGCGAGCGGATGCGCGACGAGATGGTGACGCTGCTGCTGGCCGGGCACGAGACCACGGCGAGCACGCTGAGCTGGACCTTCTACCTCCTCGACCGGCACCCGGAGGTGCGGGAGCGGCTGCGCGCCGAGGTGCTCGAGGTGCTCGGCGACCGGGCGCCCACCTTCGACGACATCCACAAGCTCCGGTACACGAACATGGTCATCCAGGAGACCATGCGGCTCTACCCGCCGGTGTGGCTGCTGCCGAGGCAGGCCCGCGAGGAGGACGAGATCGGCGGCTTTGGGGTGCCCGCGGGCGCGGACGTCGTGATCTGCCCGTACACCCTGCACCGGCACCCGGACTTCTGGGACGCCCCCACCGCGTTCGACCCGGACCGGTTCGACACCCGCCACACCGACCGGCGGGCGCGCTACGCCTACATCCCGTTCGGCGCGGGCCAGCGGGTGTGCGTCGGCAGCACCCTCGCCCAGCTCGAGGCCACGATCGTGACCGCGACGCTGGTGCGCGAGCTGGACCTGGACACGGTGCCGGGCTACGAGGCCAGGGCCGAGCCGATGCTGACGCTGCGCATGCGCGGCGGGCTGCCGATGACCGTGCGGCCCGCAGACTGAGCGGTTCCCCCCTTGTTCCCCAGCACCAGCCAGGAGCCCACATGCGAGTAGTGACGTCACTGGTACAGGCCGGTCTGCGCGGGTTGTCCACGGTGCAGGTGCGGCAGGTGCGCTCGGTGCGCCACGGTGCCGCGCACGACACCGTGGCGCGGGTCTACCGGGAGGTGGAGCGGGACTTCGGGGTGCTCGCGCCGCCGATCATCCTGCACGCGCCGTCCCCGGACGTGCTGGCCGCCGCGTGGATGATGCTCCGCGAGACGCTGCTGGTGCCCGCCGCGGCGCCGAGGGCGGCGAAGGAGGCCGTCTCCACGGCCGTGTCCGAGAGCAACGACTGCCCCTTCTGCATCACCATGCACGACTCCATGCTGCGGAGCCTGGTCGGCTACCGGGACGGCGTCATCGACGACCCGGTCGCGCGGGCGGCCGCCGCGTGGGCGAGGGCCAACGCCTCGCCGGACACCGGTGCGGGCCGCCCGGTGCCGTTCCCGGCCGGGCAGGCCCCCGAGATGGTCGGCACCGCGGTCATCCTGCAGTACCTCAACCGGATGGTGAACCTGTTCCTCGGCGAGGTGCCGATGCCGCCGCACACGCCCGCCGCCGCGCTGGTCGTGGTGCGGCGCGTGCTGATCTGGCTGATCAAGTCGGCGGAGGCGCGCGGCCCGGAGCCGGGTGCCTCGAACGACCTGCTGCCGCCCGCGGAGCTGCCCGCCGACCTCTCGTGGGCCGAGGGCAACCCGGCGATCGCCGACGCGTTCGCGCGCGGTGCCGCCGCCGTCGACGCCGCGGGCCGCCGGTCGGTGCCGGCCGACGTGCGCGACCTGGTGGGTGCGCACCTCGCCCGCTGGGACGGCCGCCCGCTCGGGCTGAGCCGGGCGTGGGTCGAGGACGCGGTGGCCGCGCTGCCCGCGGACCACCGCGGCGCCGGGCGGCTCGCGCTGCTCACCGCGTTCGCGTCCTACCAGGTGGACCAGGCGGTGGTCGACGGCTTCCGCGCGGAACAGCCCGCCGACCGCGCGCTGACCGACCTGACCGCCTGGGCGAGCCTGGCCGCGGCCAGGCGCATCGGCAGCTGGATGCGGACCCGGAGCGAGTCGGCCGGTGCCGGTTCGCCGGGCTGACCCGGGGCCGCGGCAGCACCACGACGGCGGGCACGGCTCGGCGGCGCCAGGCGAGTCCGGCACAGGGGGAGCGGGCCGCGCACGTCGTCCCGTCAGGCGGGCCCGCCGGGGCCCGCGTCCCGGGCGGACCGCGTCCCGACGCCGTCGGCGGGCGTGAGGTCACCGCAGCGCGTGCACGCCGTCGCCAGCGTGACCAGCCCGCCGCAGCCCTCGTGCACGTAGGTGACCGGCCTGCCGTCGGGAGCCGCCCAACGATCACCCCATCGGGTGAGAGCGACGACGACGGGCCGGAGGTCCCGGCCCTTGCGGGTCAGCAGGTACTCGGTGTGCCCGCCGTGCCGGCCGGACCGCGGTTCGAAGATCCCGGCCGCGACGAACTCGTCCAGCCGCCGCGCGAGGACGTTGGGCGCGATCCCCAGGCTGCGCTGGAACTCCGTGAAGCGGGTCATCCCGGAGAACATGGCGTCGCGGACGATGAGCAGGCTCCACCGCTCGCCGACGACCTCGAGCGTGCGCGCCGCCGAGCAGTCCTGCCCTGGGTAGAGGCGTCCCAGCATGTCCTCCAGCGTGACATGCGGACTTGCGTCATGCAAGTGAGGTCCGCTAGCGTCATGCAAGTAACAGTTCGGAGGCCGGGTCGGCGACGCGGCCACGGCGGATTCGAGGGAGATCATGAGCGACCGGAGTTTCACCACCACCATCTCGGTGACCCAGCCCCCGCACGTGGCCCTCGAGGCCATCAGGAACGTCCGCGGCTGGTGGTCGGAGGGCATCGAGGGCGCCACCGGCAGTGCCGGCGACGAGTTCACCTACCGCTACGGGGACGTGCACCACTGCACGGTCCGGGTGACCGACGTCGTGCCGGACCGGAAGGTCTCGTGGCTCGTGCTCAGCAACTACTTCAACTTCGTCGAGGACGAGACCGAGTGGAAGGACACCACGATCACCTTCGAGCTCACCGAGCGCGAGGGCGGCACCGAGGTGCGGTTCACCCACCACGGGCTGGTGCCGGCGTACGAGTGCTTCGACGCCTGCTCCGACGGGTGGACCTTCTACATCGCGAGCAGCCTGCGGAACCTGATCGAGACCGGTGAGGGGCAGCCGAACGGCCCGGAAGAGGTGCGGACGGCCGCCGAGGCGGTCGCGATCAGGCACGGCCGGTAGCGGCGAGAAGAACGGAGCCGGACCCGCGCCGGCAGAAGGGGTGAGAACGATGAAGGAGCCGGACACCGTCACGACAGCGGACGAACCAGGCACAGGCGGACCAGGTTCGGACGGACCAGGCCCGGGCGGATCGGCGGGGTTCACCGGCCGGCAGCGGCTGGTCGTGTTCCTGTTGCTCGGGACGAGCTTCATGCTCTCGGTCGACTTCTCGATCCTGAACGTCGCGCTGCCCCAGCTGGGCGCGGGCGTCGGGCTGGAGCTGTCCGAACTGCCGTGGGTGGCAGCGGCCTACGCGTTGCCTGCCGCCGGGTTCTCGTTGCTGTTCGGGCGGATCGCCGACCTGTACGGCCGGCGCAAGCTCTTCCTGGTCGGCATCGCGCTGCTGGCCGTGTCGTCGCTCGTCGGCGGGTTCGCCACCAACGCGGCGATGCTGCTGACCGCGCGGACGTTGCAGGGCTTCGCCACCGCCATCGCCATCCCGGCGGCGCTGGCGCTGCTGATCACGTCGGTGCGCGACGAGAAGCAGCGGGCGCGGGTGCTGGGGCTCAACGGCGCGCTGCTCTCCGGTGGGTTCACCGTGGGCGCGCTGGTGGGCGGCACCCTCGTCGGCACGCTGAGCTGGCGCTGGACGTTCTTCATCAACGTCCCGGTGGCCCTGCTGATCCTCGTGGTCACGCCGGTGCTGGTACGGGCCAGCCGGGCGCCCGCCGGGGTGAAGCTGGACGTCCCGGGCGCGGTCACCGTGACCCTCGGTCTGCTGTCGTTCGCCTTCGGTGTCACCAACCGGAACCTGTACGCCGTCGTCGGCGGTCTGGTGCTGCTGGTGGTGTTCTGGCTGATCGAGCGGCGGGCGAAGGCCCCGCTCGCCGCGGTGAGCATCCTGTCCCGGCCGAACGTGAAGTGGGGCAACGTCGCGGGTCTCCTGGTGTTCACCATGGAGCCGGCCATGATCTTCCTGATGACGCTGTACCTCCAGGAGGTGCTGCACTTCACGCCGATGACCGCCGGACTGGTCTTCGGTGTGCCCGGCCTCGCCTCGGTGGTCGCCGGCGTCATCGCGGGCCGCTTCATCGGCCGGTACGGCTCACGCACCGTGCTCGTCGTCGGCCTGCTGGTGCAGGGCGGCTGCACGGCCCCGCTGATCCTGCTGGGGACCGGGTCCGTCTGGCTCGGGGTGCTGGTGCCCGCGCTGTTCCTCGGGTTCTTCGGCCACGTGACCGCCATCGTGGCGTTCATGGTGACGGCGACGTCGGATCTGCCCGACTCCGAGCAGGGCCTGGCGACCGGTCTCGCGACGATGACCCAGCAGATCGGCATCACCATCGGCATCCCCATCCTCGCCGCGGTGGCCGCCACCCAGGCGGACCTGCTCGGCGGCATCCACCTCGCGCTCGCCGTCGACGTCGTGCTCACGCTGGGCGTCGCCGCGCTCGTGTGGACCGGGCTGCGGCCCCGGGAGCGCGCCACCGAACCGTCCACCCGGGACGCGGAGGCGGTGCCGAGCGAGCTGGTGGCCTGACACCGACGGCCGCGACCCGCCCGCCGGACTCCGGCGGGCGGGTCGCGGCCGTGCGGACGTCCTCCACCGGCCCGGGACTTCCCGGCTGCCGGATCAGCGCCCGTCGACGTGTGCGCCCGGGCCGCGCACCGCGTGGATCTCCGCCACCTCGGGGGACCTGCCGCACCCCTCGCACGCGGTCGACACGTGCACCGCGCCGCCGCAGCCCTCGTGCTCGAACAGGATGGGCGGCCCGTCCGGCGCGGCCCACCGGTCGCCCCACTCGGTCAGCGCCACGACCACGAGCCCGAGCTCGCGGCCCTTCGGGGTGAGGACGTACTCGTGGGCACCGTCGCCGGTCGACCGCTGCTCCATCAGGCCGGCCGACACGAACCCCTCCAGGCGCTTGGCGAGGATGTTCGGCGCGACGCCGAGCCTGCGCTCGAACTCCGAGAAGCGTGTCATGCCGGAGAAGACGGCGTTGCGGATGATCAGCAGGCTCCAGCGCTCGCCCACCAGCTCCAGGGCGCGTGCGGCGGAGCAGTTCTCGCGTTCGTACAACCGACCCAGCACGGCATCGATGCTAATCGAGAACTTGTGTGATGCAAGCTCACTGCCCGTGTGACGTCCGCGACGCCGGTCCCCGTGGCACGTGAAAGCGTCCCCCCTCGCGCGGTGCGAGGAAGGACGCTTCGTCGCCCGGCCCGTCCGGCGGGTGCCGGATCCCCGGGCAGCGGGTCAGATGTAGTAGGTGTTGGGCTGCTGGCCGCACAGGGTCTGGCCGTAGATCTCGGCGTTGACGTCCGGGATCATCATCGCGTGCAGGCTCACGGTCCGCAGGTCGTTGACGAACCGCTGGATGGGCACCTTGGTGTAGGCCGAGGAACCACCGCTGTTGGCGGCGAAGATGTCCGCGGCCTCGTTGGCCAGGCGCACCGCCGCGCCCTCGTCGCCGCGGGCGCGACCGCGCTCGGTCAGCTCCCAGGCCTCGCCGGAGGCGCACTTGGCGTCCACCTGGTCGGCCAGGCGGTGGGCGTGGAACTCCGCCTCGTCGACCTTCATGACCGCCTCGGCGACCCGCAGGTGCGTCACCGGGGCCTCGGCCAGGCTCGGGTACAGCGTGTAGGTGGCCTGGCGGCCGGGCAGCCGCTCGAAGAAGCTGTCCCGGATGGCCTTGGCGATACCGGTGGCGACACCGACCGTGGCCGCCGAGCCGACGGCGATGAACGGGGCCCGGTACATCGCGACGTCCCCGTTGAGCTCCGACACCGACTGGCTGCCGACCACCGCGGGCGCGGGCAGGATGCGCTCCTGCGGGATGAACAGGTCCTTCGCGATGGTGGCGATGCTCCCGGAGGAGCGCAGGCCGGTGGTGTGCCAGTCGTCGCGGGTCTCCAGCTCCGAGAGCTGAACCGGGCCCATCACCGGGTACGGCTCACCGTCGGGGTCGAGGAGGATCGCCGCGACCTGCTGCCACTTGCTGCTCAGCGCGCCGCTGATGCACGGCCACTCGCCGTTGACCACGATGCCACCCTCGACCGGGACGGCGGTCGCGGTCCCCGGGCCGATGGTGGTGCAGACCTGCGCGTCGGCGTCCTCGAACACCGCGGCCTGGACCTGGTCCGGGAACAGGCCCAGACCCCAGGTGGCGATCCAGTGGCAGGCCACCAGCCAGGCGGCGGAGCCGTCGGCCTGGGCGATCGTGTCGGCCACGTCGACCATGGTCCGCGCGTCGCTCTCGAACCCGCCGTAGCGCTTCGGGATCCTCATGCGGAACACGCCCGTGTCGGCGAGGGCCTTGAGCGTCTCCTCGTGCAGGCGGCGGTTCTCCACCGACCACTCAGCGTTGGCCTGGAGAACGGGCGCGATCTCGGATACCCGCCGCACCAGCTCGTCCCTGGACGGGACGGCGACAGTTGACATGTCGTCTCCTAAATTGGTTTTGTGGAGTTACCGAATCCATTGACCAGAGTTGCAGAAGCGACCCGCCGACGCCTCTCCCGTATTGCGGGGTGGACAACGCGAACGGCCCGCGTTCCCAGAGAATCCACAGTGGACGCGACGGTGTCCGGACGTCACGAAGGACCCCACCGGGCGCAGACGGCCGGATGGGGTCCTTCCCTGGTGGAGCGGGGTTATCCCTGCTGCGTGAACTGCGCGTACATCGCCGCGGACTGGCGCTCGAGCTCCTTGCCGGGGCCGTTGCGCCAGCCGTCGGCGAAGGGCGCCGACATCGGGTCGGGGAAGATCTCCTCCTCGCCCTTCTCGATCCCGTCGAAGACGGCGTGCGCCACCACCTCCGGCGGTGCCTTCTCGACGTCCATGTCCGCGGCCATGTCCGTGTCCACGAGACCGGACAGGATCGCGTGGACGTCCACCCCCCGCGGCGCGAGGATCGCGCGCAGCGACTGCGTCAGGCTGAACGCGGCGGTCTTCGAGACGGAGTACGACGCGACGAGCGGGAGCGCGCCGAGCGCGTTCAGCGAGATGTTGGTGACGATGGCGCCCCTGGACTCGATCAGCTTCGGCAGGAACGCCTGGGTCACGTCGCGCACCCCGTAGAAGTTGACGGCGAGCATCCGCTCGAGCACGGCCGGGTCCGTCAGGTCGTCGAACGCGACGATGCCCGCGTTGTTGACGAGGAGGTCCAGCGAGCCGATGCGCTCGGCGGCCGCCCGGATCTGCCCGGCGTCGGTCACGTCCAGGGTCACGGGCGTGACGCGCTCGTCCGGGTGGTGCAGCGGCCGGCGGGTGCCCGCGTACACGCGCTCCGCGCCCCGCTTCAGCGCCTCCTCCACCAGCGCCTTCCCGATACCCCTGTTGGCTCCGGTTATCAGCACTGCCTTGCGGGCGGTGATCATGCTTCCTCCTCGCTGGTGATGTGTTTCCGGACCAGACCGTTGGCCTTCCTCACAGCGCCAGCGATCACGCGGCGTGTTCACCTCACGCTATGAGCGGGTACAGGGAGTGGCTACTCGTGAGGTGCTCTTGTCACCGGGGGGTGAAAGTGCGTCCCTGTGCGGGGTCTCCGGCCGCCGATCGTCCTATCGCGACAGCGCCGTGCGTCGCAGTCCCCCGCGGGAACGACGGGTGTCGCCATTCCCGCGGGCAAACATCCGATTTCATCGATGATTACGGACAGTAGCGTCGGCCCGTGATTGGAACCGTTGTTGAACGCGCAAACAACGGCGGAACGATCGGCGGGCAGTCGTGCTCGCGGCGGTGAGGGCAATGGCCGCCCGCCTCCGCTGTCCGGGGCGCGCCGTCGCGCGTCGCGGACATGTGGACGGACGCCCTGTGCAGGTCGGAACCACTGCCACCGGCCGGAGTTCCGGAACCGCGGCCGGGGTCCTGGGGCGTCCGCTCCCGCCGACCGGAATGCG
>WUUC01074305.1_pt1 | contig 13752 bp, 10 predicted proteins | sample 6278441 | NCBI WGS metagenome assembly WUUC01 (sample SAMN13675441, study PRJNA597444) | soil metagenome | isolation source: soil | place: USA: Washington | collected 2017-10
TAAACAGATGACCCCTAATGACCTTGAATCCTTTCTGAACAAAATCAAAAATAAAATCTCGTGTTGTTTTCTTTTAATATGGGGGAATGAAGCTGAGAAAAAACTTGTACAGCATCTCCACGATGCGATGCTTGGAAACAGCATCATGATCAATAAACTTCCAATTCCTGTTTTGCAGAATTTAATGGATCGTATGGATCTTATAATCGCAATGGATTCACTTCCCCTTCATCTTGCCGGAACCACTTCTGCCCAAACTTATGGATTGTTTGGAGCGTCATCAGCAAACAAATATAAACCTATGGGATTAAAACATCATTCCTATCAAGGGACTTGCCCTTACGGAAAAAAATTCTCGCGCCGCTGCCCTATACTTCGTACATGTGCAACGGGAGCATGCATTCGTCAACTGAATATAGAAGAGTTATTTTCTGAATTTGAAAATTGTAAAATAGAACTTAAAAAATAATTTAATTCTCTCCTTATAAGATAAACATTTATTTATTCTTACCATTCCTTGACTTAATTTCATTTTTTTAAATAGAATCCCGGCTATTTCATAAACTAGATGATTAATTTCATTAAGTGTTATTAAATTTTTTATTTTAACTGACATAAGGAAACTAAATGAAGATTGTAAAACACTTTTTATTTTTAGGGACTTTATTGACCCTGCCAAGCTGCTCACCGAACTACAGCCATCAACAGCTAAAACCAAATCCTCTTCAGCTAAGAGAGGTCCAATCAAGAACATTTGAAGAGTGCGATACCAAATCTGTCATGAAAGCGATGATCAATGTTTTGCAAGATGAGGGATATATTGTTCGTAATGCAGTTTTAGACCTTGGACTTATTACAGCGGAAAAAAGTGTCGATGTAGAAGTAAAAAATGAAGAAAGCGCCCTCACATCGATGTTGAAGGGTAGCGAACCTTGCATCACTAAACATGCAGTCTTAGAAGTCTCTGCCAATGTTAGCAACTTTGGCACTGACACTAAAGTTCGATTAAACTTTCAAAGAAAAACATATGACAATCATGGAGGTGTCATGGCCGTTAACCAGGTAATGGATGCTACCCATTATCAAAGTTTCTTTGCCAAAGTCAGCAAAGGAATTTTTCTCCAGTCAGAAAATCTTTAACCTCAAGGTCAACTCATGAAATATAGTATCACTTTTGCTTCGGTGTCACTCTTTGTTATGTTAACATCCTGCTCCAACCATTATTATTACCCTCATTACACCTATTCCAATGAACCTATTTCCCTAGGAGCGGTTCAGAAAAAATTATGTAAGGGTATGTGCCAGGATAAAGTTGCTTATGTCCTAGGGGCGCCAAATATTGTCACTAAAGATAAATTTGGCCGTGAAGCTTGGATTTACGACAAACACAATACTGAAGTATCCTTGCAGGAGTCTTCTTCAGATGCTTGGCTCATCCTTGGTAAATATGCTGGCGATACACATAAATCGACCTCAGTGCAAAAAACAATCACGATTATAGTTAAATTCGATGAAAATAGTTTGGTCGACCACATTTCCTACCATACCTCAGAATTTTAGTTTTTCAGTTAAAAGCCCCCGGATTTTTCCGGGGGATTTGAATGAATTTTAGCAATGGCATCCCAATCTTCTTATTGGTAATAGAGCTTAAAATTAGTGTTGAAATTATACCGAAATTTCTAAGATAATAGTATTAAAAGATAATAAAATATAAGTATCTTTAATAATTGTTAATAAATGGGGGTGACCATGAACAGCGTTGGACCAAGTGGGCAGCAGCACCGCATGCCAGTTTTTATTGCACAAATTGATTCCATGTCTGAACAGGTAACTCAGGGTCAGTGGAAAGGCAAGGAAGATGTCCTCGCTGATAAGGTACTGCATTTATTTAGAAGTAATGTCGATCTCTTTTCTGAATCAAAAGCCAATGATTTAAAGAATGAAAGATTTACAGCTACTGTTATACATTTGGTAGATACACTTAATGGCTTAGAGATTAAAACAAACAAAGTAGCGAAAGCAATTGAAAAATTATGCAATATTCTCCAGGACGAATGCGGCACGCCCGGCAGTATCGACGATTTAAGATCACTTCCTTCAGATACACTTGAAGAGATACAATCATCTTTAAATGAACTTAGAGGATTAATTAAAGAAAATTTACCAGGCGCAAAAAGTGCTATCGCATCATGGATCCAATTTGCTGAAATTCCCTTATCAAAGTTAAACCTTTCAAAAGAAGAACTTCTCGAACTTGCTCCTCATTTTACGTATCTCAATATCAATATTGAGAACCTTAAGGAATCGGAAATTCATGACCTGATTTCGAAGTGTACTAATCTGAAAAAACTAGTTTTGGCAACAGATCAGATCAAAACAACACCACCTCTACCTGATGGTTTGAAAAGTTTTAATTGCAGCATGTGTAGTAAACTTGAGGAAGTCACTCATTTAAACGAAGGATTGTTACTATTTCAATCCATGAGCTGCGAAAGTCTTGAAAAAATGCCTAAAACCTTGCCGAAGAGCCTTATGAATTTTAATTGTGGTGATTGCAAACGCTTGCATAATTTTCCTCAGCTCAATGACGGTTTAAAGGTTTTTGATTGCAGCAGCGGAGCAGTGACTCAACTTCCCCCGCTTCCCGATAGTTTGGAAAAACTTGTCATGCATGATTGTACACAAATTGAATCTCTACCAAAAAAATTACCTGAAAAATTAAAAGAACTTAATATTAATAGATCAGGTGTACGCACTCTTCCGGACACTTTTCCAGCTGGATTAAAATGGTTCGCTTTGAGCTGGTGTGACATCAAATTGCCAGATGATTTTGCATCTAAGTTGCCGAAAGACGCTCTTTTGATAAAATAGCTGTCTTGATTCCTTGCGCTTTATTTCAATAGCCGCCGCCTCTGATTCTTATGTTTTATGGGGATAAATTTCCCCTTAAAATGAGTTAAACATCAAAAACCCCTTTCTTGAAATCTTTTCTGCAAAATCCTTTTATAAAGTAATGTTTGATAAGTTAATAAAATATTATTTATTTAATTAATGGTGCTAAAATTAAAATATTATATATAATTAAGGTGCGAGGGTGTAATTAATTATTATTAATTAAAGGGGGAAATAACAATGAATGTGAATGGAAGTCCTACGGGGGCACCCCCTCCTATTGATGGGGGAAAAGATAAAGGCAATGTAGATAAACCTACAACTTCATTGATGGGTAGCCTACTCGACAAAATCAGCAGTTTAAATCCCTTTAAAACAGAATCTGCTCCAACTGAGATTGAAATGACGGATTTTGCATCATCAAAGGGTAAAGAAGAAGTGAGTTCTGAAAAAGTCCATATACCTGAAAAGTCAATTGCACCATCTCAGCAAGATGCTAGAATAACCGAAAAAGGGGTAGAACATTTAGCTCAAAAAGCCCCGGAAACAGTGAAAGATGCAACACTCAAAGCTAATGTTGACAGTGAAGCAGTTATTAAAGCTGGAAAACAACCGATTGGCAAAGAAAGAGCGGATGAACTAAGAAAAAAACTTTTGCCTGAAGGGGGTGCCAAATTCAGCAGAACCCAAGTACTCACTGGACCTAGCTTGAGAGCCGCGCAAGAACCCATGCCAAAAACGGAGGGGTTGGAAAGAGCTCCCACAAAAGTTCGATCGCATGAAGATCCTGGTGTTCGAGTTGGAACAAGTAGCATCGGGACAAAATCGGAAAGAGAAATAAAAAGAGATGCCCTGTTAGCAGGAGGGGTTGATTTAAGGACTAAACAGGGTGAAGGGGCAGAGGTTCATGCGATGAAAACGAATGCCTGTCTTACAAGTGCCATCGCGCATGCAAAGACGCCCGTATTGGATAATGGGGCGCAAAAAGAATTCGCCAATATAATGAAGACATTCGAGGACGTCTTGGAAAAAGCCGACTTAAACAACCCGGCACATTGTAAAATGCTGAACAACTTTGCGGGACTGATGCAAAAAGGCTTTAATGTGGATAGTGGAGGGGTAGGCAGCTTTAGTGATAGAGGGGGGTGGAATAGCGACTGGGGCAAGCTAGGAGATAAAGATAAGGGAGGTGATTTAAGACCCGGCAACCCTAAAAATGAGGATATTAAAAAAGATTTCAAGGCGATGCTTGCTTTTTTTAAGGATAAAGCACCAGCACATTTCAGCGACGCTCGCCATGTGGGTTCCAGAGAATTAGCAAGTGGGCAAACCGCCTGTACCGTTGGACAGCTTATTAATGATTTTACGCATGATGCGGATGCTTATCCTAAAGATATCAGAGAAACTCTTTTTAATTCTATGCAAGCAAATGGCCTCATACATGAAACCGTGAAGTTTGATAGCTTGGATCAATTCAAACTTACAATGAGGTCAAATCCCTTATTGGCCGAAGTTAAAAATGCCGTGATACAAAACGAAATTGCAGAAGGCCTCTCAACTGAAAAAAATAAAGAAGCAATAGTATCTTTGATCAAAGGTGAATTGGGTAAATTAAATTCTGATGGGAAGCTATCACAAAAAGATATCGATGAATTAGCAAATAAAGTGTATGAACGTTTGCCTGCAAAAGTCAAAGATCTCCATACCCAAGCCGAAAAAACTGGAGCAAGAGGTCGTATTCCTTTTGCTTGGAATGCGCCGAAGTGGATGAAGGCTATTGGGGGAGTTGTTGCGGGCGCTGCACCAGCTAAAAATTCAATCGCAGTTTCACCAGATCCAGCCCATGATCGCATTTCAGACGCACATGTAAAGACTACATTAGAAGGTTCGACAGAAATCACAAAGTTTTACGAAGCCGTCAACGGGAAAGAAAATATGATGAAAGTTGGTGGAGCTCCAAAAAATCCTCTCCGACTTGGACAAGGGTTAGACTCTACTTTCATGGCTGTAATGGATCCAAAGGATCTTTTAAGGGGTGCAATAGAGGATGTTTTAAAAGATGAGATGAAAAGTGCTTCAGAGGCAGTTGTTAGTGATCCCTTAAGAAGCGAAGAGCAAATAAAAACTGAAATGAATAGTCCATCCAATGCAAGGATAAAAATTCTGCAGGGATTATCTGAACAAACAAAAGAGAGTGGATTCGAGAAAGGGTTCCAAGGCATAGTTGGAAAAATCGAAGTCACCTTTAATGGTGCAACAAGGCAAAAAATGGCATTGCAAGATTTTTCTAAGATGAAATCTGTGGCCGCAATGATGTATGACAATGACTTACGTACAATTTGCAGCATATCTGGAACAACAGTGGATGTGATCCTCGCAAAAATAACCACGATGGGAGATGCTGAGGTTAAAAAATTATTGCAACCTCTCTTAGACCATATAGACGGCAAACAACCGGATCCTTTGGGAACTCCGGGAACACCTGAAGGTAAAAAATTCAAACAACTTGCTTCAGCTATCGGCATGTTTATGCAAACTGGTAAATATCATACAGCCGGTGAAGTTATCGGTGGTTTATTCATTGCCGCAAGAGGCTTGTCTACTACGAAAGAAGAAAATATCAATATCAAAGAAACCTTTGAAAAATTCGGCAAATTGATGAAGGAATTTTCAGATAGTCCCGAGACATTTCTTGATGTCGACAAAGAAGATTTGGCAAAAGTAAAAGCTAGTACGCCTGAATTCACTGGGCAAATCAGAACTACTGATGAAGCGAGAATCCGTCAAAGACAAGCAGATGCAGAAGAATTAGCTAAAGCGAAAGCTTAAGCCACGAAGATAATGAAATAATTACACCGTTAATAATTCTCTATCACAAAGAGCGTTGAAATCTACGCTTCCTTCAACGAGATCAATTGCCTTTTCAATTTTTGGAAGGTCTTTAGTCCGAATTTTTGCAATATACGAAGTGATTTTTTTCATGGCATCATAGCTGCAAAGAGGGGCATATAACGTTGGAATATCTACTTTTCTAATTTCAGATTTAATAAATTCGCTAGGAGGCTGTTGGCCTGTCAATATCATCCCACCCTCATAATCTGCTTTGTTTGTTTTTCGATATTCATTATGCATTTTTATTGTTGCAAGGATGATATCTTCACGTGTAGCCGGTGTGATGACAAGCACTTTTGTACGCATTTCTCGTTGATAAGACTCTAAAGATCCTGCAACAAGGCGGAAATCATCAAAATGGCGGTAATGGTGTTGCTCTCCGGAGATCAAATTTGCATCAAATAAAGCTTCAAAATCCCTAACTGTCGGTTTGCTCAGAAATTCATTGTAGGGGACGCAACCAATAAGAGGAACATTCCATTTTCTCAAAGCCTTAGGAAAATAATCTTCAATCATCTCTCGTTTTTCTTCCAGCACGCGATTCAAGATAACGCCTCTGATTTTAACGCCATACTGTTCACACATTGCAAAATTCAACGCTAGCTCGTCGTGTGCTGATCCTAGCCCCCCTGAGGCAATAATTACCATCTCCAAATTTAGAACAGACGCCACCTTTGCGTTGTTTAAATTGACTATCGAGCCCACTCCAACGTGGCCTGTACCTTCTACGATTGTATAATCGTTTGCTCCTGCAACTATCTTAAAGGATTTACGGATTTTCTCAAGAAGTGCATCCTCGGAAATTTTTTCATCAATGAAGTCTCTAGTAAATCCAGATGGAATTATCACGGGACTCATATCAGACCATTCAGTTTTGAGATTGAAATGCTTTTTGAACAGAACCGCATCTTTATCAACCATGGTTGTTGGATTGATTGTGACATGCTGCTGGCCCACAGGTTTGATAAAACCCACACTTGAAAAACGCTTCTTTAGTCCGGCAATCATTCCTAAACAAAGAGTTGTTTTACCGACATTTTGTCCGGTTGCAGCTATAAAAATTGCATTTCTGTGCATTAGACTCCTGCATAGATCCATTCGCTGGAAAAAATTCCGCGGATGGCTTCTAAAGTTTCTACAAATATATCTGCATCGGGTTTCAACTTCTCTAATTCTTCCATTGTGAACCAGTGAATTCCCGAAGTTTCATTTTGATTTTCTACAATAGTTCCTCCCATTGGCCGAGCTAGGTAGATCATATCCATGTGTTGGTGAGCAGGAACGTCTCTATATGCAGGGATTTCTTCTAAAAGGCACATATAGGGTCTTTCCATGCTTACAGCGTTCCAACGTTCTATCCAAATATTTTCTTGTCTTAAAAAAGAGATGTTTAATCCAGTTTCTTCATAAGCTTCTCTCTTTGCGGCCTCAGGTGGAGTTTCATTGGGATGGATGTGTCCCCCCGGTGGAAGCCATTTATTGAGTTTACGGTGCTTAACCAAAAGAACTTTATTTTCTTCTACTATATAGACTGTCGCTGTAAATTGCCTTTCCATGTTTACCTGCAAAATAATCATTTATTATACCCATACTTAACTTTTTAGTCTAAAAAATTTAGTTATGTCAGCTTTTAATAGTTACTCTAATCACGGGTCTTACAATTTTAAAAAGTTTTAACTTGCCTTATTCTTAATATTATCTTTATATGTTTATACTAAATTGATCTGCTTAAATACAATTTAGCACCTTTAAAAAATATGATGATTGGACCCCAAATAACCCCCTCAATTCTTCCTCATTACGATCTCAAAAGTTCCTGGGATCAATGGTGGAGAGGATTGTGGGAAATGGAAGTAAAAGGAGATTATAATCTCGATCCATTTCCTGCCCGTTATTTTCAAGCCTTGATGGGTAAGCCATTTTTTGAAGCTCATGCAGACACTTATGACCAATTTGTTTTTGATTTTTTCCTTGCGATAGATGCTGAAAATATGGAACTGTTAGAAGAGCGTTTAGCAGCTTTTTCAAATGGAAATCCCAAAAATACCTTGTTAGTATTAAAGGCTGGACTAATGCTGGCTGAAGACTTGAATTCTTCGAAAATGATCAAAGTCTTAATTAATAGAATTGGAGCACAAGGTGTTCCTTTCTATCCAATCGACAAAAGTCTCGAACCCCAAGAGCTAAGGATAGTCAATCCACAGCCCGAAGCAGAAATCATTGAAACAACTGATTACTCAACGTTAGCAAAGGTTGCATTCATAGGATTATTGATCCTAGGGGGAGCTATGAGCGGGTTTTTCTTGATGCGAAGGCCTTCCTCTCTTCAATTAGAGACGGCGCCATATGCACTTCAAAAAGATGCTGCGGGAACACCACTCCCGTCTTGCGAACATCCGGAATATTGGCCCCTGCATGAACAATTGATTAAGCAGGAAATATTGGGCTGCAGCGTGGCAAGAGAACTTGCTCAAAAAGTTGATACTATAGGAGCTGACCAAAACATACCCAATTGGAGAGTTCAAATCGTCCCTAAAGACGCCATTCCGACCAAAGCAGCAGCTCTAATGGAAAAAAATATAATTCTCATTTCCTGCGAAAACAAGCAACCGGTATCTAGTACATTGTTTGAACTTGGTAATTTACAGCGGTCCGCACCTTATTTTGAGATTTACCAGAAAGCGATCAATGGAATCATTCCAGATCGCGACCGATATTCCTACGAAATAGAAAAGTTAGAATATGGCACAGCACAAGAGCATATTATTCATTCGCAAAGTTGCGTTAAGGAAAGAGGGTGGGGAGAAAACGCAGTGGTTTACCATAAAATACCTTGGAAGGAATGGTGGAAAGAGATAGCTTCCACACCTCACGCAGAATATTACCGTTGTGATTACGATTTAAACATTGCACATAGCCTAGCTTCGAAGGAGGGGCTAACCTCTGAAAGTTCGTTGTGATCGCCTTCCTAACTACAGTTATGTTAACTTGAGTATTTTGACATCGCGAAGAAAATCGCCCCCCATTATATCAGGGGTCGTACTTCCAATCTCCAATACTCGCAAGGCAATAACATGCGTCAGATTGTTTTCATAACAATCTCGCAATGGTTCCACTGCAAAATAATTCGCGATCCTATGCACAGTTTTTAACTTTGCCGCATAACTGGAATCTTTGCTTAGACGTTCCATTAACAAATTGATTGATAAATCAGGACACCAGCAACAATAATTTTCTTTGTGTTCATTTTGAAAGGCTAGAAAAAAATTATACCATGCGTTTTCATAGGTGGGAAAAGCTTGTTTGAACATCTTTTCGCTACCCACTCTCAGGAGTTGAAACATATTATGGGAATGGGCCAACAGAATCATTGCCGCTTGCTTTAGGCTGCTTGAGGGACTCACAGAAACCATCCAGAAATCTGGTTCTATTTTGGTCGGATTGACCTTGTTTTGATCGTGCATTCTTGAAGCTATAAAATAAAAAATTGATGGATAGTGGCATCTAGTGAGCCGTGGCATTGCGGGAAAATAATTCTCAATCAAAGGAAAAAAAACCTCACGATCACATTCCTTTAATAACAAAAACTTTCTGCATGTGATTTCAATTTGTTCAAAAAGTAGCTGCACAGTTTCAAAGTAACCGTTTCCTGGACCAGGGGATCCCAAGATTTCCGCCTTTTTAAAAGACTGTTGGAAAGCAAGAACTGCCCATGCATACTTTTTAGCGAGGGCATAATCTGAGTCGTAAATTGCTTTTGTTTCTTTTAAAGATTCCTGTTGGATTTTGTCTTCAATTTTAAATATTCTCTGAAAATAATTCTTCACTGACGCAGCTTTCTCTGCCAACTGGTCCAGCAATGTATCACTAATCTGTATCTCATATGAGTGGACTTTAGGGGTTTTTATTTTGGGGATGTGCAAATTCATATTCTTCCTATTTTTTCGAGAAGTCCAGAATAACGATTTTTTTACTGTCCTCCTTGTAATATTCTTGATAAACTCTTTTTCATTTTTCATAAATAAAAGTAGTCGATAATATATATTAATCTGCAAAACATTACTTTACAGTAGGTTACAATGAGTGATATTGAAAATTTTAAAGAACTTTTAAGAATCTGCGATATTCTCTTAGGTCCAAATGGATGCCCTTGGGATAGAGAGCAAACAATGCTTTCCGCAAGAAAGTATGTCCTAGAAGAAGTCAGCGAACTCATTGAAGCAATTGATCTTGGAGATAATGAACACATCAAAGAAGAGTTAGGAGACCTATTCTATAATGCGGTTTTTTTAAGTCGACTTGCAGAAAAAGAAGGTAGAGCCACCTTGGCAAATGCCGTTCGAGAAGTTACAGAAAAACTCATCCGACGCCACCCCCATGTTTTTGGAGATACTACTGTTTCCACTTCGGAAGAGGTCATCCATCATTGGGAAGCGATAAAAAAAAAAGAAAAGAGTTCCTCCCATCGTAAAAGTGCTCTTGATGGCATCCCAAAAAATTTGCCTTCCCTTTCACGAGCTGCAAAAATGGCGAGTAGCTTTAAAAAACAAAATTACCCAAAAATGTATCAATTTGCAGAAATAGAAAATGTAGATAATGAAGATGAGTTAGGAGAGTTTCTTTGGAATCTTGTAGTGCAGGCTCAGGCAAAAGGGATTGATGCAGAACATGCTTTAAGAAACTTTTTAGCAAGGCAGGAAAAATCATTTAGGGAATTTGAGTCTTCTAACCCATGAATTAATTCTTTTCATTTCTTTCAATTTGGTATTATGATACCATTTTCTCTAAAGTTTTTTGCCGGGGACCTCAGGGAATGGGGAAGTCCGAACCAGGTCAGAACAGGAATGTAGCAGCCTTAAGGATCAACCTCCATGTCTTGAGTGCTTCTCCGGCACTTTTTATGTATAAGTAATGCTAGTTACTAATAATCGTTGTAGTCAATCTAAATTCGTTAGCCTAATATTAAAAAGGAATTTAGTATGAATGCTGGTTATCCAAATGGCGGTTTGCCGCCGATTGCTTCCATTACTTCTTTTGATCAACTCTTCTCTTTCAGTAAGGATAGTCCTAATCTCAAACCTAACAGTTCAGATACCTCGATTCCGCTAGGCGTTTTTGCAGACTTAGACGCACTTGCCGCAGAAGCTGAAAAAGAATTAAGCAGCACTAATCCGTACTTAAGATTTTGGAATCTAGCCCTTGAATTGGATAGTGAAGATGAATCTGTAATAGAATTCATAGTTGAAGAGTGCGATGTCACCTTTCACAACTATGAAAATGATCGCGCTAAACTAGAAAGTAAATTTTCAAAAGCTGAAATCGTTAAATTAACCTCTCTTCTGGAATGGTATGCTTTGATGCAGGTGGGAACTATTCCGAAATATAAAGAAAAATTTGAGGATGTAAAACAATTTCTTGGAATCAACCATTGCATTGAAATATTAATTTTCAAACCAATTTCTGAAGAGCTCGGTGGGAATCGTATATCATTGCAGGAATTGTCCAACATCATCTGTGAAACTTGCGATGAGTCCGATGTTGCAATCCAAGGCAAATCATCCTTTCGGAAGATTCTGAATAAGGTAGGGGACTCTCTCTCAGATTTGATTAGTACTGAACGTCTTTTAAACAATATGGAATGTTACTTTGAATTTGAAGACGGTGATTTTATTGGAGAATTCTTATCTGATTTTGATGATCTAGATGAGTTCTCCCGCCTCCGCTGGGCGTTATTTTCTTCAGTAGCATCATTTCATCTTCAAGATTGTAAAGAGGGCATCACTGCAAAACCCGGTGTTTGGCCTACTGAGATCCCTCTGCGTTTGCTCTCCCTTTTGCAAATGATAGATGAATGCCTTTGCCATATTCAGTCTGGAAAGCCCTTTAAAAAGAAAAAAAGTACAGATGAAAGGAAATTCTCTTGCGGAATACCGGGTGTGGGGGTGAACCTTCGTGACCCCATTGGAAAGGAGTTTTCTCAAGGAATACCGGCTACGAGAAGGAATCTTTGCTACCCTCTTGATTTATGTAAAATTAAGGTTCCTGAGATGCCAAATTGGATGCCAAACGGAGGAGATTCCTGTTATGTTTCTTCTACGCTTTGGCCATTATTGGTGATGGCAAAAAGAGAAATAACACAAAGAATTCAATTTTTTCAAACTCCGGGAAATGAAGATACCGCGATTTTCCCTAACCATCCTTTGCGTGTTAAAAAAGCGCGAAAAGATTTTTTTGAAATGTTCTCTGAATTGGCTCCCCATGAACCAAGAATAATTACTGTAGAGCAAGTCAATTGTTTTCGAGAGTCCATGCAGATTGCATTTCCTGGACGCTATATGTTTCCAAATAGGTTCTCACAAGAAGATGCTTATGAGTTTTTAGTTTGTGTTATGAATGATCTATTGGCTTTAAATTCATGTAGTCAGCTTTCTCCAAAATTCCAAAAGTTTCATACCTTCATACGTTCGAATGAAGATCCTCTCCTCGAACCCGAAAAATATGAATATGAAGATGCTCTAAAATCTGCCTACAGCCCAGAACCATTTTTTATTGATATCAGGCTTGATGAAGGAATAGTCCATGCGCAAACTCTTAAGGATCTTGTTACTAACGCGCGTCAAACAGAAGAAATCGACAGGCATGCATACAGTAGGGTACAGGCGGCGCAGGGGCTAAAAGAGTTTCGTCCTGTGAAAGTGAAGCATACAGAACAGTTGTTAGTCGAATCTAAAGAAGGGGCACCCGAATATTTTGTAGGTCGTCTAACACGTTTTTCTATGGATCACGATGGAGTCCGCAGTAAACGTTTTGATTTTATTTTGCCTAGTGCATTTTTGGATTTCAGGATTCGCGGACAAGAACATGGACTAGATACAGTCTCTTACGATCTGACAGCGATTACCGTTCATAGCGGAAAGACAATAGATAGCGGTCATTATTATACTTATTTTAGGAAACAGGTACAGGGGGAATGGAAGTTTTTCAAATATGATGATCTCACTGGAACAGAAATTTCGCAAAATGTGGAGAGAGTCCTAGAAGATGCGGCGCTAAACGGATATATCTTTTATTATAATAAAAGATCTTATGATGCGCTGCCACCGACTGAATTGGTAACAGGGACCGAATTGGATATAATTTTAAGAAGAATACATGAAGAGAAGGTTAATAAAGAAAAAGAAAAGGAAGATGGATCAGCTTCTCAAAATTTAAAAAGACCTCGCGAAGAATATGAAAAAAGTTCTGATGTTGGTCCATCTGCATCATCCACGCCCCAGAAAAAACAAAGCTTAGAATATAATTTAGTTGAGGCCAGAGAATGGGTGACGTTCCGTCTCAATGCAAGTTTCTTTATTGGCTTAGAAGATCGAGGATACAGTTCTTTGGAGGAATTATTTTTGCATGCATTCCAATTAAATCCGCAAATTAAGGATTTGAATACAAGGCAATTCTTAAGCGCAGCCTCGAATGCACTTAAGCAGACCATTTATCTGATAGATCCTGCTATAGACAAGGAACTCAATGTGCTCGACACGTTCCCCATTCCGAGCGATCTATTTCGTTTTGGTGAAAAGTTTTCTGAGCGTTCTGTGCTTTATTTATTCAAGCAGCGCGATGGTGCTTATGTGATTGTGCACCAGAAAAATTAGGGTTTATCGAGCCACTACTCCCATCATGATGCCCGCAAGACTCAAACAGCCGGCCTAATTTTCAAGTGAAAGATAGAATTTAATTTTTTCATCCGCTATACAAAAAATGCTTTTAGAGTGAACAGCTTCCATCGGAATAATTTACTAATCCACAACAAAAGCAATCTGATAGAGTTCATCCGTGTAAAAAAGCTGTTATGGAAAGAATTGATGAACAGCATTTCACGTGAAACCTATTGTTCTGAGGTGTTTTGGACATAGTGAATATGATTAAAAATCCGCAGAAAAACAGTTTAGTTACAATTTCTTGCCGATATGA
>WUUC01057971.1_pt1 | contig 13749 bp, 16 predicted proteins | sample 6278441 | NCBI WGS metagenome assembly WUUC01 (sample SAMN13675441, study PRJNA597444) | soil metagenome | isolation source: soil | place: USA: Washington | collected 2017-10
GACACCAGCGCGCCGCCGCGCTCGAGGTCGGCACCGTGAGCGAGGAATGGCTCGCGCAACGGCGCGGCATCAATGACGCGTTGTAAGCGTTTCCGCAGCAGTGCTCGGTGCGCGAAAATGCCGCCAGGTGCGCGCGACAAGAGTGATTGGCGTCGAACCGGATGAACCAACGCGACGCGTCGGATTGTGCGCATCGTGCGCGCACTCGAAGACGGTGACATCATCGCGCGGGTCCGTGTTCTACATGTGCCAGTTATCAGTCACCCATTCGGACTTCCCGCGCTACCCGACGTTGCCCGTCGTCGCCTGCCCCGGGTACCTGCCGGTGGAACCAGGAAAGGGACGGCTACCGTGCAAGACCGAGCAGCGCGCACCCGGCCACGACCAGCGCGATGCCCACGCGGCGCCGTGTTGGAATGACCTCGTGCAGGAACCCTGCGCCGAGCAGTGCGCCGGCCGCGATGCTGAGCTGTCGCAGCGCGATCACATAGCTTGCCTTGCCTTCTTGCAGCGCGATTAGCACCAGCAGGTACGAAGCGCTGTTCAGCAACGCGACAGCGACGATGGCGCCGCGCTCGCTTCGCCAGGCGTGCAGCGCCGCGCCTCGGGGTGCCCACCGCCGAATGACGCCAGCGTAGGCCACGCCAACAAGCACCGTGTACGCGGCGAAATACGTGAGCGGCGACAGTACCTGGACTGCCCGCTTGTCCCACACGGTGTAAGCCGCCGCGGCCAGCGCCGCAAGCAGGGCGAACAGGGGCGCGGGTGTGCGCGATACCGCTCGCCCGTGGAGCAGCGCAATGCCGCCCACGATGATGGCGATCGCGAACCAGCCCATCGCATCGAGGCGCTCTCCGAACACCACAAATGCCAGCGGCGGCACAAACGCCAGCATGGCCCCACGCGACATCGGATAGACCAGCGACAACTCGCCGTGGCGGTACGCGGTCGTGAGCAGGACGTAATTGAGCAGCGAGAGGGCGGCGCCGACAACGGGCAGCAGCCATGCCCGCGGAAGGAGCGCCGGCTCTGTACCGATGCCTGTCAGCAGCAGGACACCGAGGAGGAACGCCTCGACGATCTTGCTCAGGCCGACAACTTCCTGCCGCGCGGCGCTTCGCTTCAGCAGGAAGTTCCAGCAGGCATGCGCAGCGGCGGACAGGATGACGAGAAGATATGCGCCTGGGGTCACGGCACGCCGAGGAACGCATCGGCCCAGTCCGCCCGGCCATGGCTCCGTGCCCGCGCAGCAGCGGCAGACCAGTCATACGCCAGCACGATCAATTCGGCACTCCACTGGCCCCGGTCGCTCGTCAGGACTGCGTAGCGAGCATGAGGCGAGCCCGCTTCCACGCGCCTGTGGTCGGCGTTGTCCACGGATCGGGGGTGGCCGACGCTTCCTGGATTCACGACGAGCCGGCCGGCCGATGCGAAGGCGGTGTGCTGGTGATGGCTGTGTCCGCAGAGAACGACGGTCGCGGACGCCCCGGCGAGGCGAGTGGCAACCGTCGCGGGCGTCGCCAGCGACAGCCGTCCGTCCACCTTCTCTTCGAGCAGGTATTCCACGTCGCTGCGAGGCGTGCCGTGCACGGCGAGCACCTCGTCCGCCAGGGTTATCGTCTGCGGCAAACTCCCGAGGGAGGCGCGCTGCGCCACGGTGAGCGACGCGTGTGTGAACAGGATCGTCGCCGACGTTTCCGTCACCGGCATGTCAGCGATCCAGCGGTCGTGGTTGCCGCGTACGGTTGGGACGCGCAGCGTATCGAGCAACTCGAAAGTCTCGCGTGGCCACAACGGACCGGTGACACAGTCCCCCAGGTTGACGATGGCATCTGGCGCGTGATGGCGGATGTCACTGAGCACCGCCTCGAGCGCGACAAGGTTGCCGTGAATATCGGAAATGACAGCCAGCCGCACCGGCGGCTATTCCTCGACGGCGTTGCCACGCCCGCGCAGGTGTTCGCGAAACGTGTAGGCCGGATCCGCAGCCCGTCGCGCCAGGTAGTCGCTGAACCCGAACTGCTCGCGCAGGCCGGTTCCCTCTTTCGCCAGGTCCACCTGCCGGCGCTCCATGGCGATGATCGCCTCGGCCTCGCGCAAGATTTCCGGCAGTTCGCGCGCGCCGACGAACACCGCACCGTCGTCGTCCGCGAAGACGACATCGGCGCCGGTGACCGAGACCAGCCCGACCCGCGCGGTCTGGAGCGCGTCCGCCGTGCGCGGCCGCATTCGCAGCGGACCCGTCGGCACATGGCTGTAACTGAACACCGGCAGGCCGATGCGGCGCAGTTGCGCCGAATCGCGATGGGCGCCCCACACGACGATCCCGCTCACGCCGGCGTGTTTCGTTTCGAGCACGATGAGATCCCCGATGCAGCCTTCCTCGAGCAGGCCTGCGTTGTCGATCACGAGCACGTCGCCAGGTGACGCGCCGTTCAGTGCTTCGAGAAACACGTCCACGCTGCCAAAATGACGGGCCGGCAGTACTGTCCCGTGCGCCCGCATGCCAGGCTCGAGCGGTGTCAGACCCGGCGGTGCCACGCGAGGCGTCACGCCGAGGCGCACACACGCGTCAACGACGGCGGCGGTCGTCCAGGTAGTTGGAATCATGATCGCAACTGTACTCGCCCGCTGGATGCCCGAACAGGTACAAGCCTTCATGCAACCGATGAAACCTCTGCGCTCGCGTCCACATGCAAGTGTGAGTAGGCTCGGGTGGGCGGATCGAACATGTCCGCGAGGACACATATGGGTACAACCTGGTGGCACGAGGGCGAACTGGCGGTGCAACAGCGGGCTGGAGTCACCAACCCGGAACGTCTGCGCAACGGCGTGCGCGATGACTTGCCGCCGCACTTCATGGCGTTTCTCGCCGCGCAGCGGTTCCTGGTGGTCGCGACAGTGGACGGCATGGGCACATTGTGCTGCGCGATGGTTCCGGGCTGGCCTGGATTTGCGGCGGCGCGTACGTCCCGGCAAGTCGCGATCGATGCGCGGGCGTTCGAAGACAGTGTGCTCAGCCAACTGCGCGGTGACCACCGCATCGGCGTGCTGGCGTTCGATCCGTCTACGCGGCAACGTATTCGCGTGAACGGTACCGCGGTCGTCGAATCGGGTGCCGTCGTGATCACCATCATCGAAACGTTTGGCAACTGCCAGCAGTACATCCAGAAGCGACCCGCCGCCGGCCCGGAGGGACGCGCGACGGAGATCATCGCGGCCGGAGGTTCGCTCACGGTCGCTCAACAACACTGGATTGCCGGCGCCGATACGTGTTTCCTCGGCTCGATTCATGCGGCGGCCGGACTCGATGCATCACATCGCGGCGGCCGACCGGGCTTCGTCGAGGTGCTCGACGCGCGGACGCTGCGCTTTGAAGACTACCCGGGCAACGACATGTTCCAGACGCTCGGCAACCTGACGGCGAATGGAACCGCCGCGATGTTGTTCGTGAACTTCGACACAGGCGCTACCCTGCAGCTGACGGGAGAGGCGGACGTACTATGGGACGCAGATGCCACACTGACAGGTCGCGCCGTACGGTTCGCTCTTCGCACCGTCGTTGAAAAGCGCCCGTCCACACCGTGGCACTGGCCGGTCCTCGAGTACTCGCCCGTCAACCCCTGAACGTCGCCATTCGTTAGAACTCGTCGACTTCGTAGCCGAAGTAGCGCAATCGATTCGTGGACGTGTCGAGCCATCGGCGATATTCCGATGCCAGGATGCCATCCACACGCGCTTTGGCGACCGCGTTGAGGCTTGGATCGGTGGTCGCGAGCACGTCCAGCACGTCGGTGTAACTGGTGACGTACGTGTCGTTCGGGTTGACCGTCATGTCCCGCCACCAGCGCACGGCTGCCGCCGTTCTGCCTTGTCTCCAGTGCACGCCCCCAATCAGATATCGCGCATCGCTGGCACGGTAGCCACCGGGCGCCGTGCGAACGATTTGCGTCAGGATCGACAGGCGCACTTCGTCGTAATAGCTCCGCAAGGCCGCCGCCGAACCGATGCCTCGCATCGCCATCTGCCCGCGATAGAACCGCTGTACCTCCACCATCAGGTCATAGGCCACGCGACTGGAGTGCCGGGTCCACGACAGGTCCGTTTCCATGTTCGTGTCAAGCAGCGTGGCCAGCGCGTCGTGATTGCCCTGCGCGACCTCGTCGAGCAGGAACATCAACTCCGTTGCCGCGCGCGTGCCGGGGTTCGCCTTCACGTATCCATTGATGAAGCCGATGAAGTCCACCGAATCGGCCGCCACCGCAAGCATCGTCCAGAGCCGCGGGTCGCGAATGGCGGGATCGACGTACGGCTGCAGCAGGTTTTGATCCGTGTAGGCCTGGAGCAGCGGGGGCAAGCGGCCCTCGTTCGGATGATGTCCGTTCGCAAGCGTCACGATCGGCTGGAAGTCGGCCCAGCGCTCGCGCCGCGCCCACGCCTTGTCGATCACGTCCTGCATCGCGAGGTCGATCATTGCCAGGGGCGGTTTTCGCGATCGAGCGGGCTCACGCGGCGGCGCCATCGCGCTCACAAATGGTCCCGCGCTGCCCTGCTCGACGGGCCGTGGATACAGGTCGAGTGGCAGCCGACGCGTGAGAAACGGGAACAACGACTTGGAACGTTGACCGATCTTGCCGAAGTCGAAGCGGAACCCGCCGACGCTGACCTCCGACGAGGGAACCTGCACAAGCGGTTCACGCGGATCATCGAACGGGGCGCCGCTGATCTCCGCACCCGTGTCCCCCGGGGAATCTCCAGCCGACGCCTCGACAGATGGCGTGAACACAACCATCGCCGAGTCGGCCACCGGCTGGAATGAGGAACGCGTGCCCCACGGCAGCCAGGTGACGATGAGCGCGGCAAGGACATGAAGGAGGAGCGAGATGCCGGACGCCGACACATGACGGATCGTCATGGTGCTCACGCCGATTGCTTCAGCTGGTCCCGTGCCGCGGCGGTGATCTCGTACGAGCGCAGGCGGGCGCCGTGGTCGAAGACCTGCGCCGCAATTATCACCTCGTCGGCGCCGGTCCGCGCAATGAATTGCTCGAGTCCACGGCGGACGCTCTCCGGGGATCCTACGACCGACGCGGCCAGCACCTGGTCGAGCTGCATCCGTTCGAACGGCTCGAGCTGTTGCTCGAACTTCTCGACAGGCGGAGGCAGCAGGCCCGGGTGACCACGACGGAGATTGACGAAGGCCTGCTGCAATGACGTCAGTAGCCGGCGCGCCTCCTCATCGGTGTCGGCGGCGACGACGTTCACGCCAAGCATCACATACGGCACCGCGAGGTTCGACGAGGGTCGGAAGTTCTCGCGATATATCTGGATTGCCTCCATCATCTGTGCCGGCGCGAAGTGCGACGCGAAGGCGTACGGCAAACCGAGCGCGGCGGCGAGCTGCGCGCCGAACAGGCTCGACCCCAGGATCCAGATTGGCACTTTCAACCCGGCGCCGGGCACGGCGCGCACCGGCTGTCCCGGCTCGGGATCCTCAAAATACGCCATCAGCTCGAGCACGTCGCGAGGGAACGCGTCTACGTCCCCCATGAGCGTGCGCCGCAACGCGCGAGCGGTAACCTGGTCGGAGCCGGGCGCGCGACCGAGACCCAGGTCGATGCGTCCGGGAAACAAGGACTCGAGCGTGCCGAACTGTTCGGCGATCACGAGCGGCGCATGGTTCGGCAGCATGATGCCGCCAGCGCCGATTCGGATCGTGGACGTGCCCGCCGCCACGTGCGCGATGACAATGGAGGTGGCGGCGCTGGCGATGCCGGGCATGTTGTGATGTTCGGCGAGCCAGTAGCGGTGATAGCCCCAGCGTTCCGCATGCTGCGCCAGGTCGCGTGTCCGGGCCAGCGCTTCCGCCGCGGTGCTCCCTTCAGTAATCGGCGAAAGGTCGAGAACCGAGAACGGGATCATCCGGGACGGCCGTTGTCGAGCACGTCGTGGTAGGCCGGTGTCTTGTCGAACACCGATTTCGCGTACGGGCAGCGCGGCACGAACCGCTTGCCTTCAGCGCGCGCCCACTGCACGGCTTCTTCGAGGAGCGTCTTGCCGGCTCCCGTTCCGCGCATGACCGGGTCGACCTCGGTATGCAGAAGCGTGATTACGGGACCGCTGCCGCTGTAGACGAGCTCGGCGACGTCGCGGCCGTCCCGCTGCATGACGAAACGGCCCCCGTTCTCTTCAGGCTGATGCATGATTACGTCTCTCGTTTTCCCTAGGGTCCGACCTTCCAGGTCGGCCCGCGCGGTAACTAGCGGGTCGAGGCACCCTCCATCGCCTTCTTGATCGCGGCGACGGTCTTTTCGGTTCGAAAGGCGACGATCTTCTTTCCGTTCTCGATCGTCTTCGCCGCCGGCGCCAGGCTCACGCCATTGATGATGAACTTTCCGGCCTTGACGCGCTCGTCCATCCGCACGTCCTTCGGGTCGTGCACCATCACGATCGACGAGATGTAGTAGTCGTCGTGCAACCCTTCGAGCTGTTCGTGAATCCCGAGCGCCTCACCCTGAAACTTCTCTACCTCTTCGTAGTTGTAGTACTCGGGAATGAAGTAGGTCTTCGCGCCTGATGGATCCTCGGTCCACCTCGCGTTCAGCGCCAGCGACACTTCCTGCATCGGCTTCTGGTTTCCGCCGCTGTCGCCAAGAAAGAAGATGTGCTTGAACCCCTGGGTCTTCAGGCTCGTCGCCATGTCGGACAGCACGGCGCGGTACGTTTCCTGTGAGAGGAAGACCGTGCCGGGCGTTCGCACGCGCTCCGGGTTGCCAGGCTCGAGCGTCACGATCGGCGCGACGAGAGCATTTCCGAGAGACCGCGCGATCGACTCGCCCATCACGCGCAAGACGTTGTTGTGCTTGCCGGTCGTGAGATAGGGTCCGTTCTCCTCGATGCCACCGGTGAGAATCAATGCGCTGGTCTTCCCCGCCTGCAGCAGATCGCGCACCTCCATCATGGTCAGGTCTTCGATCCAGACCGAGTCGTGCATGTCGATCGGGCGCGGCATGTTGAGCACATCGAGTCGAGGCTGCTGGTTGACGGACGCCGTCGGGCGTGGCACCTGGCGCCCCGCAGCCGCCAGCCCACGTCTGATCGCGTCATCGGCCCGATCGCCGATCGCGAGAATGCCGAGGAACCCTTGCTCCAGCCGCTCCTCGACGGTCACGTCGGTGGCGGTCAGCATGTTCGGCAGCTTCACACGCTTGCTCTGCGCGAGCACCTTCTGCGTGCCCTCTTCGGCCCCTGGTCCGTCGTTCCCGAGCGCGCGCGCCAGGCTACCGATGCCACACGCGAGAACGCTGTAGCCTTTCAGGTCGGCGATCGCCGCCGCCTGCGCCACGGCGCCAGGGTCCTCCAGCATCAGCATCGCGATCTTGTCGCCCCTTGGATTCGAGGGAGACCAGACGTTGACCTTCGCCTCGCGGAAGAACTCGATTGCCAGCTTCGCCTCGTCCACGTTGCGAACGTGGGGGATCGTGACACCGTCGGCGCCGAGCGCGAAGGCTTCCTTCACCCGCGCCAGTGCGGCTTTCGCGCCCTGGGCTTCGATTGTGGGGATGCGGACGAGCAGCGCCTTGCGTGACGCGCGCCCGCTGCGCAACCCATCAGCGATTGCCTTGATGGCAGACGCGTCGTACTGCGCTTCGAGGTTCAGGAACACGAAGTCGTACAGCGGACTCGCCGCGAGCTTCTCTCCACCCTGCCGGCTGTAGACGGCGCGCGGCCGCTGGCGCCGGATTGCGGCGCCCGGAACCATTTTCTCGTTTTCGATCGGCACGAAGATGCCAAATGCCGGCTTTCCCTCGGTCCACAGGGTCACCAACGGGTTCGCCTGGCCTTGCCCGCTCGCGAGCGAAGCGGTCAGCATCAGCGCCGCACCCGCCATCGCCGCGACCCTATTCACGACCCGCCGCCTCACGCGCGGCTTTCATCGTCTCGGGATAGTCGCGGTCGTAGATGATGATCATCCGAAACCCTTCTTTGATCCGCTTCACGACGTCGCCGGGTCCTGCCGTGATGCCGCAGGGCACGTTGAACTCCTTGCACGATGCGAGCTGCGTCTGGATGGCCTGCTCCACCTTGACCATGTCGCGATTGTAGACGCGGCTGAGTGTCCCGGGACCGGGAATGGCGACGGTCGGCCGCTCGCGCGTGATCTCGCGGCTGTTCGCGATGCCCTTCTCGCTCTCGACAATAAAGATCGATGCGAGCGCGCCCTTCAAGTTGTGCGGATAGACGTTGGACCTGTTCATCGCGTCGAGCGCCTGCCGCGCCTCTTCCCCACTCTCCATGTCAGGGAACACCACCGCCTGCGCGCCGAGGCCGAGCACTTCAGTAACGCGCTTGCGCGAGGCGTCCGGGTCGTCATGGAAAATCGGGATCCGGAGCATCAACGGCACATGTGGCTTTGCCCCGGCGCCTTCCCGAAGCGCCGCGACGAACGTCTTCACCTCGGCAGGGTTGTAACTGCTCACCTGTTCCATGTTGACGAAGACAAAATCCATATGAGGGTCGCCCGCCGCGCGTTTCGCGGCCTCCGGCGTTCGTGCCGGTGCGAACCAGCCGAGCACCACTTTGTTCTGCGACAGCAGATCGACAATGCGGTTCGTACGTGCCTGACCGTGTGTCACCGGCGCGCCGATCGCGAGCAGTGTGCACGCGAACAACCCACCAGTGAGTAATGCCCTCGGTCTCATGAAACGACTCCTTGGTTCGATGACGTGCGGAAACGACGCAATTTGATGGCTCATCTTCTCATATTGACGGACGCAATTCGGCATCAGCATTGCCTTGCTTGGAGCCGGAGGCAGTGGGAATGGATCAGGACCGGCGAAACACGCAGCTGCGTTCCGAGGTGGTGCGCAGCATCATCAACCGTGTCGTGCAGAACCCGAGCGTGACGCTGACGGTCGATACTCTTCAGCAGTGGGTCGGCCTCCCGGTGGATGCCGCCGACCGTATCCTCAGGCGGCTGGCCTCGTCAGGGCTCGTCCGCGAGGTGAACCGTGGCGTCTGGGCCCGCGGCAGCTGGCCCGGCGCGCAGCGCGATTGGTACTAACCGGCGAGTAATCGCGTTCGACACATAGCTCCAGGACACCATGATGCCTCGCACCATGGTGTTCACCCTTCAGCTCACCTCTTTGCGCCGCCGCAGTCATACCCTGCAGGCTAGAATCGCGCCTGCATGCAAGACCTCACAACCGGCTCGATCGCGCGTCACCTGCTGAAGACCTCGAGCTTCATGCTCGTGAGCATGGTCTTTCAGACGATGTACGTGCTGGTCGATCTGTACTGGGTCGGCCGGCTGGGCACCGAAGCGGTGGCAGCTGTCGCCATCAGCGGGAACTTGACGTTCATCGTGCTGGCCGCGACGCAAATGCTTGGCGTCGGAACGACCACCCTCGTGGCGCACGCTGCCGGACGGAAGGACCGGGGTCGCGCGCGGCTCGTGTTCAACCAGTCGCAGATCGCCTCGCTTGTCGTCGGCGGGCTGTTCTTCGCGATCGCGATGGCCGCTCGTGATGCATACGCCGCCGCCATGAGCGCGGACGCGGAAACCCGGCGGCTTGCCTCCGACTATCTTCTGTGGTTCATCCCCGCGATGACCTTGCAGTTCGGCATCGTCGCGATGGGCGCCGCGCTGCGCGGCACCGGGAATTTCAAGCCGGGCATGAACGTCCAGATCGCCACCGTGGTGTTGAACATGGTGCTGGCGCCGTTCCTGATCTTCGGCTGGGGGACCGGGCATCCGCTGGGCGTCGCCGGCGCAGCCCTCGCCACCTTCGCGGCCATTCTGATAGGGACGGCCTGGCTCGTGACGTACTTTCTCCCAGCCGATGCGTACTTGCGATTCGTGCGCGCGGATCTCTGGCCGCAGCCGCGCCTCTGGCGCGACCTGCTGAAGATCGGCATGCCGGCGGGCGCTGAGTTCGCGTTGATGACGGTGTACCTGCTGCTCGTGTATTCGGTGTCGCGTCCATTTGGCGCGGCGGCGCAGGCCGGCTTCGGGATCGGGATGCGCGTGATGCAGGCGTTCTTCCTCCCAGTGGTGGCGCTTGGATTTTCGGTTGCGCCGGTGGCGGGGCAGAATTACGGCGCGCGCCTTGGTGACCGGGTGCGCCAAACATTCACGACGGCCGTGCTCCTGGCGTGCATCATGATGGTGGCGCTGTCGGCGGTGGCGCAGGTTGCACCGACGGCAATGATGCGCCCGTTCTCATCGGACCCGCAGGTCCTCCACGTGGGCACCGAATACCTGCGCATCATCTCGTGGACGTTCGTGGCGTCAGGGATTGTCTTCGTGAGCTCCAGCATGTTCCAGGCGATTGGAAACACGCTTCCACCGCTCGTTTCGTCGTTCACGCGCGTCGTGCTCCTCTCGGGCCCGCTCGTCGTCCTGGCGCGGCAGCCCGGGTTTTCGCTGCGCTGGATCTGGTACTTGTCTGTCACCACGGTCGCAATCCAGATGACGATGAACCTCTTCCTGCTGCGGCGCGAGTTCCGGCGCCGCCTGGCATTCAGCGAAACCGTTGCCTAGGAAGGCGTGGTGAAACTGAGCACGGCCCGCGAGAAACCTTGCCTGTAGACGTGCTGCTAGATGACGATTTCGGCGAGCAACGGAAAGTGATCCGAAGCGGCTTGTGTCGGCGGATCCGAGACGACGCGGCAGGCGGTGAGCCTTTGCAGGTGGAGGCCGGGCACGAAGATGTAGTCCAGCCGCACGTGTGGACCCCACGTCGGGAACGTCAGGCCGGGATCGGAAGGATGCAGCGCGCGAAAGCCATCCGCGTAACGCGCGTCGAGGATTTCCTGGATCGTGCGCCACCGAATCTTGCCGCCGCTCATCCACACGAGCGCGCGGAGACGGTATGGCAGCGCACGAATGTCCAGCAGTTCGCCCGGCGCCAGCGTATTGAAGTCCCCGGTCAACACATGGAACCCGTGTTGATGCTGCCGAATGCCGGCGAGGAGGGCACGCAATTCGCGGACGCGGCGCCGCTCCGTCCACGCTGAATGCACCGCGCTCAGGTGGACGCCGAAGACACGGCAGGCCGTGTCTTTCGGCACGACCTCGAGGAACGCATGACGCGATCCGCGCGGCTGGTGCCAGGCATGCGTGCCGATCGGGATGCGGCTCATGAATCCAAGTGAATGTCCGCGCTGGCTGCCCCAGGTGTCCATGCCCACCTTCGCCGCGACGCGGGCGACCACGTCGGGGCGCGTCGCTTCCTGCAGGATGACGAGATCGGGATTGCAGCCGCGCACGACCGATGCGAGCGCATCCTCCCGGCCGACGCCGCCGTAGCGCACGTTGTAGGTGAGCAGCCGCACGCGCTTACTCGGTTTTCCCGATCAACGTGAGGTACGGCTGGCCGAGGAGATCGCCTCGCAGCGTCATGACGAAATCGCGCGTCGCCTGGATGTTCACGGGACGGCCGGTCAGCGCCATCAGGTCCTTGCGCAACGGCACGAGCGACGGTGCGATGTCCGGATCCGTGTCGCTCAACGGACGTGAATGCACGCCCGGCACGAAAAAGCCGGTGACAGTGAACAGGCCGATGACCTCGTCGCCTACGAGTGTCAAATCAAGGTCGCTCGTGCCCGGGCCATCCGCATCGAAGGGCGCACCATCCTTCCAGCGTGCGCCGGTGACTGCGCTGCCCCGCAGGACGACGGTGGTGTTGTCGGGAATAGCCGCACGTATGACGTCCACGAACTCGTCGAACCGATCCGTGCTGCCGCCGAACGCGCAGTCTATGACGTTCTGGCGTTTTTGCTCGTCCGTGAGCCCGCCCTGAGAGGCCTCGGCCGCGTCAGCCATGCTGCTGGTCGTTCAAAGGGCGTTCCCACCTTTTTCCAGAACTCATCTTGTATTAAGCTCTGCGCCATGCCCTTCATCATCACCGACCCCTGTATTGACACCAAGGACACGGCGTGCGTGGACGTATGCCCGGTGGACTGCATCCACCCGCGGAAAGATGAGCCCGAGTTCGAGCAAACGCGGATGCTATACATCCATCCGGAGGAATGCATTGATTGCGGCGCGTGCGTGCCCGCCTGCCCCGTGGCGGCGATTTACGACAGCGTCGATTCGACGCCCGCAAGCCAGAAGGACCTGATCGACGCCAATTTCATTTACCGAAACGGCGACCCGGCAACCATCGCCCAGGCCGAAGCAATCGTGAAGGCGCATGCGGACTCAAATCCGGACTTGATGGCGATTCCTGGTCCGGAGCGGGCAGCGGCCCACAACCGGTAGCGCGAACCGCGCGAGTCGGGAGACCCGCGCCTGCGCCTACTTCAAGACGTTTTTCGCGACGAACCACAGGTTCGCGGGACGCTCCGCCAGGCGGCGCATGTACCAGGGAAACCAGTACTCGCCGTAGCTGATGAGAACGCGGACCCGCGCGCCCGCTCGGGCGAATTGTGTCTGCAGGTCGCGGCGAATCCCGTACAACATCTCGAACTCGTACCGGTCCTGCGGCACCCGCTGCGCGGCGAGGTGTGTCTGTATGCGCGCAATCAGCTCCGCATCGTGAGTCCCGATGGCGAGGAACGCGCCGGCGGATTGCGCATCGGGTGCCACCAGGCGCGTGCAGAGTTGGTAGAACTGCTCGTCCACCTGCGCCTTGTCGGGAAAGGCCAGCGCGGGCGGCTCGCGGTAGGCGCCTTTGACGATGCGGATCGCGGGACCGAGCGGGATCAGCGAATCGAGGATCTCTGGCGTGCGATAGAGGTACGCCTGGAGCGCCAGGCCGACGTGGCGGTATTCGCTCCGCAAGCCGCGATAGAGATCGACGGTGCGATCGACGTACGGCGTGCTTTCCATGTCGATCCAGAGCTGGTTACCGGTGCTGGCGGCGTGCGCCGAGAGCCGCACGAGATGGCGGCGGCAGAGATCGGTACCGAGGTCCAGACCGAGCTGCGTCGGTTTGACCGAGACCCAGGCGTCGAGGGAAGCGGCACGGATCCGATCGAGCAGCTCGATGTAGTGCGCCGCAACTGCGTCGGCCTCGGAGGCGTCGCGGACGTTCTCACCAAGGTGCGTGAGGATCGTCGGCATGCCGGCGGTCTGCAGTTCGCGAGCCGCGCGGAGCGCATCTTCCTGGCGTTCCCCCGGCATGAATCGTGTGACGGAGCGACGGACGAGCGCGCTGCGCGTGGCCTGTTCGCGGAGCCAGGCGTTCTCCGATCCCGCGAGCAGGAGCGACCGAATCACCGACATGCCCCGACAATACCATGCAGATTCTGAGCGGGAACACCTCTTGCTCCCACTCTCAGCCATGACGATCAGAGATCAGGCTCTGCGATACAGCCAGCGACGTATGAAGCGCCGCATCGCACGGTCGCTGCCCTGGGTGGGGGCCGCCGTCGCCATTGCAACACTCGGGAGCGCCATTCGCCGCAAGGGCTTCTTCGGGGGTACCTTGAACACGGCACTAGACGCCATTCCCTTCGTCGGCGGCGCGAAGAACATCGCCGAGGTTTACCGTGGTCGCGACTTCATTCGCGACAAGCGGCTACCGGGATAACCTCCCGGCACGTGTGCGGCGCACTCCCACCGTTTACGCCGCCCGCCGCGTGACGATCTCCGTGCCACCACGCCACACGATGATCGTGTGCTCGTAGTGCGCGGCGAGCGACGCATCGTGCGTCCGGATCGTCCAACCGTCGGCGCCCGTCACCGGTCGCGTGCGCGACGCGGCAATCAGCGGCTCGATCGTAATCACGAGCCCGTTTGTG
>WUUC01156399.1_pt1 | contig 13748 bp, 10 predicted proteins | sample 6278441 | NCBI WGS metagenome assembly WUUC01 (sample SAMN13675441, study PRJNA597444) | soil metagenome | isolation source: soil | place: USA: Washington | collected 2017-10
ACTCTTGGACCCGCTGGTAAATATTCGGTTTAATTTCGGCCGGGAGGACGTGAATCGAGCCGCCTTTGGCGTACTTGGCGTCGTAGTCGTAGAAGGCCCCCGTGGCGGGCCGAATGTCGATCACGCCAAGGGCTTGGTCGCCCATGACGGCGCAGGTTAACTCACGGCCGGGAATATACTTTTCCACAAGCACCCGATCGCCGAACGCCCAGTCCTCGCGCAGGAGCTCCTGCGGCGGATGCGAGCGGTCCTCGCGCACGATGATGACGCCGACGGAGGAGCCTTCGTTGACCGGCTTCACGACGTAAGGCGGCGGCAGGAGGTGGCGCTCCGCCACTTGGCGGCGATCGGCCAGGATGCCGTCCGGAACAGGGATTCCCGCCGCCTTCATCACCAACTTGGCGCGATCCTTGTGCATGGCGAGGGCCGAGGCGAGCACCCCGGAATGCGTGTAGGGAAGGCGCATGATCTCAAGGAGGCCCTGGATGGTTCCGTCCTCCCCAAAAGGACCATGCAGGGCGTTGAACACGACGTCCGGCCGCACCTCCGGCAGCACCACGGCGATATCGAGCGCCATGTCGATCGGCGTGACCTTGTAGCCCTGCTCCTCGAGGGCCTTGCAGCAGGCTCGTCCCGAGCTGAGGCTGACCTCCCGCTCGGACGACCAGCCGCCCATCAGCACCGCCACATGTTTCATGAAATCTCTCCGTCATTCCGGGCGGACCGAAGGTCCGAGCCCGGAACTCATGATCAAGCACCACGCGTATCACTAGTCGTGGGTTCCGGGCTCAAGCCTTCGGCTTGCCCCGGAATGACGGACTATACGGCAACCCCGATCCGCTTGATCTCCCACTCGAGCTCGATGCCCGAGTGCTCGCGAACGCGCCGGCGCACCTCCTCGCCAAGCGCCTCGATGTCGGCCGCCCGTGCCTTGCCGCGGTTGATGAGGAAGTTGCAGTGCATCTCGGAGACCTGGGCGTCGCCGAGGGTGAGCCCACGGCAGCCGGCCGCGTCGATCACCTGCCATGCCTTGCGGCCCGGCGGGTTCTTGAACGTGGAGCCGCCGGTCCGCTCGCGGATCGGCTGCGCCGCCTCGCGGGCCTCAGTGACGCGGTCCATTTCGGCAAGAATCTCCGCCTGGTCGCCGGGGCGACCCTGGAACAGGGCTTGCGTGAAGATCACGTCCGCAGGCGCGCTTGAATGGCGATAGGTGAAGCCCATGTCAGCGTGACTGAACACCCGAATCTGACCCCGCCGGTCTACCCCGCGCGCTTCGACCAGCACGTCCGTGGTTTCCCCGCCATGAGCGCCCGCATTCATGCGCAGTGCGCCCCCGATGCAGCCCGGAATTCCCCGGTAGAAGGCAAGTCCATCGATGCTGGCGTCGGCCGCCGCACGGGCGACCTTCACGTCGGGCACGGCGGCGCCGGCGCGGACGCGATGTTCCTCCTCGACTGCGATGGTGCCGAAGCCTTTGCCGCCGAGGCGGATGACGACGCCGGGCACGCCGCCGTCGCGGACGATCAGGTTCGAGCCAAGGCCGATGACGGTCACCGGGATGTCTGTCGGCAGACGCGACAGACAATAGGCGAGGTCATCTTCGTCAGTCGGCGAGAATAGGACCTGCGCCGGCCCGCCGGCCCGGAACCAAGTCACGTCCGCCAGGGTGACGTTTGCCGTCAGCCGCCCGCGTAGGTCCGGCATGAGCGCCTTGAGATCGCCGGTGATGTCAGGGAAAACCGCCGGAGTTTTTGGAGAAGAGGCGTCCATCATGCGGCCTTCTCGCCGAGCGCCTGCAACTCGCCGGGAAGAGCGTAGGCCCATTGCGTGATGTTGCCGGCGCCGAGACAGATGACGTAATCGCCGGGCCGGGCGAGGCCCTTGACGAGACCGGCAAGCTCTTCGGATTTTTCGAGGGCCATGGCGTTGCGGTGCCCGCGCGCCTTCAGCCCGGAGACCAGGCTGTCGCGATCGGCGCCGGGGATCGGCTGCTCGCCGGCCGGGTAGACGGGCGCGACGATCACTGCGTCGGCGTCGTTGAAGCAGGTGCAGAAATCGTTGAAGAGAGCCTGCAGCCGCGTGTAGCGGTGGGGCTGCACGACGGCGATCACCTGTCCGTCGGTGGAGCCGCGCGCCGCCTTCAGGACGGCGGCGATCTCGACCGGGTGATGTCCGTAATCGTCGAAGATGGCGACGCCGTTCCATTCGCCCGTGCGCGTGAAGCGGCGCTTGACGCCTCCAAAACCCGCGAGCGCCTTGCGGATCACGTCCGGTGCCACCCCAAGCTCGTGCGCGACGGCCAGCGCCGCCGTCGCATTCAGCGCGTTGTGGTGGCCCGGCATGGGCATGGCGAGGTTGTCGATAGCGACCTCCTGGCCGGGCTTGCGGTCGCGGATCAGGGTGCCGAACCGGGTGACGCCGCCACGCAGATCGATATCGAGCAGGCGAACGTCGGCCTGCGGGTTCTCGCCATAGGTGATGACGCGCCGGTCCTCGATGCGGCCGACCAAGTCCTGCACGATGGGATGGTCGATGCACATCACGGCAAAACCATAGAAGGGAATGTTGTCGATGAAGGTGCGGAACGCGTCCTTGATGGCGTCGAAGGTATGGAAGTGATCGAGATGCTCCGGATCGATGTTGGTGACGATGGCCACGTCCGCCGGCAGCTTCAGGAACGTGCCGTCCGACTCGTCCGCCTCGACCACCATCCACTGCCCCTCGCCCATGCGGGCATTGGTGCCGTAGGCGTTGATGATGCCGCCGTTGATGACGGTCGGATCGAGGCCGCCGGCGTCGAGCAGGGTCGCGACTAGCGAGGTCGTCGTCGTCTTGCCGTGCGTCCCGGCGATGGCGACGCAGCTCTTGAAGCGCATCAGCTCGGCCAGCATCTCGGCCCTGCGCACCACCGGCAGGCGGCGCTCGCGGGCGATGGCGAGCTCCGGGTTGTCGCGTTTGATGGCCGTGGAGACCACCACTACCTCGGCTCCGTCCACGTTCTCCGCGCGGTGGCCGATGAAGGTGCGGATGCCTTTTTCCGCCAGTCGCTTGACGTTGTAGTTGTCGGCCGCGTCCGAGCCCTGCACCGTGTAGCCGAGGTTGTGCATCACCTCGGCAATGCCCGACATGCCGATGCCACCGATGCCGATGAAATGGATTGGACCGAGCCGAGGCGGCAATTTCATGAAGGTTCTCGAATGGTTTAGGCGGCCGCCAGCCGAAGGACTGCTTGGGCCAGCCGCTCGGCCGCGTCCGTGACGCCCGCGCTCTTGGCCGCTGCGACCGCCCGGGTCAAGCCTTGCGGGTTCTTAAGGTAAGCGAGGATTTCACTGGCCAGCCGCTCCGGCGTAAACGCATTTTGCAGAATCATGGTTGCCGCGCCGATGTCGGCAAGGAATTGCGCGTTGGCGGCCTGGTCCTGATCGAGAGCGCCAGGGAGCGGCACGAGAATCGAGGGACGCCCGATCGCCGCGAGCTCTGCCACCGTCGATGCGCCGGATCGCGAGATGACGAGATGCGCATCCGCCATGCGCCGCGGCAAATCCTTGAAGAAGGGCTCGACCTCGGCCGTAACGCCCAATTTTACATACAATGCTTTAACGTGCTCCAGGTCCTCCGCTCGCGCCTGCTGAATGACACGCAAGTTCGGCAGGAACTCCTTCGGGAGCCGTTCGACGGCAGCCGGCACGATCTCGCTCATGATGCGCGCGCCCTGGCTGCCTCCGAAGACGAGAAGGCGCAGCGATCCGCCCTCGGCGACCGACGGAAAAGGTATCCGCGCAGCCTCGATCACGGCCGGCCGGACGGGATTTCCGGTGACGACGCGCTCGGCGCGTGCCTTCGCCGGAACTCCCTTCAACTCGCGAAAACCTGTGGCGATCATCGCGACACGCGGTGCCAGAAAGCGGTTGGCACGGCCCATGACGCCGTTCTGTTCGTGGATGACGGTCGGAATGCGCAAGAGCGACGCCGCAAGCACAGGAGGCACTGTGGGATAGCCGCCGAAGCCGACCACGACGGCGGGCTTCAAGCGCCGGACCACCTGGATGGCTTTGACGACTCCGAGGCCGAGGACCAGCGCCGCTTTCGCCATCTGCGGGCGAGAGCGGCCCGACGGCGTCGCAGCCGGAATTTGTATTACCTCGTCGGCCGGGAAGCTCCCGGCGATGTTGCCGACGCGCGCGTCGCTCGCCAACGCCACGCGTGCATCGAGATTCTTCAATGCAGTTGCAAGGGATTCCGCCGGGAAGAGATGGCCGCCGGTACCGCCGGCGGCGATCAGAACGAGAGGTTTTTCCGTCATTGCGCCGTCGGCGCCGCCGGGGCCATGCGGTCCAACAGTTCGGCGCGCGGGCGACGGCGGGTGAGCGCGATAACGAAGCCCATCCCGAGCGCCAGCGACAGAAGCGAGGACCCGCCATAGGAGATGAACGGCAGGGTCATGCCCTTCGCGGGCATGAGGCTCACGTTGACCGCCATGTTGATGAAGGCTTGCAGCCCGAACATGAGGAGAAGGCCCATGGCGGCGAGCTTGCAGAAGCTGTTCTCGTTACGCCGGGCGAGAAGCAGTCCGCGCAGGACGATGAGGGCGAAGAGCAACAACACCGCAAGACACACGACGATGCCGAACTCCTCGGCGGTGACCGCGAAGATGAAGTCGGTGTGAGCGTCGGGAAGGATGCGCTTGACGCTGCCCTCCCCCGGACCTTTGCCGAACCAGCCGCCCCTCGCGAACGACTCCATGGCCGTGTCGACGTGGAAAGAATCTCCGGACGATTTGTCGAAGAAACGCTCGATGCGCCCGCGCACGTGCGGCATGAAGTGGTAGGCCGCGCCGACGCCGATCAGGCCCGCGCCGCCGAGTCCGAACACCCAGAACCAATGCAGGCCGGCAACGAAGAACATGCCGCACCAGACCAAGGTGACGAGCACGGTCTGGCCGAAGTCGGGCTGCAGGAGCAGCGGGATTATGGTGGCGGGCAGGAGGACGAGCGCGAGCAGCGAGCCGGGCATGTCCTTGCGCCGCGCCCCTTCCGTGAAAGCCCAGGCGGCAAGGACGACGAAGGCCGGCTTGACGAACTCCGATGGCTGCACGCCGAAGCCGCCGAGGCCGATCCAACGATGCGCGCCCTTGATCTCGGGCCCGAACTCCAGGGCCAGGATGCACAGGGCCATTCCCACCCCGTAGACGAGGAGGGCCAGCCTGCGCACGTGACGCAAGGACAAGAAGGAGACCGCCACCAGAAGGGCCATCGTCGGCAGAAGATACACCACCTGCCGGTTGACGAAGTGGAAGGTCGAGAGGCCGAGGCGCTCTGCGACCGGCGGCCCCCCCGCCATGAGGAAAACGAGACCCGATACCATCAGCGCGCCAAGCGCCGCGAGCAGCAGGCGGTCGATGGTCCACCACCAATCGCCCACGAAAGTGCGTTCGGCGCGCGAGATGCTCATGCCCCGTCCGCCGTCCGGTTCATGCGGATGCCGGGCAGAGCCCGGACCAGGTCGCGAAAATGGTCGCCGCGGATCTCGAAGTTCCGGTATTGGTCGTAGGAGGCGCAGGCCGGCGAGAGCAGCACGACCGGCTCGGGTGCAGCGGACGCCTGCACATCCTCGGCAGCCTGCGCGACCGCCTTGTCCAGCGTGCCGCAGCGGGCGAAGCGAACCTGCCCGTGGAGGGTCTTGGCGAATTCATCCGTGGCCGCGCCGATCAGGTACGCCTTCTCGATCTTGGGGAAGTAGTCGCGCAGCGGCGCGATGCCGCCGTCCTTCGCCTTGCCGCCGAGGATCCAATAGATGTGCTCGTAGGACGCCAGCGCCTTCTCCGTCGAGTCCGCATTCGTAGCCTTGGAATCGTTAACGAAGATTGCCTGACCCCGGCGGCCCACCTCCTCCATCCGATGCGGCAGGCCGGGAAAGGTGCGCATGCCGTGCGCGATCTCCTCATGTGTGAGCCCAAGCGCCTCGCAGCCCGCGAAGGCGGCCGCCGCGTTCTGGGCGTTGTGCCGGCCGCGAAGCGATCGGACAGGTGCAAGGTCGGCGACTGCGCGGGCGGCGCCTACCGTGACCCGGACGAGCGTGCCGCGATCGGCGAACACCCCCTCGCGCACCGCCGCTCTCGCCGAGATGAGCTGAATGGGGGCTCCCGTCTTCAGGCGCCGCTCCGCGACGGCGGCGCTCAGGTCGTCGTCGACGCCGATGACGGCCAGGTCGGCCTTCGCGAGGAGCCGCTCCTTGATAGCGGCGTAGTTCTTCATCATGCCGTGCCGGTCGAGGTGGTCGGGCGAGATGTTGAGGAGGATGCCTACGGTCGGCCTGAGCGACGGCGTGAGGTCGATTTGGAACGAGGACATCTCGACGACATGAAGTCGCTCCTGGGCCGGCGGCTGCAGCGACAGGATCGCGGTGCCGATGTTGCCGCCCATCTGCACGTCCCTGCGCGCCTCGCGGAGGATGTGGGCGATGAGCGCCGTCGTCGTCGACTTGCCGTTCGTGCCGGTGACCGCCACGAACGGCGCGCCGGGCGCAATCTTGTCCCGCTCGCGGCAGAACAGCTCGATGTCGCCGATGATCTCGACCCCCGTCTCGGCCGCCAGCTTCGCCGACCAATGCGGCTCGGGATGCGTCAGCGGCACGCCCGGCGACAGGACGAGCGCGGCGAAGCGGGACCAGTCGGCGCTCTTCAGGTCCGCGGTGCCGATCCCCTTTTCCCGTGCCGCCGTCATGCTGGCGGGGTTGTCGTCGCAGGCGAGCACCCGCGCGCCGCCGGCCTGCAAGGCCAGCGCCGTCGCCAGCCCCGAGCCGCCAAGGCCGAACAGCGCGACGGTCTTGCCCGCGAAGGTCGTGGCCGGGGTCACGGCCTCACCTCAGCTTGAGGGTGGCGAGGCCGATCAGGGCCAGCACCACGGAAATAATCCAGAAGCGGATGACGACCTGCGGCTCCTTCCATCCCTTCTGCTCGAAGTGGTGGTGGATCGGCGCCATGCGGAACACGCGCTTGCCGGTCAGCTTGAACGACGCGACCTGGATGATGACCGAGAGGGCCTCGAGCACGAACAGGCCGCCGATGATGGCGAGAACGATCTCGTTCTTGGTCGCGACCGCAATCGTGCCGAGAACGCCGCCGAGCGCCAGCGAGCCGGTGTCGCCCATGAAGACCTGGGCCGGCGGCGCGTTGAACCAGAGAAAGCCGAGCCCGGCGCCGATGAGCGCGCCGCAGATGACCGACAATTCGCCCGTGCCGGGCACGAAATGAATCTGCAGATAATTGGCGAAGAAGGCGTTGCCGGTCAGATACGAGATGATGCCGAAAGCGCTGGCCGCGATCATGACGGGCACGATGGCGAGACCATCGAGACCGTCGGTGAGGTTGACCGCGTTTCCCGCTGCGACGATCACGAAGCCGGCGAAGACGACGTAAAACCAGCCGAGATCGATGAGCACGTCCTTCAGGAGCGGCAAGGCAAGCTTGTTCGACAACGCCGGCGTGGCGATCAGCGAGATCATGAAACAGGCGATGAGCGCGATCACCGCCTCGATGGCGAGGCGCGAGCGGCCCGAAAAACCCTTGTGGGACTGTTTCGTGACCTTCAGGTAATCGTCGTAGAAGCCGATGGCTCCGAAGCCGAGACCGACGAAGATCACTACCCAGACATAGTTGTTGGCAAGGTTGGCCCAGAGCAGCGCCGAGACGATGACGCCGGCGAGGATCATGAGGCCGCCCATGGTCGGCGTGCCTCGCTTGGTGAGGAGGTGCGATTGCGGGCCGTCGGCGCGGATCGGCTGCCCCTTGCCCTGCTTCAGGCGCAGCACGGAGATGATGGCGGGACCGAACCAGAACACGAACAACAGCGCCGTCGCGATTGCCCCGCCGGTCCGGAACGTGATGTAGCGGAAGACGTTGAGCGGATTGAGAATGGGGCTCAGATCGGCCAGAAAGGTCAACATTTAAGCGATCATCCCTTTCTCGCCGCTCTCGTCTCGCCCGCGAACCGCTGCTTGAGAGCCTCGACGATGCGGCCCATGCGGATGCCGTTCGAGCCCTTCACCATGACCACGTCGCCGGCGCGGACGGCCTTGAGGATCGTGTCCTCGAGTCCGGCGGCCGTGCCCGCATAGCCGCCGCGCCGTTCCCGGGGCAAGGCCTCCATGAGATGCTGCATAAGGGGGCCCGCCGCGAAGACAAGGTCGATACGGCTCGCCTCCACGGCCTCGGCGAGTTCACGGTGCAGAGCGGCCCCTTGCGGGCCGAGTTCCAGCATGTCCCCGAGGATGGCCAGGCGCCGACCGCGAAATCCCGGCTCCGTCTGCGCCAGCGTGGCGAGCGCGGCCCGCATGGAGGCGGGATTGGCGTTATAGCTTTCATCGATCACCACGAACTCTCCGGCGCCGGCCTTCAGGACCGTGCGCTCGCCGCGCCCGACCGGCGGCTTCAAATCGGCGAGGGCGAGCGCCGCCAAAGCGAGATCCCCGCCCGCGGCCTTCACGGCCGCGAGCACGCTCAAGGAGTTCATGGCCACATGTCGCCCGGGAGTCCCGAGCCGGTAGACGACGGGCGTGCCGAGAACGCGCGCCTCGACCACTGAGATGTCGGCTCTCAGGATGATGCGCTCGGCGCGCACGTCCGCCTGCTCGTGCTCTCCAAAGGTGACGATGCGGCCGGCCGGCGAGGCGGCGGCGTGGGCGCGCACGCGCTCGTAATAGGGATTGTCGCGATTGATCACGGCCGTGCCGCCCGGCTCGAGCCCGGCGAAGATCTCGCCCTTGGCGTCGGCGATGCTCCAGATCGAGCGGAAATACTCGATATGCACCGGCTCCACGGTCGTGATGACCGCCACGTGCGGGCGGACGAGCCGCGTCAGCGGCTCGATCTCGCCCGTGTGGTTCATGCCGATCTCGAACACGCCGAAGGCGCTCTCGCGCGGCATGCGGGCAAGGGTCAGGGGCACGCCCCAATGGTTGTTGTAGGAGGCGACCGAAGCATGCGTCGCGCCCTGACGGGACAAGACGAGGCGCAGCGCTTCCTTGGTGCCGGTTTTGCCGACCGATCCCGTCACGGCGACGACGCGCGCGGTTGCGCGCGCGCGGGACAGGCGTGCGAGATCCCGCATGGCCGCAAGCACGTCCGGGACGACGATCAGCGTCCCGTCATCGGCGAATTCGGGGGCGCGCTCCTCGGCCACGACGGCCGCCGCTGCGCCTTTGCCGAGCGCGTCCTTGACGAAGTCGTGCCCGTCCCGCGCGTCCCCACGGATAGCGAAGAAGAGATCGCCCGGCGCCAGGGTGCGCGTGTCGATCGAGACGCCGGTCACGGGACCGAAGCCGTCCGTGATCCAGCCCCGCGTCGCGGCGGCGATCTCGTCTCGGGTCCACAGCGCCCGGTCCATGCTCAACTCACCCTCGCAATGGCCGCCCGAAGGACCTCGTGATCGGAGAACGGCAGGGTGCGGTCGCCGATGATCTGGCCGGTTTCATGGCCTTTTCCGGCCACCACGAGCACATCGCCGGCGCGAAGCTCGGCGACGGCAACGTGAATGGCCTCCGCCCGGTCGCCGATCTCCCGCGCACCGGAGGCGCCAGCGAGGATCTCCGAGCGGATGGCGGCCGGGTTCTCGGAGCGAGGGTTGTCGTCGGTGACGATCACCACATCCGCCTTGTCGACGGCGATGCGTCCCATGATGGGGCGCTTGCCGCGGTCGCGGTCGCCGCCGCACCCGAAGACGCAAACCAGGCGGCCGGACGTGAACGAGCGCAAGGCGTCTAGCACATGCGCGAGCGCATCCGGCTTATGGGCATAATCGACGATGCACAGCGCGTCGTTGGCTTCCCCCACCCGCTCGAGCCGGCCCGGCACGCCCTTGAGGTGTGGGAAGGCGGCGAAAACCCCATCCACGACCCCGTTTCCTTCGGTCGCCAGAACGAGGCCCGCGGCGAGAAGCGCGTTCTCGACCTGGAAGTCGCCCACGAGCGGGAGAACGACGTTGAACGACCGGAACGACGCGCCGGGAGGGTGGAAGGCGACCGAGAGGCGCTGCGAAAAAGCTTCCCGCGTCGACTCGACCAGCTTCAGCGTGTCGCCGGCACGGCCGGTGCTCATGACCTTGAGGCCGCGCACGGCGGCGGCCTCGAGGAAGAGCGCTGCGCAGTCGCCGTCGGCATTGACGACGGCCGTCGAGGCCTCCGGCAACAGGGTCTCGAACAGGCGGAGCTTGGCGTCGCGGTACGCGTCCATGGTCTCGTGATAGTCGAGATGGTCGTGCCCGAGATTGGTGAAGCCGCCGGCCGCCAAGCGGACGCCGTCCAGGCGGCGCTGGTCGATGCCGTGCGAGGACGCCTCCATGGCCAGGTGCGTGATCCCCTCCCCCGCCAGGCGATCGAGCGTCTCGTGCAGGGCAATGGGATCCGGCGTGGTCAGCGAGCCGTATGCCGCGCCGTCCGACGTGACGACACCGAGCGTGCCGAGACTGGCGGACTTATGGCCAAGCGCCGCGAACAGCTGGCGCGTGAAGTCAGCGACCGAGCTTTTCCCGCTCGTGCCCGTGACCGCCGCGACCGCGCCCGGCTGGCGCGGATAGAACCGCGCCGCCGCCAAGGCCAGCGAGCGCCGAACATCCGGCACGCGCACATAGGCGACAGCTTGGTCGAGGGCCGACGGGCGCTCTGCCTCTCCGACCACGGCGAGCGCGCCGGCAGCCGCCGCCTGCGGAATGAAGACGGCGCCATCCGTCTTGCTGCCGGGCACAGCGACGAATACCGCGCCGCGGCTCACCTTACGGCTGTCGGAGGCAATGCCCGAGACGGCCCGGTCAGCGAAAGGTCCGCCGCGCGCCTCGGGGAAGAGGTCGCCGAGCGCGATCTCAGAATGGACAGTCATGCCCTGGTCCGAAAACCCTGTCCGACCATGTTCATCGGGTCCCCCAGGCGCCGAGGCGCACCATCAAGGGGAACGGCTGGACCGGCGGCTCGAGACGGGGGGTGATATCCAACAGCGGAGCGATGCGCTCCACGATCGCGCCTGTCGCCGGCGCGGCGTTCCAGCCCGAGGTGGCGAAGCCTTGCGTCTCCGGCAATCCTTGTGGCTCGTCGAGGATCGTCAGGAACAGGTAGCGCGGCTTATCGGAGGGAGAGATCGCCATGAAGGTGGTCAGGACCTTGTTCTTGGAGTAGCGGCCGCCGATCACCTTTTCGGCGGTGCCCGTCTTGCCGCCGACGTAATATCCGGCGATGGACGCGCGCGCCGCCGATCCACGCTCGGCATTGAGGCGCATGACGTAGCGCATGGCCTCGCTCGTCTCGGGCTTGATGACCCGGGTGGCGAGGCCGCGTGCCTCCGCCTGGCTCCGCTTCAGGAAGGTCGGCGGGATCAGGTACCCTCCGTTCACGAGCGCCGCGGTCGCCATTACGGCCTGAAGGGGCGCGACCGCAAGCCCATGGCCGAAGGCGATGGTCATGGTGTTGAGCTCACCCCAGCGCGGCGGCAGGAGGGGCTCGGCACTCTCCGGAAGCTCGGTCCGCAGCCGGTCGAGCTGGCCCAGTTTGCGCAAAAACGCCTTGTGTCCCTCGACGCCGATGCCAAGGGCCATGCGGGCGGTGCCGATGTTCGAGGAATAGATGAAGACCTCCGGCACGGTCATGACCCTGTGCTGGGCATGAAAATCGTTGATCGTGAAGCGCCCGTAGCGCAGGGCCGAGCGGGCGTCGAAGGTCGAGTTGATGCTGAAGCGGCCCGAATCCAGCGCCATCGCCGTGGTGATAGCCTTGAAGGTCGAGCCCATCTCGTAGACGCCGACATTGATGCGGTTGATCCGGTCCTTCTCCAGCGCATCGACGGGATTGTTGGGGTCGAAATCGGGCAGCGACACGAGGGCGATGACCTCGCCCGTTGTGACGTCGACGATCGTGCCGGCGGCTGCCTTCGCCTTGTATTTCTCGAGCGCCTTGCCGAGCTCATCGCGTAAGGCGTGCTGGGCACGCAGGTCGAGCGACAGCTCGACCGGCTTGAGGTCGGTGCCCTCGAAGGCGAAGCCCGCCCCGTTCAGGTCCTGAAGGCCTTGGGCATCGATGTATTTCTCGATTCCCGCGATGCCGACGTTGTCGACGTTGGCGAAGCCGAGCACATGCGCCGCCGCCGCCCCGTTCGGGTAGACGCGCTTGTTCTCGGGCAGGAAGCCGACGCCCGGGATGCCGAGGCGATGCACCTCGGCCTGCTGGCGGGGCGTGATCTCGCGCTTGACCCAGATGAAGCCGCGCCGGGTGTTGAGCCGCTCGCGCAGCTCGCGCGCGTCGAGGTCCGGCAGCACGGCCGTGAGGAGCTCGACCGCCTCGTCCTTGTCGATAACGTTGCGCGGCTCGGCGAAGACCGACACGGTCTTGACGTCGGTGGCCAGCGTCTCCCCGTTGCGGTCGACGATGTCGGGGCGCGCCGCCGAGATTGCCGAGGATGCGGCGCGGCGGATGCCGCCCGGCTGCTCGGGGGCGATGGCGAGCAGCACGAGCCGGGCGCCAATGACCGAGAACAGGCCCGCAAAGCACAGCGCGACGAAACCGACCCGGGTGGTGCTCTTCTCGAGGCGCAGCCGAAACAGGTCGCGAAAGCCCCGCCGCGCCACGAGCGGGGGAGCGGCCTCGATTGCCTCAGGTGGACTCTGCACCTGTTGCGAGTCCTGCTGTGTCGACGGAAGCACGTTCACCTCACCGGGGTGCGGGTGGTGGCCGTGCGCGTCTCACTCGGACGGGCGTCCTTTGGCGTCGCGGTCGGCTGCAGGAGTCCCAGCGCCTCGAGCTTGCGTCCGATCTCGTCGGCGCGGGGCGGACGGTTCGGCAGGTCCGACAAGCGCGCCAGTTGCTGGACGTTCAGGGGCTGCAAGTCGAGGTGCCGGTCGGCGACCGCCTGCAGCCGGTCGGGCCGGTTGAGGAGGTGCCACTCGGCCTTTAGGACGGCGATGACGTCGCGCTCCTTCTGCATCTTCGCCTTGAGCTTGGCGACCTGTTCCGCCTGGTAGAGCGCATCGTATTTGATCGAATAAGCGTAACCCGCCGACGCGATCAGGCTGCAGATGGCGATGATGTGGATGAAGCGGATCATCGCCGGCCGCCTCTCGCTTCGGCGGTCCGCGGCAGTTCGGCTAGGGCCTGGAGCGAAGCCACGGGGCCCTGGGCCGGCGCCGCCGTCCGCTCGGCGGCGCGCAACTTGGCCGAGCGCGCGCGCGGGTTGGCCGATACCTCCACCTCCGCTGCCCTGATGGGGCCTTTGGTGACGACCGCGAACGTCGGCTCGTCGGCCTGCGTTGATGGCAGATGCCGCGAGCCACCGGCCGTGCGTCCGCTCCGGGCGGCGATGAAGTGCTTGACGATGCGGTCCTCCAGGGAGTGGAAGGTGACCACGGCAAGCCGCCCTCCCGGTTTGAGGACGCGCTCGGCCGCATGCAGGGCGTCCGTAAGTTCACGAAGCTCGTCATTGATCGCGATCCGCAACGCCTGAAAAATGCGGGTCGCCGGATGGATGCCGCCCGGCTCGGGGCGGATCAGCGCCGCAACCAGCTCGGCCAGTTGTGCCGTTGTGTCGATGCGGCCAGAGCGCCGCCGCTCGATCACCGCCCGGGCCACGGCCCGCGCCCGCCGTTCTTCGCCGAAATGATAGAAGATGTCGGCGAGTTCCGCCTCGGACGCCTCATTGACGATATCGGCGGCGCTCGGACCCGCGCGCTCCATGCGCATGTCGAGCGGCCCGTCGTGGCGAAACGAGAACCCGC
>WUUC01075346.1_pt1 | contig 13745 bp, 12 predicted proteins | sample 6278441 | NCBI WGS metagenome assembly WUUC01 (sample SAMN13675441, study PRJNA597444) | soil metagenome | isolation source: soil | place: USA: Washington | collected 2017-10
CAGTGCCAGGCCGGTCAATGTGAGCGTTGGAGTGTTGGCATTGGCGAGTGTAGCTGCGAGCGCACTGATCCTTACCCATTGATAACTTGCAACCGAGCCATCCGCATCACTGCCGGACCCGTTCAACACGGCCGTGTTTGTCGGAAGGTTAATGACTTTGGGCAGGCCCGGGTCGGCAACCGGTGGCTGGTTGACAGTACCGTCGGTGACAACGACCTGCACATCTTTATATTCCGTTCCACCGAGGTTATCTGTGGCGGTAAACCGAAATACATAGTTACCAGGCACAAGTGTTGTTAACGAAACTGTGTTGGTTATTTCATTGGCGAATACAGCCGCAGGTCCGCTTTGCTTTGTCCAAAGAACGGAAGCGATCGTACCATCGGGGTCCGACGCGGTTGCAGCTATTGTCGTAGCCGTGGTAGGCAATGAGAGGGTCTGGTTGGCACCTACAGTAACAGAGGGTTTCTGGTTTCCATTGATCTCGAAAGCGCCCGCATCCCATAGCGCAGCTCCGGGCCTGGCTTTATCGTCGAAGTCGTGGATGACGCCATAAGTCCCAACGTCCTTTCCTGTGTTGTGGCCAGGCGCTCCGGGCTGTATCCGGTAATCATCGACGGCAGCATTGACGAACATGGCAGCGGCCGTCGTAGGTACAACGATGTTGTTGCCTTTTTTCCAATCTGTGTAACCGTATGTTTTGTCCCACGTCGCGGCGGAGTTCACGATATAGTTATTGTATAACACGTTGCTAGGCGCGCCGTTCACAAATTCTTCGATGACACCTTTGGTGCCCACGTTGACGAAAGTGTTGTTGATCACATACACACCACCGAGATATCCAACGGGAACAATGTCGGAGATCAATGGCGTTGCCCGTGTATTGATGGTAATGGCCTGCTCGCCTGGACTTACGATCACGTTATTATAAACATAATTACCGCCGATACCCTGAATGGCTATCGCAGGCCCGATACCCTGTTTGATAAAGTTGTTATAAAGTCTGCCGGTGGTGCCGACCCCCATTTGTATCCCGCCGTTCTGTGTGGGAAGGTTGGCCTGTCCGTAGTTGTATACCTTATTATTATATATCTCGACATCGTCGGTACCCGATCCTACCTGGATAGACTCGCGACCTGTGTATTCAAAACGGTTGTTATAGATCCGTACGCCGCGCACGTCATGGCAGTATTGCGTGCTTCCGCAGAACACCGTCGTGCCGGTGTAGAAACTATCTCCGAGATAGATACCTTCACCACCCGTATTGTGTACATAATTGTCGTGGATCTTGGTGTTATAGAGTGTGTAGTTAGGTCTTACGGCTGCAACGTCGGCACAGTTAGGGCTCGGGTCTGACTTCAGCATCATTCCCGCGTACCCGATGTTGGCGATCTCCATGTGATCGATCTCGAAGTCGGAAGAAAGGCCGACCACGGCGACACCCTGTGTACCAGGGGCACTACCGACTATATTAATACCGAATGGCACAGCCGCGTCGCCCGTACCGGTAATGTGTACATACCGGCAGCCGATGAAAAGCATGGCGTTGTTAATAGTAGGTCCGCCGAGGACTGACTGGCCTCCGCAGTTCTTAACGATGATCGGGTTGGTGGCGGATCCGCGGACATTAGTGAATTGGATGCCTCCGCGAGCTCCCGCTGCGAGGCATATCACATCCCCGGGCTGCAAACTTGCACCATTGAGATAATGGAATCCAGCGCCGGCAGGTACGGTGACCTTACAACCGCATTGCGCCATTGCGTCGGTGGTGGATAACACAGCCACCAAAATCGCAAAGACCATGGAAAAGCGGAATCGACTCGATTGAAGAGGTTTGGGCATGGCTTTAGAGAGATTTTGTTAAGACTCCCAGACACCTATATCACAGGTTTATAGGAGAGTGTAACCCTTAAAAGTAGAAAAAAAACTCTGAAAAGCTGGATAAAATACCCGCGTTCAAAACGTGGAAAAATGTCACACCCGTTTTACAGCACCTACAACGATTTCGATTACCCCTGTTCAGACTTTCCAGCGTTCTTTCCACATCTGGAATATCAGGAGGTGCCATAGTTTTTGGACATTGACCGAGTCGCCGCGGATATAACTATCCCTCAAAACAACTACCTCTTTGTAGTTAAGGATGCTTTCTTTCTTCAGCCTGTCCTCGTTCAGATAGTGCATGAGTATTTCTTTCAGCTCCTGCCGGAACCAGTTCATGATGGGCACTATGAAGCCCATTTTCGGCCGGTCCATGATGGCCGGGGGGATGTATTTATGTACGATGTCTTTGAGAATGACCTTTGTGCGCCCATTATCGAATTTATACTTCGAAGGAAGCTTGGCCACATACTCAATGATGCGGTGATCCAACAACGGCTCACGCCCTTCGAGGGAAACCGACATCGTTGCACGATCTACCTTCGTCAGGTTGTTGTCGACAAGGAATGTGCGGTAGTCGATAGCGAGCATCCGGTTCACATCATCGTTATGAGAGTTCAGCTCACCCTGGATATCGAAGTCGGTTTTCATTTCGCGGTACGGAAACTTGAGCCTCCGTTTCAATTCACTTTCAGTATTGAACTGGGAGATGACATTCATGGCATAAACGGGGTCGTTGTCGGCCATGATCAACTTCATTTTATTGTAACGTGTCGCGAAGTTGAAGCTCTTGTTTGTAAAGGGCAGGTGCTCGGGGCTGATGAGACCCATGCCGCGGCTCGACAACCGGCGCAACCAGAACGGCAGCTTGCGTGTATAGTCGAGCGACATTTTAAATTTCGGATAACCGGCAAAGATCTCGTCGCCGCCGTCGGCTGAAAGAGCGACCTTCACTTTTTTGATCGCAGTCTGACTGACGAGCGTGGTTGGAATGATGGAGTTATCTCCGAATGGCTCGTCGTAGAGATTAGGCAAGGTCGGAATGATGTCGAACGCTTCCTTCTGTGTACAATAGTGCTCGGTATGATCGGTGCCCAGGTGTTGGGCTACTTTCTTCGCGTGGGGCGCCTCGTCGTACTTCGGCTCATCGAAACCGATGGTGAATGTCTTCAGCTTTTCGGTACGGCCTGCCTGGAGTATCGCTGCCACTGCGGAACTGTCGTAACCTCCGCTGAGGAACACACCGACCGGTACATCGGATACCATGCGGTACTCGCATGCTGATTTCAGAAGTGCTTCGAGCTCCTCCTTGGCATCTTCGTAGCTGATGTTTGCTTTTGGCTGATTGTAGGCATCGATCACATTCCAGTAACGGGTGGTCTTGATCTCCTTGCTGCGAAGGTCGACTTCGAGATACCCGCCGGGAAACAGCTTATGAGTGTTCTTGAATATAGTGTATGGTGCAGGTATGTAGCTGTACTTAAAATAAAGTGCGAGACTATCGTAATCCAGCTCTTTGGTGAATGCAGGATGTTGATGGAATGATTTGAGCTCCGATCCGAAAAGCAGGACGTCATGCTTCCAGAAATAATACATTGGCTTTACACCGGCCCTGTCCCTGACCAGGAAGAGCTTCTGTTTCTCCTCATCCAGGATAACGAGAGCAAACATCCCGATAAATTCCTTAATGCAATCGATACCCCAGGCATGATACGATTTGATAATCACCTCGGTATCCGAATTGGACTTAAAAGAATAACCCTTTGCAATAAGCTTGTCTCTTACAGACGTGAAGTTGTATATCTCTCCGTTGTAGACCAGGGTGATCTTTTCGAAAACATAAGGTTGATGACCAAGCGGCGACAGGTCGAGGATCGACAACCGGCGGTGCCCAAGCCCGATAACGGCGTCATTGACCTTTCCCTCGAATTGACCCTGGTCGTCAGGACCTCTGTAGGCAATTACATCGGTCATCGCTTGTAATATCTCGCGACCGCCTTTCCCGTTAAAATCACAAAAACCTGCTATTCCACACATAGAAGCTCCTGGTTACAAAATGTTTAATTGGTATTGTTGCTGAAGATGCGCAATGGAAAGCCTGCAAGATACTTAAAGGCTATTATTTTTTTGCGAAAATCACCTTCAACGATTGTGCCAGGCGATTACAAGGGTTTTTTCCTCCGACCTGTTCAACCTTTGATATAGTCGCCAAAAAGAAGAAATTGCGGCGTATGGCTAAGATCTCAGTTCTTATTCCAGATGGAGAGAGCACATTGACAAAACACGTAGTCCATTGCCTGTCCGTAGATCGAGATATTAAGGTGCATGTCCTGTCTAAGGACCCTAAAGCCAATATCAGGCATTCGAGGTTGATCAGCAGTTTTACCACCTACGATCTGCCCGATGCCGCCCCGTCTGCGCCGGGCGCGGACAACGACAAAGAGCTCGCTGACCTTATCCGTTTCCACCATTACGACCCTTCCCTGCAAGATCAGGTGACGGACTTGATCCTTCGGCGTGCACGCGAGGTAAAAGCCGACATCATCTTCCCCGTCGATGAGCATATTATCCGCATACTGGCCAAATCGGCAGACAAGATCGGTAAGGTTGCAACGCTGCCTCCCCTGCCCGACTACGAAACATTCGTCGTGGCAATAGATAAATGGAAGCTGGCAGGTTTTCTCGAGAAATACGACGTTCCTCATCCGAAGACTATAATGTACAGCGCCGCTACCAGCGACGATGAAGTACGACGCCTCCGGTTCCCGGTTATTATTAAGCCGACCAACCAGGGAAATGCCATGGGCATCGACCTGTACCAGGACCCTGACAAGCTGCTCACGTTCCTGAAAGCCCAAACAAAGCACGAGTACATCCTCCAGCCATATATAAAGGGTTACGACATCGATTGCAGTCTGTTGGCGCTGGACGGGAAGATCCTTGCTTATACCATTCAAAAAGGAATTGTTTTTTCGGAGGTCAAGTTCCGTGCGGCGGTCGGTATCGAATTCGTCTTTGAGGAAAAGGTGATACGGATCGTGGAGAAGATGATGAAGTTAATGAACTGGTCTGGCGTTGCCCATATCGATCTGAGGTTCGACGAGCTGGAAGATATGCCTAAAGTACTCGAGATAAACGCGCGGTATTGGGGAAGCCTGTTGGGATCAAAGAATGCCGGTGTGAACTTCCCGTTGCTGGCGATCAAGACCCTCCGTAACGAGACCTTTGAAAAACCTGATTACAAGCGCAATCGCTACTTCATGGGTAAATTGCCCATTGCCAGAATATTAAACAGCGCATTCAAATCCGGAAAAGAAAAAGTAGGGTTATTTGAAACCAGCCTTCCCTATACACTGCGCGACCCGGTTCCGTCATTTTTCGATATCCTCGAAAAGCTCAGAAAGATCTGACCCGTTAACCAGCGGGTTAACCAGCGGGTTTCAGATTCCAGCCAATGCCTTTAAAGTAAGCTTTCACGAGGTCGGTCCGGCCTTTCAGAAGGAATGCGAGTATATTCTTGGGCATTGACAAAATCATAAAGAAAAATATTCCAGCGAGAAACTTCGCCCCCGTAAAATTCCTCCTCATAAAAAGCAGACGGTTGCGGGTAAGGTAGTAGGTCTTCTGCGGACTCTCGTCGCCACCCGTGCTGATCGACTCCTTATGAATGACATGGGTCGACCCGACATAATACATATTGTATCCGCGGCGACGGGCGCTCATACACCAATCGTGCTCTTCATAATAAAGAAAGTAGATCTCGGGCATCGGGCCGATGAGCTCAGCGACGGTTCGTCGAACGATGAGCGCGGCGCCGTGACCGAGGTCGGTCATGTATTCCTTGTCGTACTGGCCGTTGTCTTTTTCAAACAGCCCGATCCGTTTGCCGCGGCCTGTCATGGGGTTGATGCCGATGGCGCCGGCGTACTGAATGGTGACCTTGTCGGGATAGAGGACCTTAGGCGAAGCCATCCCGGCGTCGGGATGTGCCTTCATGAAGCCTACAACCGACTCGAGCAGCTGCTGCGGCAGAAGGGTGTCGTTGTTGAGAAAGAAGAAATATTCTCCGTGTGCCGATCGTATCCCAACATTGTTGCCCCCTGCAAACCCTAGATTCCTTTCGCTGCGGATGAATGTGATGGAGGGAAACCGGTTTTTTACATCGTCCGTGATCGGTTCCTTTTGCGAAGCATTGTCGACCACAATGATCTCCACGGGCTTGTACGTAAGCTGCATGGCCGACTCGAGGAATTCGATCGTATCGGCAAGGTGGTTGTAGTGAACAGTTATTATTGATACAAGCGGCTGATCCGTCATCGTCAGTCGGTCTTACGATTCGCAAAGTTCCACAGGATTCCCTGGTAAAACGGCTTGATCAGGTTGGACTTCCGTTTCATCAAGTAGTTGACCGTGTTTTTGGGCACAGATACGAAGCAGAAAAAAACAAACCCTATCCACGCCGGCACACCCGAGAAATTTCTCCGCATGAAGAGCAGCCTGTTACGGGTCATATAATACGTCTTCAAAGGGCTTTCGGCGCCGGTGCTTACCGACTCTTTATGAAGGATCTTGGCAATGCCGAAGTAATAAATAGAGTACCCGGCTCTCTTCACGGATTCGCACCAGTCGAGCTCTTCATAGTACAGGAAGTATATCTCCGGCATGAGGCCGATCTTTTCGACCACTTTCTTCGGGATGATGAGTGCGCCGCCATGAACCATGTCGGTCTTATAATAAACATCGTATTGACCGATATCTGTTTCGCCCTGGCCGAAGCATTTCTGACGCCCGGTGAACGGGTTGATGATCCCGCCGCCCGCAAATTGCAGTGTCTTACCGTCGGGGTAAAGTACTTTTGGTGAAGCCATTCCCGCATCGGGATGCGACTCCATGAACGCGACGATGGGTTCGAGAAAGTCGGGGAAGAGGATGGTATCGTTGTTCAGTAAAAAATAATATTCGCCCTTTGCCATCTTAAGCCCAAGGTTGTTTCCACCGGCGAACCCGAGGTTCTTTTCACTCATGATGAAACGGACTTTGGGGAACCGGCTCTTGATCTCTTCAGTGGGTTTTTCGTTGGGCGAATTGTTGTCGACTACGATGATCTCGACATTCGGATAGGTCAACTTTTCGGCGGACTCGAGGAACTCGACAGTATCCTTCAAATGATCGTAATTGATGGCAATCATCGAAACTAAGGGATACCGGTCCTGCATCCGTATAGTTATTTGGGAGTTCCTTGCTTGTCGGCCATTGACGAGCCGTGAGGCGTATGGATGAATTTCTTGTTGGCCTCCCCCAGCCGGAAAAGAAGTAAGAACATTCTGAAAAACATTTCCGGCAACTGAAGGATAGCCTTCAGAAGCTTTCTGGAAAAGAATTCACGAGGAATTGAAATGAGCATTGAGAAAGCCATTATCCCCAGTAAAAGGGGCCAAATCAGATATTCAAAAAAAAGATAATCCCGGATAAAGTACAACAAAAAAGCGCTAATCGTCATTAGGCCCAGGTTGATCAGCCGTGGTAACTGTATGTTCCTGAGAACGGCGCTGTTGAAATAGGTGAAATTTCCCTTCAGTAAAGCGATGCAACCCGTCTTGAAATACTTGCCCAGGTAGTGGTACTGACTGGAAATCCAACGTTTCCTTTGGTTCTCGAAGACGTTCGCCTTCTCGACTTTCTCGTCGAGCACGCGGGCGTTCTTACAATAGACCACTTTGATACCCCGGTTGATCAGGAGTATTTCAAGCTCCCGGTCGAAGCCGCCTACGGAAGTCATTCCGGAAAGCAATTCCTTGAACACGTGGTAATCGAACGATACGCCCGAGCCGCTGATCGATGCCGACAGTCCGAGGGCTGAAGAGCCCTGGCGGTAAATGTGGTTGTTGATGGCTTCGCTGAGGCCGTCGAGGAAGGCCATGTTGCGATCCATGTTCTTGGGCAACCTTTGACCTTGCACTGCGCCTGCGCCGTTGTTGTGGACGTCGTTGACGAGGGTCAGGAAATCCGGCAGCACGATATTATCCGCGTCCAGGATGACGGCGTAGTCAAAACTATCGCCGATATCATGTAGCGCCTTGTTGAGTGATTTTACTTTGGTGCTTTGCTCGAACGAAACTTCGACGACGTCGACGGGAAGGGCACGCAGGGTGTCGACGGTCTTCTTCTGCAACTGGTCGGCAATGACAACGACACGGAAGCTGGCGGCGTCGTAGTTGAGGTTGCGCGCGTTTTGGGCGACGCTTATAATAACATTGTCTTCCTTGTAGGCCGGGATCAGTACGGCAAAACGGTTGGTTTTGCCCTTTTTAGCGCGCGGGTTCCGGTAAAAATGAGCTGCGAATGAAAATACGAAGGTATACCCGGCGACGTAGATGAAATAAAGTAATACGACGCCTTCAATCCACCCTGATACCATAAAACTTGATGATCCGACCAGTTAGTTTACACAGCAGCTTGCTGTGTAAGCGCAGGGAATGTCTTCATAATGAGCATCATGTCCTTCTGGAACGAATTATCCATCGCGTACTGAACATCGAGGTCGATGCGTTCGGCTTCAGAGAGTTCTTTCTTGCCTCTTTTGGTCACCTGCCACAAACCTGTGATACCGGCTGCAGTCATGAACCTCATCGCACACTGCTCTTTAGTCAACTGTTGCGCTTCGTACAAAGGTAATGGTCTGTTGCCAACAATCGACATGTCGCCGCTAAGGACGTTGATCAGCTGGGGAAGTTCGTCCAGGCTGGTGTTCCTGAGGAATTTACCCAGTCTGGTGATACGGGGATCATCCTGGATCTTGAAGAACACGGAGCCTTTTTGAGCGGGGTCGGCGGCGTACTGGTTGAGGTGCGCAAGCTTTGCGAGCTCGGCATCTGCGCCAACGCGCATGGACCTGAACTTAAGGAAACTGAAGATCTTATATCCGCTGCCGGCTCTCTTGGAGATGTAGAAAACGGGACCGTTCGATTCAAGTCTGATAGCGATAGCGATAGCGAGCATGATAGGGCTTGCGATCAGTAATGCGATGCTTGACACGACGATATCGAATATCCGTTTCGCAACTGAGATCCTGTATCCGTAGGGCTCGGGTTGAACGGGAGGTTTTTCTTTCTGGAATTTTTTGAATCGCTTCAGGAAGTCGATCCAGTATGCAAAGCCTTCGGCGTGGATTGTAGAGCTGAAACAGTCGTCAGCACCATTCTTAAGCACGATTCTCTTCGTATCCTTATCGAGGTTGTCACAGACAACGATGAGAGGGATCGAGATGGGCCTGAGGATCTTGTCGGCGAAACGGATCTGCTGCATAAACAGCTCGCTGATCCCGTCAGCCAGGAATATAACCGCATCGGGGCGGAGTGTATTAGTACGATACTTAAGGCCTTCGAGAGCGATGACAGAATCAATGATCTCTGCACTCGGGAATACTTCGGTAAGGTTAGCCACGTTACCCGAAGTACACAATGTCATCAACTTTAAACCATGAAGGGCCTCGTTCTCAGCACTACTCTTTGTTAGATCAAGCTCAACTTTAGAAAGTTCCATATTACGCTAGTGTTTTTTCATTTCCTTTTTTCAATACCTGGTTAATAGCTTCGATCAGCTTGAGCGGATCGAACGGTTTCCTGAGGAAACCACTGGCACCGGCTTTAACGCACTTGTCTGAGAGTTTCTCATCCGTGCTTGAGGAGAACATGATAACAGGAATGTCATTAAATGCACCACTGTTTGTCAGGTTCTTCAAAAAGCTCAGTCCATTGATACCGGGCAGATCGAAATCGCAGAGTATGAGGCTGGGCAAATTGCCATTAGCCATTCTGGCCATTGCCGACAAGCTGTCTTTCGTTATGATGACCCGGAACCGGTCCTTCAGGATATTCTCCAGAAGCCAGCCCAATGCGTCATCATTTTCTATGACAAGAATGTCATGCTTCATACTTCACTTTCATCGATTAACCCTTTTATAAACAATCAGGCTTTAAAAGAAATGAATCTATCAAAACCCACCTATAGACCTTAAATAAAACGGTAGGGAAGCTTTAACTCAGCTTAAAGATGTGGCTCGAATCAAACCCCTACATTCTTACGCGCGGTTACGAAATGGAAGGCCATTTCATGACCTGGCAGCGGCAACTTTACCAAATGGGATTTTGAGAGTGTGAAGACCGTCAAAACCACCTATAGACAATTTCTCCTTGGGAGGGCGGTTTCAAAACCCTTTATCCCGAAAACCAACACGTCAATTTTAGCACATTTTTACGTCAATTCCTTACATTAACCCGGCTAAAAAAATGACAGGCCTTTCTACACCGTTTGCGGAAAAATTCCGTGTCATTTTGTGCCTTTCAACCCTTAGTAAGGCTTTTTTTCGTTTCTCGCCAGGCTGCATTTTCGATGTTCCAACAATAAACCGGTTTCTCGAAAATCCGCCTGTCGTTTTTGTACTTCGAAGGTCGTTGTCTACACTTCACCGCCTACAACGACTTCTTATCTCCAAAAATCGCACCGACGGTAAGTAATGCTAAATCTTACATCATGGTAACCCCTGATAAACGTCTTAAATCAGTCTACTCCTCTTAGTAAAAACCGTACCGTACCAACCCCGAAAGTCCGATCCGACTGATAATCAGGACCCCATAGACCTTTCAAAAGCCTTTAAAATTCACGATTTATAAAATGATTCGGGGGTTAAATTATTTTCGGGCGACCACAAATCGACCGCGGTCCAGCTCCGAAAACGAACCGAAATGGGAATTTTTATCCCATTATGTGTCACATATTGTGGAGCGTTCGAACCCTAGTCAGAGACAGGTCTATCCCCCGATGTTAGAGCGAAGTGAATGGCCCAAACCGTGAGGCTGGAAGATATCCACATTCTTTTGGCCGTTACCGGTGGATCACGCTAAATGCCCCTAGTAAGCTTCTGTCCATTAGCACGTTACCAGGCCAATGTTAAGTTTATGGAATGTGTATAACGTTCTGATAACATCCTCTAGATTTGATATCTAACATCAATTGGACTTATGAAAAAAATCTCGGGCAAAGAACTCCGTCAGAATACTGAGAATACGATCAAAAGCCTTCTATCGCAGCTGGAGATCGATGCGCCGTCTAAACGCACCCGGAAGATTGTCGAAAAAGTCTCCCGCCGGCTATCAAAAGGCCTGAAGCAGGAAATGAAGAAACAACTGAAGAAAAATCAGAAGGCCACCCGGAAAACCAAGGTGACCTCCCTGAAATCTTCCGAGGCGAAAACGAGCGCCGCTTAGTCATTTACTCTGTAAGTGATTAATAAGAATGCCCCGCAACCCGGGGCATTCTTATTTTAGGACATAACGATTACGCTTCCCGTTTTAGGAATTCAACAAATAAAGAGTCGACGATCTCATTGGTAAGCCCGGCCGGGGGAAGCCGTTCGCCCAGGTACTCATTCGGGCTGGATATCACCCGCGATTTCGTCTTGTTGACGTAGGCGAGCCAGGTAGCCAGCGTAAGCGTAGGTTTCTTGTTCACCAGCATCACCTTGATCGGCTCCAGCGCTGTATTGAATTTGCGACGATAATATGCCTTTTCCCGTTCCACGGTCGAAAACAACAAAAACGCTTTCGGAAAGAAGTGCCCTGTGGTTTAAGTAAGTGTTATGTTATCATTTACTGGGGTCGACCGTTTTGAAAACGAGGACGCCGGGATATTTCATTATTCAATGTTTGGTGTTGAGTGTTCGGTGTTTGTACACGTTACGCTCGGAATATCGGACATCCAACACCGAATGCCGGAGTTTAACTACGCCAGCACTTCTGCGCGAACACCCATGTCCTTCAACAAAGTTATCAATGACTGCGGCTCGACAGGATCCGAAGGTGCTTCGACACGCAGGATGTGATCGCAATCATCCAGGTCGAAATTCACTTTGTAGCCGGCAAAGTAATCTTCGAGCATGTCGACAAGCTGTCGAGCCTGCTGATTGCTTGTAACATCGGTTTTGAATACTTCCACCATGATATCAAAAACTTAAACCCTGAATATCTTTTACTAACACTGGCAGACCCGAATCGAACTCATGTTCCTCACCGGTCACTTTACGCATAACAGACGTGGTGAGTTTCTTCGTATAAGCTTCGGCATGCGAAAACGGAACCCACTGATCATTCCGGCTATGATAAATGAACACTCTTTCGATGTCAGGCAGCCTCGAAGCGAAATCAGGCCCATACATGAACTCCTCCATGGTCCATCCTCTCAGTCCCCAGTACGGCGCACCGACCAGGAAGAGCCCTGCTACGGGCACCTGACACAGTCCTTCCGATAGGTACTTTACGATCACCGATCCTCCAAGCGAGTGGCCGATGATCGCGACTTTGTTTCCTCCCACCGGCAGTGTTGCCTGTAGCGTCATCTTCCATTCCTGGTATCGCGGGTTCTCGGGATCCGGCATTGATGGATGGTGTAACACGTAATTGCTATCGAGTGACTCCTTTAAATACCTGATCAACCCGGTGCTCCCGGCCTGTTCATGTTGCGGTCCTGCGCTGTGAATGAAAAATATCTCCTTCTTCATGATGTTCTGGGACAGGGTACAGTGTACAGGGTACAGGGTACTGGGTGTTCTTCGTAGGCGCGGTTCCCTGCGCTTTGTACCTTGTGCCCCGCACGTTGTCCTCTGTACTTTGTACGCTGTACCCTGTACTTTGTACCCTGTACCCATTACAAATGTAGTTTCCTGCTTATGTTGCGATGGGGTGCGAATCCGCCATTATGCGGGGTTGATTACGACATAGGTCTTATTTAGATTTGAAACCATGAAGACTATAAGCATTCTCGTTCCTAAGGGCGCTATCCTTGGTAGCATTGAAGGGCCGCGCCAGTTGTTCACACAAGTGAATCAGTTCTTTAAGAGTAAAGGGGCTGAGCCGCCATTCAAGGTGCAGCTGATCGGTCTTGCGAAAGAGACGCTGATCAGCAATGGCCTGTACACCATACACAGCGACCTGCTTTTGAACGAAGTGGACAGGACCGACCTGGTGGTGATACCGGCAATCGATGGTGACATGACGAGTGCGTTACAGATCAATAAAGATTTCATACCATTTATCGAAAGGCAATATAAGTCGGGTGCTGAAGTGGCAAGCCTGTGCATGGGTGCGTTCCTTCTGGCATCGACCGGGTTGCTGAACGGAAAGAAGTGCGCGACACATTGGCTTGCCGAGAATGATTTCAGAAGAATGTTCCCTGAGGTCTTATTGAGTGCCGAACGCGTGATCACGGACGAGCGGGGGATCTATTCGAGTGGTGGAGCGTACTCCTACCTCAATCTTGTTCTTTATCTTATTGAAAAATATGTAGGGCGTGAGATGTCGATACTCTGTGCGAAAGTATTCGCGATCGAGATCGACCGCGAGACACAGTCGCCTTTTATGATCTTCTCGGGACAGAAGGATCACGAAGATGAGCCGATCCGTAAAGCACAGGAATATATAGAGACCAATTTCAAGGACAAGATCACCGTCGATCAGCTGGCGTCGATGTTTGCGTTGGGCAGAAGGAATCTGGAGCGCCGTTTCAAGAGAGCTACTTCGAACACGCTTGTGGAATACATACAGCGTGTGAAGGTCGAAGCGGCCAAGATGAGTCTCGAGACGTCGCGTGAGAATGTGAACGAGGTGATGTACAAGGTCGGCTATACCGACACGAAGGCATTTCGTACTACGTTCAGGAAGATCACAGGGCTGTCGCCGATCGAATACAGGAATAAGTATAATCGACTCGTCGAAGCCTAGATGTGCCACGTGCGACGTGCGATGTGCGATGCGTAGCCGCACGATCATTCGGAGCCAAAATCGTACATTGTCCATCGTAAATCGTACATAAGC
>WUUC01214896.1_pt1 | contig 13743 bp, 13 predicted proteins | sample 6278441 | NCBI WGS metagenome assembly WUUC01 (sample SAMN13675441, study PRJNA597444) | soil metagenome | isolation source: soil | place: USA: Washington | collected 2017-10
GGCTCGGTCGGCCACTGCGCCATCTGGCGGACCTGTTGGTCTAGCTTATTGCGCATCAGTCGTCTTAGGGTACGCCGTCTCGCTCGCCGGGGCGACGCGCGAGCATCCGGCAGTCTCCTTGGGGGTCTCGCCGCGCGGGTCCATCGCGCTCATCCGCGCGGCGCAGGCGCGGGCCGCCACCCGCGGGAGGGACTTCGTCGGGCCCGAGGACGTCAAGGAGCTGGCGCCCGACACGCTGGTGCACAGGATCTCGGCACGCGGCGCATCCTCCGGGGCGACGGCGGAGGCCGTGGTAGCGGACGTACTGAAGTCCGTCCCGGCCCCGGCGTAGCGGGCTTCGCTCGATGAACCGTGCTTCCTTGAAGAGGGCGCGCAAACCCGTATTGGCGGTCTGCCTCGGGATCGTGCTGTACCTCATCGCCACCAACGCCGGGGCCGGGTGGCTGTACGTGATCTCCGCCGCCATCGGCGGCGTAGTCCTGGTCTCGGCGGCCTTGCCGTGGTGGAACGCGCAACATCAAGACCTCCCGCAAGGCCCCCGTCGTCGGCAGGGCGGGCGATCCCTTCGAGTGCAAGCTGGAGGTGAAGAACACCGGCTGGCTGGCACGGCACCTTCTGGAGATAGAGGACCGCTTCGCCAGGGATACGGGCCGCGCGGTGCTGACGCGGGTCACCCCCGGGGAACCGGGGATCGCGCGCTACACGGTCGAGGCCCCGCGCCGGGGCGTCTACTCGGGCGGGGACGTGGTGGTGGAGTCGGGGGCGCCGTTCGGGCTGTTCTACCGGCGCACGCGGGCGCGGGTAGCGTCGGAGTTGGTGGTGTACCCGCGGACGTTCGACGTGGCGGGGTTGCCGCCGTCGGCCTCGCTGGACGCCGAGCGCGCGGACCGGAGCGAGGCCCCGACGCTGCACCGCGGCCACGCCGGGGAGTTCTGGGGCATACGGGAATACCGCCCCGGCGACCCGGCGCGCCTCATCGCCTGGAAGAGGAGCGCGCGTGGTATGGCGTCGGGCAAGCTCGCGGTCCTGGAGCTCGCCCCAGGAGACGCACCCGCCCTTCAAGGTCGCGATGAGCCTCGACCCGCGCGCCCCCGAGGAGGCGCGGGAGATGGTCGCCTCGGCGGGCGCCTCGCTGCTCCTCTTCGCGCTCCGGGAGGGCCGCGAGGTCAGGGCGGATGCCGGACCTCAGCGTTCCCCCTTCCCCGCCGAGCCCACCCCGGACGGCATCCTCGCCTGGTGCGCGGGGCTGCAACCCGGCAGGCCGCACGATCCCGAAGGCGCGAGCGTGGAGGTGCGCCCGTCCATAAAGAAGTCGGGCACGAACCGTAAGCCCAAGCCCTCCGCGTTGCCGGGGGCCTCCGAGGCGCAGGCGGTCGTGCTCGTCTCGTGCCACGAGTTCGCCGGGCCGGGGCCCTGGATGTCGCCCCAGGAGGAAGAGGAGTTTCTGGGCAGGACGCGATCTGGCGGACGAAGGGCTGTCAGGCTTGGGGCCGAGGTCGAGGAACCGTGGAGGCTCCCATGAAGCTAGAGCTGCCGGAATCCCTGGCGGTCAAACTGCCAAGGGGCCCGAAACGTCCGCCGGAGGACTCGGTGGAGCTGCGCGTGTGGGTCCTGGCGGCGATCCTGGTCGGCGAGATCGCCGTTCTCACGAGCGGTTACTTCGGCCCCCTGACCGGCGTCCTCGTGCCGCTGCTCACGGCGGTCGCCTTCTTCGTCAGCCACCACCGGCGGCGGGAGAAGAACATCCTCATAAAGGTCATGCTCGCGTTCTTCGCGCTGGCGTTGCTCGCGGTCTTTTTCCGGGAGGCGCTCTCCTCGCTCTACGACACGCGGGTGCCGCTCGCGCGGCTCTTTCTGTGGGTGCAGGTCATCCACGCCTTCGACTTGCCGGCCCGCAAGGACATCACGTACTCGCTCTTGAGCGGCCTGATCCTGCTGGCCGTCGGCGCCGTGCTCTCCACGAGCCTGTTCTACGGCCTCTTTCTCATCGCCTTCCTGTTCTGCGCCTCCGGCGCGCTGACGCAGCTGCACCTCTCGGTGGCCCGCGAGCACGCGGGGTGCCTGCGTCGCGCACGCGGGGCCTGTTGCGCGGTGTAGTGCTGCCGGGCTCTCTAGCGGTGCTGGCGGTCGGTTTCCTGTGCTTCTCCCTCCTGCCGCAGCGGCAGGGGATGAACCTCACGATGCTCCCGACGAGCTTCTTCAAGCAGGTGGGTAGCGGCTTCTCCGGGGGCGTCCAGAACCCGGACTACCCGTCGCCGGGCGGCGACCCGTTCTCCCAGCCCCCCTCGGCCATCTCGCCGGACTCCTACCACGGCTTCAACCCGTACATGGACCTGCGGAGCCGCGGGCGGCTCTCCGAAGACGTGGTGATGAAGGTCAAGAGCCAGGAGACCGTGCCGTACCGGGGGGTCGTCTTCGACGAGTACAATGGGAAGGGGTGGGAGATCTCCACGGGCGACGACGAAGGGGAGGAGCTTACCTCCGACGGTCCCCGCTACGACCTCTTCTCCGCCCGCAACACCGAGCCCGCCGAAGGACCGACGCGGCAGGTCGCCCAGATCTTCTACGTCGAAAAGGACTCCTCCAACGTCATCTTCGGGGCCTTCCAGCCGGAGACGGTGTACTTCCCGGCGAGCGGCATAAAGGTGGACCCGTACAACTCTTTGCGCGCCCCGTACGAGATCCCCTCAGGCTCCACGTATTCCGTGATCTCCCAACTCCCGAACTCCTCCCCGGAAGGACTAAGAGCCACCGGCACGGACTACCCGAAGCCCGTGCGCGAAAGGTACCTGACCCTCCCCGGCAACGGCCTGGACCGCACCCGCGAGCTGGCAAGGGACATCACGAAAGACACGACCAACCCATACGACGCGGTGATGGCGTTGAACGACCACGTCAAGAACGGCTACCCGTACGACCTCTCCATCCCGCCCCAACGCGAGAACATGGACGCCGTCGAGTACTTCCTCTTCAAGGAGCGGCGCGGCTACTGCGAGCAGTTCAGCTCGTCGCTCGCGGTCATGGCACGCTCCTTGGGCATCCCTGCACGGGTGGCGACGGGCTACGTGCCCGGCGAGTACAACCCGTTCACGGGGCTGGCTGCACGAGGTCAAGGCGTCGGACGCCCACGCGTGGGTCGAGGTGTACTTCCCGGGCTACGGCTGGTCCACCTTCGACCCGACCCCCGGCTTCGACTCAACGCCGTGGCAATACCACGAGCAGGGCAACCTGCAGGGGAGCAAGGCGCTCGGCTACATCCTCGGCAAGACCGGCGAGGTCCTCTCCCCCGCCCTCAAGCCCGCCGGCTCCCTTATGCGCGGCGTCGCGAGCCTCGACCCGGCGAGCATCGTCGTCGCCGCGCTCCTCCTGGGCGGGGCGTCGCTCCTGTTCGCCTTCGGACGCCGCTACGTCGCCCGCAGACGGCGCAAGCCGGACATACAACGCTCCGTCAGGGTCTCAGACGCCCGGCTGTACAGCCGCTACAAGGCGCTGGTCGCGGCCTACGAGGCGGCGGGCGTGGTGCGGGTGGAGCACGAGACGCCCGAGGAGTACGCACGCAGGGCGGCCGAAGAGTTGCGCGAGCCCGCGGTGGAGCGGCTCGGGGAAATATATCTCTACGCCCGCTTCCGCAACGCCGTCCCCGCCGAACTGGTCGAGGAGTTCGGACGCCTGGAACCCGCCGCGCTCCGCGCCGCCACGAGGCTCAGAGAAGCGAGCAAGGTCAGGGGCTGATACCGGGACCGGACGGAGGGTTCGCTGTGTCCGTCGTCCGGTAGTAGCGAGTCGAAAAAGCCAAAGGCTCCACACGTACTATGAACAGGTAATCAACCGGACGGCGTACTATCCGGAGCCGGCATCACCGCTCGTTTGCTCCTGGCGAAGGATCCACCGCCCTCAGCCAGAAGGCAGGGTCGGCGCCGACCAGAGGCAGCCAATCCTCCCGGCCGTCCTCCTCTTTCCGGTGACCATCGGCCGGAAGATCCTCCTGCGATGAGGCTCGTCCTCTTCTACCATCCGACTCCCCTTTATCACACATCTCCGGCGTAGCTTCCATCGCGTCACTCCTTTCCCGACGCTCCAACCCGGGCGCTCCGAGCATTCGCCGGCTCGGGGCTCTCCTCGGTCTTCCAGTGTCAGCGTTTGGATCCCGGACGGCTATGCCGCATCTCTCGCTTCAAGTGTTAACTCGCTTGCAAGCCAGTCGAGGGCGACGGCGGCGGTCCAAGACTGGTCGTCGGAGCCCAGGGACCGGCCGGTGAACGGCTCGAAGTATTCGGCGAACCCGCCCTCTGCGAGTTGCGCCAGGGACACCCGCCGCAGCCGCTCGGCTCTCCCGATCCGGCCGGCACGCGAGAGCGACCACCAGAGCAGCCAGTCGATGACCGGCCAGGCGTGACCCCGCCAGTAGCTGCGCGGGTGGAAGCCGTCTTCTTCGGGGCTGGTGCTCGGCGGCAGGGGGTGACGGAGGCTCGGATGTCCCGTGAACGCCGGCGAGTCGAGGGTCTCGAGGAGGGACTCGAGCCGCCAGGGGCTCTGGTGGCCGGCTATCAGCGGGACGAAGCCGGCCACGGTGCGTGCTCCGAGCGACCTGCCGGCGCGCAGGTCGTAGTCCAGGCAGAGCCCGAGTTCGGGGTCCCAGCGCCCTTCGAGCCCCCGCAGGCCGCGCCGCGTCCACGCCCGGATCTCGGCACGTTCCTTTCGTGGCGCTCCGATGACCTCGGCAATTTTCAGCAGAGCCTCGTTGGCGGCTACCAGGATGGCGCTGAACAGCACGTCTTTGATCAGGAACGGGTGCGAGCGGTAGATGGTCCCCTCGTCGCAGCCCGCGCGTTTTATCGACTCCACGAGCCAGAGGTAGCGGTCGTACTCTGCCCCGGTCGGCCTCTCGGAGGCGTCCTCGACGTGCTGGAGGTCCAGGCGCTCGTAGCCGGGCAAGTCGCCAACCGTGACGTTCTCCAAGGCCGCGTCCCAGCGCGGGGAGTTGTCGGTGCCACTCTCCCAGGGGCGGTAGATGGTCACGAGCCCCGAGCCCTCGGGGTCTCTGTAGGTGGCGAGGTAGCGGTGCCAGGCGAGGAGCTTCGGGTAGATCTCACGCAAGAAAGCGCGCGCGAAGGGTGCTCCCTCGGCGGCTTCCCAGATGCGCGAGACCGCTATGGCGTGGACGGGGGCTGGCACAGGCCGCTGGTGTATGGCGGCGCGGGCGGGGCGTCCGGGGAGACCGCGGCGCAAGACCAGTGATCCGGGCCCGGGAAATAGCTCCCCGACGGGGCCGCCTCGTCGAAGACGATGTGGGGTACCTTGTGCCGGACGCCCACTGGCGATCGAACAGGGAGCGCAGCTCCTGGGCGGCGCGGCGGCCGTCGAGGCGCGAGAGCCCGAACGCGACGAACGCGCTGTCCCAACTCCACTGGTGCGGGTACAGGTTGGGCGCGGGCTTGGTCCACCCGCCCATGTCGTTGCGGCGCAGGACCTCCTCCGCCCGCCGAGCCAGGTCCACCGGTTCCAGAACGTTCTCTTCTATACGGAGCTCCTTTATCATCTCCGCTCTCCCTTCCAATCTTCGATTTGTGGATACGCGCCTTCGGGCGCTAGGCGGCAACACGCGCGGAGGAGTGTTCTCCCGTCGTATCGCAGGCCCTCGGGCGGAGCCCCCGCAGCGTTTGCTCCGCCTCGTGCTGCAGCCGGCGCGCCTGTTCGCGCGAGACGCCGAGCTTTGCCGCGATCTCCGCGAGGGTGGCCGCGCCGTGTCCGTCGAGGCCGTGGCGGCGTACCAGGACGTATCGGGCGGGCTCCGGCAGGCGCGCCACGGCCTCGCGGACGTGGGATGCTTCGATCTCCCGCAGCACCGCGTCCGCGACGTCTTCGCTTTGCTGGTCCTTTACGAGATCGCCGAGCTCGAAATCGCCGTCACCCACGTACCGGTCGAGGCTCGTCGCGTCCGGGACGACATCCAGGACCTCGCGCAGCCTGCGCGGCGTCCACCCCAGCCTCTGCGACAACTCCTCGTCGGTGGGTTCCCGGCGGAGTTCCGCCGAGAGCTCGTCCCTGGTCCGGATCGCCTCGCGGGCCTTCGCCCCGGTGTGGTACGGCAACCGGATGGCGCGGCCCTTGTCCGCGACCGCCCGCTCGACGGATTGCCGGATCCACCACACCGCGTGCGTGGAGAACTTGTTGCCCCTCTCGGGGTCGAACTTCCCGACCGCCGTGATGAGCCCCACGTTGCCCTCCTGGATGAGGTCCTCAAGCGGCAGCCCGTACCCGCGGTACCTCCTGGCCACCGAGACGACGAGCCGCAGGTTCCTCTCGATGAGCTTCTCTCTCGCGCGCCGGTCGCCAGTCCGGGCCCTGCGCCCCAGTTCCGCCTCCTCCCTACGGCCGAGAAGCCTGCCCCGGCCGATGCGTGAGAGGTAGCCGGCCAGCAGCTCCGGGGCGTCGGAACACGAAGAACGCTCCATCCGCATTCCCTCGCCGCTCGACACGTCTCTGTCAAGAAGCTCCATGCCGATCCTCCTCTCGAAAAAGGCTTTCGAGGTCGTCCGGCCGGTGACCATCGCCCGCCGCGCCCCGGTACGCGAAGATCAAGCCCGCGGTCGCCCTCTTCAGGTCCCGGCCGTGGCACTCCAGGAGCCGCTCCTTGAACCACAGGTCGAACGGCTCCTCGGAGGCCGCCAGCGCCGGCGCTATCCGCCCGGGGTCTTCGGCCTCCAGGTAGACCATCGCCGTCTCGCCCCCGTCCCTGGAGCGCGCGAGCCACACCGATTCGTTGCTGATGCCCAGGCGCCGCCTGAGCCCTTCGTACTCGCCCAGGCGCTCCTCCGCCACCTCCTGCACGAAGCGCCGCCACTCCTCCTCCCTGCCCGGCAGGATGGATGCCGCGAAGGTGACCGCCGCCATATCCGAAAACTCCTCTCCGTCTCGTCGCCCCACGGTGGTGAGCACTCACGCCAAACATCCGTGCGGCTTCCTCTTTGGCATTCACGATATCTTTCGATGGTGACGGGAGCGTGAGGGGAGCGTGATCCCGTATCCTGTGTCACATAGCCTTCCGTGGGTAAGGGGCGCCGGAAGCTACCGGCGGGATCGAGGAACCGGCCTACGGACGAACCTGAACGTCACACCAGGTGCGGTTGATCTTTCATTCGTCCAAAGTTGGGGAGGGTTACGAACTGTTCCAACCCATACGGGAGTCGGTTAACGGGCGTCGAACCGCACATCCATTTGTTCGGGCCGCTTTTAAGGTGTTCGAGCAACCTTCCGGTGGCGCGCTGGTCCAGTTACGATGCGCCGAAGATCGCGAGCACCAGCGCAACGATGGCGATGATAGCGGAGATAATAGCGACACTCGGGCTCATACCTTCGGGAACTTTATCTCGGGCTTACGCGCCCGCCTCGGCCACCGGTTAGCTCTTCGGCACGCTCCTGCTTTATTCGGGCTGCCGGCCCCGCGACCATTCGCCACGAGACCAGTCGCTGTCGGTCAACACGACGCCGGGCAGTTCGGCCATCGCTTCTTCGGGTCCTTCCACGTCGTACAGATACACGTGGCAACCGCAGCCGCAGTTCTCGGACAGGAACGGCAGTTTGGGCTCCCACCTGTCCATCCATTCGGCTACCGCTCTGAGCTCTGCCGGCTCGTCAACGTCGACGCGGATGGTAAACCGGGGCATTTGCTTACGGGGCAGGAGGGCGGTGTACGCGTTGCAAAAGCCTGTCGAGCGCCGCCGCGTCGGGGCCGGAGGCGGCTTCTCCCGTGGCTTGCAGGGCGAGCAGCAGCACCCCGAACTCCTCGCGGCACTCGCCGCAGATCTCCAGGTGTTCCTGGACGAGCGGCATGGCCCGGGCGGCGTCGAGGCCGGAGAGCTGCGCGTTAATAAAGAGGTCCACCTGCTCGAAGCAGTCGTCGCAGCCGAGCTCTTCCACGTCGCGGGTCGCGGCGATCTCCTCGACCACCGCTACGAAGATGTCCCGGTTGATGAACGCCGCCATCGTCGTGCCACCCCTTACTCGAACGCGACCAGTACGTCTTGCGGCGACAGCTTCTCGGCCAGCATCCTGCGCTTGAGCCTCTTGCGGGCATCGTGCAGTAGCTTGTAGAGCGCGTTGCGGTTGGTGCCCATGCGCCACGCTATCTCTTCCAGGGGCATCTCGCCCAGCGCGGCCAGCAGCGCCCCGCGTTGCTTATCCGTCAGTTCCTCGTCGATAAGGCGCCGGAACTGGCCCATGATCGCCGCCCGCGTCGCCGCCCGTTCGGGGTCGGAGGACGGGTCGGCCGGCGCGGTCCCCTCGTGGCGCCCTATCGTCTCTTCCAGCGAGACGTCGCGCCACTTGCGCCGCCGCATCTCGGCGAAGGCGGTGCGCACGGCGATCTTGTGCGCCCAGACGGTGAAGCGGCCCTCCCCCCGGAAGGAGTCCAGGTTAGCGAGGATCTTGATCAGGGCCTCCTGGGCGCAGTCTTCCGCCGACAGCCCGGCCCCCTTCGTCCGATCCCCCAGCGCCGCCCCCAAACCGCGCACGAGCACGACCCGCAGGTCCGCGAGGGCCTCGTCCCTCCCGAAACCCCGCAAAGCGGAGAGCCACTCATCGTTGCTGCGCTCCTTCACCACCCCGACCGTATTGTACAGGTTGTATCTAAAGACCGGGAGTCGAGAACAAGGATACTTACCAAAGCACAACCGTCGCCGGGAAACGTGCTGCACCGAAAAACCCGCGCAACGGAGGTAAGAACCTAGCTCTTGGAGCACTCTTTCTTAGAAACGGAATCTTGCGCGAGCGCCAAATAATCGAGGGAAAGGGTTTCGAGGTGAAGGTTGCGACTCTGGTTTCCGAGGCAGACGGCGGCCCCGTCCGTGAACCAGTGGCCCCAATCCTCGGGTCCGGCACCGCCCACGCCACTCACGCAAGTACGATGACGGTCAGAGGGAAGGCGACTTGACCTCCACGGGGGTGGCGGTGGGGAGACTGACTCTCAGGCTGCTCGGCCCGCCGGAGGTGCTACACGAAGGGCGACCCGCGAGGTTCCGCGCCCGCAAGGCGCTGGCCCTCCTTGCCTACCTCGCCGCCGAGGGCGGCACGCGTTCCAGGGCCGACATCACCGCCCTGCTGTGGCCCAGGAGCGACGAAGACAGGGGCCGGGCGGCCCTGCGGAGCGCCCTCTCCAGCCTGCGCAGGACCCTCGAAACGGAGCCCCACCACTACCTCCGCACCGACCGAGGCTCCCTGGGCCTCGCGTTCGGCCCGGACCTGGAGCTCGACCTCCAGGTCCTCCAGGCGGCGTACGGCCTGGCCCGCTCCAACCCGCGGTCGGACGACCTCGGGGACGAGGCGCGCCCGGAGGTGCTCGCTAAGCTGCGGGCCGGCGCCGAAGCGTACCGCGGCGATTTCCTGGAGGGCTTCTCCCTGGAGGACGCGCCGGAATTCGACCTGTGGGTGGAGGCGGAGCGCGAGGTTTGGCGCGGGCGCGTGGGCCTCGTCTACGACCACCTCTGCAAGCTCCTGCTGGAGGGCGGCGACGCGAGAGACGCCATCGTTACCGCCGCCCGTTGGCTGGAGCACGCCCCCGCGATCGAGGAGGCCCACCGGCGCCTGATGGAGGCGCAGTTCGCCGCCGGGGATCGCTCCGGGGCGCTCAACACCTACGAGGCCCTCCGGTCGATCCTCGCCCGGGAACTCGGGACGGAACCGGCAACCGAGACGGAGGCCCTGATCTCCCGCACCGGCGAGCGTGCCGCGGTGCGGCCTGTCACGCCGCCTGCTTCGCGACCCGCGACCCCGAAGCAGGAGTTGCCCGGCACGACGCCGTTTGTTGGGCGGGCGGAGGAGTTCGGCGTGCTTCTGGAGGGCTACAACGACGCGCTGTGCGGGGAGGCGAGGGCCGTCGCCTTCGTCGGGGACGCAGGGATCGGCAAGACGCGGCTTGCCGAGGAGTTCTTGCTCTGGGTTCGGGAAAGGGGGGCGGAAGTCCTCTCGGGGAGGACGTACGAGGTCGAGGGGCGTCTGCCCTACGGGGTCGTGATCGACGCGTTGAGGCCCCGCCTCGAGCGCGAACGGTCCCCCGACGACCTGCTCGAAGACGTCTGGCTCTCGGAGTTGAGCAGGGTCCTGCCCGAGCTGAGGGAACGCTACCCGGACCTGCCGCTCCCTACCGGCGACGACGAGGCGGAGGCGCGCACGAGGCTCTTCGAGGCCGTAACCAGGCTGGTCATGGCGCTCGCCGAGCGTTCGCCGGTGGTCCTGTTCCTCGACGATTTGCACTGGGCGAGCAGGGCGTCGCTGGACGTGATCCGCTACGCCGGGCGGCGCTGGGCGGAGGAGGGCGCCCGCGTCTTGCTCGTCCTGGGCCTGCGTGCGGAGGCCACCGAAGCCCTCCCCTCGCCGGCTGGCTGGGTCGCCGAGCTGGGCCGCACTCTGCCGGCGAGACGCCTCATGCTCGACCCCCTGGCCGCCGGGGACACGTTGGACCTGGTCCGGGCGCTCATGGGTACCCGGTACGGGGAGCGCGTCCCGGACACCCTGGAGCGGTTCGGGCGGTGGTTGTTCGAGGAGACGGGCGGCCACCCATTGTTCCTGGCCGAGACCGTAAAGGTGCTGTTGGAGCGGGGCGTGCTGGCGGCGCGGCCCGGGGGGGGAGCGGGGATTGGGAGATCTCGCTGACCCCCAAGGCCCGCGAGCCGGCCGCGCTGGCGGGCATCCTGCCGGACAGCGTGCGCGAGGCGATCGGGGCGCAGCTCTCGCGGCTCTCCCCCACGGCCTCGAACCTCCTGGCCGCCGCCGCGGTCCTGGGGGGCGGGACGTTCGAGCAGCTCGTGAGGGTCGCGGGCATGGAAGAGGGCGAGGGGCTTTCGGCGCTGGACGAGGCCCTGGCGAGCCGTCTGATACGGGAATCCACCCTTACGAACGAGGACGATACCTATTACGCCTTCTCGCACGACAAGGTGCGCGACGTGGCCTACACCGAGGCCGGCGCCGCCAGGCGGCGTGTCTTCCACCGCCGGGCGCTGGAGATGCTGGAGGAGGAGGCCGGCCCCGCCATGATCCTAGCGCGCCACGCCCTGGCCGCGAAGGAACCCGAGTCCGCCTTCGGCCACCTGCTTGCCGCGGGCGACGCGGCGATGGCCGTGTTCGCGACCGAAGACGCGCTCGGCCACTACGAGCAAGCCAGGGGCCTGCTGGGCGGACCCGGCAGGTCGCGCGGCTCGCTGGCCCCGCCGCCGACGAGGGAGCTCGAACACCTGCACGTCAATCTCGGCCGGGCGCGCGAGCTCGCGGGTGAGTGGGAGGAGGCGCAGGGTATCTACGAGGAGATGCTCTCCCGGGCGCGGGAAATTCGGGAACCCCGGCTCGAATGGGCGGCGCTCAACCGCCTGGCGATCCTGGCGGCCCAGCGGCGCTTCGACATGGGGAGGGCGAAGGCCCTGATCCAGGAATCGCTCCAGGCCGCCGAAGCCGGCGGCGACCGGGCGATCCTGGCCGAGACCGAGTGGAACCTGGCCCAGATGGCCGCCATGAGGTGGGAACCGGAGGTCGCGCTCTCCTACGGCGAGAGGGCACTGGGGCTGGCCCGAGAGGCAGGCCTCGAGGAACTCGAGGCGCGCAGCCTGTTCGTCCTCGGCCAGGCCCACCGCTTCGCCGGTAGGTGGGAGGAGTGCGTGGCCTGCGCCTCGCGGGCCACGGCGCTGTACGAGGCGCTCGGCGGCGAGCCGCCGCACGCCGGGACGCTCGCCGCTCAGTTCATCTGGGCGGGGGCGCCGCCTTCTAAGGAGCTGGCCAACCGGGCTATGGAGGCCCTGTCCCTAACCCTGCTCGCCATCGGCGAGCTCAACCGCGGCTTCCCAAAGGACGTCGTGGAGGCAGCCAGGCGTGCATTACGCATCGGTCGGGAGATAGACAACGATTGGGCGCAGACCAACGCGACGGTGCTGCTCGGCTACGGGCTATGGGAAACGGGCGAGTACGGAGAGGCGCTGCGGGTAGCCCGGCTGGGCCTGGATATATCCCACAAGGTGCGACATCCGGCGGCGAGCTTCATGCTCACCGTGCTGGGCAGCACGTTAGGGGCGATGCTCAACCTGGAGGAAGCGCACCCGGCACTCCTGGAGGCGCTGGCGGGGGCCGGCGCGAAGCTGCCGCGGCCGTGGAAAACCACGGCGATCTCCAAACTGTGCGCGAACGGAGCGCTGGCCGGCGACTGGGAAGCGGCGCACCGCCACGCGTTAGAGGCAACGGCGATCAGGAACGCGGCGCTGGCGGGTTTGATCGGCTTCGACTTCTATCGCCACGACGAGACTGAGGCGCTGCTCAGGGGCGGCGACGGAGTGCTCGCGCGCGAGGACGTGCGGCGTTTGGGCGAACATGTCGGGCAGAACCGGCGCTTCCGCCTGGTCCATCTACGGATGCTCGCGGTCCTCGACCGGTGGGACGGCTACGCAGAGGGGGCGATCGGGCATTTGCAAGAGGCAGTGGCTTTGGCGGAAGAGATCGGCCTCCCGGGCGAGCTGTGGCAGATAGAAGCGTCGGTGGGCGAATTGCACGAGGAGCGCGGCGAGCCCGAGAAAGCGCGCGGGGCCTTCTCTCGCGCCCGGGCCATCGTGAGGAAGCTCGCCGACAAGATAGGGGACGCCGGACTGCGGTCGTGCTTCCTCGGAGTACCGCAAGTACGACGTGTGTTAGACCGATGAACCTACGCCGCCTCGTCGGCAACACCCGGCGACGAGCCAGCGCGAGGCCTTCCGGCGCAGCAAACGGGCAGGCGACACCAGAAGGCGAAACCTTAGACCGATGGTCGGCCCGCTGCCGACGAGGATGGAGTGGCTGACCCGTCCTCAACGCCTCGGCGGCACCTCGCCGAGGCGTCAGGATAAGCTCATCGCGTCGCACAGCGAGCACCTTTGGTCTCGTCGCGCTAACCCTTGGCGGCGCAGGCTTCTTTTCGAGATGCGTCGGACTTCGTTGGCTGGCATCATACGTTGCGTAAGCGTTACCCCGCGGGAAAATCGGGTTGGGAAGGAGGACGCCGTGTCCCCACGCGGTTGCTACCGAGACGGCAATGAGGGTGTAGGAAAGGAACGCGGTTTATGAGCGAGCGGGCGGCACTAGAGCCGGTCGAGGCGGCCAACGTGACCGTACTGGTGGACAACTTCATCGATGCCCTCCTACCCAGCAGCGAGGTCGCGCAACGGCCGCAGGTGGTATACGACATGTGGGAGCGAGAGCGAGAGCAGCTGGTCGCCGAGCACGGCCTCTCGCTGTTGCTGACGGTCGAGCGCGACGGCCGGAGCGACTCGCTCATCTACGACGCGGGCCTCGGCCGAGAGACCGCGATCCACAACATGGACGTGCTCCAGGTTCGGCTCCCCGATCTGAGGGCGGTCGTGATGTCTCACGGGCACAGCGACCACCACGGCGGGCTGGAGGGCATGATCCGGCGCGTCGGCGGCCGGGGGATACCGCTCGTGATCCACCCCGAGGCCTGGCGGGACCGCAAGGTCGTCTTCCCGACCGGCACAGAGTTCCATCTGCCGCCCCCGAGTCGCCAGGATCTCGACCGCGAGGGTGTCGAGATCACCGAGGAGCGTAAACCGAGCCTGTTGATCGATGGCACGGTGCTGGTGACCGGGCAGGTCGAGCGGGTCACCGATTTCGAGAAGGGCTTCCCGCTCAATTACGCACGCGCAAACGGCGGCTGGGAGCCCGACCCCTGGATCTGGGACGACCAGGCGGTGGTCGTGAACCTCAAGGGCAAGGGCC
>WUUC01101545.1_pt1 | contig 13741 bp, 15 predicted proteins | sample 6278441 | NCBI WGS metagenome assembly WUUC01 (sample SAMN13675441, study PRJNA597444) | soil metagenome | isolation source: soil | place: USA: Washington | collected 2017-10
ACGTCCCCTGCCGCAGCGGCGTGAATCCGACGTGTAACGCCACTGGCGAACGGATGAGGAGCTCCTGTGGCGTATCCCCGGCGAGGCTAATGAGCGCCGACTGACCCATGAAGATCCCGCTACGTGGCGCGGTCAGCGACGTCGTGATCCCCGCGGTATGCGCCGCCTCGAATGCGTTGCCCTCAAGGCGGATCTGATCGATCGCCCGCAGCTCCGGCTGCAAGCCTGGCGGATAGAGCGAGTTGGGGACACCGGGTTGTTGTTGTTGGCCACCCCCTTGTTGCTGCGCCGCGAAAGCGAGCATCTCCGCGGGGACACCCGGAAATCTGGAAGCGAGGTCTTGTTGGCCGCGTGGTGCCGGGATGCCGAGGCTCGAGTGTGCGTCGATGAAGCCAGGGTAGACAGTCAGCCCGTTCGCGTCGATGACGCGAGCATCGGCGGGCGCTGTGACGCTGGCCCCGACGGCTTGGATGACGCCGTTGCGAACGACGATCGTGCCACGCTCGATCGTACCCGGGCCTTGGCCGACGGCGGTCACGATTCGGGCGTTGGTAATGGCGTACGCCGTCGGTGACGCGCGCTCGACGCCGGCGCGGCCGATCTGAGCCTGGATAGGGGCAGGAGACGCGAGACCAACCACCGCCACCAAAGCGGCGAGGTTCGATGGTCTCGTGCCCCAAGCAGCGGGCGACAGGGGCATTTGCTGGACTCCGGTTGGCAGCGAGCTGGTGACGCCAGAAACTACGCGCGTTCCAAGCAAACCGCTGGAGTTACCTCATCCCCTGCCTTAGGGGAGCTAGTGCAGTCGGATCGCCCGCCTGCGTGACCCTTTGCGTTCGCTGAAAGTCGCCGAGATTACGTAGCGTATCGCGTCCCGGTCGTGCGGCTTGGCCATGTGCAGCTCCGCGCCGATTCCCCGCATCTCGTAAACGTCGCTGAGGAGGATCGACTCGAACGGAATGCGCTTGCCGCTTGGGTCGCGCAGCTCCAGCTCGGCAATCTGTTCCGCGGCGCGGAGCATCTTCTTCCCTTCGGGCGAGTTCGTTAGAGCCTCGACCGCTCCATCTACGTCGCGTTCGATCTCCTGGTCCGATAGTGGTAGGCGCTCCATCGCCTGCCCTAGCTCGAAGAGAGCCGGCGCCATCGCGGTGAGAGCCGGTAGGACCGCCATCCCGGAGGGAGCCGGATGAAAGACGCCCGCCCGGCTTCCGCCTCTAGCACCGAGCCCAAAGTCCGTCTCGCCGACCAGCACGTCGCGTTGCCATAGGGTGTAGCGCATCTGACCCCTCCATTCGAGTGATGAGCCATGATCGTCACGGCATCCATTCACACTCGAATCCCTTCGCCGCCGAGTGGCCCAAAACCGCGCGTATCCGGATGCTGGATCGCCGATTAGCCATTCGTCGATTAAGACATTACGACTGAACACTTTAGGGCACAATGTGACGCAACTCACAGAAGACGACCTCGCCGACGGATACTGTTGAGGCCGGTAAAGTCGCTGGTCGGTCCACCGACGCCGGTAACCGCCTTCTGGGAGCACCAAATGAAGAGGACTCACCGCGCCTCCGCGGTCTTCGTCGCGTTGATTGGCGCCCTTGCTTTCGGACTCTCCGCTTGCGCAGAGGTCGCTCCGAGCGCTCCCGAAGGCCCACGAATAGAGGCCCCTGCCGAGCCGCCAAGTGACCTTCTCGGCCTCGATCTCGGAGGGACGCTCTCCGGACTCACCGGGACGTTGACGGGGACGGTCTCCGGCCTCCTCGATCTGGTCCTCTTTCGCTGCGAGACACCAGCGTACGGATCGGTCACGCAGAGAGTCGGCCGCTACGGCGGCACGATCCAAGTCGGCCCGCACTCGTTATACATCCCTTCGGGCGCGCTCCCCGGGTCTGTGGAGATCACCGCAACGACTACGGCCGGTAGCCAGGTCAAGGTCGACTTCCAACCCCACGGCCTTCGCTTCGAGAAGCCGGCCGTTCTGACGCTCAGCTACGCTCACTGCTCGAGCGAGCCGTCGCGGCCGACGGTCGTCTACGTCTCCGACTCGCTCACCATCCTCGAGAAGCTGCCGTCCGTCAACGATCGGTTCCGCAGTCGGGTCGTTGGCAGGATCGATCACTTCTCGGGCTACGCGTTCGCCGACTAGCAGAGTGACCACAACACGGCAGACGTCACCCGCGTCGGTTTACTCACCCGGCGCGGCGCTCCCCGACCTGCTCGCCGCCGCACGCGAGCACGACCTTCGTGGCCGTCTCGCCGAGGCGACCGCGAGCTATCGTGCCGTCATCGACGCCGCCGACCCGCTTCGTGACGCGAAGCTTCTCGCCGAGGCGTTGCGCCGGCTCGGCAACATTCACCGCCGGCGTCACGAGCTCGACGTCGCGACCGACCTGACGCAGCGCAGCTTCGAGGTAGCACTCGCCGCCAATGACCCGAGCCTCGTCGGCGAGTCGCTCAACGCGCTCGCCGTCATCCATTTCGTCCGCGGCGACTGGGAGCGTGCACGCGAGGAGGCAAAGCGCGCCCTCGCCGTCGCCGGCGACGACGATGCCGCACTGCGCGCGCGCGTCGAGCAGAACCTCGGCACGATGGCCAATGCAGAGGGTGATCTCGACGCCGCGCTCGCGCATTACGAGCGCTCGCTCTCGGCCTTTCGCGTCACCGGCGACCGACGCGGCCTTGCGATCGCGTATCACAACATCGGCATGAACAAGGCGGATCGCGAGCTATGGCCCGATGCGGACGTTTCCTTCCGCACCGCGCTCGAGATGGCCGAGTCGATTGGTGACGTGACACTGCGCGGGCTCACGCTTCTCAACCGCACCGAGGTCCACATCGCCCGGCAGGAGTTCGACGCCGGAAGGCACAGCGCCGAGGAAGCGCTCCGTATCTTCGACACGCTCGGGGCCCGCGAGCACAAGGCCGACGCCTACAAGTTCCTCGGGGTGTTGTATCGCGAGACCGGACGCCCGCAACTCGCCGAAGCACGCCTCAAGACGGCGCTCGAGATCGCGGCCGAGATTGGAGCGATCCTTTCGCAAGCCGAGTCGACGCGCGAGCTGGCGGTGCTCTATGGCCAGATGGGCCGTAACCAGGAGACACTCAAGCTCCTCAACACCGCGCACCGACTCTTCGGGCGGCTCAACGCGCGTCGCGATCTCGTCGATGTCGCCGCCAAGACGGCCCATTTGGAAGGGATCTACCTCGACGTGGTTCGACAGTGGGGCTCGTCGATCGAGTCCTCGGACACCTACACGTTCGGTCATTCGAGTCGGGTCGCTGAATACGCCGTCGCGATCGCCACCGCGTTCGGCCTCGCCGACTCCGAGCTCACCGCGGTCCGCGTCGGCGCGTACTTGCATGACGTTGGAAAGATCCGCATCCCGCACGAGATCCTGAACAAGCCGGACAAGCTCACGGAGTTTGAGTTTGACGTGATCAGGCAGCACCCGGTATATGGCGTCGAGCTATTGGCGTCGGTGGATTTCCCATGGGATGTGAAGCCGATCGTTCGCTGGCACCATGAGAAGATCGATGGGAGCGGCTATCCGGACGGTCTCCGTGACGACGAGATCCCGCTCAGCGCCCAGATCATCGGCATCGCCGACGTGTTCGACGCGCTTACCACTGCTCGCAGCTACCGCGCAGCACTCCCGCGCGACAAGGCTTTGGCCGAGCTGCGGCGATGCCGGCATTGGTGGTGGCCAGAGGTATACGAGGCGTTTCTCGCGAGCGTCGGAGCCGAGAAGCGCTGAGGGTGAGCTGCTTCCCGGCCGCGCGTTTGTCAGGGAAGGTGAGTGGCACATCGATGCCCCCGACAGCGCGCCGTAGACGATACCACTGATCACTGCGAGCCAGAAGCGGACATACGTACCTCGGGTGATTACCTTCGCGCGCAGCGCCTCACACCAGACGAGGCCGGGTGACCCGTGGAAAAGCGCAAGGGTTTGGCGGTGCAATCGTCAGTCGCCCCTACCTCATCTGCCTTCGACTCCATGTCACCACGTACGTTGTCGACACTCGCGCTCGCGCTCATCGCTGGCTGCGCCGGCCAGTCGCCGCTCGACACGAGCGAGGATGCCCGTCTGTCTCGCGACGCGCGTACCCCTGGCCCGAGGGGACTCGAACAGCACCTTTCCGTCGTCGTCGACCCCGCGGATTTCCGTGAGCCGGGATTTCACACGCTGCTCGTGAAGTCCGACGTGATCAACACTGGAGCGACGGCCGTACCGGTCACGGCTCGCGTCTGCCTGTTCTTCGAGAGCGACGTGCAGATCAGTGCCGAAGCGGATCGCTTCGAGCCCTTCGTGACGTGCGGAGCCGTGCAGCAGACGACCGAGCTTGCGCCTGGGGCATCAGTCGGCCCGATGGAGGTGCGATACCGCATTCGCTCCGGGCCAGGGGTATATACGATTCGCGTTCGCCATGCCCTGAATCCAGAGTTCCGCGCTGAGGCGGCATTCAAGATCCCCTGATCGCCCCTGAGGTCGCCGACCCGCGGCCTCAGCCTTCGCGCGCTCGGCGGTTGCCGGTCCGTGGCTGGCGTAACGCCCCGGCGCGGTGCACGTTTCAGAACCTGCGGGGCCGTGGAGGCAGCATGAACGCCATGTACCTGCCCGCCGCGCCCGAAATTCTCGAGACCTTCGAGCAGGAGGTCCGAGAGCTTGGCGGTACCGTCCGCGACGTGTACGCCGAAGGGGATTTGCTGTACGCGCGCGCCGTATTGCCATCGCAAATGGACGTGCGCCCGGGCGACCGTGTCCACGGCGGTATCGCCGTGCGAACGCACGACACCGAGATCCTCGTCCATCCGTACACGTATCGCGTCGTCTGTACCAACGGCGCGATCCTCGCCTCGCCGATGGCGAGCCGCGTTGTCGAGCGCGTGGATCTCGCCGCGGCGACTCCGATCATCAACGCTGTCCTCGATGAGCTGCGAGCAGCGCTCCATGTCGGGGGGGCGTCACCGACCCTCGACACCGCCGTTCGCGCGATGCGATCCGCCGCCGAACGCGACGCGGACCTTCTGATTGAGCTGATGCCCGCATTGCCCCACATGCCACCAGGCGTTCGAGCAAGCGTGCTGCGCTCGATCGTGCGCCGGTACGAGACGGATGGCGACCGCTCAGTGCTTGGCCTCGTGAATGCGGTAACCTCGGTCGCCCGCGACACGGTTGACCCGGATCTCCGCTGGCGACTAGAGGAGGTCGGTGGCGGGATGCTGGCCCGCGTACCAGAGCCAGCGAGTCGCATATTGCCCTCACACGAGTTCATCGAGCTGGGCAGCCGAGCCGAGGCCGTCCAACACTGACACCCAGGATCCGACGCTGAGTTGACGATCGCGGCTAGCGCGACCGCTCGACACTCACCACGATTGACTTGGACGCCGGAGTATTGCTCTTCTCGGCGACGCTCGCGGCGGCGACCAGCACGTTGGCTTCGGGGAAGTATGCGGCAGCGCTGCCGCGTGGCACGTCGTATTCGACGACACGGAAGCGGCGAGCGTGGCGCTCCTCGCCCTCGTAATGGCTGGTGATGTCGACGAGCGCACCATCATCGAGTCCGCGCTCACGCATATCGTCAGCGTTCATGAACACGACGCGCCGGCCTCCCCGAATACCACGGTACCGGTCGTTCAACCCGTAGATGGTCGTGTTGAACTGGTCGTGGCTCCGAACCGTCGTCAGGACGAGTTGTCGAGGGCCAACGGCCAGTCGCGGTAACGGATGCAAAGTGAAGTTCGCCTTGCCGGTCGCCGTCAGGAACTCTCGTGTGCGCGCCTTGTTGGGCAGGTAGAAGCCGCCTGGCTCACGGACACGCTCGTTATACCGCTCGAAGCCGGGAATCACCCGTTCGATCGCGTCACGGATCCGATCGTAGTCGCCGACCAGTCCGTCCCAATCGACGCTGCTGCGCTGTCCGAGGGTCGCGCGTGCGAGCGAGGCGACGATGGCCGGTTCACTCAGTAGGTGGGGTGACGCTGGATCGAGCACGCCGCGTGACATCTGCACGACGCCCATCGAATTCTCCGTGCTCACGAGCTGTTCGCCCGATGCCTGCACGTCACGCTCTGACCGGCCGAGACAGGGTAGAATCAGCGCGCGGTCGCCAGCAACTAGATGAGCGCGATTCGGCTTGATCGAAACGTGGACGGTGAGGCGGCAGCGCCGAAGCGCCGCGGCGGTGTAGTCGGTGTCCGGAGTCGCTTGGAGAAAGTTGCCGCCGAGCGCGAAGAAGACCTTCACACGGCCGCTGTGCATGGCGCGGATCGTCTCGACAGTGTCGTAGCCGTGGTGTCGTGGCGGCTCGAACTCGAACGCGCGGCCGAGCGCATCGAGGAAATCTGGGCGCGGCCGCTCCCAGATCCCGACCGTACGGTCTCCTTGCACATTGCTGTGCCCGCGCACGGGACAGAGTCCCGCACCCGGCTTTCCGATCTGCCCGCGTAACAGGTGGAGGTTGACGATCTCCTGGATGTTGGCGACGGCGTTTCGATGCTGCGTCAGCCCCATTCCCCAGCACGTGATCGTTCGATCTGAACGCGCGAAGACGTCCGCGGCGCGAGCGATGTCCTCGCGCTCAACGCCGCCGGCCACAACGATCGCGTCCCACGGCGTGTTGCGCAGCGCCGCCGTGTACGGGTCAATGCCCGCCGTGTACTGGTCGATGAAGGCACGATCGAGCACCGAGCCGGGCGATGCGCTCTCACGCTCGAGCAACTCCTTGGCGATTCCTTGCAGCACGGCAACGTCGCCGTTTACGCGCACGCGCAACACGAGGTCAGCGAGGCGCGTCCCGCGTCCGAGCACGTCGCGTACATCCTGGGGATGCTTGAAGCGCCGCAATCCCGTCTCGTCGAGCGGGTTGATGCTGACGATCGTCGCACCGTTTCGCTTGGCGTCCTGCAGCGTCGTCAGCATCCGCGGATGGTTCGTCCCCGGATTCTGGCCGATGATGAAGATCGCCTCGGCCTGCGCGAAGTCGGCGAGAGTTGACGTGCCTTTGCCGACACCGATCGTCTCCGTGAGCGCCGTTCCGCTCGATTCGTGACACATGTTCGAGCAGTCGGGCAGGTTGTTCGTCCCGAACTGGCGCACGAAGAGCTGGTAGAGAAAGGCGGCCTCATTGCTCGTCCGGCCGGAGGTGTAGAACGCCGCTTCATCAGGCGAGTCAACTGCGTTCAACTCCCCTGCGACGATAGCGAACGCGTCGTCCCAGGCGACCGGCTCGTAGTGAGTCGCGTCGCGGCGCAGCAGCATCGGATGAGTGATCCGTCCCTGCTCACCGAGCCAATGGTCCGACTGGTGTGAGAGCTCGCCGACGCTGTAGCGGACGAAGAATTCCGGCGTCGCGCGGCGAGTCGTGGCCTCCCAGGCAACGGCTTTTGCGCCGTTCTCGCAGAACTCGACCGTGCGCCGCGGCCCATCGGGATCGGGCCACGCGCACGATTGGCAGTCGAACCCGCCTTTCTGGTTGACGTTCCGCAACGTTTGCAGCGACCGACGCACTCCCATCTCATCGTACGCACGCCGCAATGTCGCGACGACGCTCGGAATTCCACCGGCGTAGCTCTTCGGCTCGGACACACGCGTCGATTCGGTCGATCCCTCGGGCGGTTGCGCCCGAACGCCACGCGGGTCCGCGGCCGGCTTCTGCGCGTGCGCTTCTGCGTCGGCCTGAACGTCGCGCTTGACCGGATTGTAGTGGCTTGGATGGACCGCGTCCGCACGGTCCGCCGCGGCCAATTCGGCCGCTTCTTGCGGAGTAGGAGGCTGCGTGTTGTCTGGCATCCTATGACGAGGGCTGACCGGATGAGGCAGATCGGGCGCCGATCCTGAACGCCATCGTTCTTCTTCTGGCCTTAGTGGACATAGTCCGTCGACGCCCGCGACTCAGCGCTAGCCTCTTCCCGAATTCTGTTGCGACCAGTGTACACGTTGAACCGGCTGTCCCGCACGAAGCCAATGAGGGTCATCCCGGATTGCTCAGCGAGCCGCACCGCGAGGCTCGACGGCGCGCCGACGGCGACGACGAGCGGAATGGCCGCCATGGCTGCTTTCTGCACCAGCTCGAAGCTCACGCGGCCGCTGACGACGAGCAGACGCTCGTGCGCAGGCAAATGCCCGGCGAGGAGTTGCGCACCGATCACCTTGTCGAGCGCGTTGTGTCGGCCGACATCCTCGCGCAGGCAACGAAGCGCCCCGTCTCGGTCGAACAGCGCTGACGCGTGGAGCCCGCCGGTGACCTCGAACACGGTTTGCGCACGGCGCAGCGTGTCTGGCAGCCGATGAATGAGCGTCGAGTCGACGATCGGTTGCCCGCGGAGCATCGGGTAGTGTGACACTGCTCGCAGCGCTTCGATTGACGTCTTTCCACAGACACCGCAGCTGGACGTCGTGTAGAAGTGCCGCTCCAACCTTCCCGGATCGAATTCCGCATCGGCACGAAGGCGAACGCGCACGACGTTGCCATTCACACCGCACTGTCCCAAATGCTCGAGCTGCGCCCGGTCGCGGACGATGCCTTCCGTAAAGAGAAAACCGGCGGCGAGCTCCGCGTCGTGCCCGGGCGTCCGCATCGTCACTGATATCGTCCTGCGAATGAAGCGGTCGCCCGGTGCGATCTCGAGGCGGATCTCGAGCGGTTCCTCGACTGCGAGATGGTCACGCACCGGTACTGGTGCGCCGCCAAGGTGGATACGTTCGACGTCGACGTCGATCGTCGCCTGTTGTGTCACCGTCGTGCTCCGCGTCGTGTGTCCAACAAGAGCATACACTCGCGTGGGCCGACGACGGAAGCGCGTCCTATACGGGCGGCGTGAGGGACACCGACTCGCCCGGTACACTGAGTGGCCCGTCGATGTCCGGTGGCGCGCGTCGCAGCGCGTCCTGTGCGCGCTGCAGCATCTCGGAGATGTTCATCGTCGAGCGGGCAAAGTCCTCGGCGGCGACGTACGCGGCGCGAACGCGCACCGGCTGGTCGGCATGCACATCGGTCATGTCGCGAATAATTCCGCGGAGCCGCTGGGCCATCTGCGCGGCACCGTCGGCGGCAGTGAACGGCGCAATGACCGCGACCAGGTTATCGAGCCGGCCGATGACGTCGGAGCCTCGTCCACGCCGGCGCAGCAACGCACCAACCTTTGCCGTAACGTCGGCGGGCCCCTCGGCTGGCCCGTCCGACTCCGGCGCGAACACCACGCAGCTCACCGGCGCGTGACGGCGGCGTGTGTCGGCCTCGACTTCCTCGGCGCGGCGCGCGATGCCGAGGTGGTTGTACAGGCCGGTTTCGCTGTCGACCAGTACGGCGCGAGCGAGCTGCTCGACCTGACGCCGCGCGCGGGCGAGGTTCGCGATCCGGAGAATGAACGACTCCGCGTCGAGCGGCTGCACGGCGTAGTCCCACGCGCCGGCACGAAGGGCGGCGATGTGCTGCGAGCGCGCGGCGTCTGTGGCGACGACGACGATCGGTGTGACAATCCCGATCTGGCGTGTCTCGCGAAGGGCGCTACAGAGATCGACCGGGTCGGTGTCCTCGAGATCGTCGCGGACGATGACGATGTCGGGCGACGTCTCGTCGACGAACTGAAGGGTACGCAGACCGGAGCTGGCGCGCACCACGCGCCAACCAGCGGCGTCTAGGACAGTCGCCACTGTGCGGGTGAACCACCCGAACCGCTCGGCGACCAGTAGGCGGAGAGGGCGCTCCCCCGCGATGTCGCTGGGCATGGGAATGGAGATCCTGCGCAATGGTATGCGCCCGGAGTCGCCGTCGACCACGGAGGCGGGTACTACCGCATCCTGACCCTCACGAGCAGGGGCGGAGCACTCGTCGATTCCCCAGCGGCGGGGAAGTGCAGCCAAAACCAGGCAGCCGTGCGCCAACGGAACGTGCGAAAGCTGTGCCCGGTCACTGAGTTTAGGCTGGAAAGCCGTTGTCTGCCGGTGATGAGGATCACGGTTTCCGCATCTCGGCCGGTCATTATTACTCAACCCGTCAGCAGGCCGCTAGACCCTCGGAGCGGCTTTCAGCGTGCGCTTGGCCCGGTTTCGCTTTCCGGCGCCGGCCCAGTGCGGCGTGGCACTTCGTTCGCCGCACGGCACATCAACTCGAGTTTCTCGGGGCTCGACTCCTCCCAGCTCGGAGGGACTGGCGCGAGCCTTTTCAGTCCGACTGGCGATTCGAAGGTCAGCCAGCCGCGCTCGAACTCTCCGCTCAGCGTCGTGCGCGCCGACGGGACGGTGTTCCACACCCGCCACGTGACGCCATCGGAGTCGATGAATTCGATTATCGGCATAGTGCGGGAGCCTGCGGCAAACGTGGGTCCAGCATCGAATACGAGCGCGCATTTTCGACGACGTAACTCGTTCCGGCGGATGAGATCGTGTAACGGGGCGTGACTTTCCGCGTGACTCGCAAGCGCATGTCGTATTGTCGCTTGCTATCGAGCTCGAGCAATCAATGCGGCGATGCCGAAGGACTTTTCGACATCACACTTCGCGAGCGCTCGGGCCATTTGACCGGAGCGCACGATGGGGTTTTGCGTCGAAGCGCGGCCGCGCGTCATTCGGATGACGAGCTCGACCGTTTCGGTCGGGCAGCCGGAGCAACGCCGCCGTGCCTGAAAAGATCTTCGTCCTGTACAACTACACGGATGCCGAACGCGAGCAGGCCCAGCACATGTTCCTCGACGCTGGTTTGCTCGACGTGGTCGTGACGCCGCACCTGCTGACTGGCCATCACAAGCTGGAGCTCCGCGACGACGATGCGGCGAGGCGACTCCGTATAGCGGCGAGGCTGCACGGTCTGCGCGAGCCCCACATCCAACGGATCCTCCATCCGACGGAGAAGGAGCTTCGGACGGCCAAGCTCCTGTACATGCACGTCTGGATTCACAACACGCCAAATGGTCATCCACGCGAAGGCACCGTCTACGATGACGCGGACGCGTGCCCCGAGTGTGGGGACGGCGTGCGACAAATCTCGCCGCTGCGCCTAAAGAACAAAGAAGTGCCGAAGGCAGGAGCGCTCCTCGGCGGCATTCGCGATCAGGTGCTCGTGCACGAGAGCCTCGCGTGCGACATGTGCACGGCGCAGCTGAGTGGCGTGTCGTTCGAGCCGGTGTTGGACAGCTCTGGAGGGCCATTGCCGTGGCGCCAACTGGTTGTCACGGGCTCGATGCCGCCGATGACGCTCGCCACGCGCGGCGTCGTGCGCGGCCGCGGCTCGGCGGAGGGGCCCTGTGCCCGCTGTGGGTGTGACGGCTACTTCGACTCGGGCGCCGACCCTTTCGTCCCAGCATACGACGGTAGCGCCCTCGACGACATTCCAGACCTTGCGCTCACGGCGGAGCGCTTCGGGACTGGTGCGTGGGGCAGCACCACCAACGGTCAGCGTCACCTTGCCAGTCGGCGCATCATTGTACGCCCGTCCGTCTACGCATTCTTTCGCGAGCGAAAGGTGCGCGGCGTGCGATTTACACCCGTGGGTGTGACATAGGGCGTTCCGCACCAGCGTCATCCGTTAATCACTGCCTTCGCCGAGCATGCGGCACATGCCTTGACATCAATTCTCTTCCTCAGCGAGCGAGAGGAAGAGAATGGAGTCAGAGGTGCAGGGAAGCAGCGACGTCGTCGTCCGGGGGACGGCGGACCAGCGCAAGACGTTCCCGGTGACGGAGTCGCTCTCCGGCCTCCGCATCGGCATCGTCAACGTCTACTTCCATGGCGCCCCACTCGCCGGCGATGGACGGTGGGTGCTGATCGATGCCGGACTTCATGGCTCGAGTGAGCGAATCGTCCACGCCGCCGAAGAGCTCTACGGCGTGGGAACGCGGCCGGCGGCGATCGTGCTCACCCACGGCCATTTCGACCACATCGGTGCGCTGCGCGACCTGGCGCTGCTGTGGGACGTGCCGATCTACGCACATGAGCTCGAGCTGCCGTACCTCGACGGCCGCTCGTCATACCCGCCCCCTGACCCGACCGTCGGTGGCGGCGCGATGGCGGCTTTGTCGCGACTCTACCCACGCGGTCCGATCGACGTGAGCGAGTGGCTTCATACGCTGCCGGCCGATGGCGCGGTGCCCGGTATGCCGGGGTGGCGCTGGATGCACACGCCTGGGCACACGCCCGGCCACGTATCGCTCTTCCATGGCGCCGAGGGAACGCTCGTCGCCGGAGACGCGTTCGTGACGACAAAGCAGGAGTCGATGCTGGCCGCGCTCACCCAGCGCCCGGAGCTCCATGGGCCGCCAATGTACTACACACCCGATTGGGAGTCGGCGAAGGCGTCCGTGCGCTTGCTGAGTGCGTTGGAGCCCGAAGTGGCCGCCACCGGGCATGGCCGTCCGTTGCGAGGTCCGCTGATGCGGCAAGGGCTTCGTACTCTCGCGCAGGATTTCGACACGCTCGCGGTACCACGTCGTGGCCGCTACATCAACGAGCCGGCGACCGCTGACGCGAACGGCGTCGTTTTCGTCCCGCCGGCCGTGCGCGACCCGCTTCCAGGCATCCTGATGGGAATTGGGGCGGCAGTCGTCGTCGGCGCGGCGGTTCGGTCGCTGCGCCGCGACGCCGATCATGGCGGCGACGCCGATTACGCTGACGACAGTTGAGGGGAGAAGGAATGATGGAGCAGATCAGTGAATCCGATTCCGCGCTCACGGCCGAGCTGAACGACCTGTTGATGCTCGACCACGACGCGGTCCAGGCGTACAGCCTCGCGATAAGGCTCCTCGAAAGTCCTGCCTACAAGGCGCAGCTGGAGATGTTTCGAGCCGACCACGAGCGACACATCGACGAGCTATCACAGCTGATTCGCTCGCGGGACGGCACGCCACTCGAGCTCCCGCATCTGCCGAGCGGCGCGTTCAAGCTCGCCGTGCAAGCGATCGGTGCCGCTGGTGGAGACCGCGCGGTAGTGCTCGCGTTCAAGGCGAACGAGCGCCAGGTACGCGACAAGTATCGGCGATCAGCGCGAGCGGTCCATCCGGCCGACGTGACTTCAGTGCTCGCGCGCGCGGCCGACGACGAAGTGCGGCATTACGCCTGGGCGCTCGAGACGCTCGAGGAGCTGGGCGTCACGCCGGACAGCATGACCGGTCGGGCCGAGCGCGCCTTCGAGGTCGCGCATGCGCGCGCGTCGGACGTGATGGAAAGCGCGGAGCGGCAGGCGATAGTCGCCACGCGGCGCGCTGCGCGGACGCTGAGGGACGACATCATCGACAATCCACTCGGGAGCGCGTTGCTCGCGGTGAGCGTGGGCTTCGTTGCCGCGACGCTGTTGGGTGGGGCGAGGGCGGCATACCAGGCCGTGACGGAGCGGGAGGTGGGCTGACACGGGCGAGGTCCGAGTTCCGAGAACGGAGAACTTAGGACCTTCGATCCGTGCTTCCCGAAATACAAACGGGCGGGTTCCCGAAGGACCCGCCCGTCGACGTACCTCTCTGACGTGACTTTACGGGCGCTTGGTGCCCGTCGTCGCGCCTGTACGGGCCGCGCCGGTCGCGCCGACAGTCGCGCCGATGCCCGTCGCGCCAAGGCCGGTGTCGGTGCCGAGTGCGCCGGTGGTCGGTCCAGCCGTGCCGCCGGCCATGCCCGTATCGCCCGCCGTGTTGTCCCCGCCGGCGCAGGCGCCGACAGCAAGTACTGCCGACAGCGTCACGCCGATCATCGTGATCTTCCGGTTCATTCACGCCTCCTGTTCGTCGGACGCTGCCGTGCCGTGCCCAACAAAGCGC
>WUUC01208345.1_pt1 | contig 13740 bp, 8 predicted proteins | sample 6278441 | NCBI WGS metagenome assembly WUUC01 (sample SAMN13675441, study PRJNA597444) | soil metagenome | isolation source: soil | place: USA: Washington | collected 2017-10
CCGACAGCCACACCGAGGTGACCATGCCCTTGGGCCCGGCCACCGCCGCGTTCTGGGTCTCCTCGGTCATGTGGGCCGAGGCGTCGAACCCGGTGATCGTGTACTGGGCCAGCAGCATGCCGATGAAGAACACGTAGATCCCCGACCCCGCGCCGCTCCACCCGGTGTTGTTCTGGAAGTCGGTGAAGACGAACTTGGCCGAGGCGTGCTGGTCGGGCAGCACCACCAGGAACACCAGGAAGACGCCCACGCCCACCAGGTGCCACCACACGCTGATGTCGTTGAGCAGGGCCGTGACCCGGATGCCCAGCGAGTTCAACGCGCCGTGGAGCACCAGCACGACGCCGTAGATGAACAGCAGCGAGCCGGGGCTGGGCACGTAGTCGGTGGTGAGGGCCAGGAAGCCCCCGATGAAGTTGGCCAGGGCGAAGTCGATGCTGGCCGTGATGGCGACCTGGCCGATGAGGTTGAACCAGCCGGTGGTCCAGCTCCAGAACGGAGCGTTGCGCCGAGCCAGCTTGGCCGACCAGTAGTAGAGGCCACCGGCCGTCGGGTAGCTGGAGCACACCTCACCCATGGACATGGCCACGGTCAGCGCGGCGATGGTGACCAGCGGCCACCCGTAGGCGATGGCCGGACCGCCACCGGCGTAGAGGGCCAGGTAGTAGGTGGTCAGGCAGCCCGCCAGGATCGAGATGATCGAGAACGAGACGGCCATGTTGGAGAAGCCCTGCATCTTGCGGCCGAGCTCCTGGGCGTAGCCCAGCTCGTGCAGCCGCTCGGTGTCGGACTTCCTCGTCGGAGCCCCGTCTTCCGAGCCCGCACCGGCGGGCGACGGAGACGGTGACTCGGGAATCTCGACGGACACGAAAATCCCCCCTTCTGCGCATACCGCCTGGTCAGCGCAGTTGAGCGATTACTAACAGGTCCGTCATCGGGGCGCTACGACTGCCGCCGAAGTGTCATGTCTTCTTCTTGTAGCCGTCCTGCCACCAGTAGTGGCCAGCTGACCACTGCCTCGCTTCCGTTCAGAGCTCGACGACGACCACGTCGAGCTGCGTGCCCTTCCTGGTCGCCTCGCCCACCTCGACCGTCCACCCCAGCTGCGTGAGCGTGTCGGCGAGCCTGGCCGGCGTGCGGGGGTTGGCTCCGCCCTCCAGCAGCGCCCGGACGATGCGTCCCTTGGTCGCCTTGTTGAAGTGGCTCACCACCTGCCGCTTCCCGTTGACCTCGTGCAGCACCCGCACGGTGGCCACCTTGCCAGCGATGTCCGCCGGCGGCCGCCAGAAGTTCTGGTACATCCCCGACCGCAGGTCCACGAGCAGCCCGTCGCCCAGCGCCTCGCTCACGGCATGGCCCAGGTGCTCGCGCCACAGCCCCGCCACGCTGCCCACCTCCGGCAGGACGGCGTCACCCGACAGCCGGTACGCCGGTATCCGATCGGCCGGCGTCAGCAGCCCGAACAAGCTCGACGTGATCGCCACCCGGCTGTTGGCCCGCCGCTTCGCCGCACTCGACAAGGTGGCGAGACCGAGAGCGTCGTACAGCACGCCCGCGTAGACCTGGTCCGCCCGGGCCGTCGGCGCCGCCTTCAGCCCGGCGTTCCGCTCCACCAGCTCCAGCTGCGACTTCGGCACGTCCAGCGTGCTCGCCGCCTTCTCCGGATCCGAAGCGCACAACGACACCAGCGCCTCGAGCACCCGCTCCCGGGCCGCCCTCAGACCGGCGAACGCCAGCCCGTCCAGCTCCAGCGCCTTGCCCCGCTTGGGCGCAGCCTTCCCCTCACTGGGCGGCAACAAGATCAGCACGCCCGCCACAGTACGGACTCAGCCGGCTCAGCCCCGCTGGGCCCGGAACGCCTGAGCACCGATGCGGGCCAACACCTCCCGTTGCCGCCGGGCCGGCAGTGTGTCGGGCGGCAGGTGCAGCCACGGGATCGTCACCGTCGTCACGTCCAGGTCTGGCGGGAACCGCCGCGCCGGCACCGCCCCCGCCTCGTTCTCGACGTCGACCGCCAGCACCAGCCGGCCGGCGGGTGGGTCGTCGAACCACGGCCCCGGATCGAACACCCGGTCGAGCGCCGACCCGAACGCCCGCCCCCCGATCGTCACTCGTTCGTGGAGGCCCGACGCCGCTATCGCCAGCTCGGCCAGCGGGATGTCATCCGGGTCGAGCCGCACGCGCCGAGCGTCGCGAGGCAGCACCAGCAACTCGTCGGTCGTCAGGTCGACGACGACGGCGTGGAAGCGATAGCGGTGCAGCGGATGGTCCACCGGCACCCGCAGGTCACCGCAGCGGTGGAAGCCCTTGTCGGCGAGCTGCTTGGCGAGTCGCCGCGCCGGGTGGGGCCGCCCCCACCGATCCAGCAGCGCACCTGCCGCGGATCGACTGGCCATCGAGGTCGAGACCACCAACCGCTCCGCCACCCGGGGGGTGATCCCGGCTGCCATCAACAGACCGGGCACGGCGCCGCCCCCACAGGCAACGACCGGACTGCACACTGCGGTCAGCGGACGAGCAGCCATCGCCCCGGCCACCGCCGCGGCGTCGCCCGGACAGCCGCCGAGCCACAGCGCCAGGATGTCGCCCTTGACCGCCACCTCCCGGGTGAGCAGGTTCCAGATCCGCACGACCTTGTCGTCGCCGGTGGTGGTCAACGTCGTCCCGTCGGGAGAGAAGGCGCAGGCCAGCATGGCGCCCGGTCCCTCCAGCCGGTCGACCTCCACCCCGAGGGCGGGGTCCCACAGCCGGGTCGAGCGATCGGCTCCCGCCGTTGCCAGCAACGATCCGTCCGGCGAGAACGCGCAGGCGTGCACCCGGCTGGTGTGTCCCCGCATGCGGGCCGCCCCACGCCCGCCCGCCGCCACGTCCCACAAACGAACCGTCTGGTCGTTCCCCGTCGACGCCACCCACCGTCCGTCCGGCGAGAACGCACAAGCGAGCACCTCTCTGATGTGGCCCGTCAGCACGGCCACCGCCTCGCCCGAGCCTGCATCCCACAACCGCACCGTCGTGTCGGCCCCGGCCGTCGCCACCAGCAACCCGTCCGGTGAGAAGGTGCAGTCGTTGACCGGCCCCTCGTGACCTTGCAGGTGGGCGAACGGCTTGGGGCTGGCCGGACGCCACACGAGGGCGAGCCCATCGGCACCGGCGCTGGCCACCCGTTGGCCGTCGGACGAGAAGGCGCAGGCGTGCACTCGATCGGTGTGCCCTTCGAGCGTCTGTCGCAGGGCGCCGGTGTCCGGATCCCACAGGCGCAGCGTCGAGTCGGCGCTCGCCGTCGCCAGCAGCCGGCTGTCAGGGGAGAAGGTGCAGGCCTCCACGGCGTTGGTGTGCGTCCCGAGTGTGTGCAGCGGCGCCCCGCTGGCCGTGTCCCACAGCCGGGCCGTCTTGTCGGCGCTGGCTGTGGCCACCATCGACCCGTCCGGCGCATAGGCGCAGGCGTAGATCCAGCTGGTGTGGCCCCGCAGTCGGTGGACGGGTGGTGCCACGCTCGGATCCCACAACCGCACCGTCTTGTCCGCGCTGGTCGTGGCCAGGATCGAGCCGTCCGGCGAGAAGGCGCAGGACCGCACCCAGTTGCTGTGGCCCTCGAAGATGTGGACGGGCGTCCCCGTGGTGGGGTCCCACAACCGAACAGACCTGTCGTTGCTGGTCGTGGCCAGGATCGAGCCGTCCGGCGAGAAGGCGCACTCCCACACCGAACTGCTGTGCCCCGACAGCGTTCGCAGCGCAGCGCCCGTCCCCGGGTCCCAGAGCCGCACCGTCCGATCCCGGCTCGTCGTCGCCAGCAGCGACCCGTCCGGCGAGAACGCACACCCCTCCACCGACGCCGCGTGTCCCTCCAGCGTGTGGAGGACGGTGCCGGTGGCGGGGTCCCACAGGCGGATCGTGCGGTCGTTGCTCGTCGTCGCCAGCAGGGTGCCGTCGGGCGAGAACGCGCAGTGCCACACCGTCCCCTTGTGCCCGTCGAGCCGAGCGCGCTCGGTGCCGGTGGCGGGGTCCCAGAAGCGGATCGTGCGGTCGGCGCCCGTGGTCACCAGCAGCGACCCGTCCGGCGAGAAGGCGCAGCTCTCGACCGACCCCTTGTGGCCGGGCAGGGTTCGCAAAGGGGACCCGTCGGCGGTGGCCCACAGCCGCAACGTCCGGTCGGCGCTGACGGTGGCGACGATGCCGCAGTCGGGCGAGAACGAGCAGGCGTGGACCGTCGAGGCGTGGCCGGTCAGGTCGCGCACCAGGGTGCCGGTGGCGGGGTCCCAGAGCCTGATGGTGCGATCGGCGCTGGTGGTGGCCAGCAAGGTGCCGTCGGGGGAGAAGGTGCAGCCCCAGACATCGGCGGAGTGGCCGGTCAGCACGCCCGGCTGCCGGGGCGTGATCTGGCGTGCTCGACGCTGCAGCACCAGTGAGGTCCCGTCGAGAGCCTGCAGGGTGGCCGACCGCCGGTCGCTCAGGGGCTCGACGTGGGGCAGCGTCTCGAGGGGGACCAGCCGCCGGTCGATGAACACGGCGGCAGGAGGGCCCTCGGGCAACCGCAGGTGATGCATCGATCCCTGCGGTGCGGCCTTGATCTCGACGGCTCCGTCGAGGAGGTGGACACCCAGGACCCGGCCGGTCGCACCGTCGTCGGTGGGCACGCGGGCGCCGGTGGGTGGCTCGCCCAGGCCCAGGCTCGTCACCGAGCCCCGTAGGGACAGGGGCAGCCGGTGGTCGAGGCCGCTCAGCCACGACTGCAACCCGTCGCCGTCGGCTTCCTCCGCCTGCGCCGTCGCTTCCCGGAGCAGCTGGCGCGCCCGCCGGTGTCCCCCCGGGACCAACGCCAGGTAGCGGAGCTCCTCTTCGATCCGGACGGTGTCGGGCACCCCTCCGGACGGGTCACTGCGCCGATCACCGTGCTCGGTGGCCACCAGCTTGCGGGCCTGGGCGCAACGGGCCTCGTGGCGGGCCAGTCGCAACAGCAACTGCTCGGTCACCACCTCGTCGAACACGATGCCCGTCCGGTTGGCCGCGCTGACGAGTGGCGAGTGCCACAGGTCGGCTTCGAGGTCAGGGCCCCGGTGGCCCACGAAGGTCCGGCGGGCGGTCCGCAACAACGCCGGATCGACCCGTACGGCCAGCGCCACCACTTCCGCCAGCGCCACGGTGTCGGGCTCGGCCACCGCCATGCGGCGAACCAGCCGCTCCGCCGATCGCTGCGACAGGGTGCCCACCGGGCCGGTCATCGGCCCCACGCCCTGAGCTTGACGTCGGCAAGCACCTGGGTGGCTCCCAGGCCGTCGTTCCAGTAGAGGATGGGGAGGTGGGCGAGCGCGGCCGGCCACCGGTCGGGCGGGTAGGGCACGAGGTAGCGCACGCTGCAGCCCGCTCCCGTCACCAGGGCGTGATGATCGATGAAGTCCCGGGGCTCCGGGGGAATGCCCGACCGGGGGACGGCGATGCCGAGGTCGGTGACCACCAGCACCGGCGTGCACGGCGGCGGCAGCAGCTCGGCCAGGTCGACGGACCCTCGTGGGCCCACGGTCCGGCGGGGCCACGTGACCTGGAGGGGATCACCGACGAAGCCCAGCTCGATCAGCGCGTGGCGCGACACGATCGATACGAGCGCACTCCGCAGCTGGTCGACGTCGTGGTGGAAGGGCTGGAGCGCCGGGCCCCGATCGACGTGCAGGTGCACCCCCAGGCTCGTGCTCCAGCGCAGCCGGCGGGCCACCTTCGTGAGCGGTCGGCGCATGGCCAGCTCGCGCACGGTCGCTGCCATGTCGAGGTCACCGGGGGCCAGGCGTCCGGCCAACAGGGTGGCCACCACCCGTTGCTGGCCGGCCCGCATCAGCGGCTCGCTGGGTGGTGGGGGCGTCCACCTCGCCCGGCTCAAGGACAGACCGGTGGCGGGGGGCGCCTCAGCGTTGGGCCCTTGCCGTGAGCCGTCGACGGGCCGGTCGTAGAGGGCCGACGAGTGGTGCTGGCTGCTGTGCCACCACGCCGCCCAGCCCCGGCGCACCAGCTCCGCGACCCGGCGGGCGGCCATCGCAACCACGATCACCAGCCAGAGCCTCACGTCGAACCGCCCGGTCGCCACCAGCCCGGACAGGCCCACGACGACGGCCGCCGCCAGCACCCGGACGACAGCTTCCCGGCGAGCCGGCGCCGGCCGGCCGGAGCGCTTGTCCCGCCATTCGAGCGGACGGGTCATCCACGCCCGGCGGGTCCGTCGAGCCGGACGTCGCCCAGGATCGGGCCGAACGGAGATCGTGGGGCGGACGGACGTGATCGTCGCCGGGGAGCGGCCCGCGGTCCTCGGGGCGTCCTGCGCCCCCGGGTCGAGGTCGGGCAGGAGCTCGTTCAGCAGCTCCAACTGGTGGGCGTCGGGCTGCAGGGTGTGGACCACCCGCAGGAGGTCGCCGAGGCGGGACGGCCCCGTCAAACCCGCCCACGCTCCCGGTGGTTGTTGAGCACGATGGCCTTCACGTCCTCCCAGGTGGGGTCGGCCGGGTCGCTGAGGCCGAGCCCCTCGGCCGCCCGCACCGCGTCGACGAACTCGGCTGCGCTGACCTGGTGGTCGTCGCCGGGAGCGAGCTTGTCGCGCACCATCTCGTGCAGCCCGGGGCGACCCGGCACGTGCTGCTTGGCGATGTCGACCAGCTGCTGGGAGGTGGGGAAGCCCAGCTCGAGCAACACGCAGCGCCGCATGAAGGCGGGCGGCATGTCCCGCTCGCGGTTCGAGGTGATGAACACGAGCGGGCGCACTGGCCGCTGGAGGACGACCGGGTCGGTGCGGCCGTCGATGCGCAGCTCCCACGAGCCGAGCGGCACGAGCAGGTTGTTGGGCAGGTCGGGCTCGGCCTTGTCGATCTCGTCGATGAGCACCACCGCCCCGGCTTGCTCGACCGGGTCGCGGGCGGGCTGGCCTGGGTCGCGGCTGACGGTGTGCCCGGCCGCGGCCGCCGAGGCCGGATCGAGCGCCCACCACAGCACCCCGGGGCGCACGAAGGCCTCGAGACCGCCCAGCTCCTCGGCGGAGGCGGAGCGCCCGGCCACCTCGGCCTGGTGAAGCCGCTGGATGAGATCGACCCAACCCGTGAGCGAGTCGAGGCGGGTCTGCGAGGTGACGACGCTCTCGTAGTAGGTCCACCCCAACGTCTCGCTCACGGCCCGGGCCAGAGCCGACTTGCCCGATCCCGACGGTCCTTCGACGAGCAGGGGGCGGCCGGTGATGAGGGCCACCTGCACGGCCAGCCGCACCCGGTCCTCGGGGATCAGCCAGTAGTGCCCGCGGCGGTCGTCGCCGGCCTTGCCGGACGGCCGGCCCCGGCCGAAGAACTCGGCGGCCTTGATCCGCTCGAGGGCGTCCTGCATGGGGGTGGTCGCCGCCTGTGTCGGTGGGGTCATCGCTCGATCCTGCGTTTCACTCGGAGGAGGGCCTTGCGCATCGTCGACCGCTTGGTGGCCACCATGTGCTCGTTCTCCACGTGGGTGTCCCAGGCGGTGGGATCGTCGAGGTGGGCGCCGGTCCCTTCGACCTCGAGCTGGGCCGCCAGAAGGGCCATGGGCTGGCGGGCCGACGACAGGACCACGAACACCACCTGGGGGAAGCGCTTCTCGAGCAGGGACAGCACCTCGCCGGTGATGCCGGCGGCGTTGGCGAGCAGGGCATAGATGGGATGGCCCAGGTCGGCCATCTCCTCGAGGAACTCGGCCGGCTCCTCCTGCTCCTCGGCCTCGACCGTGTGCTCCAGCTCGTCGCCCAGGCCGCGGGCGATCTCCTCGGCGTCCCTGCCCGACACCGGCCCGTGCACGACGAAGGGAAAGGTCAGCATCTCGCCGTGCACGGAGTGGACGGACCGGGTGGCTACCTCGGCGAGGTCGGCGCGGGTGGTGGCACTGACCAGCGACCGGCGGATCTTCCCGGCCGCCGCCTGCCGCAGCTGCTCGACCGCCCTGGAGTCGAACGTGGTCATCACGTTGAGGTCGATCAGCTCGGCCATGTCGCCGCCGGCCAGGTGACGGTCCTGGGCCAGGGTCTGCAGCGACCTGTAGGTGCGGTCGAGCGGCGTCGAGCAGTAGGCCTGGGCGAAGCCCCGCCGGGCATCGGGCGGCTCGACCAGCCACGGGTCGTCGTCGCCGGGGGCCAGGTCGCGCCGGGCGGTCTTCACCCGATCCGGCGGCACCAGCTGGATCTCGTCGCACACCCGGCTCACCAGCCGGTCGACCGGCGAGTCCGTCACGTCGGTCAGGTCGTGGACGCTCTCCACCAGCCGATCGAGGGTGTCGTCGTCGGGATGGGCATCGGCCAGCTCGAAGGACTGGAGATCGCCCATCTGGAGCGGCGCCAACGCCGGGTCGAGGTGCACCTTGTGGCGCTCCACACCTACGTAGACGAGCACCAGGCGAGCGTTCCGCTCGATCTTCTCGCGGTTGGAGAGGACGCTCAGCTCGTAACGCACCCAAGGTGACGCCAGCGCCTCGGGCGACAGCAGCACGACACCCGTGTGGCACGCCGACAACCACCAGGCAACCGTCTGGTTCCAGCGTTCACCGCCGGCGATGTCGAGGTGATCGAGCTTGGGGTTGCAACCACACAGCTTCAGCCGCGCGTGCAGCCGGACGGCCAGCGGTCGCTGCACCGTCGAATAACTGATCATCACGCGTCGCACGTGGGTTCCCAGAGAAGCAAGCCGCCGCCTTTGCACCCTCTCGACCCAGACTGGCAGGCGTCCGCCGCCACGTCCTGTCGCCCCGTACCGTACCGCCCGTCCTCCGTACCGTCGTTCTGGGGAGCGTGACGATCTAGCGGCAATGTCACGTGTTCCTTGCGGGCGGCACCGCTCGTTATTTCCAAACTTCCGCCCCGTCGAAGTGATCGCAGATGGGTTACCTTTCTTCGGCTGCGCGTGTTCTGGATGGTGGCACGGCGGGTTGGCCTTTGGTCTTCGATTTGATCCCCGTGTCGCTGCAAGCGTTTGTCGGACGCGGGTGGTGGCAGGAGACCAGGCTCGCGACAGGCGACAGGAGCGAGATCGGCCGTGGGCGGAACGGGTGACATCGCCATCGGCGCAGTGGGCGCGCTCGCCTTGGCCGCGATCGTGGTGGCGACCGCCCGTGTCGTCAGCCCTCGCCGGCTGCAGCGCAGGATCTGGGCCTTCCGGGTGCCGGCGCACGAGAGCCCCAAGGTCATCATCGAGACGATCGCCGGGGTCGAGACCGACCTCTACCGCCGACCCGATGTCGGGTTCGGCGCAGTGGCTGCCGTGGCGCAGCTGGCGACGGCGCTCTACACCTCACGCAGTGGCGTCGCCAGGCGCCTGACCAGGATCCGGGCCCATCCCATGGACCTCTCCTTCAGCACCGAGGAGAAGGCCGACCGCTGGATCAGCGAGGCCGACACGATCATCGTGGGTGGCCCCAAGTCCAACCAGAAGACGGCCGAGGTGCTCCGCGCCTTCGGGTGCCAGCCCTACGGCACCGACCAGCTCGCAGAGGACGAGCTGTTGCGGCGCACCGGTGATCTGCGGCCGCGGGGCGGGGTGGCGCCCGGGCTGGGATTGGCGACCCAGGGCAACACCATCTACTGGTTCGGCGCCAGTTACTCCGGCGATGTCACCATCGACGAGGACCCCACTCCGGGCACCACTGGCTACAACGGGTTCGACTTCGGGGTCGTCCTGCGGCTTCCCAGCCCGACCGACGCCAATCGGCGCACCTTGGTGGTTTTCGGGTCGCAGACGTTCGGTGTGGTCGCCGCGTCTTCGTGGCTCGTCAACCTCAGCAGACCGACGACGCCCCGGTCGGTCCGGGCCCAGATGGCCAAGCACAAGAATGTCGCCGTGCTCGTCAAAGCCAACGTCTCCGACGGCAGCCTCGATGGCCCTCCGGAGTTGCAGCAGATAGTGGTGCTAGCCGACGATCCGTCGCCGAGGGACTGGTGAGCCCGCCCCCGGGTGGGCCGTTCCGGTGGTGGCACCAGGACGGGTGGCGTGCGCCGGTGCTGACGGATCTCGTCTACCGCCAGGAGGAGTGGGTCGGCACCTTCCTGGCCCACGTCGATGCCGAGCTGACCAACGCCAAGGGCAGTTCCGTGCACCTGGATCCGGCACGCGATGCGCTGGTCGTCACCGGGTGCGGCGACGGCACGGAGACCCTGCGCCTGGCGCGTGCCTGCTACCGGGACGTGCTGCTGTTCCATCCCTGGCTGCACCGCGACGTCGATGCCCGGGTCGATGCTGCTGTCAAGGCGGCCGGGGCTCGGTGTGCCGAGCGAGGCTTCGCCTTCGGCGAGGAGCTTCGCAACGGGGGGAGGCGACGGTTGATGGATCAGCCGGCACGCCTGCTCCATGCGGACGTGGTGGAGGGCTTGCGCCGGCTCGACCTGTCGGGGCTGCCTGCCTTGGGCGTGTCGGGCATCGTCGAGGTGCGGTCGAGCGACGGTACCCATGTCGTCTCCTCCCTCCGCAGCCAGCGGGTGGCGGTCAACCCCGCCTGCCTGGGTCCCTCGGTCGATGGCGGCCTGGCCTGGACGAGCTCCGGCATCGATCCGCTGGCCGGGCTGCGCAACGAGCTCAAGATGGAGCTGCCGTGGGAGCTCGACGACCGGAACCTGCAGTACGTCGGCACGCTCCTGCCGCCCAGCGCGCCGACCTACGTGGGCCGAGAGCCCGCCCGTCGCTCCGGGGTCAACCTCGTCTTCCGGACGTCGATCGAGCGCGAGCCGGAGAAGGTCTTCGTCGCCGCGCCCGAGCACTTCGAGACGAGTGAGCTGGTCCTGATCGAGACATCCGGCCGGGAGGCCGCAGGATCGGTGCCCCCGGTCATCGCCCGCCGCAAGGGCCGGGTGGTCGGCCTGGCCGAGGTCCCCCCTCTGTCCGAGGTCCTGGCGGCGGTGCTGGCTCGGAGCGCGCTGGTCGACGTCACGACCAGCCCCGCTGCCGGTCCTCCCTCCACGACATCCTCCCGTCCCCTGCGCAGCAGCAGAGAGGCACGTGCCATGACCATCACCGCGTCGCCCGCCCGCGAGTTCACGCTCGAGGATGCTTGGGCGGAAGACCTGATCGAGCGTCACACCCGGCTCAATCGCATGCTCCACCCCGATCGGCTGTCGGATCTGGCCGAGACCGACAAGCCTCCGTCGCTGGACACCCTGGGGCCGCTCTTCGACGCCGTGCGCGAGTTCGAGTTCGTGCGCACGGGTCGTCTGATCAGGGCGGCCGACGATGCCCGGCTGTTCGAGGCCTTGGTCTACCGCATCGGTCGCTACCTGTTCGCCAACAGCGAGCAGCGCGCTCTGGTGGCCCACGACCTGATGGCGGGTCGTGACCGCAGCGTCCCGCTGGAGCCGGAGGAAGATCCCAACCCGGTCGGCACCGCCTACACCCGGCGGATGCGGGACGCCATCGACGAGGATGAGAAGGAGGACCCGGCCGAGGTCTGGCGGGTCCAGGTGGCTGAAGCGCTCAACAAGCTGAACCAGGACGAGGCTCAGCAGGAGTACGCCGAGGTGTCACGGCGGGGTCGGTTGTTGTGCTTCTGCGCCGCCCTGTGGTCGTTGGAGTCCAAGCGCAGCACTCAGGCGTCGACGGTGGCCCTCAACGACAAGTACCGCAAGAGCCTCTCCGGTGATGTCATCGCCCTGTTCTTCCGGGCCCGGGCCCTGCTGGTGAGCCCCGTGATCTCGGCGGCGCAGGCCCAGCTGGGCCTGCAGTTCGTGACCACGGCGCTCGCCAGCTACGAGCGCAACCCGGGGATGCACCACACCAAGGCGAACTTCCTGCTGCGCCAGTCGGCGTTGACCGAGATCGAAGCGGTCAGCCTCGCCTGTCTCGATCAGGCCCTCGAGAGCGTCGAGACCGCGCTGCGATGGGACGCCGAGTTCGCCAAGTTCTACATGACCCGGGCCCGCATCAAGTTCCGCATGAAGGACCGTGTCGGCGCACTGATCGACGTCCGGGCCGCGATCGAACTTGCTCGTTACAACGAGGGCAGCACGGTGGTCCAAAGAGAGGTCGCCGAGTGGGAGGCGCTCCTCGACCGGTGGCAATCCGAGCCCGTCACGGGCTACGGCGCCTGAACCGCCGGCAAGACCGGGACATGGCGTCACGGGAAGAGGGGTAACGAGCAGGTGATGAAGTGGGAGATCGAGGCGCAGGTCGAGGACGTCGGCAAGGGCAAGGGCTGCCTCGAAGACCTGGCCGGCGTGTCCGGAGCGATGGCTTGGATCCTCGACGGTGCGGCGGCGGTCTCCCCGGGACGGGTCACCGAGGCGCCGTCCGACGCGCAGTGGATCGTCCAACGCCTCGACGCCGAGCTGCGTCAGGTGGCCGACCAGAGCGACCGGTTGGAGAGGCTCGTCGCGGTCGCTATCCAGCGAACCGCGGCTCGGGCACAGGAGCAGTGGATCGGCGTGCCTGACGTCCCGCCGTCCGCCGCGCTCGGCGTGGTGCGAGGGATGGCGGGCCGCTGCGAGTTCTTCGTCCTGGCGGACGTGTCGGTGATCGTCCGCACCGATGCCGGGGTCGTCGAGCTCACCGACGAGCGGGTCGACAGGGACAACGATGCCGCTCGCCGGGCCATGGCACAGGCTCTCGCCGCCGGCGTGGGGTTTCACGACGCCAAGGCGCTGACCCAACCACATCTGGCCGAACGGCGACGTCGGGGGATGAACCGACCCGACGGCTACTGGGTGGCATCTCTCGATCCCGCCGCCGCATGCCATGCCTTCACCGGGGCGATCGACGGGGTGCGCGAGGTCGTCCTGGCCACCGACGGGTTCATGCGGGCGGCGAAGCTGTTCGGGCTCGTCACCGACCTGGAGGAGCTGTTCTCGGAGCAGTGCGACTTCCGCCGGCTGGTGGCTCAGGTCCGCAAGGCCGAGGACGACGATCCCGACACGCTTCACTTCCCCCGCTGGAGCGTCCACGACGACATCTGCGCCCGCCGGTTGCGCTGGGTGGACTGAAGGTGACGCCCGGCGCCGCTCCCGCCCTCATGGGAGCGGCGCCAGGGCGAGCTTTCAGAGGAACGTCAGGGGATCAGGGGATGGCGGCCAGGCGGGACTCCCATCCGGCCGACGCCCGGCCGGCGAGCACCTGGTCCTGCAGCTCGGTGGCCCGGTCGTGGGAGCCGGGGCGCAGTCCCCAGCCGTACGGGTACAGGGGCCGGTAGTTGCGGTCGCCGACGTTGATGGGGACCTGGTCCTCGCTGCGGGGCCACGACACCGACAGGCGGCCGGTGAACGGCTTGCGGCCGAACAACACGTCGGCCACGCCGGCACCTTCGCTGCCGGGCAGCCACGAGGCCACCAGGGCGTCGATGGAGCCGAGCCGGCTGTCGCCGATGACCTGCGGCCGCCCCGACACCACCAGGACCACGCACTTGGCGATGGTGCCGCACACCCTGTCGATGACCGCCTGGTCGGTGGCCTGCAGGGACAGCGACTTCTCCTCCAGCTGCTCGGGCGAGCAGAACCCGCACTCGGGCCCGTCGACGTCGCCGTAGCCCTCGGCGTAGGGCGTCTCGCCGACGACCACGATGCCGACGTCGGCGCCGGCCATCGAGGCCGAGGCGTCCTCGCTGTAGGTCACGTCCGCGGACGGAGCGACCGCTTCGATGCCCTCGAGGATGGTGGTGCCCGGGATGATGTCGCCCGAGATGCCCTGCCAGGCGATGGTCCAGCCCCCGGACTGGTTGCCGATGTCATCGGCGTTCCGCCCGGCGACGTAGATGTCGTCGGAGGTCCGCCGGGACAGCGGCAGC
>WUUC01114821.1_pt1 | contig 13737 bp, 9 predicted proteins | sample 6278441 | NCBI WGS metagenome assembly WUUC01 (sample SAMN13675441, study PRJNA597444) | soil metagenome | isolation source: soil | place: USA: Washington | collected 2017-10
CGCCGAAACGATGGAGCCGACCACTCCTGAGATGCCGTACACGGCAAACAGCAACGAAATGGCTGCAGGCGCCGCATCGAAGTGCAATTTGAGTTCCGCTGCGAGGTACGGATAGACAGTGAATTGCCCTGCGATAAAAATCAGCGTGACCGCTAAGATCATGATGATCTTGCCATGGGTCAAAACTCGACCCCACGTCGCCAAGGACATGCGCGGAGCGAACAGCTGATTGGGCAACGCGACGAATACAGCGACCGTCGCCAACGTGCACGCGATGGCAACAATGAAATAGGCAGCGGACCATCCGACATATGCGCCCAACAAACTGGCCAGCGGGACACCGATGGCCATGGCAATGGGCCATCCTAGAAAGATGAACGCGACTGCACCCGCTCTGCGTTCCGGCGGTACGAGCAATGTAATTGCGCTGGCGGCCTGTGGCGTGAAGGCCGCAGCACCCCCAATCATTAACAAGCGAGCGATCATCAGGAAAGTAAAGTTGGGAGCGAAGGCGGATGCATAATGACCCACCGCATAGATCGCCAGCGCTCCACTTAGCAACCAGCGCCGATCCATCCTGTTGGTAAGGAACGCAAGCAGCGGCGCCTCGATGCATAGCAGTGCTGCGCCATAACCGATCAGCGTGCCGGTGGTGGCCGCGTCCTGCGCAAAGGCTGCACTGAGATCATTGAGAAGCCCGGCGGGCATGAGGACGCCTAGGCCAATCACGAAATTCCCGAACATCAAAGACCAATACGTCACCCAAGTTGGGGTGGGATGGGTGTGCATGAGCTTGGATCGCAGCTGTTTCGGTCACCTATTAGAGCAGAAGGGCGACCAGGCAATCATCCAATTAGTCAGCACGCGAGCGCTTCTTGCTATAACGCAGCAGAAATATGGCGCATTCGCTTAGCAAGAAACAGCTCGTGCTTACAAGACGACCTAGTGATCCCAGTTCCGAAGGTCGGAATCCGCTGACGGCGGGGGGTTCAATTCTGATCTTGCGACAGCGGCGGTGACGGATGGATATCGTCTGCGCTCCGGCTACGCTTGGGGGACATCGGCTGCTGGAAAAATCAAAAAGATGAAGTGGAGCAAAAAAAGGATTGCGTTCACTGGCATTGCGAGTGCCGTCATTGCAGTCTTACTCACTCTGTTGGCACTGAACTTCATTCAGCCTGAACGGCGCATTCAGCAACGCGTCGAGCACAAATACGCCACGGACGATCCAGAATTTCGTCGTGAAATGGGCTTGTTACTCGGGCCGCCCATCCTCGAGGGCAATCGAGTGACCAATCTTGAGAATGGCCACGAAATCTTTCCCGCGATGCTGCGCGCGGTGCGCGGCGCAACGCGCAGCATTACTTTTGAGACCTACATCTACTGGTCGGGCGACATCGGCCGTGAGTTCGCCGATGCACTCATCGAGCGCTCGCGAGCCGGCATCCCCGTGCATGTGTTGATCGACTGGGTGGGCAGCCAAAAGATGGAGGAGCAGCTGCTGACCGAGATGACGGACGCCGGCATCGAGATCAAGCGCTACCACCCTTTGCACTGGTATCACTTGGCGAGAATGAACAACCGTACGCATCGCAAGCTGTTGGTGGTCGATGGGAAAGTGGGATTTACCGGCGGGGTTGGCATAGCCGACATTTGGGAGGGTGACGCGCAAGATCCGGATCATTGGCGCGATTCGCACTACCGCATTGAAGGCCCGGCGGTGGCACAGATGCAAGCCGCGTTCTTGGACAATTGGATCAAGACGTCTGGTGAAGTGCTGCGCGGCGAAGCGTATTTCCCCCAATTAGCCGCGGTTGGGGATGCTCGAGGGCAAGTATTTACCAGCTCACCCACCGGCGGCGCCGACAGTATGCTGCTGATGTATTTGATGGCCATCTCATCCAGCGTGAAGACGATCGACCTGTCTGCAGCGTATTTCGTACCGGACGAGCTGACTCGTGTCGCGCTGATCGTGGCACTGCAACGCGGAGTGCGCGTACGCGTTATCGTGCCCGGTGAACACATCGATACCGAAGTCGTACGCAAGGCGTCACGAGCAGGTTGGGGAGAGCTGTTGGCTGCCGGCGCGACCATTCATGAGTACGAATCCACGATGTTCCACTGCAAAATGATGGTGGTCGATGGACTCCTGGTGTCGGTTGGTTCGACGAACTTCGACATGCGTTCGTTCCGGCTCAATGATGAAGCCAATTTGAATATTTACGACGCGCAGTTTGCGAAGGATGTGACGGCTGTCTTCGAGCAGGATCTGAAGCGCGCTAAACAGGTCACGCTGGAAATGTGGACCCATCGGCCTTGGCACGAAAAGGCAATGGAGCGCGCGGCCGCATTGTTGTCGTCGCAGTTGTAGTGCCAGCGACTTGATCTGCAACCAATACCGGTACAAGCCTAGTAGTAGTAGACCGGCGGCAATCCCGGCAACCAAACAGTGGGCGTGCCGTAGATTTTCGCGTCGTAGATGCCGTCATCGATGCCGCAGCGCTGGAAGTACTTCTGCATATCGCTAGGCGGCGTGACCGGCTTGTCTGGGTTGTGCCGGGGTGTGAGGCCCGCACTCTTGCCGGCGTTGTAGATTTTCACCATCGCCTCAACTTGGTAAACGGGGTACTCGCCGCAAGCGATGTAGGAATAGCACAGGAAATAGTGCTCGACCGAAGCGTTAATATAATCGCGGCTGTCGCCAAGATCGGGAGTGAAAATCCCTTTGCCATTGCGAAAGTTGTAGAGATCGGCGCGCAATATCTTGCCGCGTTCGGGCCAGGGATAGGCGTCGCGGAACTTCTCCCATTTTGCGATTTCGCGACGGACGGTCTTGTAGTCTTCGCTGTTGATGTCGTCAGACATGATGACCGTCCATGAGAGTTTCGGAGCAGGAGCTTGAGACTATCGGAATGCCGGCGGGCGAGTAGTGGCCTTTAGTCTCAACACCGCAGCCCATCGATAATCACGTAAGCTTGCTTGGCCGATGCATCCATTCATCCACGGCGTGTCGCCAGGAGTGTTTTATGGGAACGAGCCAATTCCGGATATCGATCGTCCTTGCTGTCCTGGCGCTGCCTTCTGTGGCAATGGGTCAAAGCGTGCAGGAGAAAATAGAGGCCGCGATGAAGATGGAGTACCGCACGGAAGCGGAACGCGCGCGGGACGCCGATCGCAGGGCGCCTGAAGCGCTGGCCTTCATCGGACTACGCGACAACATGAAGGTTGTGGAATTCTTTCCCGCGCGGCAGGCCTGGTACACGAAAGTGCTTGCCCCAGTGCTGGCGGAGAAGGGGCAGTTGTGGGTGATCGATTCCGACGCCACGTTCAAGGCTTGGGGCGATCTGCTTAAAAATCCCGCCTTTAAGTCGACTAAGACCATATCGGTGGAAGCAAGCTATAACGCCCCCGAAAGGCGCTACGCGGTCGGTGAAATCGCAGTTCCTGTCAACGACGCCGATCTCTTCTTGAACTTTCGTGAATACCACAACTTAAATGCGGTGGACAAAGCGCGGCTCAACAAAATCGCATTCAATTCCTTGAAATCAGGTGGCCGTTACATCGTCAAGGATCACACCCGGCGCCACATGCAGGCCGAAGATGATGGTCCGCTATTTCGCCGCGAGGATCCGGTAAAAGTGATCCTGGATGTTCAAGCGGCTGGCTTCGTTCTGGAAAAAGCGTCGGATATGTTTTACAGCGCAGCGGACCCGCTCAACGTGGAAGTAGGTCACGCATCCGTAACCAATCGAACCGACCGTTTCTTCCTGGTCTTCAAGAAACCCTGAGTCGGGAGGAACTCGGCGGTACGTCCGATTCTGCATGCTGCGCCCATGGCGACGGATCAACCGATCGGTACAGGGTCTGAAATATTTTTGATGACCGGCAGGCGAAGCGGCATTTTAGCGTTTCGCCGAGCCGGACTTGTCCGCCGGCAGTCCGAACGTCATCAAATTGTCGCCGGAAGAGATGGTCACCAATTGCTCACCGTTGGCTTCGAATGTCATCGGGCTCGAAAAGATCGGGCCGCCGGTTTCAGTCGACCAGAGAATCTCGCCCGTGTTGCCGTTCAGTGCGCGAAACGTTGAACGATCGCTGCCGAAAACCAAGCCTGCGGCTGTCGAAACGAGGCCGGGCATGAAGTTGTCTTCCAGGCGCGGTTCGTTTTTTTGCTCCCAAACGAGTTCGCCGGTGCGGGCGTTCAAGGCACGAATCGCAGTGTAGAACGGCCGACCGCTTGCGCGAGGCGGGCTCTTGCCCGAGTTGAAATACACCATCGCTTGTTCGAGCACGGGCACGATCATCAGGTCGCGGTCGGCGTAGTACGTCGGCGACGACCAATGGGTCGCGCCAAAGTTACCCGGATATGCGAGGCGTCCTTCTGGTCCTGTTTCTTCCGCCAATGGCAGTGGCCGACCTTCTGCATTCAACCCTGGCGTCCACGTCGCTTGCGCAAATGGCTTGCCGAGTAGGTAAGTGCCTTTCTGCCGATCTAAGTTGTAGAAGTAACCGTTGCGATTCGCCCACAACATTCGCTTCTCGACCGCGCCGGCTTGCGCGTAGTCAACCAGAACGGGAATCTGATTTGCCCCCCAGTCTCGGTTATCGCCAGGCACGAACTGAAAGTGCCATGCAAGCTCACCGGTTGTGCCCTTGAGTGCGACAACCGAATTGGTGTAGAGGTTATCGCCCTTGCGAACGTTGGCGTCGTAGTCGGGCTTTGGATTGCCGATGCCCCAGTACAGCAAGTCGAGTTCTGGGTCGTACGAGCCAGAGACCCAGGCAGGACCGCCGCCGTTTCGCCACGAGTCGCCCGCCCACGTTTCATGCCCGCGCTCGCCAGGTCCGGGAACCGTATGGAAACGCCAACGTTCTTTCCCTGTTTCTGCATCGAATGCAGCCAGTACCGAGCGGCCGGCGAGTCGCGACGAAGTTCCCGTCACGACGACATCCCGATAAGCAATGGGCGCGCCGGTGATGTAGTAGAGCTTGTGGTCCTCTTCAACCGTCGCCTGCCAGACCTGTTTACCGGTTGCCGCATCGATCGCAAAAATTCTGGCGTCCAACGATGACACGAAAATTTTGTCGCCCAGGATCGCGACACCGCGATTCGCGCCGCCGAATTCGCCCGATAGATTGTTCAGCAGTGTGCAGCGCCAGTGCCATAGTTTGCGTCCCGTCGCCGCATCCAACGCATTCACGTTGCAGGGAGCGTAAGTCACAAACATTACGCCGTTACGCACGAGCGGCGTGCCTTTAAGTTCGGGATGATTCTCGACTGGACGCATCCACTTGAGCGCGAGTCGATTGACGTTTTCTTGCGTGATAGCTCGCAGAGCGCTGTGACGTACTCCGGAGTAAGCCCCCGAATACGTCAGCCAGTCGGCATCCGGCTGCTTTTTGGACGCAATCGTTTCATAGGGAGTTGCCACATCGAGCTTCGATTGCTCGGTCTTTTCTTCAGCGCCCAGCGATCTTACGAACGAGATGATCTGCCAGCGCTGCGTTTCAGTCAGTTCTGGAGTGGCGGGCATCGCAGTATTTGGAATGCCATCCCGGATAGTGCGGTACACAGCCCAATTCGTATCGCCGTGCTTGAAGTCTCGACCTTTTAGCGCAGGTGCGTACTGGCTCCCGGCTCCCTCTGGTCCGTGGCATGACGAGCACTTCTCGAGAAACATTGACATGCCGCTCGCAACATCGCTGGCGGCGGTTTTCACATTCTGAATGACTGCGTAAGGACTGCGCTTATCGATCAGTTCGGTCATCACCTGATCGGATCCCGGCATCATGTACGCCACAACTTCCTTGAGCGTGATGTCTGGAATCTTTCCCGTCACATGCAGTGCCAGAACGTGGACGCGCCATCTGACCTGAGGGACCGCAATCGACCCGATCAACAGCAATATGAGAGTTGCACAGGCAATTACAACTAGACGAGATCGAGTGGTGGACCGGGCGGCCATTGTGTTTTCTCCCTTTGCGGCAATTATCGTTGGGCAAGAATCAACACACAAGACGCGGGCAATCACCGCGGTAATCGCTGGGAGGACGCTCCCTGGCCTCGGGATGAGGGTCTGGATCGAGAATCCTAGTCAGCAGCACACGCCCGAAGGGGGGCTCCCCGCGCATTCTCCGAATATTCAACCGCCGGTGGCATCGGCCGACAGTACTATGTGGTCCCCCGAAATGTACTCGAGACTGCAGCAGACGACTCTGCAATTGGCTAGCCGGTTCCAATTCGAGATCTCAAACAGATTAATCCGAAGAAGTGAAATGCGAAGCAACGATCCCTTGCATGGACTAACGCTGGAAACGATTGTGACCAGGTTGCACGAGCATTATGGTTGGGAGGGTCTGTCCGAAAGGATCAGCATCAACTGCTTCAGCAACGATCCGTCTATCAACTCATCGCTGAAGTTCTTGCGTCGAACACCTTGGGCAAGAGCGAAGATCGAGAAGTTGTACGTAGCGGCGTTTGCAGACAAGCCCTCGTGAACCGAAGAGCAAGATTTTCGGACAAGCGGCCCGGGTCGCGCATTCGCCAACTTGCGCTTCAGCTTTCGCGCGAGTCGATCAGCTGACTCGCCGGTCTGCTTGCACGTCCTTGTAGATGCCGCAGCCGATTCCAAGGTTGTTCACGCGTTCCATATAGGCGGCTTTCGCTTGGTGTTCGTTGGTGACCGGGTGTTGCCAGTGATACTCGATCCAACCTGAGCCCTTTGACTTCATCAAGGCGGCCATTTCCCGCACGAAGTAGCGGCCACTGACGACGTCCTTGGTTTCATTGCCAAACCCGATTGCGCGCGGGTTAAGCCCGTGTTGCACCCAATTGGCGGTGTCCAGATCGAGAACGAACAGATATAGATCGCGATCGACGAACTGGCCTTCGTTCAATTTCGCAACATCATTAAAGAATGCTTGAATGCCATTCGACTTCGCGAATTTCACGGCGCGTTTGACCATCGCTTCTGCTTCGGCGGCTGTGCCGTACTCGCGATGACCCAACTTAAAGCCGGCAACTGTGCTGAGCAAGGACACGGCCTTGGCATTCAGCGTCTTCGCGGTTGTAGCGGCGTCACTCACCAATACGGAGTTTTTACTCGTGTAGCTGTCTAGTTCGGAGACGGCTTGATTGACCGATTCGATACCGAGACTTTGTTCCCGGGTCGCGTGGCTGATGCTGTTGACGATGCTTGCAACGTTACCGATGGAAGTCACGATCTCTTCCATTGTTTGGCCCGCCTCAGCCACCAGCTTGCTGCCTGTCGCCACTTGCGAGACGGAGTTGTTGATGAGCGTCTTGATCTCTTTGGCAGAGGTCGCGGAACGCTGCGCTAGCGTGCGTACCTCGGAGGCGACGACAGCGAAGCCAAGGCCTTGTTCGCCGGCACGCGCCGCTTCCACCGCAGCATTGAGCGCAAGGATGTTCGTCTGGAAAGCAATGCTGTCGATGACAGTCACGATATCTGCGATTTGTCGCGAGCTCAGTTCGATTGAGTCCATAGTGCGCACCGCTTCCCGAACTACTTCACTCCCCTTGCTGGCGCGCTCCGACGCAGTCTCGGCTAGATGACTTGCCTGCAGAGCATTCTCGGAGTTCTGCTTGACGGTAGCTGTCAGCTCTTCCATTGATGCGGCGGTTTGTTGTAGCGAATTGGCTTGACTGATGGTCCGTTGCGACAACGCCGAGTTATCTCGATTGATCTGCGATGACGTTGCGGCGACCGTCGTCGTCCCCGTACGAATGTCGGCGACGATTTTGAGTAAACGGTCGGTGAGTTGTTGAAGCCCGCGTTGCAGGTCACCGAATTCGTCATCGCCCGCCGCCAGCCTGCCGGTAAGATCGCCATTAGCAATGCGTTGGATGGCGGTGGAAGTCTGAAACAACCGATCGAAGATGCCAGTCACAGACCACCAAGCCGCAAAGATGCCTGCGGCAATGGCCGCAGTCCCGGCGATTGCGAATGAGATTGTGTTGCCGTTCGGCGCAAGCTTAATTGCTACGGCGATGGCGGCGCTCAGCAATAAGAGCAGCGCGCCAAAACCAATTAGAAGTCGAAGGCGAAGTTTCACGATAGCGGCTGAATTTCGTTGACGATGGAACCGGGACGAATCTCAGCCGCAATTTTCCGTAAGCCGATAAACCTCGTGTGTGTCGCGGTGCCGAATGTAATGTCGTGAAAAGTGACCCTCGTCACGATCCTGGTTTGAACGCGTTTCGATTCGCTAGTGACTGAAAGCGCTGTCGTGGGCATCAGGGGACACCTGCTGGCGCGATCGACGGCGATGGAGCTGATGAATGGCTGCACTCCGGCTAAATGCGTAAGAATTCTCGACGGATACGAGACTTCTGTAGCGGGATCACGGGACAGACGTCGCGGCTGATCGTCACTACTCTGACCCTGCAGGCATGGCTCTCGACGGGTATGTCTTGGCACCGAACATCCACGAGGAGTCCGATTCATGCGTCCAACAAAAATCGCGGTGCAAAAAGTTTTGCTGGCCAGCGCGCTATTGCTGAGTTCCGCCGCCCAAGCAGTTCCCATCACAGTTTCAAGCGACATCTCGAACCTTTTTGTAGACGGAGCTTCAAGCGCAACTGGACGGTTTGACATCAATGCCAGTGCGGTATCCGCAGGCATCAACTCGTTGTTGAGCGTCACAAGCGCAACCCTGTCGTTTTCCTTCAGTGACAATATCGACGGCTACACGACGACCAGCGGCTTCACGGGCGGCAGCACGCTCATGCAGGGAACGACCACTTGCGGCCCCACCCTGGGCTCGTGTGTCGAGCACTACTACTGGGTGGATCCCTTTGCGACCAGTCACGCAGATCCGATCGAAACCGCTCGCGTAACCGTGGGCAGTCGAACTGCGGATGCGTCTTCGCCCTACCACCAATCGGTTGTGGGCCCCTATCTGACCGCTCAAGGGCAGACTGTCTGCGGCTGGCTAGGCTGTGGGTTTGTTCCCGTCACTCGATCGGATTGCGGATCCTGGTTGGGGACCACTTTCTGCACGGGTCCTTGGCCTGTCTATACGCAAAACCGGACGTACTACTCGGCATACGATGGCGCCTTCTCGTTGAACCTGATGCTTGATAATGCGGCACTGCTCGATTTGGGCACTGACGGATTGTTGGATTTTTCGTTGGGCGCCTTGGCTGGTAACTTCAATTTCCTGTCTGCCTCATTGACGGCCGACGTCTTCGCGCGCACGGGCGGCCCAAGCCCAACCGATCCAGTGGACCCCATCGACCCTGTCGATCCCGGCCCGATCGGTGTTCCTGAGCCCGGCTCATTTGGTTTGTTGCTGGCAGGATTTTTCGCGCTCTTCGCAGGGACAGCGAAAGGACGCCTCGTGGGACGGACTAGTCCAATCCGCAGTTAGGCTATTGCGTATCAGCTCGTTAAGTCGCGGGCGACGATTCGTCGCTCGCGTTTGAGCACGAGCGCCACCGATGTACGTCCAGGCACGGATTCGATTTGAATATTCGCACCCAGCGTATCGGCCCTGCGTTCCAAGTTTTTGAGTCCGCGTCCATCGTGAAGTTGTCGATCGGCTTTGGCGTCGAATCCAACGCCGTTATCCGTCAAGCGTATCGAGATCGTCGTAGCATCGAACAGCGTTTCGACTCGGATCACACTGGCGCGCGCATGCTTGAGCGTATTCGTGAGCGCTTCTTGCAGGATGCGCAGAATCTGCAGAGCAGAAGTCGGGTTCAGCCAGGGGAGCGGAGGCGTTTCTTCCACCTTCCAATCAAGCTTGATGCCGGCCGCGCCCAGTCGTTTCCCTAATCTGTAGCGAAGCGTTCCGAGCAGCGTGAGCAAGTCATTTTCCATCGGCTCCAATGAATCGATGGTCAACTTCAAGTCGTCAATGGATTCCCGCAGCACCTCTGCAATTTGGCCGGCATCGAGTTTGCCGTTTTCCACCATGACCAGCGAGCTCATGAGCGAGGAACCGAGGCCGTCGTGCATCTCTCTCATGAGACGCTGACGTTCGCCGATTACCGCTTGTTCCTGCTCGACCACGCGCAGTCGGCGATGGCTTTCTTCGAGTTCGCGCGTCCGAGCCGCAAGCTGTTGTTCGGCGCTGTCGATGGCTTGCATGTAGCGCTGCCCCAGGCTGAACAGAAAGATGCCGAGGATCGTCATTGCGCCGAACGGCAAGAGAATGACGCTCTCGGGATCGATTCGCCAGTTGGTCAAGAGTAAATCATGGATGCCTAGGATGACGTTGATCCATAACGCCGCGGCCAGCGCCAGCGCAATTCTCGAGCGGCTGCGCAATGCGCCGATGGTGGTGAAGGTGGGCACAATCAGCCCAGCCAAGATCTGCGATAGATAGGCAAGCGGACCCCACCGTTCGATCGTCACGCCGGTCAACACTGCGAGCAGCGAGCCGATCGAGACGACGACCACACAGCCGATCAGCAGCTTTTCGGTTCTCGGGAAGCGCTGACCATGCAAGCGAACCGCGAAGAGATGCGCCGCCAGCATCTGCCACGCCAGCGAGTTGATGATCAACCACCAGAAACCGTTGCCGAACGATTCCGGATTGACCAAGTAGTAGTGTGCATTTCGCAACAGGTTCGTTGCCGCGACGATAGAGAACAGCAGATAGGCAACTTCGCTGCGGCGCCTGAACCAGAAGAAAAATGAGAACACACCGAGTATGGCGAAGGTGATGGCCGTGACTTGCGGCACTCGCTGCTGGAAGAACTCACGCCACGCATGACGTAAATGCAGCTCGTCGGCGTCCCCTACCCACACACGAGAGATCGCGCCCGATTGCCCTCTTTCCAGCGAGAGAGCAATGAGCACCTCGAGAGGGCTGTTTGCCTCCGTAAAATTGTGGGGAATATCGACGATGACTGGGCTATTCCAGACGATCGTGCTGCCGTCCAACGGCACGCCATTGACGAATACGTCGAGATGGCCTTGAAGACGCGGCCAGCGCACTCGCGGAATGTAGAGGGCGACGCCGCTGCCGGTTTCGTTGCCTGCCGAATCTCCGGCGATGGCGCTGAGTCGATACCAGTGCGTTTCCCAGTTTCGCGCCGAACTCGTCTTCGGGAAGAAAGCCGGAGACGACCGAACGACCTGAGGAAGAGTCACGGGCGTCCATCGTGCCTCCGGGCCAGGACTGGCTTCGGGCGCGCCAATTTCTTGGTAATACGTCTCGACTAATTCGAATCGCTTTGAATCTGCATTCTGCGCGCACGCGCCAAGGAAGCCCAGTGCCAGTAACGAAAGGATGCCTTGTCTCATTAGCCATTGTAGCGGTGGAATCCCGCCACACGGTTGCGTGTCCCGCATTCACGGGACAGCGCCGAACTCGCATTCGCCCCCTCCCGCAACCCGCTCCTGCTAGGCTCGCTCCATGACACTGTCAGTACTGATCGTTGAGGACGATGTGCGTTTCCGCGAGGCGTTTGAACGCGCTATTTCCTTGGCGGACGACATGACATTGATCGGCAGCGCAGCCGATTTGCGAAGCGGCCGGCAGCAGCTCAAAAAGAGCCCGGACGTTTTGCTCGTCGATTTGCAATTGCCTGATGGCAACGGGATCGATTTGATTCGAGAAGCCTCGGCGGGATTGCCGAACTGCGATGTCATGGTGGTGACCATCTTCGGCGACGAACGCCATGTGCTCGATTCGATTGCCGCGGGTGCAACGGGCTATTTGCTGAAGGACATGACGGGTCCTGAACTCGTCGAGCAAATTCGCGTACTGCGTACCGGTGGCAGTCCTATCAGCCCGGTGATTGCAAGGCAGTTGCTCACTCGGTTTGCGAGCGATAAGCCCGCCGGTCACACCGCCAAAACTGATGCCGCTGCGCTGCTGTCGGATCAGGAGATCAAAGTCCTGACGCTCTCCGCCAAGGGCTTCAGCTACGATGAAATCGCCGACCTCATGCAGGTGTCGCGGCATACGGTACAAACCTACGTGAAACGCAGTTATCGAAAACTTCAGGTCAACTCGAAAGTGGACGCGCTATCGGAGGCGCGGCGACTTAAATTGTTGAACGAATGAGACCCTACGTGGGCGGCCCGGCAACTTCCGTGGCTCATCGGCTGGCGCCATGCAATTCAGAGCAGCCTCTGCCAATCCGTAATCTCGTTTTCGTCAGTGGGCGCCTACAGGACGCAGCTCCGGACGCGAATTGCTGACATCGTACATTCGGCGGAAACTGCGCGCCGCATAAATCGAACTATCGATTTCCCTCCTCAAGGATGAGTCGGACGGAATCACCCACGCTGAGAACTCAAATGGCAGACAGGCATTGGTTTGCGGTTCTAAGGATGGGTAAGAAATCCGGCGCCCGCATAGGACCTTTGCTGGCCGACAGTCATTGGTTGACGCGCTACTTCGTTGCCGCATTGTATGTGGTTGTCTGTGCTGCCGTCCGCTATGCGCTGATTCCAGTTCTAGGCGATCAAGCGCCGCTGATGCCATTCGTGTTGGTGGTGTTTATCGCCGTCATTCTCGGTGGGTTGGGCCCTGGATTGTTCGCGACGCTCCTTTCGTGCGTCCTCGAAATGGCGGTACTAGTCCCCTGGCCTGAGGGAGCCAATCTTTGGGCTTCGATCGCGCATTCTTCCTATTTTCTGCTCATCTGCGCGAGTATTTGTTGGCTCGTGGTGCGTCTGCAGGAAGCGGCCGCGCGGGAGCAGTCGTTGCTTGCGGCCTCCGAATCGGCGCACCAAGAATCGATCGCGAGTGAGGCGAAAACGCGCGAGATGGCGAACGCTCTTGCAGAGCGCGAACGGATGCTGAATCTAATTTACGACAACGCGTCTGATTGCTTATCGCTAGTCAAGGTCGAAGGAAGCGAATTTCGGTTTGTCTCGGTGAATGCGACCTTTCTGAAGGTAACGGGGTTTACGCGTGAGCAAGTCGAGCACCGACTGATGCAGGAAGTCCTGCCGGTTGAGAATCTGGAGTTGGTGCGCAGGAAGTATCTGGAAGTCGTTGCGTCGCGTCGCACACTGGTGTTCGAGCAAGGCGCGCGCCTACCGACAGGATTGCATTTTGGAGAAATCACTCTGGTGCCGATCGAGGATCGCGACGGAAGCATCGGCTTGATTCTCGTCTCGGTCAAAGATGTGACCGTAACGAAGGAAGCGCAGAATCAACTCAAAGAAGCATCGGCGCGCAAGGACAAGTTTCTCGCAACCCTGGCGCATGAATTACGCAACCCACTGGCGCCCATTCGAAATACCGTCAAGATACTGCAGTCGCCGGGTGCGAATGACGAGCAGCGGCAATGGGGGCAGCAGGTGCTTGATCGTCAGACAACGCATATGGCGATGCTGTTGGATGACCTGCTCGATGCTTCGCGCATTACCCGGGGCCATCTCCAATTGAAGAAGGCCTTTGTACAGCTGGAAACGCTCGTCGCGGCTGCCGTCGAAGTTGCGAGACCGCTGATTTCGGCGAAATCGCAATCGCTAAAGATCGATCTGCCTGCTGCCGGTATTGGGCTCGACGTCGATCCATTGCGGATCTCGCAAGTGTTGTCGAATTTGTTGACGAACGCTTCGAAGTATACCGACGCTGAAGGGCATATCACCCTGGCGGCCTATGTCGACACTGATCTCGTCATTTCAGTGAAGGACACGGGCATTGGTATTAGCGAAATAAACATTCCGAAGCTGTTTGAGATGTTTTCGCAAGTGAATACCGCAATCGACCGATCGCAGAACGGCTTGGGGATTGGCCTGTCAC
>WUUC01191935.1_pt1 | contig 13737 bp, 15 predicted proteins | sample 6278441 | NCBI WGS metagenome assembly WUUC01 (sample SAMN13675441, study PRJNA597444) | soil metagenome | isolation source: soil | place: USA: Washington | collected 2017-10
GGGCGAAGTCCTTGTCGCCGGTCGAGATGACGGTGCGCCAGCCTTCGCGCTTCGCCTGCTCGGCAAGGGTCGCGATGACGTCGTCGGCCTCCACCCCGTCGATCACCAGCACCGGCCAGCCGAGGGCGGCCACCGCCTCGCGCAGCGGCCCGACCTGCGCGGCGAGATCGTCCGGCATCGGCGCGCGGTTGGCCTTGTACTCGGAATAGACGTGGTCGCGGAAAGTCTTGCCCTTGGCGTCGAACACGCAGGCGCGCGCGAGCGCCTTATAATCGGCCGCCAGCTTGCGCAGCATGTTGAGCACGCCGTAGATGGCGCCGGTGGGCTCGCCTTTTGAGCTTCGCAGCTCGGGCAGCGCGTGGAACGCGCGATACAAGTAAGACGAGCCGTCGACCAGCAGCAGCGTCTTTTCAGGAATCATTCCAGACACGATGAGAACAGACAAGCAACCGAAGCTGGCCGAGATGGCTCAGGAGGTCCCCGCGCGCGAAGCCTGGCGGGTTTTCGGCATTATGGCAGAGTTCGTCGAGGCGACCGAGCGGCTCGTCGGCATCCATCCCGCGGTTTCGGTCTTCGGCAGTGCGCGGGTGCAGCCGGGCACGCCCTACTGGAAGCTCGCCGAGGACACGGCGCGGCTGCTGTCCGACGCCGGGTTCTCGGTGGTGAGCGGCGGCGGCCCCGGTCTCATGGAGGCCACCAACAAGGGCGCGTTCGAAGGCAGCGGCCTCGCCGTGGGCCTCAACATCGAGCTGCCGCGCGAGCAGTTCGGCAACCGCTACCAGAACATCAGCTTGCGGTTTCGCCACTTCTTCACCCGCAAGGTGATGTTCGCCAAGGTGGCGACCGCGTATATCGTGCTGCCCGGCGGCTACGGCACCCTCGACGAGCTGTTCGAGGCGCTGACGCTGGTGCAGACCGGAAAGACGCGCCAGATGCCGATCATCCTGGTGCACGAGCCGTTCTGGCGCGGCCTTCTCGAGTGGATGCGCGAGCGCCTGGCGGCCGAGGGCATGATCGACATCCTCGAGCTCGATCTTCTGCAGGTATGCAACGAGCCGCAGGAGGTAGTCGACGCCATCTTCGCTTTCTACGAGAAGCGCGGCTTCGAGCCTTCGCCCCAGGAGCGTGAGGTGCTCCTCAATCTCTAGGCGCGAGGTGCTGCTCAACCTCTAGTAAAATCGCGCCGATGCGGCGTTTACTGGCAACCGTGTTCGTGTTCGCCGCATTCAGCGCAGCCGCTCAGCCGCGACCGCCAGCGCTGGAGCCGCTTGCCGAACCGCCGCCGCCGCCGGAGATATCGGCGGGCGCCGGCGTCGACGAGCCGCGCGTGCGCATCCCGGTGCAGGAGGGCGCTAAGATCGAGGCAATCCGCGAGGCCGGCCGGATCGTGGCGGTGCGCATAACGCCGCCGAACGGCCGCTCCTATTACCTCATCGATACCACCGGCACCGGCGGCTGGATGCGGCGCGATTCGCTGGATGACGGCGTGCGCTTCCCGATGTTTCCCATCCTGGAATTCGACTGACTTGTCGGTCTACACGCCCGTTTGCGAAGCCGAGCTCGCCGAATGGCTGGCCGGCTATTCGGTCGGCAACCTGATTGCGTGCGAGCCGATCAAGGCCGGAATCGAAAACACCAATTACTTCGTCGACACAACGCAGGGCCGCTATGTCCTCACGCTTTTCGAGCGCCTGCCGGCAGAAGAGCTGCCGTTCTACGTGAACCTGATGGCGCACCTCGCGCGCCACGGCATTCCGTGCCCTGCGCCGATTGCCGACCTCTCCGACCAGTACCTGCGCCGCCTCAACGGCAAGCCCGCCGCGCTGGTGACGCGGCTGCCGGGGCGCTCGCTCGAGCGTCCCGGCCTCGCCGAATGCGCCGAGCTGGGCGGGCTGCTCGGCCGCATGCACCTCGCGGCGCGCTCCTATTCGGCCTATCTCGAGAACCCGCGCGGCCCGCGGTGGTGGCGCTTTGCCGTGCGCGAGGTAGCGCCTTTCCTTAGCGCGGAGCAAAAGTCGCTCCTCGAGGCCGAGCTCGAGTTCCAGGCGCGGCACCGCTTCGCCGACCTGCCGCGCGGGCCGGTGCACGCGGATCTCTTCCGCGACAACGCGCTGTTCGAAAACGGACGCATCTCGGGCGTGGTGGATTTCTACTTTGCCGGCGTTGACTGTCTGCTCTACGACCTCGCGGTCTGCGCCAACGACTGGTGCCTCGTCGATGCCGCCGCAGACCGGCGGCTGGATGCCGCCCGTACGCGCGCTCTGCTCGACGCCTGCCATGCCGTGCGGCCCTTCAGCGAGGCCGAGCGCGCGGCCTGGCCCGCGATGCTCCGCGCCGCGGCACTGCGGTTCTGGCTGTCGCGTCTCTACGACTATCACCTGCCGCGCCCCGGCATGCTGGTCCACGCGCACGATCCTGAGCAGTTCCGGGACATTCTCGAGCTCAGAGTGCAGGTGCAGCCCGTGTGGGTGGATTAAAGTGCAGGCGCGCATCGTCGGCGCGACACGCGGCGCCCGCTGGCTAGGGGAGGGCTGGCAGCTTTTTCGCGCCGCGCCGCTCGGCTGGCTGGCGTTGGTGTTCGGCTACTGGCTCATCATGACGATCATCTCGCTCGTGCCTTTTGCGGGCACCGCCGCCGCCGCGGTCCTGGTACCGGCTTTCTCGGTCGGCTTCATGGCGGCGGCACGCGCGGCCGAGCGCGGCGAGCGACTCGCCCCGGGCCTTCTGTTCCATGGCCTGCGCGAGGATCCGCAGCGCCAGCTCGTCCTCGGTTTCGTATACCTTGGCTGCCTGGCCGCAGTGCTTGGTGCCACCGCGCTCGCCGACGGCGGCGCGCTGGCGAGCTGGATGCTGACCGGCCGGCGCCCGCAGGATGAAACGCTCCAGTCCGAAGACTTCCTCGCAGCGATGGCCGCGGCGGCGCTGCTCTACGCGCCGGTCATGATGATGTTCTGGTTTGCGCCGCCGCTCGCGGCCTGGCACGGGACGGCCCCGGGGAAGGCGCTTTTCTTCAGCATTGCCGCCTGCCTCATGAACTGGCGCGCGTTCATCGCCTATGGCGCGGTCGCGGCGCTGGTGACGCTCGCCATACCGTTCCTCGTCCTGTCGGGCCTGATGCTCGCGTCCGGCGGGGCGCTGCGGGTGCCGGCGATGTCGCTCGTCTTTCCGCTGCTCATCCTCCTGCTGCCGACGCTTTTTGCGAGCTTCTACGTGAGCTACCGGGACGTGTTCGGCCCGGAAAAAGCGTGACGGGCTTCACAGCCGCGCTGCGCGCCGGGGGGCTATAGTGCTGGCGTAAAGACGGGCAACCGGGCGGATCAAAAAGAACAATGCTGCTCTAGCACCGCGTGAAACTTCCCGAGCTTAATCCGAGGGCTGCGCCGCAGTACGTCGACGCCGTGTCCTGCAAGGGGTGGCTGCAGAACGTCGCGCTCGCCAACGTGGCGGGTGCGCAGCAGGACATGCTCGCCGAGCTCGAGGCGTTCAACGGCTTTCCCACCTCGGCCGTGAACCGGCTCGCGGTGCTCGAGGCACTGCGCGAAGCGGTCGGCTTCGTGCAGATGGAGCAGGCCAAGCGCTTCATGAACCGCGCGCTGCCGATGGTCCAGGCCGAGTCGGCCGCGTTCGAGGACACGATCGAGCTTTGGGAGCAGATGCGCCTGGGCTACCTGCGTTGTTTGCATGCTGCGGTGGGGGGCGACGCCGGCATGCGCGCGCAGGCCGCACTGCTCGCTCAGCGCCTCGCGGCGTACTCGGGGCTGAAGATGTTCCACTATTACCGCGCGTACCGTGAAGTGCCGCGCGAAGACTGGCGCTCGCTGCACGAGGTGTATGCGCATGCCGAAAACCTTGGCGCGGCCGAGGACGACGTGGAGGATCTGCTCAATCGCCACATTCACGGTTCGTCGCCCCGCATCGCGTATGTACGGGCGCTTCTCATGGGCATGGCGAGCCCGCATGAGCTCGGCCAGCGTCAGCTCACGTTCGTGGCCTTTCTCCTCGAGCGCTGGGCGGCGAAGGTCGAGCTGGTGCGTGCGCCGGTCGCGGAAGAGGAAGGCGCCCCGCCCCTTGCGACGGATCTCGCGGGCGAGGGCCTTCCCGAGCGCCTGGCGCCCGGGGCGCCGCCCGCTGCGCAGCCGCGCTATCTCGATACCCGCCAGCTGGCGAAAAGCCTGCGAAACCGGGTGGCGCTGCTGCGCAAAGGCGAGACGCCGGCACGCCTTGCGCTGGGGGAGGATTGCGTTCAGCCCTCTTGCGAGCAGACGCTGGTGTTCCTGTACCGGCAATGGTGCCAGGTGAAGCCCGTACGCCACGTCGCCGGGCGCGGCGCAACGTCGAGCGCGCAGGTCACCAACGATATGGAGGCGATCCACCATTACATGTCCGGCGGCCGACGTCGCCAGGTCCAGGCCAAGGACCTGACGCAGCAGCAGCGGCAGGAGCTTGAAACGCTCGGTCGCGTGCGCAGCGTGGACAACGAGCAGTACACGAGCGCGCGCGGGTTCGCGTTGGAGGAGTGGGGCATCGAAGAGGACAGCGCGCAGGAGTTGCATATCCTGCGTCCGGCGGGGCAGGGGAACAAGCGCTACGCGCACGGCCAGCTTGTCGCGGTGCGTCCGCCCGACGCCTCGGGCTTCATCCTGGGGCAGGTGCGCTGGCTGATCGGCGGGGTCAGCGGGGAGCTGCGCGCCGGAGTGAAGCTGATGCCCGGCATCGCCACCGCCACTTCGGTCCGCGGCACCGGGCTCAACGACAAGACCGAGCGCCCGATCTGCGCGCTTTCGCTCGGCGCCGTACCGGCGGTGAAATCGCCCCCGACGCTGGTGCTGCCTGCCGGGTGGTACAAGCCCAAGCGCGTTCTCGAGGTGGTGGGCGACAAGCCCTACAACGTTCGCCTCACCGAAGTTCTGGAACGCGGCAGCGACTTCGAACGCGTGGCGTTCGAGGCCGCCTAGGCGGCCTCTTTCTTTTCACCCGCGGGCAGCACCCGGCCGTCGGGAAACACCGCGCTGAAGGTCGATCCGCTGCCAGGCTCGCTTGCCACATCGAGCACGGCCTGGTGGCGGGTGAGCGCATGCTTCACGATGGCAAGCCCGAGGCCAGTGCCGCCGCTCTCGCGCGAGCGGCCGCTGTCCACGCGGTAGAACCGCTCGGTGAGCCGCGCAATATGGCGGGCTTCGATGCCGATGCCGGAATCGCTGACCGAAAAGACGCCGCGGCCATCCGCGACGTGCCAGGACAAGCGCACGCTGCCGCCCTCCGGCGTGTAGCGCACCGCGTTCGAAACCAGGTTGGAAAAGGCGCTGTGGAGCTCCGTCGGGCTGCCAAGCAGGCGTCCCGCGTCGCGCACGGTCGCGTCGATACGGTGGCGACCGCCGGAGAGTGCCCGCGCCTCGTCGGCGAGGCTCTGTACAAAGGCGCGCAGCTCGATCGGCTGCTCGTCGATGGGCGCGGCGCTCGACTCGAGCGCCGAGAGCGTCAGCAGATCCTCCACCAGGCGCTGCATGCGCGTTGCCTGCTCGGCCATCATCCCAAGGAAGCGGTTGCGCTGCGCAGGGTTCATGGCGAACGACTCGTCGAGCAGGGTCTCGACGAAACCGGCGAGGACGGTCACCGGCGTCTTCAGCTCGTGCGACACGTTGGCGACGAAGTCGCGCCGCATGACCTCGATACGCTCGTCGGCCGTGACGTCGCGGGAGTTGAGAAGCTTCTGCTCGTCGCCGAATTCGATCAACTGCAGCGACAAGGTGTGATCCCGCGCTCGCAGCACCAGCGGTTCGCGGAAGTCGCCCGCTGCAAGGTAGTCCACGAAGTCCGGTTGGCGGATAAGGTTCACCACCGGCTGCCCGAGATCCCGGCGCGGGTCGATGCCCAGGTGGTGCGCCGCGGTCGGGTTCGACCACTCGATGCGGTGCTCCCGGTCGAGGATCGCCACGCCGTCGGGCAGCGCGCGCACCGCCGCGCGAAAACGGGTCAGGGACTGCGCGAGACGCTGGTGCTCGGCTTCGCGGTGCTTGAGGAATCCGTGCAGCTCGGCAAGTCCCTCTTCCCAAACGCCGCGGCCGCGCGGCAGCGCATCGAGCTCCGGACGCCGAAGCCAGCGGCGCAGCGCCGCGAGGTGCAGCACGTGATAGGCCAGGCGAATCGCGAGCACCGCTGCCACGGCGGCCAAGGCCAAGGCGAGGATGCTCACGACGGGCTGGCCGAGAAGCGGTACCCGGCGCCGCGCACCGTCTCGATGAGCCTGTCGTGCCCGGTGGCTTCGAGGGCCTTCCTCAAGCGCCGGATATGCACGTCGACGGTACGTTCCTCCACGAACACGTGGTCACCCCAAACCTGGTCCAGGAGCTGGCTGCGCGAGTGCACGCGCTCGGCGTGCGTCATGAGGAAGTGCAGCAGGCGGAACTCGCTCGGGCCCAAGGCGAGCGGGCGGGCGCCGCCGAAAACGCGGTGGCTGCCCGGGTCCAGGCGCAGGCCGTGCACCTCCACCGGGTCGTCGGTCATCTGCGGCGCGCGCCTTCTCAAGACCGCCTTGATGCGCGCCAGCAGCTCGCGTACCGAAAACGGCTTGGTCACGTAGTCGTCGGCGCCGGCTTCGAGGCCGGCAATCTTGTCGCCTTCGCCGCCCCGGGCGGTGAGAAGGATGATCGGGATCTGCCGGGTGCGTTCCTCCTGGCGCAGCTGGCGTGCGAGTGATACGCCCGACATCCCGGGGAGCATCCAGTCGATGAGCAGCAAGTCGGGCAGCGCATTCCTGACGATGCCGAGCGCCCCTTCGGCGTCCCCGGCGCGGATCACGTGGTGCCCGGCGTGCTGCAGGTTGACCGCGATCAGCTCCTGGATGGCAGGCTCGTCTTCCACAAGCAGGATGTTCGCGGGCATGGATCGCGCCCATTGTATGAACCCTTTGTGACCGATATGTTGCAAGTCCGGGCGTATCATCGACCGATGCCGCCCGAGCGCGTCCCGACCGAGATCAAGCTCCACCAGAAATCCCGTGTGATGGAGATCGCGTTCGCCGATGGCCGGCAATTTCGACTGCCCTTCGAATACCTCCGGGTCTACTCGCCCTCGGCGGAGGTCCGCGGCCATGGACCCGGCCAGGAGGTTCTGCAGGCCGGAAAGAACCACGACCGCTTCTGGGCCGATTACCTCCGCAAGATCGAAGCGGCGGGTGCCTCCCGGGATTTGGAGTAGTCGCTTACTTTGAGTGACGAGACGGATTTCGGGTACCAGAAGGTTCGAGCGGAGGATAAAGCCCGCCGGGTGGGCGAGGTCTTCGATCGGGTCGCCCAACGCTATGACCTGATGAACGACCTCATGTCCCTGGGCTTGCACCGGATTTGGAAACGCTTCGCCGTCTCGGTCGCGCGGCCTCGTCCTGGCGAGCACATCCTGGATGTTGCGACGGGGAGCGGCGACCTCGCCCGCGCCCTGGCAAGGCGCGTTGCCCCGGGCGGTAAGGTCTGGCTGACCGACATCAATCGCAGCATGCTTACGCGCGGGCGCGACCGCATGCTTGACGAGGGGCTCATCACGCCTGCCGTGCAGTGCGACGCCGAGCGCCTGCCCTTCGAGCCGTGTATGTTCGATTGCGTGACCGTCGCGTTCGGATTGCGCAACATGACCCGCAAGGACCGGGCGCTGGCAGAGATGACCCGCGTGCTCAAGCCCGGCGGCAGGCTGGTGGTGCTCGAATTTTCCAAGGTGCGCAAGCCCCTCGAGCGCGCATATGAGCTCTATTCGTTCAGCGTGCTGCCGTGGCTCGGCCGCCGCATCGCCGGTGACGCCGCGCCTTACCGCTATCTCGCCGAGTCGATCCGCATGCATCCGGACCAGGCCGGGCTTGCCGCGATGCTGGTCGAAGCGGGCCTTTCGGGTGTCGAGGTATTCAATTTGGCCGCGGGCGTAGTGGCGGTCCATCGCGGCTACCGAATTTGATACGATGTCTGTCGACTGAGCTGGAGGTGTTGATATGACAAGAGGGTTAATCGGGCTGTGCGCCGTCGCGCTTTGCGGCGTGCTCGTAATGGAAGATGCCGACGCCCGGCGCTTTGGTGGCGGCCGCAGCACCGGCGTGCAACGCAGCGTACCGAATACGCCGCCGGCCGCGACGCCGGCGCGCCCGGCGCAGCAGCAGGCTGCGCCGAACCAGCCGGCCGCGGGCCAGCAGGCGCAGGCGTCCGGGCTTTCGCGATGGATGCCGATGCTCGGCGGACTCGCGCTCGGCGGCCTGCTCGGGTATCTCTTCGCCGGCAACGGTCTCTTCGGCCTGCTGATGCTTGCGATGCTCGTGGTGGGAGCGGTGCTGCTCTTCCGGTCGCTCGCGCGCCGGCGCGCCGAGGCGCCGCAGAGGATGCAGTACGCCGGGATGCGACACGAAGCCGTCGTGATGCCGCCGCCTTCTCACGCCACGGCCGATCAGGCGGCGAGTTCGCGCCTGCCCGCCGGATTCGACGCCGCATCGTTTCTGCGCGGCGCGAAGCTGAACTTCGTCAAGCTGCAGCTCGCCAACGACCTGGGTGCGCTCGAAGAGATCCGCGACTTCACCACTGACGAGCTGTTCGACGAGATCTCCGCGGATGTAGCGCAGCGCCGCGGTGAGCGCCAGCAGACCGACGTCGAGGGCCTGGAGGCCGAGGTGGTCGACGTCGCGACGGAGGCCGATCGCCACTGGGTGAGCGTACGGTTCTCGGGCCGCGTGCGCGAAGCTCCGGGCGCCGCCCCCGCCGACTTTGCCGAGGTTTGGAACCTCGTGAAGCCCGCCGACGGCTCGAGCGGCTGGCTGCTCGCCGGCATCCAGCAGATGCATTGAAGGACGCGTCCCTGCGCGGCAAGAAGGCCACCCTTGGGTGGCCTTTTTCATTGGCGCTTAACCGTCTGCTGGAGGCCGAGCCCTGGGCGCGGGAGCGTCTCGCGCCTTTCGCGGGCGACACGGTGGAACTGCGCAACCCGCCGTTCCCGTCGCTGCGCCTGCTGATCCTTCCCGGCGGCACGGTGGAGGCGGCCGACGGCGAGCCGGCGCTTACGGTGACGCTCAAGCCCGATGCCTTTATCCAGCTCGCGCGCAGCCCGGAGCACTTTATGCGCTCGCTGGAAGTTGCCGGCGACCCGAGGCTTGCGGCGGAAGTCATGGTGCTCGCCCGGCATCTTCGCTGGGACGCCGAGGAGGCGTTGTCGAGGGTGGTTGGCGACGTGGCGGGACATCGGCTGGCCGAGGTCGGCCGCGCCTTGGTCGCATGGCAGGCGGACGCGCTGCGCCGGCTCGCGCACGCAGTGTCCGACTATGCAGTGGACGAATCGCGCATGCTCGTGGCGCAAGCCGATGCCGCCGCGTTCGCCGACGCCGTGGCCCGCCTGCGCGACGCAGTCGAACGGCTCGAGAAGCGGGTCGACCGGCTTGGCTAGGCTCGCGCGGCTGCTGCGCATCTTGACGATCGGGCTGCACTACCGCCTGCGCCGCGGTCCGCGGGGCAAGCGCTTGCGCGAAGCTCTGGAGACCCTCGGTCCGATCTCGGTGAAGTTCGGTCAGGTGCTCTCCACGCGGCGCGATCTCGTTCCGCTCGACATCGCCGATGAGCTCGCCCGCCTTCAGGATCGTGTGCCTCCCTTCTCTTCGGCGCTCGCGCGCGCCGAGATCGAGCGGTCCCTGGGTCGGCCGATCGAAGCGGTTTTTTCATCGTTCGACGACACCCCGGCCGCGAGCGCCTCCATCGCCCAGGTCCATCTCGCGCGCCTCGCCGATGGGCGCGAGGTGGCCATCAAGGTCCTGCGCCCCGGCGTCGAGGCGGCCGTTGCAAGGGACCTTGCACTGCTCGAAACGGCTGCGAACCTGGTCGAGCGCACCTGGGCCGAGGGCCGGCGACTGCGTCCGCGCGAGGTTGTTGCGGAGTTCGCCCGCCACCTGGACGAGGAGCTCGACCTCATGGTCGAGGCGGCGAATGCGAGCCAGCTGCGGCGCAACTTCGAGCGCTCGCCGCTGCTCCTGGTGCCGGAGGTGCACTGGGCGCTGTGCTCAAAGCGCGTGATGGTCATGGAGCGCATGCACGGCATCCCGATATCGCAGGTGCAGGCGATCAGGCGCCAGGGCGTCGACATCCCGGCGCTCGCGCGGGCAGGCGTGGAGATCTTCTTCACCCAGGTTTTCCGGGACGGCTTTTTCCACGCCGACATGCATCCGGGCAACATCCTGGTAGCCGCAGACGGCCGCTACGTTGCGCTCGACTTCGGCATCATGGGAACGCTTAGCGAGACCGACAAGAACTACCTCGCGCAGAACTTCCTCGCCTTCTTCAACCGCGACTACCGGCGCGTGGCGCAGGCGCATCTGGACGCCGGGTGGGTGCCCGCCGGCACGCGCGTGGACGCCTTCGAGGCTGCGATCCGCGCCGTGTGCGAGCCGGTGTTCTCCCGGCCGCTCAAGGAGATTTATTTCGGCAAGCTGCTGCTGCGCCTTTTCCAGACGTCGCGCCGCTTCAACGTGCGCATCCAGCCTCAGCTCGTGATGCTGCAGAAAACCCTGCTCAACATCGAGGGGCTCGGGCGTGAGCTGGATCCGGACCTCGACCTGTGGCGCACCGCCAAGCCGTATCTCGAAAGGTGGATGGAAGAGCAGATCGGCTGGCGCGGCTTGGTGCGCAGCCTCGGCCACGAAGCGCCTTACTGGGCAGCCGCGCTGCCGCAGATTCCGCGGCTTTTGCACCGGGCGCTGGCCGAGGACCGCCTGGCGGCGCTGCGCATTGCGCTCGAGCGCCTTGTGGCGCAGAACGCACGCCGCAACGACCTGCTGGTCGCGCTGCTCGTGGTTGCCGGTCTCGCGGTCGTGGTTTTCGCGTTCGCGCTCCTTTAGATGTTGAAGGTTTGGCAGGTCCGGAAGCGAAAGCTATGATGCGCGCGCGATGCTGATCAGCTCGGTCGCCGTCTACTTCCTCGTCACTATTGCGATCGGCTTGTGGGCGGCGCGGCGGGTCAAGAACTCCAAGGACTACCTCCTCGCGGGCCGCAGCCTGCCGCTCTACATGAACACCGCCACCGTGTTCGCCACCTGGTTCGGCGCCGAGACGGTGCTTTCGGTGTCGGCCACCTTCGCGAAGGACGGGCTGGGCGGCATCGTCGCCGACCCCTTCGGCTCCTCGTTCTGCCTCCTGTTCGTGGCTCTTTTTTTCGCGCGCGCGTTCTACCGAATGGATCTTCTCACCATCGGCGACTTCTACCGCAAGCGCTATTCAAAGCCGGTCGAGGTGGTCACCTCGGTGGCGATCACCGCCTCGTACCTCGGCTGGACATCGGCGCAACTGACCGCGCTTGGCCTGGTGATCTCGGGACTTTCCGGCGGCGCGCTCGGCATCAATGCCGGCATCGTGATCGGCGGGGTGATCGTGCTCGGCTACACCCTGTGGGGCGGCATGTGGTCGGTGGCGCTCACCGACCTCTTCCAGACCGTCATCATCCTGACGGGACTCACCGCGGTGGCTTTCCTGGTCGGCGACATGGCGGGCGGCGCCGGCAAGGTAGTCGCGTCCGCCTACGAAGCCGGCAAGTTCGAGTTCTGGCCAAAGGGCGGGACCAAGGAATGGCTTTGGTTCGCCGCCATGTGGATGACGCTCGCCATCGGCTCGATCCCGCAGCAGGACGTGTTTCAGCGCGTCACCTCCGCCAAGGATGAAGGCACTGCCGTGCTGGGCTCCCTCCTCGGCGGATTCGCCTACTTTTGCTTCGCCTTCGTGCCGATGTTCATCGCCTACGCGGCTCTGGTCATCGACCCGGGATTCGGCAAGCTCTTCGCGAGCGACGATGGTCGGGAGATCCAGCGCATCCTGCCCAACCTCATCCTCGAGCGCACGCCGATGTGGGCGCAGGTGCTGTTTTTCGGTGCGTTGCTGTCCGCCATCCTGTCGACGGCGAGCGGGGCGCTGATCGCGCCGACCGCGCTTTTTACCGAGAACGTGTTGCGGCCGTTCGTACCGCGCCTGGGCGACCGGCAATTCCTGCGCCTGCTGCGCATTGTGCTGGTGGTGTTCTCGCTTGCGGCGCTCCTTTTCGCGCTCAACTCGCGAAGCACCATGTACGAGATGGTGCAGAACGCCTACAAGGTGACGCTGGTCTCCTGCGTCGTGCCGCTCGCCGCCGGGATCTACTGGAAGCGGGCGACCAACGCCGGCGCCATGCTTTCCGTGGTGTTCGGCCTGGTCGCCTGGGGCGTCGCCGAGCTCTCGGCGGGCGACGCGACGATCCCGCCGCAGCTTCTAGGACTGGCGTTCTCGATTTTCGGCATGCTGGCCGGATCGCTCGCCCCGCGCAGGTGACGCACGCATCGCCGCTCGCGCGCATTCTCCTTGCCGTTTTCACGGCGCTCACGGTGTACGCGAGCCTTTATCCGATGGAGGGCTGGCGCGATTCGGGTGTCTCGCCGTTCGCCTACCTCACCGCGCCCTGGCCGCGCCACGTCACGCACTTTGACATCGCCGTAAACCTGCTGGGTTATGTACCGTTCGGGTTTCTGGCCGCGGCCGCTCTACAGCCGCGGCTGCGCGGTGGCCGGGCGTTCATCGCAGCCGTCGCCTCAGCGCTGATCCTGACGCTGATTCTGGAGGCGCTGCAAAGCTATCTTCCGGCGCGTATTGCCTCGAACCTGGATGCGCTGTGCAACGCGCTGGGCGCGGCGATAGGGGCGGGCGCGGCCGCGCGCTACGGCGCCAAGCTCACCGCCGAGGGGCCGTTCGGCCGCGTGCGCCACGGTGTCTTTCTTCGGGGCGGCGCCATCGACCTCGGGCTGGCGCTGATCGGATTGTGGCTTTTCATCCAGCTCAACCCGACCACGCTTCTGTTCGGCGCTGGCGATCTGCGCCAGTACATCGGCGCGCGCGAGCCGACCGGCGAGCGCCCGCAATTCTTCATCACCATCGAGGCCCTCACCGCCGCGGCGAACCTTACAGCGGCGAGTCTCATCCTTTCGGCGCTCGCGGCGCCGGTGGCGCGTCTTCGCCTCCACGTGTTGACGCTCGTCGCTGCGGCGCTCGTGGTGAAGACCGCTGCCTTTGCCATCGTCATGCGGGCCGAAAACGTGTTCGCCTGGCTCACCCTGGGCGCCCAGATCGGTCTCGTCGCCGGCCTTGCGGCCGCGTGGCTCGCGCTTGCGCTGCCTCGGGGCCAGAGGCTTATCCTCGCGGCTTTGCTCATCATGGCGGCCACTGTGCTCGTCAACCTCGCTCCGCCCAACCCCTATCTCAGCGCATCGCTGAAGGTCTGGCAGCAGGGGCACTTTCTCAACTTCAACGGCCTCACCCGCCTGGTGAGCGCGCTGTGGCCCTTTGCTGCGCTCGGATATCTCATGTACCTCGCCGGCAGCCGGCCGCGTGAGGGCGTGCAAAAGGCTTAAAATCGCGCGCTCCATGTCCTTCTATCAACGGCATATCTTCTTCTGCTGCAACCAGCGCGACGGCGGCCGCACCTGCTGCAACGACAAGGGCGCAGGCCGCATGCGCGACTACGCCAAGGGCCGGGTCAAGGCGCTCGGGCTATCCGGGCCGGGAAAGGCCCGCGTCAACCAGGCCGGCTGCCTGGACCGCTGCGAAGAGGGTCCCTGCGTGGTGGTCTATCCCGAAGCGGTCTGGTACACCTACGTCGACCAGGCCGACATCGACGAGATCATCGAAGAGCACCTGCGGCACGGACGGGTGGTCGAGCGGCTGAAGATGTAAATGCGCTCGAGCACGCGGCGCGAGTTCGTCGCCGGCC
>WUUC01066516.1_pt1 | contig 13731 bp, 25 predicted proteins | sample 6278441 | NCBI WGS metagenome assembly WUUC01 (sample SAMN13675441, study PRJNA597444) | soil metagenome | isolation source: soil | place: USA: Washington | collected 2017-10
CCCAACCACGGCGAGATCCACGGCTGGGTGCTCCCACGTCCGCAGGACGGCGACCGGCTACTCGTGAAGATGCAGACCGGCAAATGGGGCTGGTGGGTCATCCACGATGTCGAGCTGGTGGACACCGTGCGCGATATGTTTTTCGCGAAGGTGTGCGGCGCATTCGGCTACGTTGAAGGCGACGACGAGCCCAAGTTGAAGCGCGCGTCCGAATTCGTTCAGACGGGCGACTTCATTCTGTAAGGAGGATCAGCATGGGCCTATTCGAAGATCAGACCATAGGCGACATTCTGCGACAGGCAGGCTTCGGCGATGACGGCGATGTGAAGATGTCCCGAACGCGCATCGAGGAACTGTGTACGGGTCTTGAAGAGATCGCAGTGATGATTTCTGCGGATCAGCATGCCCGAGCAGCCGGGCTCGCTGACGGTATGGCGATCGGGCTTCGCACCTATCTGAAGGAGGATTCATGACCACGATCAAAGCGAAGGACATGGAAACGCTGGAGTCCATGTTCGGGAATCTGGAGCCCTATTACGAACGCGAGGAAACGAGCGCTGTTGAGAAGGTCGAGAAGGGCGAGGATGGCTGGACGATCACGACTGAAGACAGCATGGGCTGCTACATCCAGCGCAAGGACATCGACAGCGCGATTCGCTACGAGGTCGAACCCAAGGTAGGCGACAAGCTGACGACCTACACCTATGGCGGCATGCGCATCGCTGGCTTTGCCCTCAACGGTGAGCGCCTGTTCCTGAAGACAGAGCGCGAGCTGAATCTAGAGTGGGCGCTGTATCGCGCTCAGCATGCTCGTGCCCAGGAAGCCCGCTTCGAGCGTGAGCGCAATCAGCTCGACACGGATTACGCGAATCTGCCTCAGATCTTCAGGGATCGCATCGACCGTTTCCGCTCGAACAATCCGGATTTCCGCAAGGAGTACGAGGGCTACGAGATGTTCGTCTGCAAGCAGGCAGTCGCTATCGCGGAACGTGCCCGAGCGGCAGGCGAGGCTGGTGAGAATCAGGAGGAAGTGGACGAATTCTGGGCGAGCGAGGAGAAGCGTCAGCTCGCGACCTATCCGCGCGACGAGCCCTGGAGTCTCATCGAGGGTCCGCCCGAGATGCGCTGGGTCTACTGGTGGTGGGCTCAGAACTCGAAGGCGTACGATTACGACTACGAGCGCATGGAGAAACTGATGCCCGAATGGTCTGATGGTCACTCTGGCAACACCGCAGGAGCGGCCTTCACGCTCGCTCGCGCGTACATGGAGGCCCCGGAGTACGTCTCTCGCATTCACGGCGCGCTGTCGCCGCTGGTGGGCTCCAAGGCGTACGGAGACATTCCGCCGGAAGAGCAGTGAAATCCCTCTGGTGGTGCATCTGCGGTTACAGGAAGGTCTGGACCGGCATGGTCGAGGTCAACTGGAACACGGACGCCGATAAGAAGGTGGCCGATCTGGTGCCACCGAAGGGCAAGGAGACCATCATGCGCCACGGTGGCTACGACAGGATCAAGCTGACAGCGAAGTCGGGATACCCGCCGTACTGGATTGTTTTTGCGGTCTGGGCACGGCCTAACGATTAGGAGATGCCGAAAGAGTATGGTAAGATCACACCAACCCACAGAAGGAGGATCATTTGACCGCTACCGCCAAGAAAATGAAGGATGAGATTTCAGACTCCTGGCCGACGATCTATGAGCTGGCTTCGCAGATCGGCCAGATCGATCTCGAAGCCTCGCGCTTCCGCGGTGGGAAGAATCGCCCGCCATCCACGAAGGGGTTGACGCCTGTACCGTTCCCGAAGCGCGAGGGCTACTTCAACGCGACGCCGGAGCAAGTTGCCTCTCTGCGCGTGCCGAAGATCGAGGTCAACGGCGATATTCGTGGCTTCCAGCGCGAGAAGGTGAATGCGCACGCTCGCAAGATCGCCAAGGCGATGTTGGAGGGCGAGGAGATGCCGCCAATCATCGTCTCGCTGTTCCCGGACGGCAATGCCTACGTGGACGATGGCCAGCACCGCGCCCTTGGCGCAGTCATCGCTCGCAAGCCGATTGAGGTTGTTGTCAAGCGGCGCTCTGTCGAGCAGGCACGGCGACTGTTCGCGAATCAGGGACGCGCCAAGAAGGTGTCGCACAACGACACGCTCCTGACTGGCGACTCCGCGATCGAGATCTACATCCAGGATGCCGTCACCCGTGATGATCACCCGTGGTCGGATTTGGTCGCGCCCTACAGCTCTGATCGGAAGATGACGCCAACGTCGATGGCGATCATCGTCGGTGCGTTCTCGTACAACGCGATCAACCAAGGCGTGAACTTCTACGTCGAGAAGTCGCGTCAAGAGTTCAATCACGAGATGGCCGATGCGCTGGCTGCGTTGATCCGCTGCTTCGGTCACAAGGGCACGAATCCGCTCGCGTTTCGAGCGCGATCCCTGCGTGCGATCGCCTACGCTGCCATCCACATCTTCCGCCGCAACCCAGGCGTGCAGGACAAGGACTGGGCGCGGTGGGCGAAGCATATGCCGACGTTCGACTTCGCCAAGTACCCTCACCTTCTGAACAAGGAGGGTGAGCTGTCGCAGATTCTGATCGAGCATTGGAACAAGCGACTCCCGGAGGCACGCAAGGTGCGTCCGTGGACGTTCAACTGAGCGCATGCGACATCGCCTAGAGATCTGCTTCAGAAATGGAGCCTCGATCGACGGCTACTTGCATGACGCCACGGAAGAGACGCGCAAGGAGCTGATACAGACTCTCGGAGAGAGGACCGGAGGTTGGTTTTCGATCAACCCGAAGATCTGGATTGATTTTTCGGACAGCGATGTGCTGATCGACCGTGACGAAGTGCAGTACGTGAAGATCTACGAGGTGGCTGAAGATGCCCTCTGAAGACAGAAGTTTCGAGCCCTACTTCGATTGGGATGCCATGCCCGTCGAGCTGGCGGAGAAGATGGGTGATCTACTCGTCGAGTACCGCGCTGCGCACGACAAGCTCAGCGAGGGTGACCGATCGCCGCAGACGATCGGTTCCATCATTCAGATGGCCGAACAGCTTCATGACACCGAGCACGACATCAAGAACGCAATCCTGCGTGTTCCAGCACTCGTGCATGTCGCTGGCCCGGTTGAAGAGGAGTACGACGAGGAGCACGAATCTGAGATCGTGATTCAGCGCTGCTCTCGCTGCCGATCCACACTCGCGTTCTGGCACGAGGGCTTCATGGCGATGACGCCAATGGGACCGCAGCGTCTGGGTCGAGAGGATCTGCCCTGGTTCGAGCCGGGCGCTGTAGTCGGCAAGGTCGAGCAGGGGCCTTCACAAACGGCTTACCTGATCGACGATCGCGAACCAGAGGATCACGAGAAGGAGTGCATCGACATGGAAGCGGCATTCAGTGACTGAGCTGACACTCACCAGAGATCAGGTTCAGTTTCTTGTTGACGTAGCCGAGGAGCACAGCATTCTCTACATCACTGAGACCGGGCCTTTGCTGCGAGTTCGAATCTACGTGCAGTCGGCGTCCAGCTCGGGCTACACCTGCGTGTACTTCAACAAGAAGGGCAAGCGGGTGGATGCCTGATGGCCAACAGCTTCAGATTCAAACTCGGTCGCAAGAACCTGGCCTTCACTGATCACGCACTTGATCAGTGGTGGGAACGCTGTAAGCAGAACTCGGTGAAGGGCAGAAAGGCGGCGCTCGCTCTCCTTGCAGATCGTCTTGCTGAGGCTCAGTGGACTCATTCGCTACCGGCGTGGGCTCATCTGAAGCAGTGGCACATCGCTCGCGCCGAGGGCTTCGTGTGGATCGATGAGGAATCTGGCTTTGTTGTCAATAAGGAACCCGGTGGCGATCGTGTCTGCGTGACCTTCCTTCAGAGGTACAGAAACCGGGAGGCAGCGTGAATTCTGGTTCGGGAGAAGAACGGACTTGGACGATCTACTGGGGCGACACTGGGCGCTTGCGGGTGTGGGGTGATCCTGTTGGGCGGACGGAGCGCGTACAGGTCGTTCCTGCGGCGGAGCGTGAGGCCCGGGAGAGGCTTGAGGAGTCCTTGGAGACGGTTCGCCGCAACCACGCCGACCGGGTGGGCGACCTTGCCGCGATGCGTGTGCGGGCTGATAGGGCGGAGGAGGCGCTGAGGCGGATTGCTGAACTCTGTAGCCCGCGCCCCGGCTATGGCCGCAACACACCGATGGTCGATGCTGAGGCGGTGGCCCGTGCCGCCCTTGCCGGTCTCCCAGAGGAGGAGAAGCCCGAGGCGGACGACGGTGTCCCACCCGATCGCTACGGCGAGACGACGGCGGCGGAGGTCGAGAGCGACACCGGCGGGTTCCAAGGATGAGCCTCTCGCCCGGGGGTGGACAGGATGGCTGAGAGGCCGACTCGAAAGCAGCTTGCCCGCTTCATGTGCGTCCGCGTCCATGGGCCGGGGTTCACGCCGCAGCAGGTGGAGAGTGCGGAGGCGCTGTTCAAGATGTCGCCGAGGTTGGAGGAGCTTGCGCGGGCACGCCATGCCGAGTTTCAGCAGGCGGTCAACCTTCGGGCGGCTGGACAGGATGGGGATTAGGCGATGGCGCGGCGCTGCTTCGACGACGGCATCCACATGTACTACCGAGTCAACTGGCGGTCGGCGGTCTGTCGGTGCGGGGCGGTGAGGCGGTGGTGGCAAATATGGAAGTAGCCGTCTTCCGGTGTCCGGGTGGTTGGAGCCTATGAGCGGGGAGACCTTGCGCGCCGAGTGGTTCTTCGCGGGGCCGGGCTGCTGGACTTGGAGCGTGCGCGTCAAGGAGACGGCGGAGACCGTGGATTACGGAGTCGCCGCATCACGCGCTGATGCCATCGACCGGACGCTCGAAACGATGGACGCTTACCGTGGGCGGGCCTCCCGGTCTTCTGGTGAAGGGAACGGATATGGCTGACCCGGTGATGGCTGTCTATGCCGCCCTAGTCGAAGCTGATTGGTTGCCGCCGAAGCGCAACGGCACCGTGGACGACCTACGCGCCGCCCTCCGCGACGCTGGCCTGCTCCTCCCGGACGCCCAGACGGAGCCGAAGGCGGAGGACGTCGCCGTGGTGACTGTCATCGACCGCCTAGCACAAGTGCGCGCCACGTTGCGGCGCATCATGGAGATCCCAACTCCCGCCGGGAATGCCTACGCGGACCAGGTGTGGGATGCGATCCCGTCCGAGCCCGAGGCCGCAGGCACGAGAGGAGGAGCGGTGAGCGATCCTGATGTTGAGCACGCGAAGCAGGTTCGACGCAGACTGAAGGGCGGTCAGGCCGCCCTCTCAGGGTTACGGCTCGTCTTGGATGAGCGCTCAATCCCCTGCTCTCACTGCGACGGTGACGGTTGCACAGAGTGTTTGGGCGTGGGATGGGTCATTCCCGGCGTCTCTGCCCAGCAACCCGAGGAGGAGAAGGGTGATTAGCGGCTCCGGCTACGACACGAACCCTCAGAACGTCATCTGGTTCTGTCATCTCTGCCAGGCGAGCTTCACGCTGCCGCTCGGCACGTACCACCAGTGCTCCCCTTCCCCGTGTCCCGGAGAGGAGCGGCACTGAAAGGCATGCAGGAAGCGCTGAATCTGATGGCGCAGACCATGGACGGCATCGAAGACGAGTACCCCGGTTGCGAGATCGGCGATGTGCTCGTCGTTGTCGAGATGCGGCTCCCGAACGATCAAACGAATCTGCGCACCATATGTAGCGATCGGCGTATGCATGTGCAGCTAGGTCTTCTTCACGGCGCTCTGTTCGCGACCTTCGGCGACCGATGACTGATGTTCAGAAAGTCAGCGATCCCGCTCGAACCAGATCTGCGTCTCTATCGCGAGCCACACTGGAAAGAATGGCAGGGATGGGTCTGGCTGAATCTGCTCGTCTGGTCGCTGTTCGTGTTTGACGTGCTCACATGAGGATCGAGCAAGATCAGGTTGATGCCGTCTGGCAGATGCTCCGTGACTGGGGTTGCTTGACAGAGGAAGGCGCTGACTATCGGACGCTTCACGATCTCAGAGATGAGTTCGATGTCGAACTTGAAGATCCCTCGAAGAACGGGCCAGGCGGTTTCCGGCACTCAGATCCAAACACGAGCCGGAAAGCTGCCTTTGATGTTCTGCCGCGCACGGGTTCGCAACGTTTGCGTGCCCTTCAGGCGGTTGCTGTCGCTTCCCCGGGCGGGTATACCTACGAGGAGGTCGAGCAGGCTACTGGAATTTCTGGAGTCTGGAAGCGCCTCTCTGAGTTGAAGCAGGGCGGGTGGATCAGAGTTATCGGCCAGCGCAAAATTGAATCCACAGGATCTGAGGGTGACATCTACGCCCTAACCGAGAAGGGATGGAGACAGTACGTTGGCGTCTAAACTCAAGTGCCCTCAATGCAAGGGCATCAGATTCCGCGCCGTCGAGCAATACAGTGTTTTGGTGCCGGTCAGCTTTGATGTCGCAGACGACGGCTCGATCGAAATCGATGTCGAGCCGGAGAGCGAGTTCCGCAAGGAGGACGCCACCTCTGTCACGCTCGTGTATATGTGCGCGACGTGCGATTTCGCCGTAGCTCCAGCAGCGCTCGAATCTCTCCGCAATGTCTGAGCGACTGAAGCCCCATGAGAAGCCCAAGGTCGGTCGGCGCTATCGCGTCGTCGAATCTTTCCATGAGGGCAAGGAAGGAGAGTGCATCTCCTTTGAGGAGTCTGCCTTCGGAGTGATCTCAGTGACCCTAATGGTCGATCATGGGGAGCACGGCGTCGAGGGGATCACCAAGCGCAACACGGATTTGGTCCCTGTCTAAACGGGTAAGACTCAGCAATGAGCTTGCTGAGGTTTTCGGGGTTGGCAGTCCGACTGATCTGCGGCAAGATCTTCTACGAGACCTTTGGCCCTATAGGGGCTCGTCATCGGGAGGTAACCCCTTGCCGGATCACGTTCCACACGACCGAGAGGGCGCTCAGGAGCACGAACTCGCCCGCTTCGAGTTCTACGTAGGGGAGTCGCTCTATAGCGACTTCTGTGAACCCGTGGTGCTCTTCCTGGATGAGCACTGCAAGGAGCGATTCTACGATGGGGATCGAAATGTCTGGGCAGGGGTACTAGGCTATGTGGAGAGCGAGCTGCGTAGCACCCCGTGAGATTGCCCGAGACGAACTGCCCCAATTGCAACAGCAGGCAGCCCTTTGCGCCGAAGAATCGTGAAGTAGATGGGTACATCGAGACCTACACCCGCTGCCTGATGTGCAAGCACGAGATCCAACTCAAGAAGGTCCCCAAGCGGTTCGTTCTCACGCGCAGGCGCGCGAGAAAAGAGCGGCTGAAGGTACGCTAATGGCCGTGACCGTTGATCCCGCCGAGGTAGTTACGCCCCGTCAGCTTGAATTGCTGGCGTTGTACGCCAGTGGCGATGACATCCCGACGATCGCCAAGAAGAAGTTCCTCCACCCGCGCACGGTGCAGAACACGATGTACGCTGCGCGCAACAAGCTAGGCGCGAAGTCGCTCACGAATCTGTGCGTGATGCTCGTGGACAGCGGCCTGCTTCGAAAGAATGGTGTCGGCTATAAGCCCGTTCAGGAAGAGCGGGTTGTCGGCGAGTGAGAATTAGGTAACATCCGCCCGCAAAGGAGCTAGTGGTGCCCAAGGTTTCAGATGCTGACGTAGCGCGAATCGCCCACCGAGTTCTGCGCGTCGTCGAGAACGGAGTGAGCAGCGATCGCGCTCTAAAGCAGGTCGCCTCATCAGCTCCACAAAACGAGTCGAAGACGATCGGTGGGAACCTGGGGCTCGCCAATGTCGCGCGCTGGGTCAATTATGCGCGTGATGATGATGCTCCTGGGCCGACTGACGAGAAGTTCACCAACGAGCTGCTCAATTCTGACCTCGACTCGATCTACAAGATCTGGGAAGAGGCGACCAACAAGAATCTTCAGGAGAATCATCCTGATGATCTGGCCAAGGTCGAAAAGGCGAACGAGAAGGCCCAGAAGAAGTTCGACGACAAGATGGCGAAGATGCAGGAGACCGGCGAGTTCCCGGTGCATCCGTACTTCGGCCACAATCGTCATCTCGACGGTGCTGCCAACGCGCTCTACGACAATGGCCGTGAGGGCTTTCTCGAAGGAGCGATCGACTGGGACACGGCCGCAATCAAGGTCGTGCTCGTGGACAGCGCCGACTACACCGTCAATCTGGCCACGCATGAGTTCCTCTCGTCGGTGGCCGCAGCAGCGCGCGAAGAGACGAGTGCTGCGCTAGGTACTAAGACGGTCGCAGCCGGTGTCGCTGACGCCGCCGATCTCGCTCCGGCCTTCGCCCTCGCAGCCGGTGATCCTTGCGAGGCGATCATCCTCGTACAGTCTTCCGCAGTCGGTGGCGGCGGAGATGTCGCCGATACCCTTCAGCGCCTGATTGCCTACATCGATACGGCGACTGGGCTTCCAGTGACGCTCAACGGCGGCGACATCAACATCACCTGGGATTCGGGAGCCAACCGAATCTTCAAGTTGTAGGGCCGAGCGATGAGGCATGGCTATCAGATGCACACAAGTTACGGCGAACGGGACGACGGAATACGAAGTTCCGAAGCTGCCGGGCGAGTCGGATACGGCGGCGCTGGAACGCAAAGCAGCCGCGCATGAGCGACTCGGCTTCACCGTAACGAGATCAGGGTCCGGCAACCGGCGCATAGTACGTGCGTCGAAGTCGTACCCGGCCACCCGCTGGACGCAGACTAAGGATCGTACGTTCAGGATTGTGACCTGAATGTCAGTAGGATACGCATTCGGCGCTGAGTCGCACACGGGCATCACGGGCTCGACGAACGAGGCGTCGTTCACTTGGAATCTTGACACTACTGGCGCTCGTGCGGCTGTCGTGCACGTCGTCACCGTCGCTGCTGCGCCGCTGGACACGGGCGTCACCATCGGCGGTCAGGCGATGGCGCTCGTCGCCGGGGCTGAGGCGTCGGACACCGCCACCGAGCCAGGCACGGTGCGCTCCTACTTCCTCGACAACATCCCGCAGGGCGCTGCGGTCGCCGTTGTCGTCTCGCGCACGAATAACGCGACGGTGATGTATGCAGTGGCGCAGTCACTCACTGCGGCGGGCGAGACCGAACCGTTCGGCGTAATCACCCAGGAAGAGAACGGAGCCCTTGCTGAGGTGGCCGTTGATGACGGTTCGCCGGGCACCAATTCGATGCGTGTTTGTGCTTGCCATTCGGGATTGGCCGGAATTCCTGGAGCTGGTGCGAACACGTCAGACAACTTGGGGATTGACTTCGGCGGAAATGTCGCCGCTGCTGCCCGGGAGACGGTCGCGGGCCAGGGGTCGCGGAGCGTCGGGTTCTCAAACGGTACGTCCGACGACAGGGCGGCGGTGTACTTCGCTGTGCGCGAGAAGGTGGGCGGAGCCGCTCAGAGCATCACTGGCGCTGGCGGGATCGCGTCAGGTGAGGCATTCGGGTCTGCCTCGATTACAGCCGGTGCCGTCTCGATCAGCTCTGGCGGCATTACCAGCCTGGAGGCGTTCGGATCTTCGGCGATCACGTCGGGTGGGCTCGTGCTCATCTCGGGCAGCATCACATCCGAAGAAGCATTCGGGTCGGCTTCACTAAGTGTCAGTGCAGTATCAGCCAGCCCCGGTGGTATCGCTAGCAGCGAGGCGTTTGGATCTGCGACTCTGGCAGAGGCAGCGGGTGGCAATTTCTCCGTAGTCTCGCCTGACGGGACATGGCTATGGCTCAACGGGCCGCATGTTGTGGACCATGCAGGACCACGCGGCAACAAGCGCCTGTATGGCGGAGTGCGCAATCAGGCGGCGGTGGTGGGCACAAATGGAGATGTATTCGCTGCGCAGATCGATCTAGATACAGGCGAGAAAATTGAGTTCACGCTCGAAGCGGCTTTCCAGATTGACGATCACACCAATCCGGGGATCGTCGTTCGACCTGATGGGCACATCGTCTACTTCTACACTGGCCACGCTCCTCGGTCGCCGGTCTGGTACAGAGTCTCGACGCTCCCCCACACCATCGCCGGAGGTTTCGAGCCACGACAGTCTGCTACCGGCGTCGATGCCGATAAGTCGTACGCCGACGTGTGGCATTTCTCTGGTGTGGGCCATCCGACTCACGGCAGATTTGTGGTGGCCTTCCGTGCTCCGCGTCCGGGTGATCCCGAAGGACTCGATCGAGGATTCGTCTATTCCGACGACAACATGCAGACCTGGAGCCAGGAGTATCTGTTCTTCGGTGCTGAAGACACGCGCCCCTACGCGCAGTACGTAGGCGATGGCGTATCGAAGCTGCACTGCGCGCTCTCAGGCGACCATCCGGGCGAAGCGGTAGCAGGGACTTGCCACATCTATCACCTCGTCATCGACGTTGCCGCTGAAACTGTCGAGTTGACCAACGGGACCGTGCATCGCACATGGGCAGATTTGCTCGTGAACGGGACGATCGAGCCTGCCGACATCACTCCGGTGTGGCTCGCCTCTGAAAGCGGTGGCACGCACGGCAACGCTTGGGCAGAGTCGATTGCTCTCACCGCGACGGGTGATCCCGTGATCACATTCAGCGCTACGGACGACACGCCCACCTTCCACAACCAGAACTGGTACGCGCGCTACAACGGCGTGACGTGGACGAAGACGATGCTAACTGACGATCAGCGCGGTATCAGTGGTGGCCCAACCGCAGGATTCAGCAACTACACCGGCTGCGCAACCGCTGACGCCAACGATCCAGACGTGGTGTGGATCTGCACTGAGCTAGACGACGTGCAGTGGGAGGTGTATCGATGGGAGACCTCGGATGGTGGTCTGACATTCAGTAGCAAGCAGGCGATCACGACGAATTCTGGCACGAAGAACATCCGTCCGCGCGCTCCGGTCAACCGAATCGGTCTTGAGGCAGCACTTTGGTGCCGAGGCAAGCAAGGAGCTGTAGACGGCGGCTACACGGATCTGGACACGTTCGACATGCTGATCGCCCATCACCCGGCAATGGTGATCGCTCCGTTGCCGGTGGTGCTCGTAGACCCAGCGTTGTCGGGGTCGCCGGTCATCGGTGGAACGCTCACTGTAAGTGACGGCACATGGCTCGTGAACGGCATCAACGATGCCGACAGCTTTGCCCGTCAGTGGCAGCTCGACACTGGCTCTGGATTCGCAGACATTCCTGGCGAGACCGGCAGCACGATCACAGTTCCGAACAACGCCGCCGCCGCGATCCGCGCCAGGATCACCGCCACGAACGAGCACGGCTCAGCCATCGCGTACTCGGACTCGATGACGATCACCGCGCCGTCCAACATGCTGTACGACGCAATTTTGGCATTGCTGCCGGTGCGCTATATGCGTCAGAACGAAGCAGTCACGCCGATCGAGGATTACGGCTCGGCGAATCAGAATCCAACCGATCTCGGCGATCCGCTCTACGGCGAGCCAGGAGGTGTCCCGTCATCGGCGGAGACTGCGATCGCTTACGACGTTGACGATGCGGCAAGGATCGCCGCAGGTGCCGTGTGCGTCTCAAACACTCCGACGAATACTCCGGTTGATTTCACGATCATCGTGGTCGCTTACATCGATCCGGCCGCACCGGGTGGAGGCTGGTTCTGGACCGAGGGTTACAGCGGCGCGACGGCAGAGCTGTTCGGCTTCAACCACACCGCCGGAGGCACGATCCAGGCGCAGTTCCGAAACGGCAATAGCCAGAATGGCACACTCGCACCCGCGAGCGCCAACTATAAGGGCCAGTGGCTATTCCTGATGTTCCGCCATGACGCCGCTGCGAATGGCGGCCTGGGTGAGGTGTCGCTTTGGAATAAGGAAGTAAAGCTGGACTCGGAGCCGTCGAGCACTCACGCCGCCGTTGGAATCAACGGCTCCCGCACCAACCAGTTCACCACGAACGGCCTGTTCCGCACGACGCACGGAAGCTTTTCGATTGTGAAGCTCCAGCATGGCGCAAGCTTCAACCGCGCGTTGACGGACGCCGAATGGCTGAGTCTGGTTGATGCTTTCAACGGCATCGAATCAGGAGTGGATCTTCTCCCGACTTCGATTGCTTCGACTGAGGCAATTGGGAACAACCAAATCTCGCCGCAGGCAGTTCAGATTTCAGGCGCTGGCGGAATCTCAAGTGCAGAAACGTTTGGGACTTCAGCTCTACAGCTTGATCCTCGCGAAGTATCTCTGAGTGGAATCCCATCGGCTGAATCTGTTCCGAGCCCAAATCTCGGTGCCTTCAATCTCATCGGCGTTTCAGGAATCGCCAGCCAGGAAGCGTTCGGCAGCACGAACGTGCAGGCAGGTGTGCGGCTGGTGCAGGCGATTGCGATTCCTTCTCAGGAAGCGTTCGGCACCGCGCTCACGATCTTTACGGTCACTTCGATCGGGATTCCGAGCGCTGAAGCATTCGGAGTGCCGATTATTGGCGTTCCCCCCATCGACAACGAGACGCTGCTCACAGTTCGTTTTGTCGTCAAGAACGAGGCAATTCAGCGAGTTGTATTCAACGATGCACCGCAGGTAGTTGTATTCGCCGATGACCCGTATGCTTTGAGCATCACCGAACCGGCTGAAACTCAGCTATCGGTGTTGGAAGCTCAGGACAAGGTGGTATTCGTGGAATCGACGTATGCTATGCGGGTCACAGATCCACCTGAAGTTCAGCTAGACGTGTTTGAGGCCCTCGATAGAGTGGAATTCAAGGACAACGCATAATGCCCTTCATGATCAAGCAGCACGATCTACGGCCGTATCTCGAAGGCCAGCTTCTGCTCCCAGATGACACGCCGCTCAATCTGACCGGAGCCCTTGGAGGTTTCGCGATCATGCGTAAGGTCGGGGAGCAGATTCCCGCCTTCAGGAAGCCCATCGTCATCACGGATGCTGCTCTAGGCGAGTTCGAGTATCAGTGGGAGACGGGCGACACCGACGCGATCGGAGAGTTCGATTTCGAGATCGAGATCGATTGGGCTGGAGAGCCCCAGACGTTCCCAGTGGACGGTTACTACAAGGTGACCGTTGTGGACGATCTCGATAATCCGTGACGGGCGAAGTCTCGATTCAGATCGTCGTCACCCACAATGTGCAGGCTCAGCCTCACGAGATGGAGGGCATGTTCATGGTGAGTCAAGACTCTCCGAGTAGCGCGCCCTATCAGCGTTCGATCGAATCTGCGGTGCTGGCGCTGCGCAAATGGGCCGATGAGCTGGACGAGATGAGTAGCGGACCACCGATCACCGGCAGCGTCTCTCACGCCTGAATGAAGAAACCCCGCCGTAGCGGGGCTCCTCCCTGGCTGTCTCTGTGCTCTGAGACTCAGTACCAGTTGCTCGCTGTGAAATGACCCCATGCCCCACACGGGGTTCCATAGCGGCCTCGGATGTATCCGAGACCCCAGCGAATCTGTACGTATGGATCAGATTCCCAGCCTGGCCCCATCTTCGAGCCCGGCAGAGCTTGAGGGATGCCGTGCGCGCCCGAAGATGAATTGTGGGCTGTCGTGCTCCATCCGCTCTCACGCATCCAGAGTGAGTAGAGGCACGAGAACTGGCTTCCGGTCCATCCGTAGTCTCGGGCCGCCATGCAGCGTCCGAGGGCCACGCTTCCGCGAGCGGCGGTGCAGACGTTCGCACGTCTCCACTTCTTGAGCCGCCCGACGTGGCGCTTTACCGCTCGTGACTTCGCCTTGGTCGCTTGGCACATCTTGTAGCGGTGCACGCGC
>WUUC01043730.1_pt1 | contig 13729 bp, 7 predicted proteins | sample 6278441 | NCBI WGS metagenome assembly WUUC01 (sample SAMN13675441, study PRJNA597444) | soil metagenome | isolation source: soil | place: USA: Washington | collected 2017-10
TCGTCCCTGAATTTTCCGTCTTTAACAAACTGCTCGAGATCCCGGTTGGTCGCCGCAATGATCCGCACGTCCACTTTAATGGAGCTCGTTCCGCCAACCCGACGGACTTCGTGATCCTGCATGACGCGCAGTAACTTCACTTGCAGCGATTGGCCCAACTCGCCGACTTCGTCGAGAAATAGAGTCCCGCCGTTGGCCGATTCGAATAACCCGGTTTTCGTGCCAACCGCGCCCGTGAACGCGCCTCTCTCGTAGCCGAACATTTCCGACTCAAGGAGCGCATCCGGCAGAGCGCCGCAATTCACCGGCACGAACGGCTTGTCCCGGCGCGGGCTGTTCCCGTGGATCGCCCGGGCGATCAATTCCTTTCCCGTTCCGCTCTCTCCCTGCAGCAACACCGTACTTTTGCTTTCGGACACGCGCGCGACCAGCTTGTACACCTCGAGCATCGCCGGGCTGCTGCCTACCAACGGCGACCATTCATCCTTGCTCTTGAGTTCTTCCCGATATTTTGTGTTCTCACGAAGCAAGCGGCAATGGTCGAGGCTCCGCTGAACGACGAGCTTGATGTCTTCTTTTTTAAACGGCTTGGCAAGATAATCGTACGCACCCTGTTTGATCGCTTCGATCGCGCCTTCCAGCGATCCAAACGCGGTCAAGACCACGATCGCGGTGTCTTGGCTCATGCGCTTGAACTCCCGCAGCACTGTAAGACCGTCAACGGCTCCCATGCGGATATCTGTCAGCACCAAATCGACCCGTCCTTCGCGGCCTCGGGCAATGGCTTCCTCGCCGCTTCCATACGCTTCGACGTCGTACCCTTCTTTCTTCAGCGCTTCGGCCAACAGATCACGGGCCACGGCATCGTCGTCGACGACCAAAATTTTTGCTGCCTGCATCACGCCCCCTAGGCGAGCCCGTCCGGCACCAGGACTTTGCCGGGCAAGACAATTGTCACCGTGGTGCCTCGTCCCTGTTCGCTCATCAGCGACAGTGTGCCGCCGTGGGCTTGAACCGTATCACGGCTCAAGAATAGACCTAAGCCGGTCCCCTTGCCAACCTCCTTCGTGGTGAAAAAAGGTTGAAACGCCTTTTGCACATCCGTTGCCGGCATCCCAACACCGGTGTCACGCACGGCCACCGTCACGACCATCGGAGACATATCCGGCGCCACCCGCTGCCCAGCCTCCAACTCTTCCGACGTTGCGGCCCGCGCGCTGACATGCACGTGGACGCTTCCGGGCTGCGCCGTCGCAGCCAAGGCATTTGTGAGTAGGTTCACCAACACCTGATTCAATTTTTCGGCATCGGCCCACACCAATGGAACGCCGATGGCGGTATCAAAGGTCAATGCGACGCCTTTCGCATGAAAGGCCGGGTCCATCAAGGCCGTTGCAGGACTGGTGACTTGCTCGACAGACATCCACTGGGGCTCGGGTTTTCGTTGTCTGGTCGACGACAGCAAGTCCTGGATGATGCGCACGACGCGATTGAGCTGTTCATCGATGATGGTAATGCGCTTTTTCATTTCCGATGTAACGCCGGGCTCCTCGCCCAATGCCTGCACGTGCCAGGCGATAGAATGCAACGGCGTTCCCACTTCATGCGCCACAGATGCGACTAACTGGCCCACTGCGGCCAGCCGTTCCGAGCGGTTCAGCTGATCCTTGGCATCCACCAGCAACGAGTTCGCTCGCAGCAAACTTTCGGTTTGCTGCGCCAGTGCCTGGCGGGCGCTTTCCTCTCGGGCTTTTCGTTCCTCTCTTGTCATCCCCATATAAGCGACCATGAGCAATACCCCGGCGACCACGGTGCGGTTGATCACGGCCGCTTGAAAGCGGCCTGGTTTTGTGGGCTGCATCAAGCCAAGGTAGGTGGCGGCAATGCAAGCCAACACCGTCATCAGCATCAACGGACGGCTACGCAGGGTTGCGACCAAGAGGATCGGCACTACTAACGCGTAGGCGCCGACGATGTTCGCCGGCGCCACGGTTTCCAGGACGACAATGAAGATAAATAACGCCGCGGCAATTCCGAGAATGATCCGATTCTGCCTAGGCATAAGCGACGCACCCGTCCACCCGTCGCCTGTCGGCACAGGCGTTTTACAGGCGGTACGTGGAGTCTTTGATAACGCGAGAACGAAGCTGACGGTGTTTCCACGGTCCGTTAAGCAGGGTCTTAGCTGATTGGGCGGGTCGAACGCAAGGTCGCGGCGAGTTCACGTAGCCGTTCGTCCTCCATAAGGGTGTCCAGACGGGCGGCGTATTTTCGCCTCCAATTGGGATGGTTTTCGACAGTGCCGGGCAGGTTGGTTTGCGAAATCTCCTCCAGGCCATCTTCTACGTTCGCCAGGACCAGCCACGAAGGCGTGCGCGACAGATAGACATGAATCGCTTGACACAACGCCGGCGTCATCGCAGGGACGAGAGCTGGATCCTCGCTGAGACCATTCGGCAACAACGCTTCCTGCTTGAGCGCTGCCAGCATGCGCCCTTTGTCCCGCTGCCTCTCGTCCCACGCCTGCCGACGGGCAGTGTCGTCTGGAAAGGCGCCCAACCCGGCTCGCACCTGGATATCTTCTCCGGACCAAAATCCGCTCAATGTCGGCAAATCATGCGTCGTCACTACCGCGAGCGCTTGCTGCGGATACTCGTTCGGCAGCTTCCATGTTCCGTCTCCCCGACGCTCGAAATAAAATACCCGATACGACAGTACGCCTGCCTTCGCCAATTGGTCCCGGACCCAATCCGGCACCGTCCCCAGATCTTCGCCAATAACGACGGCCTTCGATCGAACACTTTCCAGCGCGATGATCGACAACAAATCTTCGAACGGATAATGGACGTATGTACCTTCAGTAGCCGACTTGCCCTGGGGTATCCAGAACAGCCGGCAGAGCGCCATAACATGATCGAGGCGAATCGCGCCGCCAAAGCGCATGTTCTTGCGTAACAACTGGATCAAGAGCTCATATCGGCTTGGCCGCAAAGCGATTGGATTGATGGGGGGCAGCCCCCAATTTTGTCCTTCCGGTGCAAAGGCATCGGGAGGAGCCCCACAATCGGCATCCAGTGCAAGCATGGATTGATACATCCAAGCCTCCGCGCCCGTGCGCTCGGCGCCTAACGCAAGGTCATTGTAAAGACCAATCGGCATGCCAACTGCTTCAGCCGTACGGCGGATCTCACTGAGTTGTTCGCAAGCGATCCATTGGATGTATTGGAAAAAGCGAAGCCGCTTTCGATGACGCTTGCCGTATTCCCGTGCGGCGGTCCCTGGCGACACAAACTGCTTTGGCCACTGTTGCCAAGTCACCTGCTGTGACTGAATGAGTCGACGCTCTTCTTCGAGAGCCTGGAAGATCGCGTACAGTTCCAGCGCCTCTCCTTCGGATTGTATGAATCGTTCCAGCAGTTTCGCCCGCGCGGTTTGCGGTTCGAGATGGGGCTCAACACCGGTATACGCGTCTTTGAGGAACTGCCGGTACGCGAAATCGAGCATCGTCCGTTTGGCGGCGGCGATAGCATCGTAGTCGACGCGCCGGTTATCGCGCATCGCCTGAAGCTTCGCTTGGAACTCGGGCGCGCGATACTGCTTTTGCGCATCCTCGGAAGCAAAAAACTCCGGCAACCGCTCAAGATCGATGTACAGTTCATTGATCGCCAGCCGGTTATACGGCGCATATGGACTCGTGTGATGCGGCGCGGTATTCCGGAGGGCATGAAGTGGATTTAAGCCGATCATCCCGGCGCCCAACCGCTTGCCCGCCCATTCAACGACTTGATTGAGATCGGTAAAGTCGCCGCAGCCCCAATTGCGGCCGGACGTAAGCGAATACAATTGCAGGGCCAATCCCCAAAAGCAGCGGCCCGATTCGAGCGGCGGCGGCACATAGCATTGCCGCGGGGCCACGATCAGTCGCAGGCTTCCTGTCGAACCGCCCACCAGACCTTCTGCACGAATGATGAGCTCGTAATATCCGAGCGGAAGCCCCTTTGGCGCCGGCATCTCCACTCGCACGCGCCGTGCGCCGTCGACAAACTTCACCTCGATCACCGCAAGTCCGGGACCGGCTTCCCCTTCCTGTACGAGCTGACCCGCTTCATCATTCAATCGCCATTTAATGGCGATCGACCGCTCTTTCCCATCTTCGAGGGCGAAGCAGCAGGCGATGGGCGCGCTGACCTCCTCCTCATGCACGATGCGGACATAATCACTTGGCCTTCGCCAAGGTGCTTCGTCCCATTCGCGAACCGCGACGGCCAACGCTGCAACAGAGTCGGCTTGAAAACCCATGGCCCGGAGAATGTCACGTTTGGTGTGATCGGCGGTGATGTGCCGGACGCCGCTGATGTCGTAGTATTCCGCCGCGATCCCTACCCGTTCCGCGAGCGCGGCCAGCAGCGTTTGCTGTGTTTCATCCATAAATTGGAGTCTGAGTGAAGATGAAACGCAAGTCAAGCTATCCTATTGTTCTAGTAGGTTATTTTTCCACAATACGTAATAGGACGGCTGCCTGGCTGAACATCATTTCGTATCGAGCAAGGAAGTCCATCGCCGCAGGTCTGTTGGTGTACTCTAATCCATAAATAAACCGTCGAGCCAACAGTAAGCCATGATTCGTTCAGTCGTTCCCACAGTGGAAGCGTAGAGGGTCGCATGGTAGCATTACGCGGGCATTTGAGCATTTGCCACCTAGTCCCGAGGAGGCGGATATGTCAGTCCATCGAACGACCGGCATTCACCTATTTCTTCCGTCACTTGCACTCATCACAGTGATCGCTCAAGCAGCGGAACCTAACGGACGCCTCGAAATCTCCGGCGACTACAGATATAAGATACAGGCCACCGAACAGCCTGACGACGCCAAAGACTTGGCCTGCCGCGAAGCGTTGCGCCTGGCCGTCGCCAACTCCACTCTCTACCGCGAACAGACGGCCTCTGTGGTCGATTCACCGTTATTGAGAGATCTGGCCGTCCTCCTCGCCTCACAGCACGCGCAGGACAAGCAGATCCTGGAACAGGGCGAACAGGGGCGGACAGTGTTTTGTCGAGTGAAGGCCTATCTGCCTGCTGAAGAAAGCGCTCGCGTGATCAAAACCCAACTCGCCGGCGGCACTGCCTCGGCCGGGGGATTGGATCAGAATCGTGTGCTGAAACTGCTCGCCGTGAAGGAAGAGAGTCCAGCCTTGCTCGCTATCCAATACCAAGCTCTCAAACGGTTGGATTGGCTGAGCACCCATTATCAAGGCGGACTACGCGACGCCGCGCATATAATGGTGGACTTCTATGATGACCAGGGATTGCTCTTGTACGGCCAGCGGTTTCAAGCGTGGCGAACAGCTACAGGCGAAGATGTTATGAGCCCCGGGGCCGTGGGCATCTTGCAGGTCTCTAAACCCGCTACCGCCAAATCCTATCGGGTGTGGCTCGTGAAATAGCCGGCTGTCTTGCCGCGCAGATGCCAACCAGTTGCGGTCATGTTTATCGGACACGCTCGATCTGCCACAGGTCAACCGCCCCACACTCTCTCATCTCGATTGTTTAGACAAAGTGCATGCACGTATCCTTTTTTTTCAGGTAACTCTTTGAATCGAATGGCTCCACGGATTGGTAACGATCATTGGAAGCAAGGGCAGCCAGTGGCCGACAGATAAGGAACGGAGGACATTATCATGAGCGGAAGAGGATTTTGGTTGGGCCTTACGATTGGAACCATTTCCACTTGCGTACTCGGCCAACTCGTGTTCTCCGCTGTCAGCAAAGAGATCGATCCGCCTAAAGGTATCGCTCCCGAGGTGGTCGCCGACTATATTCACAATGTCGTCCAGGCGGATCGCACGTTCTACACCGAGATTGTTGAACGGATGCAGACCCGAGGCATTGTCTCCGCCTCGGAACATTGGAAGGAAACAGGAGATCTCCCTTTACCCGCGCAATTTGTCCTTGAAACAGGGAAGTTCGTAGCCGCCCAGCCCAATGGAATTACATTCCGGCTCATCAGCAGTTGGGCAGTCAACAAAAGGAATAGCCTCTCAACAGAGTTTGAGCGGAGCGGAATGGCCCAGATCCTCGCGAGCCCCAATCGTCCCTATACACGGGTGACGTCCGACGGCCGGACCCGCCTCTTTCAGGCACTCTACGCTGATAAAGCCATCTCACAGAGGTGCGCCGACTGTCATAATGTGCACCCGAGAAGCGCGAAGAGGGATTTCAAGGAAGGAGACGTGATGGGTGGGTTGCTCATCACAATTCCGCTTCGCAAATAGATCAAGCCCTCGGTGAACTGCGCGGAGCCGCGTTTTCGCTGCGGCTGTACTCTGCGAGTGTGTCAGACTTTCAGCCGAACGCCCGAGACACTGGTGAGATGAAAGAGTGCGGTCACTGCAACCGGAAGCCTTAGGGCAACGGGTCGGCTGGAGCGACGACCTGATCCGCTTGGCTGACAGCCGCCCTTGCTCGGGCATGGTCTCCTCCAAGCTCAAGGTACCGCCGAAAGGCGTCCACTGATTTCGCCCTGTCGTTAAGCTCATCCTCGTAGAGCGTTCCCAGGGAAAAATACACAGATTCATTTTTTGGATTCAGCTTCGCAGCCTGGACGAACGCTTCCTCCGCTTCCTGATAGTGGCCCATTTTTTCCTGAACAAGGCCGAGTGTATAAAATGCCTCAGGATTGTCCGGCGCGTACTTGACCGCTTGCTGGCCAGCGGCAAGCGCTTCGTCGAGGTCCGGCACGACTTCCAGACGAAGATAGCTCTTCAACAGGTAGGCTTCGCCGAAGGTAGGATCATATTCGATGGCCCGTTTAAGTCGAGCCAACGCCTCTTCCGCATACTTTCCTCCCTGTAAATAGGCTACAGCTTGTTCATATTCAGCTTTCGCGGCCTCTCGGTCTTTGAGGGTGTGTGCGCTAGGTTCTGGCACCTCTTTTCGTTGTTGTATCAAGACGACAGTATCTCCGTCGCCATCCAGGCGCAGAGTGATAGCACCGACCTGTTGTTTTAAGTAGGTCCCTAATTCAGATGCCATAAGCCATCCATTCTGATTGAGGTCAGCCGCTCCGGAGAGACCAGTCAACAAGGCTTGGATAAACCGTGTTTTTCCCTCCATCTTGTCGACTTTCTCCCCGTCGTCCGCACGTGCGATAACCTGGACCGCGCGCGCTTCAGTATCCGTCTCCCCTTCCGGCGATCCTCCTTTAGGAGGAAGGGCTTCCGACGGCCGTACACGCCCAGAGGTAATCAGCAGCGTGTGCTTGGAGGGAGACCGCCTGGTTAATTCTTTGAACGTCTCAATGGTAACGAATCTCGCGCCTTTACTGGTTTGGGCGTCTACGGGAACAAGATAGCCCAGATCCCGACCTTTACTGTCCCGAGTGATCCCTGTATGGCCGGAGAAGAACACGACGACACGTCCGCTCCGGTCCACTTTTCTCGTGAAGATGTCGGTGAGCGCTTGGTGGAGCCGCCGTGAGGTCGCATCTTTATTATACAGTTCCATGATTTCCTCAAATCCGAGCTGGCGAAAGGCTTGGGCGACCCGCTTGGCCTCATCCACTGCTCCGGGTACAGCCGAGGCCTGTGCATACTGCTCGATGCCAATGACGAGAGCGCGGGATTTGTCATAAGGCGACTCTGATTTGACGCTATCAGCGAAAACGAGAGGGCCCGAGGCGGGAGAAGCCATGAGGAGAAGCCAGAGCAAGACAAGCGAGATGCGCATTGTGTTGCACATAGACGTACCCCTTCTACCCTCGACCATAACAATCATAACAATGTATCGGGAGTCGGTATGTGGCGATCCTAGAGGTTCCCCTAGGGATATCGCCTTGGCAGAGGCCGGCCCGCTGTCCTTCTAGACAGCGCCATGGCGACTTTTCGCACAGTGCGACATGTGCAGAATCGCTCGATGTGGTTTTGCTTTTGATCTAAAACGTGAGGAAAATCGCGGATTCTATCGCGGGCATTCGCCTTGCCTCTTCCTATCACACGAAACAAGGGAAAAGGAGGGATCAGACGTGCGTAGCCTGCTAAATCGTTGCGGAGACAGGGAGTTGTTCTGGGCCCTTATGGCCGTGGTCGGGGCCATAGTGGTCGCGATCAATAGCTGAACGAGTGCAAGGTCGTAGAGCGTCCGGGGTCGTCGGGCGTCTACCCTCTCACTGGATGCCTCTCACGACTTAGGACTATCAACCCCCTTATATTCTGCTAATGCCTGTTAATGGCTTCGGACTTGTAGACTAGCATTTCCTTCGACACTCCCAACCACACTCGCCTTCATCTGGCAATCGAGCCAGAAGTCAAAAGTTCACCCGTAGGTTAATCATTCCAACGTGGAAGTTGGTCTGATACGTGCCGTTGACGATCCCAGGAATGGCCACAGGATTGAGGTTGCCGCTCACGGTGCGCGTTTCATAGAAGATCGCTTGGTACGCCAAATCAAGCCCGATGGCTTTGGGTCGTAGCATTCCTTTTCCGGCATGGCTGCACTCGAGCAGACCCAGAAATCGTCCGTTGGCTTTGCACAGGAATCCCAGGCCAAATGAAATGGCATGTTGGTCCGCGTCGGGAACGGTTGGAAGAAACGAACGATCCGGAATAGGTGTCTGCGAATGCCAATAACCCCCGCGGAGCGCAACTTCCCATGCCGGCAGTGCTGGCAGTTGGAGCCATTTAAACTCAGTGCCTATCATGGTCGTGTAGGAATTCCGCCAGTCCTGCGCAAACGGGATGGTCGTACCGTTGGACAGATGCACATCCGTGTTCCGGACTGACGTCCATCCGGTCATGTCCACATCTAATTCCAATTTCCATTCATGTTCATGATTTCGAATTGGCCAGATTGATATTGCGCCGGTGAACACTTGCGGCAGAACCAACGTCGTCGAGGCATCAGCCACGACGCCGCCATTCGCGAGCAAGTTTCCATTCAAATGAAGGGTGGCCTGACTGCGGTAAATCAACGCGACATTCGCCAGCGGCTTCCCATCTCCATTTCGAAATGGGGTGTACAAGAGACTCACATTGAAACCGGCGGCCGTATCCCGGCCATTGACCTCCATGCGTGTGCCGGGAGGCGGTAGTCCCGGGCCGCCCGAAGAATTGAATTTCGTCACAGCCCCGCCGCTTCCCCAAAAGCTTGCAAACGTATAGATATCCGCCCCAATGCCAACGGAAAGCTGGTCGTTCAGCTTATAAGCCAGCGTGGGTTTGATATCGATGAGCGGCAGGGATTGTCGCGTCACCGCCGTCGCGAAAGGACCATCGTTCGGGTAACGGTAGAGAATCCCGAACGGCGAGACCACGCCAAGACCAGCGCTCAGATCACCGAATGCCGTGAATCCAAGATCCTTAAGGTTCGCGCTGAAATACAAATTCGTCGGCGGCGGAAGTGCCACGGTCCCGCCAAAATCGCCATGAGCCGTCGCCCCACTGGGACTGGTGTAGGCGGTGTGCCCGCCGATAAGCATGAGGCCAAAGGACGTTTGAATACCTTGCAATTGCGTTAAGCCAGCAGGGTTGTAGAAGATAGCGGATGGATCATCAGCCTGTGCTGCAAAGGCGCCGCCTTGAGCGGTGCCCGAGGCGCTCTGATCGAAGATCCGGAAGGAACCAGCGAAAGTCATTGTCGGCGATAGTATACATGTGACGAATACACTTCCCGCGATCGTAAGCCCTTTCAACCAAGCGAGCAGTTCAAGGCCTTGCCATGTGGCTACCCGCTGCGTCATACGAGCCGTCTCCTGCACGATACCCACCTGCCCCGACACTATGGTTTCCACAATCCGAAAAACAGAGTCACCTGTATTTAACCCCGTACGAGTTCCATGACTGCGTCGCATCTTGGGTTATCGGTCTTTTACTGACTTGCCTATACCACAATGTGACAAAGCCTCAAACATTTTCTCTTTGTAAGACAAAGCCGTATACGAGATCCTCAGCGGCCATCCGTACGCACATTCCCTCTCATCACATTGACAAAATACGGTGAGCACGCAATAGTATCCGCTCGCTCAGACACTTCATCAGTTCAGTACCAGAAGCGGACGGCTGTGGATCGGCTTCTGTCAAGGAGCGACGCCATTCACCCGGAGGAGTAACGTACTGGTGGTAGAGAGTACCGTTTCCCTCCAACTCGCCGTAAGCCTACCCGTCGTAGTTGATGTGGAAGGAAGGCAGGCGCGTGGGGTCACCCAAGAACTCGGCCGCGGCTCCATTTCATTTTTGACTGATTGCGTCTGCTCACCAGGTACTCCCGTCACTGTCGTGCTTTTCTACAGCCAGAACGTTGCCTACATGCCCTTGCCGGGACATGTGACGGCGGTGACCGAACTGCAAGACGATTCACCGAGCCGATACCGAATCGACATCGCGCTCGCAGGATTGGAACGTACTGAACGGCTTATCCTGGAGTCCGCCCTGCAGGAGTTGGAAACTTACCTCCAGAGCCTAGAGTTACCGGAAGGCCCCGCACGCGCATCAGCCCGTGCCACACTGGTTACGGCTAATCCGCGGTCGATTCTGTCCTTATTTATCACGGATAGTCCTTATCATCCCGCCTCCAGGCCAGCGTCCGGTCGTGATGAAGAGTCACCGGCGCTCGCCCAGTCCAGTGCCTCTCGGCCGTTTCGAGAGGCACTCGCGAAGCCTGACCCCGCGCCGATACGCTTATCCTGGAAGGTCGTGCGGCAAGGCATGGGACTGTTTTTGCAAATGCTTCGAGACCTCATCGTCCGCTGGTTGCCCGGTCGTTTCGCCCGAGTTCTGATTACGCCCATTACCTTTGCGTTCATTGGTCATCCGCGCACCTTGAGCGATGTTCCTCGTAAGTTCCCCTTCGCCAGTCTGCTGTCGTTACGCTTTGTCGAGCAATGGTTCCGCTACCAATGGCCCTTCGTCGCCTCCTACATTACGGGACTTACCTTAGCGAATGGGACACCGACGACAGGGGCGATGTTGATTTCTCCGTTGACGACGGAACAAATGATTCGCAACCCTCGGCTCGCTCGGAAGCGCGTCTTGCAAACCGTTCAACTTGCCGAGAAGATGGGTGCAACCATCGCAGGCTTAGGCGCCTTCACGTCGATCGTCACCAAAGATGGACAAGAGCTGAAGGAAAAGGTCCGCCTCGGATTGACCACGGGCAACGCCCAATCCGCGGCTATTGCCGTCCAGAATGTGCTCCACGCGTCAGCGTTGACAAATCTCAGTCTGCCGCACGCCGTCGCCGCTGTCGTCGGAGGGGCCGGATCTGTAGGTTCCGCATGCGCCCGAATCCTTGCTCGGATTGTCGGCACCCTGTTCATCATCGATATCAAGAAGGACGAACTGCAGAACCTCGTGACTCAATTGGCTGACCAGCCCGCAAGGATCAAGGGTATGACGAGTCTCGATCAAGTGCACGAGGCCGACGTTGTTATCGCGACGACGAATAATCCCAACATCCTGCTGACCGCGAGTCACCTGAAATCTGGTGCCATCGTCATCGATGCCGCTCAGCCAAAGAACGTGTCGGAAGACGTTCCTCTACGGCGGCCCGACGTCCTCGTGATTGAATCGGCTGTTGTTCGCACACCGAACGTTGATGTGCACTTTGATCTGGATCTTGGTTCCCGCGAAGCGCTTGGCTGCCTGTCGGAGACCATGATTTTGACCGCTATTGGATGGAACGGGCATTACTCGCTTGGCAAAGCCGATCCCTCCTATACCGCACACATTACCGCCGCTGGCCGCTCGCTAGGGTTTCGCCTCGCGCCGTTTCGCAATTCGAGAGGCTACGTCAGTGAGGAGGATCTACAGCGGGCTGCTCGGGCCCGCATGATCTAACGCACCCATGGTCGCGGCTTCGGCCTATTTCATCAACCTCCACGCGATTCCCATGTTTCTCATAGGGATCGTCACCCTTACATTGGGGTTCCTCGTCTATCGGTCGAACAGACAATCCGCTGCTCACCGCCATTTCCTCATGCTCTGTGCCAGCATTGCCCTCTGGCTCGATGCGACCAGCATCGCGCTCTGCTCGACTGACGCCGACACGGCGCTGCGCTGGTTTAAGCTCGACAATGTCGGCGTCATGTACATTTCCGTTGCGTTCTACGGATTCTCAGCAGAGTTCCTCCAGCTCAAACGCCGTCGCTCGATCTGGATCGGATATGGCCTGGCGACTCTCATGGCAGGGGCCGTTCTGTTTCGACAAGACTTCGTCGAAGGCGTCAACAGATTCTGGTGGGGGTATTTTCCGCAATGGGGGCCGGCAAGTGTGCCGTTTTTTATCATCTTCTTCTCGTACATGGCCGTCGCGTTCCGCGACTACACCCACACATATCGGACCGTGACAACTCCCATCAAGCGTCAGCAGATCAAATCCGTCCTGATCGCCTTTGTGATTGCGTACCTTGGCTCGGTCGATTTTCTTCCAGCCTTCGGCTATGAGCTCTATCCCTTCGGATACATTCCTATCTTCTTGCTTACCGTGGTCATCACCGTCGCTATTCTACGGTATCGGTTGCTTGACGCTGCCCTTGTCGTTTCCCGTAGTGCCATGTATTTGCCCCTTATTCCGTTTGCATTGTGTGTCGTTTTCCTCGGCCAGGCATTGGCTCACATCCCGCCAGTCACGCTAGCGTTGTTCCTCGCTCTCACAACTGTCGCCTTCACGGTCTTGTACGCCGCCTTTCAGCCGCGCCTGCAATCTGCCGTCAACAAAGCCTTCTTCCCCACCCGCTATGACGCGTACGAAACGCTGACACGCTTCGCGCACGCCATGGTCATGAAGCTGGATCTCGCTAATCTGCAGGCCGAGATAGCGGACACGCTTCAGGGGGTCATGGGAATTGAGAAAATTTCGGTCTTTCTCTTCGACAAGGAGCATGGATGCTATGTGCGGAAGAGCTCCAGAGGACTCAATGGAGATCAGGGGAACAGCGTGCGGCTCAACAACAATGAGCCCTTTTCTAACTACCTATTGCAACACAATCAACCGATCGTCAAAGAAGAGCTGCAGCAGCGCCTCCCGGGGCTCGACGAACGATTGACGACCACACTGATCGAGACCATGACCCAGATGGACGCTGAGCTATGCTTGCCTCTGGTCAACAAGACCAGACTCATCGGCTTCGTGAATCTCGGACATAAGCCATGCCTCGGTTTTTATACACATGATGAACTTAACCTCCTTCGGTCGCTTGCAGACAACGCGGCGGTCGCGCTCGAAAATGCCATTTTGCACGACGAGTGGAAGCACACCCAGCTCCTTCTTCGGCGCGCCGACCGTCTGCGGTCGTTGGAAGCCATCGCCGGTGGATTTGCGCACGAAGTCCGCAATCCCCTGACGTCCATTAAGACGTTCATCCAATTGGTGCCGTCACGCCGGGACGACTCCTATTTTATGGACTCGTTCAGCGCCCAGGTCGTAGACGATCTTGCCCGTATCGAACGCCTCATCGAGGAGATTCTCGACTACGCGCGCTATATGAAGCCCAAGTTTTCCGCCGAGTCCCTGAACAATATCGTGACGTCATGCCTCCAGTTTATCGAGGTCAAAGCTGACAGGTTGGGCATCGCCGTTGAGAAAAAGCTGGCCGAAGATCTCCCAACCATGCTGGTCGATCGCCAACAAATCAAGCAGGTGATGATGAATCTTGCGATGAATGCCATTGACGCAATGGCGAAGGCCGGAGGTCGTTTGACGGTCATCACGCGTCGCGTGGTCCGTCTGGACAAGAGCG